>Ga0137412_10000664_pt1 | contig 25108 bp, 23 predicted proteins | sample CZODoug2_1_16fun_FD_122160 | JGI IMG/M metagenome (GOLD analysis project Ga0137412, IMG submission 122160) | Vadose zone soil fungal communities from Angelo Coast Range Reserve, California, USA - CZODoug2_1_16fungal (Hybrid Assembly) | ecosystem: Environmental > Terrestrial > Soil > Vadose zone... | reverse complement strand
CGCGCGGTGGAGAAGTTCGACTACACCAAGGGCTACAAGTTCTCCACCTACGCGACGTGGTGGATCCGCCAGGCCATCACCCGGGCCATGGCCGACCAGGCGCGCACCATCCGTATCCCGGTGCACATGGTCGAGGTCATCAACAAGCTCGCCCGGGTGCAGCGCCAGATGCTGCAGGACCTTGGTCGGGAGCCGACTCCGGAGGAGCTGGCCAAGGAACTCGACATGACCCCGGAGAAGGTCATCGAGGTCCAGAAGTACGGCCGGGAGCCGATTTCGCTGCACACCCCGCTGGGCGAGGACGGCGACTCCGAGTTCGGCGACCTCATCGAGGACTCCGAGGCGATCGTGCCCGCCGACGCGGTCTCGTTCACCCTGCTGCAGGAGCAGTTGCACTCGGTGCTCGACACGCTCTCCGAGCGCGAGGCCGGCGTGGTCTCCATGCGCTTCGGTCTGACGGATGGTCAGCCCAAGACGCTGGACGAGATCGGCAAGGTCTACGGCGTTACCCGCGAGCGGATCCGGCAGATCGAGTCCAAGACCATGTCCAAGCTTCGACACCCGTCGCGGTCCCAGGTGCTGCGCGACTACCTGGACTGAACCGCGGGTTCGTTGACGTGGTTGGTGCGCGGCTCCCAGTGGGTGGCCGAGTAGCTGGCCAGGCCGGCGAAGCCGAGCAGGGCGCCGATCAGTGACAGTCGTACCGCCAGTTGGGCGATGAACGAGCGCAAGGTCACATCCGGTCAGACGCGGACACCGCGTTGTCGGTTTCGTCCCCTCGGTCGGTTTCGCCTCCTCCGTTCGGTGGAGGTTGCGTGAACGGATCCCGGGTGTCACCAGCTGACCGGTGAGGTGTTCGCCGGCGAACAGTGCCGGATGCCCCTGCGGTGATGTGCTCCTGCCAGGCGGTGATCGGCAGGGATCGCCACTCACAGGAGGTTCCCCATGAACGTTCGTACTGGTCTGGCAGCGGCATCAGCGGCGGCTCTGGCAGCGATCACCTTGGCACCCGCGGCATCGGCACACGCGTCGGCCGACGGAGTCGGTCGCATGGTCGTCTGCAACCACGGCGGCTATGGGTTCGACGTCTTCGCCGATGGCCCGGACTCTTTCACCGACGACCTGGCCGGCAGTTTCAACGAGTGCGCGGACTGGTCCCCGGCCCACACGGGTCAGTACGAGGTCGGGTTCTCGTTCCCCTACGCGGCCCCTCCGGGCACCATCTTCAACATCCGCATCAAGCGTGCGGGACACACCACGTACCGCAATTTCAATAGTGAGGGCACGTTCAACACGAACGTGGGCCCCGGGCAGGTCACCCGAATCGATTTCTACATTCACTGATCGCCCCCAAACGCCGAAGCGGCGGCCCCCGAATGGGGGGCCGCCGCTTCGGCGTAGGTCAGTCGGGATCAGTGCTCGTCGTCCGTGGCGGACGCCGGGGTCCCGATCAGGCGATTGGTCTCGTCGTGGAATTCGGTGGCCATCTCGCGCAGCTTCAACTCGTATTGCCGTCCGTGGTGGGCACAGAACAGCAGGTCACCGCGCGAGAGCACGACTCGTACGTAGGCCTGGGCCCCGCAGCGGTCGCACCGGTCGTCGGCCGTCAGCGACGTGGTAGTGGCAAGCATCGTGGTCACTATCGCCCTCATCTCGTCTTTCGGCGGTACGAGAGGTTCAACAACACGGCGGACGCGATTCGTTCCCGTTCACCGACGTTACCCTCTCGACCTGCCCGCAACCTGTAGTCATGCACCACGCAGCGGCAACTTTTGACGTTGCCTACCTCGAACAGGTAGCCCTTGCACCTTTCCGGGGTGACTTTTCGGCTTCCTTGGTCCGTGGTGAGGGCTTGGACTTGTGTCGGGAATCACCGGTTCCGTCCCGCCGTAGGAAAGGTCCGAATGGTGGGTCGGCATCGGCCGAACGACTGAGTCAGCCTGCCGGCGTGCCGTGCGGAGCCGCGTCATCGACGCGCAGGTAGCGTGGCGGCTGTGACCAGCCCGGCCCTGACCAGTACCAAGAAAGCCACCGTGGAGACCTCCGGATCGGGCTACACAGCCCGTCATCTGCTCGTGTTGGAAGGCCTGGAGGCCGTCCGCAAGCGTCCCGGCATGTACGTCGGGTCCACCGACAGTCGCGGCCTGATGCACTGCGTGTGGGAGATCATCGACAACTCCGTCGATGAGGCGCTGGGTGGTTTCTGCACCTCCATCGACGTGATCCTGCACACCGATGGCTCGGTCGAGGTGCGCGACGACGGCCGCGGTATTCCGGTGGACAACGAGCCACGTACCGGTTTGTCCGGTGTCGAGGTCGTGATGACCAAGTTGCACGCGGGTGGCAAGTTCGGTGGTGGGTCCTATGCGGCCACCGGTGGCCTGCACGGCGTTGGTGCATCCGTGGTGAACGCATTGTCCGCCAGGCTGGACGTCGAGGTGGACCGCGACGGCGCCACGCACCGGATCAGCTTCCAACGTGGGACCGCGGGCAGTTTCGCCGGCGACGGGCCCAAGGCGAAGTTCACCGCGGGCTCGGGGCTGGCCAAGGTGCGCCGGGTGGCCAAACGCGTCACCGGCACCCGGGTCCGGTTCTGGCCGGACCGGCAGATCTTCCTGGCCGAGGCCGCGCTGTCGTTGCCCGACCTGAAGGAGCGCGCGCGACAGACCGCGTTCCTGGTACCGGGGTTGAGCATTCGGCTCACCGATGCGCGGGGACGTGGGGAGCCGGTCGAGGAGACCTTCTGCTTCACCGGGGGCATCACCGAGTTCTGCACCTTCCTCGCCCCGGACACCCCGATCATGGACACCCTGCGACTGCAGGGCGCGGAGACCTTCACCGAGTCGGTGCCGGTGCTCGACGAGGCCGGGCACATGACGGTGACCGAGGTGGAGCGCGAGCTCGGGGTGGACATCGCGCTGCGCTGGGGTACCGGTTACGACACCACCGTGCGTTCGTTCGTGAACATCATCGCCACCCCCAAGGGCGGCACCCACGTCTCCGGTTTCGAACGAGCGCTGGTGAAGACGTTCAGCGAGGTGGCCCGGGCCGCCAAGCTGCTCAAGACCGCCGACGAGGCGCTGCTCAAGGAAGACGTGCTGGAGGGCCTCACCGCGATCGTGACGGTGCGTCTGGCCGAGCCCCAGTTCGAGGGCCAGACCAAGGAGGTGCTCGGCACCGCGGCCGCCTCGCGCATCGTCGCCAAGGTCGTGGACCGCGAGTTGCGCGCGTTTCTCACCTCCGCCCGGCGGGCGGACAAGCAGGTCGCCAAGACCGTGCTGGAAAAGGTGGTGGCCGCGGCCCGCACCCGGGTGGCGGCCCGTCAGCACAAGGAGCATCAGCGCCGCAAGAATGCGTTGGAGACCTCCTCGCTGCCCGCCAAGCTGGCCGACTGCCGCAGCGAGGACGTGGACCGCAGCGAACTGTTCATCGTCGAGGGTGACTCGGCGTTGGGTACCGCGAAGATGGCGCGGAACTCGGAGTTCCAGGCGTTGCTGCCGATTCGCGGCAAGATCCTCAATGTGCAGAAGGCCGGCGTCGGCGATGTGCTGAAGAACGCCGAGTGCGCCTCGATCATCCAGGTGATCGGGGCCGGCTCCGGGCGCACCTTCGACATCGACGTGGCCCGCTACGGCAAGGTCATCCTGATGACCGACGCCGACGTGGACGGCGCGCACATCCGCACGCTGCTGCTCACCCTGATCCACCGTTACCTGCGGCCGCTGGTGGAGGCCGGGCGGGTGTACGCGGCGATGCCGCCGTTGCATCGCGTCGAGGTGACCAACCCGGGCAAGAAGGCCAACGAGGTGCACTACACCTACAGCGACGGGGAACTGCGCGCGCTGCTCGGGGACCTGACCAAGAAGGGCCGCTCCTACAAGGAACCGCAGCGGTACAAGGGACTGGGCGAGATGGACCACGGCCAGTTGCGGGAGACCACCATGGATCCGGCCAGCCGGACCCTGCGCCGGATCGGACTCGGCGACGTCGAGGAGGCCGAACGCGTCTTCGACCTGCTGATGGGCTCGGACGTCGCGCCGCGCAAGGAGTTCATCATCTCCTCCGCCGACACCCTGGATCGCTCCCGCATCGACGCCTGAGGTCGCCTCACACCGGTCCGCCCACGGCGGTGAGGGGCACGGCGAGCCGGATACCCGAACCGTCGCGACGAACGTCGACCTCGGGCAGGTCGACCGGCGCGCCATTGGCCGAGCAGCCCCGGGCGGGGGAGTACCCGACCCAGCCGAGGGTCAATACGTCCTCGCCCTTGAGGAACTTGTGGCAGCGCACGCCGCCGGTGCCCCGGCCCTTGGCCGGGTACTCGACGAACGGCGTGACCTTGACCGAGCCGCCGCCGACGTCCAACGTGCCGGCCGCATTGGCCACCGTCACCACCAGCGCGTCCCACTGCGGGTCCACCGCCCCGAACCAGATCGCGGTGGCGCCTGTGCTCAGGTTGATGCCGGCCATGCCACCGGCGGCCCGGCCCTGGGGGTTCACCCTGTCGGCGGGGAAGTGCAGCAGTTGGGCGTCGCTGGTGAGGAACACCAACTCCTCGCTGCCCGCCGTGGAGACCGGATGGGCGCCGACGACGGAGTCGCCCGGTCGCAACGCGATGATCTCCCACTCGTCCTTGTTCGAGGGCACGTCGTACTTGAGGCGCTTGACCACACCGGCAGCGGTGCCGATCGCCAGACCCGGACCCTCGGGGTCGAGCGAGGCGAGGCCCACCACCCGTTCTCCCTTGCCCAGCTGGGCGAACTCGGACACCGCGCCGCCACCGGAGAGTGCGGGCGGGGCGGCGGTGATCGGTACCGAGGGCAGGTCGAGCACCGAGAGGCGCAGCATCCGGCCGCCACTGGTGACCAACCCGACGTGGCCGCGGACGGTGGCCGACACGGCCGAGATCAGCACGTCGTGCTTGGCCCGCGGGCCCTCGGTCGGTAGCGGGTCGGCCGTCGGGGTGCGGGCCAGCAGCCCGGTGGCGGACAGCAGTACCCAGCACGGGTCGTCGGTGACCTCGAGCGGCACGGCGGTCGCCGGCATGCCGGCGGACTCCAGCAGCACCGTGCGGCGCGGGTCGCCGAACTTGTCGGAGATCTCCTTGAGTTCGGCCGAGACCTTCTTCCGTAGCAGCGCGTCGGACTCCAGCAGTTCGGTGAGCTCGGCGATGGTGGTGCGCAACTTCTCCTGCTCGCGCTCCAGTTCGAGCGCGTCGTAGCGGGTCAGTCGACGCAGCGGGGTGTCCAGGATGTAGTTCGCCTGAATCTCCGTCAGATCGAAGACCTCCATCAGCCGGGTCCGGGCCGCGGCGGTGTCGTCGCTGGTCCGGATGACCTGGATGACCTCGTCGATGTTCAGCAGCGCGATCATCAGACCGTCGACCAGGTGCAGTCGGTCGTTGGCCTTGCCGCGCTGGAACTCGCTGCGCCGGCGGACCACGTCGAAGCGGTGCTCCAGGTAGACCTGCAGCAGTTCCTTCAGGCCCAGGGTGAGCGGTTGCCCGTCGACCAGGGCCACGGCGTTGATCGCGAACGAGTCCTCCATCGGCGTCAGCCGGTAGAGCTCGGCGAGCACCGCCTCCGGGTTGAAGCCGTTCTTGACCTTGATCTCCAGGCGCAGACCCTTGTCACCGTCGGACAGGTCGTCGATCTGCGAGATGCCGGCCAGCTTGCGCGAGGTGACCAGGTCCTTGATCCGGGCGATCACCTTTTCGGTGCCGACCGTGTACGGGAGTTCGGTGACCACAATCGCCTTCTGGCGGGCCGTCACGTTCTCCACGTGCGCGGTGGCCCGGATGCGGAACGAACCGCGGCCGGTCTCGTAGGCCTCGCGGATCCCGTCCAGCCCGATGATCCGCCCGCCGGTGGGCAGGTCCGGGCCGGGCACGAACCGCATCAGCGCGTCCAGGTCGGCGTTCGGGTGCGCGATCAGGTGCCGGGCCGCGGCGATGACCTCGCCGAGGTTGTGCGGGGCCATGTTCGTGGCCATGCCGACCGCGATGCCGGAGGTGCCGTTCACCAACAGGTTCGGGTACGCCGCGGGCAGCACCGTGGGTTCGGTCTCGCGCCCGTCGTAGTTGGGCACGAAGTCCACGGTGTTCTCGTGGATGGAGCGCACCATCTCCATGGCCGGTTCGGCCAGCCGGCACTCGGTGTAGCGCATGGCCGCCGGGCCGTCGTCCAGGGTGCCGAAGTTGCCCTGCCCGTGCACGGTGGGCAGTCGCATGGAGAACGGCTGCACCATGCGCACCAGCGCGTCGTAGATGGCGCCGTCGCCGTGCGGGTGCAGCCGGCCCATCACCTCGCCGACCACCCGGGCGGACTTCACCGTGGACGTGTCGGGGCGCAGGCCCATCTCCGCCATTTGGTAGAGGATCCGCCGGTGCACCGGCTTGAGCCCGTCGCGCGCGTCGGGCAGCGCGCGGGAGTAGATGACCGAGTAGGCGTACTCGAGGAACGAGCCGCGCATCTCCTCGGAGACGTCGGTGTCGATGATGCGTTCGTCGGGGGCAGCCGGCGGCGGGGTGGTGGCCATGCCGCCATTCTTCCCGCGCCGGGCGGTCAGGCCGGGCAGCGGCACGCTCAGCCGAGCAGGGCCTGCGCGATCTGTGCGGCCAGCGCGGCGTTGGATTCCACCAACGCGACGTTCGCGGCGACCGCGGACGGCCCGAGGGTCTGCTGCAGGTGGGCGAGCAGGAAGGGGGTGACGTGCTTGCCGCGGATGCCCTCGTGCTCGGCCGCGCCCAGCGCTGCCTCCAGCGCGGCGTCGTGCGCGGCCGGGTCGAGGGCGGCCCCGACGGGCACCGGGTTGACCACCAGCACCCCACCGCCGGTGCCCACCGCACGGTGCGCGCGGATCACGTCCGCGACCGCGGCGGGATCGTCGAGGCGCCAGTCCAGGGGCAGGCCGGTGCTCGCCAGGTAGAAGCCGGGGAAGGTGTCGGTGCGATAGCCGAGGACGGGGACCCCGAGGGTTTCCAACTGTTCCAGCGTGCCCGGCACGTCCAGCAGCGACTTGACCCCGGAACAGACCACGGTGATCGGGGTGCGGGACAGGGTGTCCAGGTCGGCGGAGACGTCGCGGGTGCCCGCGGCGCCGCGGTGCACGCCGCCCAGCCCACCGGTGGCGAACACCGCGATGCCCGCCCGGGCGGCCAGATGTGCCGTCGCGGACACCGTGGTGCCGCCGGTGCCGCCGGTGGCCACCGCCGGGCCGAGGTCGCGCACCGACAGCTTCAGCACATCGCGGCGTTCGGCGAGCGCGGCCAGGCCGGCGGCGTCCAACCCGACGCGGACCTGCCCGTCGAGCACTCCGATGGTGGCGGGCACTGCCCCTGCCTCCCGTACCACCTGCTCCAGCCGCCGGGCCAGGGTGAGGTTGTCCGGGCGGGGCAGGCCGTGGGTGATGATCGTGCTCTCCAGGGCCACTACCGCCCGGCCCGCGGCCAGGGCCGCCGCCACGTCCGGGCCGAGCGTGCTGTCCATGGCGGTGGAGGCTAGCGGTGCTGATGTGACCGGTCAGCCCCTCCGGTGCGAAGATGACTGCATGTCGGACACGGGTGTGGCGCGCGAACTGCGTGTGGCGATTCAACGCAGTGGCTACTACCCGGAGCTGGTGGCCGAGGGCATCGACGTCGCGGTGGGTAACGAGGCGGTGCTGTCCTGGCTGGTACACCAGGAGACGACCCTGGACACCGATTCGGTGCGCCGCCACGTCACCGTGCTGGCGTTGACCACCACCCGGTTGATCGTCGGGCACACCGACGAGCACGGCGCGGACGAGGAGAACCCGACCGCCTACGCGACCACGTCCACCGAGTGCGTGCCGCTGCGCCGGGTGGGCACCGTGCTGGTCAGCCGGACGGTGGCGGACCCGGCTCGCCACGTGGTGGGCACCGCGCCCACCGAGGCGGTACTCAATGTCGGGTGGGACGCGGTGCGCCGCATCGACCTGGAGCCCGCCGGTTGCGGGGACGAGTCCTGCGAGGCCGACCACGGTTTCACCGGCACGATGACCTCGGATGACCTGTCCCTGCGGGTCAGCGAGGTGGCCGACGGCCGGGAGGCCGTCGCCCAACTGTTGTCCTTCGCGACCGCGCTGGCGGGCGCGGTCGGGCAGTGAGCACTTCCCCCACTCCGCCGCCCTACGGCACCGGGAGCCTGTGCGAGGTCCTACCCGGCGTGCTGAGCGCCCTGGGCGTGGCGGGGGAGAACGGCGCGCTGGGTCTGCACCTGCCCCCGCGGGTCGCGGTGCTCCTGATCGACGGGCTCGGCGCGGACCTGCTCGCCGCGCACGCGCACCGTGCCCCGGTGCTGACCGCGATGTCCGGGGCGCCGCAGGCGGCCCGGCTGACCGCCGGTTTCCCGTCCACCACCGCGACCTCGTTGACCTCGTTGGGCACCGGGTTGCCGCCGGGAGCGCACGGGGTGCTCGGGTTGAGCCTGCGTCGGCCGGACGGGGCGTTGTTGTCCACGCTGCAGTGGGACCCGGCGGTGGTCGACCCCACGGTCTGGCAACCGCACCGTACGGCGTTCGAGCGGGCCGCCGCGGCCGGCGTCGCGGTCAGCGCGGTCGGTCCGCGCAAGTTCCGGGGAAGCGGACTGAACAGCGCCGCGCTGCGGGGTGCCCGGGCGCGTTGGGCGGAGTCGCCGGGGGAACTGGCGGCGGTCACCCTGGATGCCTTGCGCGACGGTCCGGCGGGCGAGCGCGCGCTGGTGTACAGCTACTTCGGCGATCTGGATGCCACCGGGCACCGGGAGGGTTGCGAGTCCGCGGCCTGGGGGTACCAACTCGAACACGTGGACCGGTTGGTGGAGCAGATCGTGTCCGGCCTGACGCCGGGTACCGCGCTGGTGGTGACCGCCGATCACGGCATGCTCGACGTGCCCGACGAGGCCCGGATCAACGTCGACCAGCAGCCCGCCCTGCTCGAGGGTGTCGAGGTACTGGCCGGTGAACCGCGGGCCCGCTACGTGCACGCGCTGCCCGGTGCCGCGGCCGATGTGCTGGCCACCTGGCGGGAGATCCTGGGCCCGCAGTGGTGGGTGTCTGATCGGGATACCGCGATCGCCGAGGGGTGGTTCGGGCCGCCCGGCGACGTGCGACCCGACGCCATCGGCGACGTGATTGCGGTGCCGTTGGGACCCGGCGCGGTGGTGATGCCGAGTAGCGAGCCGATCGTGTCCCGCTTGATCGGCATGCACGGTGGGGTGAGCTCGGTGGAGCAAGAGATCCCCCTGTTGACCGCGGTGGGCTGAACGCAGAGGAGCGCACGGTGTCCTTGATCAGCGTCGAGGAATTGGCGGCGGCCCTGGACTCCGCGTCCGCACCGGTGGTGCTGGATGTGCGCTGGCCGTACCCCGATCCGCCGGACCGGGCGGGTTTCCTGGCCGGGCACATCCCGGGCTCCCGCTTCGTGGATCTGGACACCGAGTTGTCCGCACCGCCGGGCGGTGCGAACGGCGGGGGTCACCCGCTGCCCGACCCGGCCGCGTTCACCGCGGCCATGCGGGCGCACGGGGTGCGCGCGGACGTACCGGTGGTGGTGCTGGACGGCTCCGCCGGGTTGGCCGCGGGCCGGGCCTGGTGGTGTCTGCGGCACTTCGGGCACCCGCAGGTCTCGCTGCTCGACGGCGGCTTCGCGGCCTGGCAAGCGGCCGGGCTGCCGGTGGCCACCGGCGAGCCGGGGCCGGTGGGGGTGGGCGATTTTCAGGCCGGCCCGGGCCGGTTCCCGCTGCTGGACGCGGAGGCCGCGGCGACCTTGGCCCGCGACGGCCTGCTGATCGACGCTCGCAGCGCCCTCCGATACCGCGGGGAGGACCCCGTCGACGCCATCGCAGGGCACGTGCCCGGCGCGCACAGTGCGCCGACCGCGCTCAACACCGACGGCGACGGCCGCTGGCTGTCCGTCGACGCGCTGCGCGCCCGGTTCGACGAGGTGGGCGTGACCGGGGCGCAGGTCGGGGTGTACTGCGGGTCCGGCGTGACGGCCTGTCACACCATTCTGGCGGTGTCGATCCTCGAGGAGCCGATACCGGCGCTCTACGTCGGGTCGTGGAGTGAGTGGTCGGCCCGGGAGCTCCCGGTGGCCACCGGGCCCGACCCGGGCTAGCCGGCGCCGAGGCAGACGAATCCGGGCACCTCGACGTCGGCCGACGCGCCGGCCAGCGCCACCGCGGGCCGGTCCCCGGCAAGCAGTCGACGGTGCAGGTCGGCCATGAGTGGTGCGGTGGCTTCGTCCGGCACCGCGATGACCGGGGCGATCAACGTGCGGGTGCCGAGCGTGGTGAGCGCCGCGGCCAGGCCCAGCAGTTCCTCGCCGGGCGCGCTCGCGCACCGGGCGGCGTCGCAGGCGGAGAGCACCAGGACCCGTGGCGGGCGGGGCAAGGCGGCGAGGTCGTAGACGGTCAGCGGACCGTCAGCGAGGGCCAGGTGGGAGAACTGTGGGTGGTCCGCGCGGAACCGGCCGTGGCAGGCCAGGTGTGCGAGCCGGGCACCGGACAGCCCGGCCAGCACGGCTGCGGCGGTGGCGCCACGTCCCTGCAGCACCTCCGCGTCGGGGTGCAGTCGGTGCAGCGCGTTGATCTCTGCCCGCCCGTGCCGTAATCCGGGACCGGCGGCCAGCAGCGTGCCGCCGCCGCGGGTGTGGGGAGCGTCGATGGCGGCCCGCCACAGCTGGACCGACGGCGCTACCTCGACGGGCCGGCCGCGAACACGGGGCAACATGGCCCAGGGCGTCGCGTGCAGGTCCGCGGTGGGGATCAGCACCAACGGACGGTCCGTCAGATCCGTGATGGGGCGCAGCAGCGCGGTGTCCAGGACCTCGGTGCTGTGCCGCAATCCGGCCCGGCCGGTGGGGGAGTCGTCGTCCTGCCACAGGCGATGCGTGGCGAAACGCAGCCAGTCCAGCTCGGCCGCGATCGGGGCCCACCGGCCGAGGTCGTGCAGGCGGTATCGCCCGGCGATCAGCGTGATGGCGAGCAGCCGCTCGTCCCGGCGTAGGTAGCAGACCAGGGCCCTGTCCCCGAGGAGGTCCGGCAACCCGGCCAGGGCGGGCTCGACGTGCGCGGGACCGGCACCGGGGGTGTGCCGGGCCCGGGCCTGCACGGCCCGTTCCAGCCTCACGCGTTCGACGTCGTCGCCCACCTCGGTGGCCGCGCGCAGCCGGGTGAGCAGACCGGACAGCACGGGATCGGCAGGTGGACGCACCGGCGGGCGCCACAGGCTGCGCGCCCGCAGCCGATCGGCCCACCGCAGGGCGGCCGCAGGCCGGTCGGCAGCCAAAGTCAGGTGCAGGCCCAACTCGGCCAGGGCGACGCCGTGCCCGGCCGCGTGGGCGCGCAGGTCCGCGGCGCCGAGGGCGTCCAGATGCTGCTCGACCACCTGCAGGCCGGATCGCGCGGCAGCCAACGCCCCGACGCGATCACCGCAGTCCGCGCGCCGCAATGCTTCCGCGTGCCAGGCGGCGGCGCGCAGCCCGGCGGGCCCGCGGTGTCGTGCGGCCGCGGCCGGGCGCAACACCTCCGCCGCCGCGTCGGTACGGCCGGCCTCGCGCAACAGACCGGCGCACAGGATGCGGGCCTGCACGGCTGGCTCGGGCCAGCCCGCCCGGTCCAGGCGGGTGACGTTCGCCCGCAGCGCCCGCAGCACCGCCGGTCCGTGCTCTCCGGCAGCCACCCGGGCCGCGGTCTGGGTGTGCGCGGCCATGGCCGGCCACAGGCCACCGTGTTGGCCGCGCAGGCCGACGACGGCGCGTTGCGCGGCGACCCGCGCGGCGTCCGCCTCGCCGGCCAGCAGGGCGGCCTCGGCGAGCAGCAGCCAGGCGATTCCGACGTCCAACCTGTGCCCCAATGGCTCCAGCACGGCGATTGCGCGGCGGGCCTCGGCGGCGGCGTCGACCGCCAACCGGGCCTCGAGCAGGGTCTGCGCTCGGTCCAGGCAGGTGATCGCGCGTTGGCCGGCGGTGATGCCGGGCATCTGCTCCGCTCGGTCGAAGGCCGCCAGCGCGCCGGGGACGTCCCCGGCCCGGGCTGCCGCGTAGCCGAGGTTGTGTGCCGCGTCAGCAGCCAGCAGTGGGTGTCCGTGCTCGGTCGCCAGCGCCAGACACCGCTGGAGATCGCGGACGCCCGCTGCGGTCTCCCCCCGCCAGGCGCGCAACGCGCCGCGGTTGAGCAACACCAACGCGACGAACCGGTGATCGGACGCCCGGCGCAGCACGGGCAGGGCCACTCGATACGCGGCCATGGCCGCGTCGTAATGACCGGTGCGGCTGAGCACCAGGCCGCGTTGTGCCCCGACCCGCGCGGCGTCCACCCGCCCGGCAACCAGCGCGGCGGCGTCCAACTGGCGCAGCGCCGCTGCCGGGTCGCCGCGCCGGACGAGGACTCCGGCCAGGCTCAACCGGGCCTGCGCCTCCCGGTCCGGCAGGACGTGGCGCCGCGCGAGGGCGACCGCAGACCGCAGCGTGCGGGCCGCCTCGGTCAGGTCGTCGGTTTCGGCCCGGGCCAGCCCCAACGCCCGCAGCGCCACCACCCGAGCCTCCGCCGGGGCGTCGGATTCCAGCACCGCCCGGGCCGCTCGGGCCGCGGCTGCCGGGTCGTCCGATACCAGGCTGATCGCCGTCTCGGCGGCGATCAGCCCATCGGGCAAGGAATCTGACGGCACCTCAGAGGGTGGTCCACCGGGTGACCACCGCCGGGCCCGATGCGGGTTCCCACCGCAGCCGGACGGTCCCGGCAGGCAGATCGTCGAGCACGAAACGGCCCAACGCGTCCGGGACGACATCGCGGTGCTCGTGCAGCGACTGCACCCGTAGCCGGCCCGGGCCGGCGGGGGACAGCTGCCCGAGCACGCGACGGCGCGCGCCACGTTCGTGCACCTGGAGTTCCACCATCACCTGGCCGGCCCGGAAGGACAGCATCCGTGGTCCGCCGCCGGCGCGCACCCCGGACTCCTCGAGGCCGACGTCGGCGACCAACGTGGCCAGGACCGCGTCCGGGTCGCGCAGGGCGAACACCGCCCGGGCGGCTTCCCGCAGGTAGTCGGGCATCGGGTCCAGCCGGTCATGCACGGCGGCGACCGCGGCCAGAAGGTCGGCGTCTTCGCTCATGCCGCACCGCCGGAGACCACCAGATAACCCGACGCGACCAGCCCGCGACGTAACTGTTCCAGGCAGCGGGCCCGGCTCGGCCCGATGCTGCCCACCGGCATTCCTGCGGCCGCGGAAACCTGTGCGTAGCTGGCGTCCGGGTCGGCCGAGATCACCCGCAGCAACGTGCGGCACCGCTCGGACAGTTGTTGCAACGCGGTCCACACCTGGCGGTCGCGTTCGTTGTCCAACAGCGCGAGTTCGGGGGAGTCCGTGGCATCCGACAGCGCGTCATACGCCAGGAACGGATCGGGCACCTCGCGCTCCCGACGCCGCTGTACGCGGAGGCACTCGTGCCGGGTGGTGGTGCGCAGCCAGCCCGCCAACGCCGCGGGCTCCCGCAACCGATCAAGATGTTCCAGCAGCCGCAGCCACACGGTCTGAACCACGTCAGCGGCGTCCGGTCGATCCAACCGGTGGGCCCGGGTGACCGCCCACACCAGGGCTGCATACCGGTCCACCAGGGCGTCCCAGGCGGCTTGCTCACCGCGCGCCGCGGCGGCGACCAGCCGGTCCACGTCGGCCGCAGCGTCCATGCTGGCCGAGAGTAGGGCTAAGCGATCACAATGCCCAGACCCGGCTCGTGACGGGTCGTCGGGTCCAACAGCAGATCGGCCGCGGCCGCGACGTCGATGCCGCGTTCGGCGGCCAGCCGGGCGATGGCGCCGGTGACCACCGGTGCGGCGAACGAGGTGCCGCTCCACCGCGCGAAACCGGGGGTGCCGTCGGGCAACGGGAACGCACTGTGCACGTCCTGCCCGATCGCGCAGGCCTCCACCCACCAGGCGTGGTTGGAGAACGCGGCCCGCTGTGCCCCCGCGGCGTCCAATGCCCCGACCGCAATGACGTTCTTCAACGCGGCCGGCCAGAAGGGCCGCTCGGTGTGCGCGTTGCCCGCCGCGGCCACCAACACCGTGCGCCGACCCAGCGCCGCCACCGCCTCGCTGACCAGCACCGACGGCCGGTCGTCGTAGGTGTGGCAACCGAAGGACAGATTCACCAGGTCCACCCGGTGGCCGTCCGCAGCGTCCCGGCGCAGGGCCTGCAGCGCCTCGATCAGGTGCACCTCGTCGCACACCCCGTCGGCGGACAGCAGCCGACGCACCGTCACCCGCGCGGATGGGGCCTGACGCAGCAGGGTCCCGATCACGAACGTGCCGTGCCCCACCAGATGCTCGGGCAGTCCGTCACCGTCGGCGTCGAGCACCTCGAGCTGATCCGCCGTCACCTCGGGCCACCAGGCCCGGTCGGTGAACCACGGATGGGCGGTGACGCCGGTGTCCAGCACAACCACAGTGATCACCGGAGCGTTCGGGTCGGCCGCGGCCGGCGGCGCCGGGGCGTCCGTGGTGGGCACCGGGTCGTCGGCGGGCCCACCCCGCCACCGCGGCGCGGCCTGCACCAGGTGCACCGGCGCCGCGGAGCGGTGGCGGTCCCGATCGCCGAGCTCACCCAGCAGGCTGCGCACATCCGCGCCGGTGCCCGCCCGCAGCGGCCAGCGATGCACCCCGCCGGTCGGCGGACGTGGATCGTCCAGCCATCGCCGCAGCGAGCCGGGCAGCCCGGTCAGGTCTCGCTCGGCAACCATGAGCTGGTCCGCGCGCACCACGGCCGGGGGGTCCTCGGTGCGCACCCACCCATGACGGGCGAGCCAGGCGTCGGCATCCATCGGGGCGAGTCTGCCGAGTGTGACGGGCGGCCGGCTACGGTGAGGCGTGCCGATCGAACGGGCCGACGCCCTCGCCCTGGACGCCGCCGATCCCCTGGCCGGGTTCCGGGACCGCTTCACCGAACCCGAGCCCGGCCTGATCTACCTGGACGGCAACTCCCTGGGGCGGCTGCCCCGGGCCACCCGGGACCGACTGGTCGAAGTCATCGACCGGGAGTGGGGTGGTGGGTTGGTGCGCTCCTGGGAGCACTGGATCGACCTGCCTGTTCGAGTGGGCGACCAACTCGGCACCGCGTTGCTCGGCGCCGAGCCGGGCCAGGTGCTGGTCGCCGACGTGACCACGGTGAACCTCTACAAGTTGGCGGCGGCGGCGCTGGATGCCCGGCCCGATCGTCGGGTCATCGTCACCGCGGCCGACGAGTTCCCCACCGATCTCTACGTGCTCGACGGATTGGCCGCCGCCCGCGGCCTGCAGGTGCGAGTGGTCGCCGCCGACCCTGTGCACGGCCCGGCACCCGCGGATGTGCGGGCCGCCCTGGACTCCGACGTCGCGTTGCTGTGCCTGAGCCATGTCGGCTACCGCAGTGGTGCCCTCGCCGACCTGCCCGGCCTCACCGCCGCCGCCCATGAGGTCGGTGCGCTGGTGCTGTGGGACCTCAGCCACGCGGTCGGTGCGGTGCCCATCGGGCTGGACGCAGCCGGCGTCGACCTGGCCACCGGGTGTACCTACAAATACCTCAACGCCGGGCCCGGCGCCCCCGCATTCCTCTACGTCAACCGGGCACTGCACGGGCTGGCCCGGCAACCGATCTGGGGCTGGTTCGGGCAGCGCAACCAGTTCACCATGGCGGCCGGCTATGACCCGGAGCCCGACGTGCGCGCCTTCGGCACCGGCACCCCGGCGGTGCTCGGCCTGGTCGGCGTCGAGGAGGGCGTGCGGCTGCTCGCCGAGGCGGGCCTGGATCGCCTGCGGGCCAAGGGCATCGCGCTGACCGAACTCGGTATCGCGCTGACCGACGCGTGGCTCGTCCCGCTCGGCTTCGACGTGGCCTCGCCCCGCGATTCCGCCCGGCGCGGCTCACATCTGACGTTGCGTCATCCTGAGGCCTGGCCGGTCTGCGCGATGCTGATCGACGCCGCCGTCATCGGCGACTTCCGCGGCCCGGACGGATTGCGCCTGGGTCCGGCTCCGCTCAGCACCCGGTTCGTGGAGCTGTGGGACGCGCTCGATCGCCTGCGCAGCCTGGTCGACGCGGGGGAGCACCACCGCTACGCGGGCGCCGCGCGCCGCGTCACCTGACATCTTCGTCCGGCGTTTCGGGCCATCAGGCCACGTTGATACCCCGAAACGCCGGACGAAGATGCGTTAAGTAGCGGAGCCCCGACCTGGCGGGCCGGGGCTCCGATGATCAGGTAGTGCGCAGGGTTACGGCGTGGCCTTCGGCGAGGCCGACGGTGAAGACGTCGGCGCCGTCGTGGCCGAGGTGGTGTCACTGCTCTGGCCCGGCGCCGGGCTGGCCGGGGTTGAACCCGTGTCGCCGGTGCTCTTGCTCGCCGCCGCGGGGTCGTTCGGGTCCACGAAGGTGCCCACCCGGCCGCCGTCGGCCCAGGCGGTGTACGCCTTCATGTACGCCTCGGCCTTGGCCGCGTCGGTGCTGCCCTCGGACTTGTTGCCCGGCCGGTTGATCGAGTACATGTACTGGCCCGGCATGTCCGAGGTGAAGGGGTCCTTCACCGGCAACGCGGCGGCGGTGTAGCGGGCGTTGGCGTTCCACAGGATGAAGCTGTTGATGCCGTCGTCGTGCGCGGCCTTGATCTGCGCGTCAACCTCGGCCGCACCGTAGGCCGGGTGGCCCAGGGTGAAGTCCTGCAGCCACGGGATGATCACGCACTTGGTGCCGAGCGTCTGGCGGTTGAAGTCCATCAGCGAGGCGTGGACGATGTCGTACGGCACCGCGTTCGGGTTGGGACCCACCGAGTACTCGTTGGGGCCCCAGTGCGACGGGTAGACCATCGGCGAGATGAAGTCCAGGTGTTGGGCCATCTTCGGGATGTTCTGCGCCACCGACGCCGGGGTGAAGCTGGAGATGCCGAACACCGCGGCACCGAGCTTCGCGCCCGCCGCGTGCACGGCCGGCTCGGCCTCGGCGAGGAAGTTCGCGATCCCGTCCTGCGGGTCGGTGTCGCCCAGACCCGGGAAGACCTGACCGGCCAGGCCGCCCGAGGCCGCGTGCGCCTCGGGACGACGGATGTAGTCGTACATGATCGAGTCGAAACCGGCCTTGGCGGCCTCGACCGCGAGGTCGATGTTGTACTGCTTCACCTCGGCGTTGGCGAAGTTGGTGAACGACGCGGCGCCGTAGGTGCCGGCGCTGTACGGGTTGCCGGACTTGTCCTGGATGTCGTAGGCCATGTGGCCGTTTTTGGCGGCCCAGCGGGCCAGCATCGGGTCGCGGAAGGCCACGATGCGACCGACCAACTTGCCACCCAGGTCGTGCACCTCCTTGACGGCCGCGGCGAGGTCGACCGGGGTGCTCTTGGTGGCACCGTCCTCGTTGGCCAGGGCGACGCCGGTCTTGTAGAAGACCGCTCCGTCCTCGTCCTTGATGTCAAGTTGGATGGTGTCGATCTTGTGGTCCTTGAGCAGCTGGATGACCGGGTCGTGCAGCGGCTTGTAGGCCCAGGCGAGACCGGTCATGTGCACGGCCCGCATGGCCGGGTAGCTCACCGCGACGCTGACCGTCTGGTCGGTGACGTTGCCCGCGGCGTCGGTGGCCACGATGTGTGCCGACTCGGGCGCGTGGTCGTAGTTCACCGAGAACTTGCCGCCGTTGAGGCTGACGTCCTTGTCGTCGACCTTCAGCGACTTGGCGTCATCGACGGTGCCGGTCAGCGTGTAGGCCTTGGCCGGGTCGAGGTCGTCCGCGGGCTTGTCCACGTTGACGACCGGGGCCTTGGTGTCGACCGAGAAGTCCTTCGTGGTCGACGCGGTGCGACCGAAGCGACCCTTCGAGGACGCGACGAAGCTGTGCTTGCCGTCGGCCAGGTTGGTCGGCTTGAAGACCAGACCGTTGCCGTCCTTGGTGCCGTCCACCTTCTGTCCGTCGAAGGTCAGCTTGACGCCGGAGAGCTTGCCGGTGACCGTGAAGGCCAGGTCCTTGATGCCATCGGCGTTGAGCGCCCCGGAGGCCATGTCCTTGCTGGACGCGACCTTCACCGAGCCACCGTTCGCCAGCGGCGAGGCGGCGGCGCCGACAACCACCAGGAGCAGCGCCACACCACCCACGACCGCCGCATTGCGACCGGTCTTGCGCTTTGACCCGCCCCCGGGCAGCCCCCCCGCGGTAGCGGGCGGAACGCCGTCAAATGCCGTCATATCCCGATTCCACCTTTACCGAGTTGTCGCTTGGACACCGCAGCGTTTCCCCGAATTCGCGCCGCGCCCTGCTGCATGATCGTGGCCTGACGTTCCTTGATCATCAAGTTACGTCTTGCTGCAAGATCAGAGTGCAGCACCGACCACGAGTAGGGGGGGAAATGCGCCGACGACGTGTCGTCCTGGCAGTGGCAGTTACCGGATTGTTGCTTTCGGCCTGCGCCAATCAGTCCGACAGCAGCAATAAGGGTGGCGAGGGCGTCAATCCCGTCGCCTCCGCCTCGCCCAGCGCGAGCGCGTCCGCCTCCAGCGGCTCGGACAGCGGTCCGGTGGGCGACCCGTCCTCGGTCTCGGCGAATGAGCTCGGTCAGGTCGCGGTGATGATGTATCACCAGATCAAAGAAAACCCGAAGGGTGACTACGACCAGACGCCCGAGCACTTCAAGGCTGAACTCGAACGGATGTACAAGGACAACTTCCGTCCCGTGAAGCTGTCCGACATGGTGCTGGGCAAAATCGACATTCCGGCGGGGAAGCACGCGTTGGTGATGACGTTTGACGACTCGTCACCCTCACAGGCGCAGATCGGCGCGGACGGAAATCCGACCGCGGATTCCGCGCTGGGCATCATGGAGCAGTTCGGCAAGGACCACCCGGATTGGCACTCCACCGCGTCGTTCTACGTCAACGACGGCTCCTTCGCGGGGGACATCAAGGTGATCACGTGGCTGGTCGCCCACGGCTACGAGGTCGGTGACCACACGCTCACCCACGCGAACCTCAAGCAGCTGTCCTCGGACGGTGTGCAGAAGGAGGTCGGTGGGGAGTACAGCAAGATCCTGGCTCAGGTGCCCGGCTACAAGGTGACCACGATCGCCCTGCCGTTCGGTATCCACCCGACGGACTCCGCGCTCGCCCACCACGGCAGCTACGACGGCGCCACGTACGACTTCGACGGCGTCTTGCTGGTCGGGGCCAACCCGTCGCCCTCGCCGTACGGCATGAGGTTCGACCCGTACAACATCCCGCGCATTCGCTCCGGTCCGGGCGGTGCGCAGCTGGACTCGGCGTACTGGCTGGACTCGTTCGATAAGAACCCGTCGGCCTGGTACACCTCCGACGGTGACCCCAACAAGGTCTCCTTCCCGAAGGCTCAGCAGGCCAAGCTGTCCTCGAAGTACACCTCCGAGGCCAACGGCTACTGACGGTTCGTCAGTCACGGGACCCAAAGAGCCCGCCACCCCTCGGGGTGGCGGGCTCTGTCGTGGGCTGAGGAGAGAAACTAGTCCGCGCGCCGGGCGCCGAAGACGATCTCATCCCAGGCGGGCACGCTGGCCCGGCGCGACCGTGCACTGCGCGGCGCGGTGGCGCCGTCGGTGCCGGTGCTCGCTGCGGGCTGCTCGGCCGCGATCGGCTCCGCCGGTGCCGGTGCCGGTGCCGGGGGAGTCGGCACCGGGGTCTGCTCCATGGTCGCTGCCGGTACCTCGTCCATGACGACCGGTGCCGGCGTCGGCATCGGCACTTCCATCTGCTCGCCGTGTTGGACGGCCGGACGGCGGGCGGGCACGGCGGCGGCTGCCGCAGCCCGCCGGGCGACCACGTCCGGGGCGCGGCGGGTCAGCGTCGGGTCCGGGCGGCGCGGTGCGGTTACCACCGGGGCGGGCGCGCGCTCGTCCTCCGCGCTGTCCTCGGTGTCCGGCTCGGCAGCGAGAGCCAGTCGCGGCACGAAGGGACCGGCTACCGGCGGTGTGTCGATCTCCCCGGTCAGCCAGCGGGCCTCGTCATTGTCGGCGATCACGCTGCGCGCTCGCGGGTCGTAGAGGTAGCGGGCCACGTGGGTGCGCTCGGAGTGGCTGTAGGCGACCTGCACCACCCAGCGGCCGTCGTCGCGTCGCCAGGAGTCCCAACCGAGCCCCTCGGGCTTCACGCCCACCGAGGTCAACCGGTCGTCGAGGGTGTCGCCCAGGGTCATCGGGCGCACGTCGAGGCCGGGTCGGCGCACGGTGCTCTTCTGGGCCAACGTGGCGATGTGTTCACGTTCGGCGAGTACCGGACCCTCGAAGCGACGCACGCGGTCCACCGGCACCCCGGCGGCGCGCGCCACCTGCTCGGCGCTGGCCCCGGCCCGAATGCGGGCCTGGATCTCCCGCGGGGGCAGGTGCCCGTCGGCCCCGGTGTCCAACTGGCCGAGTCGGGCCCGGTCGCCGCGCACCGCGGCTCGCAGCCGTTCGTCGATCGACAGCACGTACTTCTCGCCGTCGGCCGATCGCAGAACGAGATGACTGCCCCGCTCATTGGCCGCGACCAGACGTAGATCCTGCATTTCCGCGTCCTCCTGTTACCGGGCGTGGGTTCGATCCTGGCAACCGGAGAGTTCAAAGCGCTGAAGGCGCGCGGTCGTGTCGGAGGTTGTCATAAGTCTCCCGGGGCGGGTGGTTCTGGAGTGTCTCAAGTGTCCTGACATGCGTCTTCGGCGTGGCGGCCGGCAGGATCATCGCCGTGCACCGCGACCCCGGTACGGCCCGGTACGACGCCTTTCTGCTGGTCTCGTTCGGCGGCCCGGAGAACCCCGCGGAGGTGCTGCCGTTCCTGCGCAACGTGACCCGCGGGCGGGACGTGCCCGAGGCGCGACTGGCCGCGGTGGCGGAGCACTACCAGCACTTCGGCGGCCGTAGCCCGATCAATGACCAGTGCCGGGCGTTGTGCGACGCGCTCCGCACGCAGTTCGCCGCGGACGGCCTGGAGCTGCCGGTGTACTGGGGCAACCGCAATTGGCAGCCGTTTCTTGCCGACACGTTGCGCACCATGGCCGACGACGGGGTACGGCACGCGCTGGCGCTGCTCACCTCGGCCTACAACTCCTACTCCGGCTGTCGGCAGTACCGGGAGGACCTGGCCGCCGCCCGGGCCGAGGTCGGTCCGGACGCCCCGACCGTGGACCGGATCCGGGCCTACTTCAACCACCCCGGGTTCGTGCGCCCGCAGATCGCCGGTGTGCGCGCGGCGCTGGACGCGTTGCCGGCGACGTTGCGCGCGGACGCCAGGTTGGTGTTCACCACCCACTCGATCCCGGTGCGCATGGCCGCGAGTTCCGGCCCCCTGGGGGACGCCTACGTCACCCAGCACCACGAGGTGGCCCGGTTGGTTGCCGAGGGCGTTGCCGCGGCCACCGGTCGCGCCCACGACTGGCAGTTGGTGTACCAATCCCGATCCGGGCCGCCCTCGGTGCCCTGGCTGGAGCCGGACGTGGGCGATCACCTGCGTGCGCTGGCCGCAGCCGGGGTGTCGGCGGTGGTGGTGGCGCCGATCGGGTTCGTCTCCGACCACCTCGAGGTGGCCTACGACCTGGACGTGGAGGCCCGGGCGGTGGCCGCGGAACTGGGCCTGGCGTTTGTGCGGGCCGCCACCGTGGGCACGTCGCCGGAGTTCGTGGCGGGTATCCGGGAGTTGGTCTGCGAGCGGCTGACCGGCGCCCGGCAGCGTGCTGTGCTGGGGAGGTTGGGCGCGGACCATGATGTGTGTCCGGTGCACTGCTGCCCGAACCCGCGGGCGGCGCTGCCGACCGTGGGTGGGGTGGGAGACCAATGACGACCGAGTTCGCCGAACTGCTCGGGGTGGCCGAGCAGCTCGCCGTCGCCGCGGGGCGGTTGCTGGCCGACGGTCGACCGGCCGGCCGGCTGGACGTGCAGGCCAAGTCCTCACCGACCGACGTGGTCACCGAGATGGACCGGGCTGCCGAGGCGCTGATCGCCGACGGGCTGGCCCAGCTGCGGCCGCACGACGGGTTGATCGGTGAGGAGGGTACGGATCGAGTCGGGACCAGCGGCGTGCACTGGGTGGTGGACCCGTTGGACGGCACGGTGAACTATCTCTACGGCTTGACCGGCTGGGCGGTCAGCCTGGCTGCCACGGTGGACGGGGCGAGCGTGGCCGGGGTGGTCCACGTGCCCGGCACCGGGGAAACCTTCGCGGCCACCCGCGGGGGCGGGGCCACCTGCAACGGTCGGCCGTTGCGCTGCGGACCGGGCCCGACCCCTGACCACGCCCTGGTCGCCACCGGGTTCGGCTACGCCGCGAAGCGGCGCGCCCACCAGGCCGAGGTGCTCCGGCGACTTCTGCCGCAGGTACGCGACATTCGACGGTTCGGTGCATGCGCCTATGACCTGTGCCTGGTGGCGGGGGGCCGGGTGGATGCCTATTACGAACGCGGCGTGCAGCCGTGGGATCACGCGGCCGGTGGCCTGGTCGCGGTCGAGGCGGGCGCGATCGTGGCCGGATTGCACGGTGCGGCACCCTCGGAGCGCCTGGTGCTCGCCGCATCGCCGGCGTTGTTCGGGCCGTTGCACGACCTGTTGGTGGCCGCCGGAGCGGACCACCCGGACGGTCTGGCCGAGCCTTAACCGGCCACTGTGGGTGCCCGGGGCTGTGCCTGCCGGGCGGGTGAGGCACAATCTGCCAGCGGTGCCGCGGCGGGGCGGCACAAATTCGGTCGGCGCGGCGTTGAACGGCTGCGCGGCTCGCTCGCACTGGGCACCGCCGCCCGCGGACGTACCTGGAGGAGAGCACCTACACGATGGCCACCGATTACGACGCACCCCGCAAGACCGATGACGAGCTCGGCGAGGACAGCATCGAGGAGCTCAAGTCCCGTCGGGTCGACAAGGGCGCCAGCACGGTCGACGTGGACGAGGCCGACCTGGCCGAATCCCTCGAACTGCCCGGTGCCGACCTGTCCGGCGAGGAACTGAGCGTTCGCGTTCTGCCCCGCCAGGCCGACGAGTTCACCTGTTCCTCGTGCTTCCTGGTGCACCACCGCAGCCAACTCGCCTCGGAGAAGAACGGCGTGCTGACCTGCCGCGATTGTTCCTGAGGGGGTTCAGACCTTGATCGGGGTGAGACCGGGCGGAAGCTCCCCGGTCACCCCGCGCCAGGTGACGACCGCCTGACGCGTGACGAACGTTTTCGCCACACCGATAACGGCTCCGGCCAGCAACGACCACGCCACCGCCGTGGCCAGCCCCACCTCGGGATGTTCGGGGCTGCCCGGCGGCGGCGACCCGGTCGCCCGCTGCCACGCCGAGCCCAGCGCCTTCTTGGTCACCGCAGCGGTGACCAGCCCGGCCCCCATCGCTACGGCCCGCCAGACCACCTGATTGTTCTTCGCCGCCATCTGCCCAGTCTGTCAGCCGACCGCGCGGTCGCGACCGGCACGTAGGGCGGCGGCCAGCGCGTGCGGTTGCCGGGTGGACACGTACCAGTAGGGCACTGCCCGTCGGGGGTCTGCGACGTCCACCCGCACCGCCAGCGGGAGATACCCGCGCAGCACCAATGGTGCGCGGGCGTCGGCGCGCACCCCGCGCAGCAGCCGGGCCTGCTCGGCATCCAGTGGCGAAACCGCCCCGATGCAACGCAGCTCGATGCTCTCCGGCCCGGCGCGGAAGCGGCTGTCGTCGACCACCAGATCCACCGCGCCATAGCTGAGCAGCAACCACACGACGGAGATGAGCATCAGCACCGCAGAGACCACGCCTGCGGTGGGCCCGATGTACTCCACCACCCCCAACGGCACCACGATCTGGAAGAAGACCGGGGGTACCCACCACCGATGCGGCACCCGCAACCGTTCTCGGTAGTGCTCTGTGTCCTGCACGGGCGCAAGTGTGCTGCCTGCCCCGTCGGGTGCGTCACGTCGCCCGGTTCCGGGTATGCCATACCCTCGGGCAACGTGAGCGAGCAGACGGTCAGAGCGCCGGTCGATGTGCTGATTCAGCGCCTCGACCCGGACCTGCCGCTGCCCGGATACGCCCACCCGGGCGATGCCGGAGCGGACCTCTGCACTGCGGTCGACGTGCTGCTGGCCCCCGGTGAACGCGCGCTGGTGCCGACCGGAGTGGCGATCGCGTTGCCCGACGGGTACGCCGCGTTCGTGCACCCGCGCTCCGGGCTGGCGGATCGCTACGGGGTGAGCATTGTCAACGCTCCCGGCACCGTGGACGCGGGATACCGGGGCGAGATCAAGGTGTGCCTGATCAACCTCGACCTCACCCGTCCGGTGACCTTCCGGCGCGGGGATCGCATTGCCCAGCTGATCGTTCAGCCGGTGGAGCGCGCCCGCTTCCACGTTGTCGAGCGGTTGCCGGGTTCGGCCAGGGGTGCGGGTGGGCACGGTTCTACCGGCGGGTTCACCGAGCCCGCCGGCGCGGCAGGAAGGGTGTGACGTGGTTTTTCGACGCCGGGGCAAGCGTGACGAGGTCGACCTCGAGAATGAGGAGCAGCTCGCCGAGGAACTCGAGGACGACTTCGATTCCGACGATGCGGCCGACGAGGAATTGGCGCAGTTGGGGGCGGACGAGGACGCCGACGACCCGAACGTGCCGTCCTGGCCGCGCGGCACCATCGCGGAGCGGGACGGTGGCCCCTGGGACGCCGCCGCCATGCCGGAGGACTCCGGCATGGAGCGGGTCGACCTCGGCGGCATCCTGGTGCCGATCGTGGACGGCATGGAGCTGCGGGCGGAGATCGCCGACGAGCGGGTGGTCGCGGCCACGCTGATCGTGGAGCGCAGCGCGATCCAGATCCAGCCTTTCGCCGCACCGCGCACCATGGGCATCTGGAACGACGTACGCGAGGAGATCGCGGCGGGTATCCAGCAGGGTGGCGGTGAGGTGCAGGTCGGCGAGGGCCGGTTCGGCACCGAGTTGGTGGCCACCGTGCCGGTGGCCCTGCCGGATGGCACATCGGGCTTTCAGGTGGCGCGTTTCCTCGGGGTGGACGGTCCGCGGTGGTTCCTGCGCGCGGTGATCACCGGCGAGGGCGCGGTGGACGACGCCGCCCGAGCGCCGTTGGAGGAGCTCTTCGCCGAGATCGTGGTGGTCCGCGGGGAGGACGCGATGGCCCCGCGGGACCCGATCGA
>Ga0137412_10000663_pt1 | contig 25123 bp, 23 predicted proteins | sample CZODoug2_1_16fun_FD_122160 | JGI IMG/M metagenome (GOLD analysis project Ga0137412, IMG submission 122160) | Vadose zone soil fungal communities from Angelo Coast Range Reserve, California, USA - CZODoug2_1_16fungal (Hybrid Assembly) | ecosystem: Environmental > Terrestrial > Soil > Vadose zone... | reverse complement strand
GTGCCGACCCGTAGCACGGACATTGCGTCGGAACCGGCAGGACCACGCGCTCTCGCTCGATGTCGTCGGGAGAGGGTCGGCGCACGGGCCGTTTGCGCTTAAACGAACGCACCGTCTCAGTCTTCCAGCTACCTTCTCGGCGGCGAGTTCAACCGACGTCATCGTTTGCGTGGCTCACGTTCAGACGGCGCGCCATCAAGCGCATTGCTTTTCCTTCCAGCTGGGCCTTGCGTCCTGATAAGCTTTGCCGCGGGCGAACGCGGTGATGCCCAGCACGAAATCGAAGACGCTTTCCGGCTAGCGCAGAGATAGAAGCTCGCAATGCCGAGCATGCTGCTGCCGAACGCGCTGTTCCAGCAGTGGAAGCCCGGAAATGACCTCGGGCGATCCGTCCGGCAACCGCCCGGCTTCGATCGGTTTCGTCGACCGGAAACAGGAACACGTGGCAGTCGCTGGCGTAGAGAGCGGTCGTGTCTTCGGTCACGTCGACAAATGGACTATAAGTCACGGTCGACCAATCCAGCGCCGGGCGCCTTCCACCGCGTATCGCCGGAGCCGATACCGGACGTGTCGAGCTTCGTGCCCGTCAGCGAGCCGGACTATGGACGCATCTGGGATCAAAGTTGTTTGAGACAGTGGCTGCATTTGGCGAGTGCAGACGGTCACCTCCCGGGTAGAGCGCGCAAAGCAGTACGCTTTGGACCGCCGCGGCTAGCCTCGCCTGGTTTCGTCAAAAAGCTCCGCCATGCTGGAACCCAGTGCCATGGCAAGGCGGCTCAACGTGTCGATCCGGACATCTAGCTTGCCTGATTCTAATTCACTGATTAACGCCTGGCGTAGCCCCGCGGCGTTGGCAAGTTGCTCCTGAGTCATTTTCTGCGCACGACGAAGGCGCCGCAGATTGCGCGCCAAGATATGCCGCGCCGCATGGATGTCCCGCCGAGCCATGTGGCAGGAAGGCCATCAGAATCAGTCGCTCTCCATACGCAATTACGTATATTTTGTGTGCCGTCCCCCGATACCGACTACCTGAAGGGGCTGGCAACGCGGGTCGCAACCTTATATACGTAAGTACGTATATTTTACGCCCACGCGAGGTTCAGAATGAGCGAGTTGAGGAATGCCGCGAACCCAACAATGCTCGATCCAGCTAACGATGATTCTACTCTGCTTATCCTCGAACGACAATTCAATGAGGTCATCGCAGATCTCTTTGCTGTCCAACATGCGAGAGACGAGTTGGCCGCCTGCTTAGTTTCTCAGTCATCAGAACCGAGAGGTGAACGATTGCGCGCGGAATCCAGCGAGGAAGTCCGCACAAGACAGGTGGAGACTATCTTGGCTCGGCTCGACCCGATCGAACGAGCGATCATGGCTAGCCCCGCACGCACGATCGCGGGATTGGGTGTGAAGGCACGCCACACGGCTTATGTGATGTCCCAGTATTGGGAAGAGCCAGTTGACCAGATTGACTGGGAAGCAAAGGCGGTTCGTCTACTGATCGAAGCAGTCTGCGAAGTTTGCCGCGTGCCGTTACCCTTTCGCAACTTAAGAGTCGACGAATAGTCGCGCCCTGCACGTCATACTTCAAAAGCGCACCGAGAAAGGAGCGAAGCGAATGAGTGTTATGTCGATCATGGCTGCTGTCCTCGAGGATGAATTGCGAGAACACGGTGTTCTTGGGCTAACCCAACTTGATTGCGAAACAATAGTCCGCAGCATGATCGAACGCACGGCTGAACTCGGGGCAGACAGGAAACGGCGTCAGTCGGGACCGTACCCGAGCGAGCAGACCTGAGGGATTCTGATAGCAGTATCCTGGCCCAATCATTTTTTCATTTCGGATCGATCTCCGAGACGTCAGCATCGTAGGTGCAGGTCTTCGGGTGCCCTTCTATGTGAACCAATGAGTCACGCCTTGTGCGTGCTCATAACGAGCGCCGGGCCAAAACATACCACATCGGCGGCGTGATTTATCCGCCTAGCTTTGCGCCACCTCTCTCTGCCTGATCCTGTAGATCCTCAGCAACGCGGGGACCGTATTGTTTAAGCCGTCCGTCCGACTTGCTCGCCTGAAATCCGCATCACCATCAAGAAACGCTCCAGCATAAAATGCGCGAGGTCGGCCAACTCCTTGCGGGTGCCGTAGGTCTCGGCAAAAAAATCGGCGTGGTCGCGGAGCCGTACCGTGAGGTCAGGCATCAAGCTAGTCGTGGGCTTGCATCCTGTCTGGAAGTTTCGAGAGCTTCATCAGCGTCACTTCGCCTTGGCCACGGCTTGGATCTCCTGATACGGATTCAGTACCAGATCCTTTGAGACGATCACGCGCAGCGGCCAGCCTGGCCGCACCGTGATCGTCGGCTGTACGTCGAGCTCACGCTCAACCAGGCGCTGCCCCGCCTGATTGGTTGATTGCTGAACGCTTTGGCGCAGCGCCTTCACGAGATCGTTCTCATTATTGCCGATCGATAGCTGCGTTCCCACCCCAATCAGGCTTGCTAGCGCCACACCCTTAAGCAGCTGCCAGGTGTGAAAGTCGACTTCGTCCTCGAGACCGGCATATCCCGCCACGTCGGTGGCCGGCAGGTTCTCGATGATGATGGAATTGCCGTTGGGCAGGATCAGCCGCGTCCAGACCACAAGGGCGCGCTTCTGACCAAAAGCGACGACGCTGTCATATTTGCCAACAAGCCGCGTTCCCTGCGGCACCAGAAGATGCTCGCCCGTCACCGTGTCGAAGACGTTTTCGGTCACCTGCGCGATCGTGGCTCCCGGCAGATCGGAATTCAGGCCGGTGATCAGGCTCGCCGGAATGATCGATCCCGCCATGATCGCATACGGCGATGGCGGCCCAGCGAGGTTATGCGGGTTGGTGGTTTCCTTGTCTGGCTTGGCGCCAACGAAAGCGAGCTTGCGCGCCTGGGAAAATGGAATGATATCACTGGCTCGATCAGAGAGACCCGGGGCGGCCTTTGCCAGGAGATCAGACGTCATTGGACCAGTTTCCGCGGCTGCCGGACGAAACGCCGAGGGCTGCTCGGCCGTTGACCCTACCGGCGTCGGCTGCTTGTAATGCTCCTGCTTCTCGGACAACCGGAAGAACAGCCCGGACTCCGTCGCCTGCTGCGCGATACGCGCCTGACGGATGCGCTCAGCCCGCTCGGCATCCTCTTCCGGATTGGCCTGGAACGGCGTCACGGATGACGTCGGCGTGCCGAGTTTCTTCTCGCTCTCGACAAAGGCCCGGCCGACATCGCCGGGTGATGGTGGGCCGAGCTTCGGCGGCAGATCTTCGTAGGATTTGGGCAGTTTGGACAGACCTTCGGCCGTCTGCTTGCGATCGGTGTTGTAGAGCTCGGTCCGCTCGCCGGATTTGAGGATGTGGGGCGGACTGAGCGCGATGATCGTTGCGCCCGCGATTAACAGCGCTACGACCGCGCTGGCCGTCATCAGCGCGCGCTTGTTGAGGCGGCGGATCGGCCGTGGCCGGGCCCGCAATTCCAGTTTCTCCGGCGGCTCCTTGTCGGCTTCATCGGTCACATTGCGCCTCCGATGCTGAACATTCGCGAGACCGGGCGCGCATCAGTACGGATGATCCGAACGACACGTTGGGGATTCTCGCCAAGCCGGAGCTCGGCTGCGCCGAACATCCGGTCGACGATGTAATAGGCGCCCCGCACGCGATAATTGACGAGGTTCGGCCGGCCGTCGGCGCCCGCGACGAACAATGGCGGCGCCTCGCCTTGCGAGAGCCCGGACGGCATTTGAATGAAGACCTTGCGGCCGTCGTCGAAGGCGCGCAGCGGCCGCCACGGCGGATCGTCACCCTCGATGCGATAGCGGAAATTCAGACTGTCCAGCCGCACGCCGCCATCGGCAACACGCTGTTCGCTCTCCTGCGCGGCCTCGTTCTGCTTATGAAGCGCGACCAGGCTATCGGTCGGATAAGTCCAGGAGATCGAGGCCATATAGGTCTGCTTGGTGGAGACAAGCTCGAGGTGATAGGTGCGCCGATCCGTCAGCACCACGAGATTGGTCTGAATATCCGGCAGGGTCGGCTTGATCAGGATATGGACCCGCCGGCTGCTGCCCTGCCCGCTTGCGGTGTCGCCGACGACCCAGCGCACGGTATCTCCGGTTGATATGTCGATCAGCTCTTCGCCCGGCTGGAGCGCGATGGTCGAAACCTTCTCCGGGCTGGCATAGAGCCGGTAGAGCGCGCCCTCGGTCCAGGGATAGACCTGAATGGCGTTGATATAGCCGGCCCGCGTCGGCTCGATCCGGGCCGCCTTGTTGGCCTTGGCGATCGCCTCCTCCGGCGGGATCTTTTCCTCCTTCGCGCTCTTGACGGGCCATGGCTTGAGTTGTCCCGGCAGCGGCAGCACCTTCGGAACCTCCACGACCTCCACGGGCCTTGGCGGATCAGGCTCGGGACGCGCCTGCTCGAACCTCATGTCGTCATAGGGTGCTTCAAGATTTGGTTTTGTGGCGCATGCGCCGAGCGCCAACGACAGCGCCAGGATGCTCGCCGACGCGCAATTCCTGATGGCAAAGGACATCATTTGTTGTCTCCAATCAGATCGCGCGACCAGTTGAGGGAATGGACGTAGAGACCAAGGGGATTCTTCCGCAGCGTCTCGGCATTGGTCGGTGGCTTCAGAATGATGGTGACGACGCCGGTGAAGCGCTCGGTCTTGGCCACCGCGCCGTTCTCGTAGGTGCTTTCCTTCCAGCGGATCTCAAAACTGTCGCCGGATGCGCGCACCACGGAGGTCACCTCGGCGGTGGCGGTTTTCGCCCCGATCTTGGTGAAGGGATCGGCCTCGCGGGCATATTCGTTGAGCGCCTGCGCGCCGCGATCGGTGACGAAATCATAGGCGTGCAGCCAGTTCATTCGAACGACCACCGGGTCGATCGACAGCGACCGGACATATTCAATGAACCGCGCCAGAAAATGCGCGATCTGGGCGTCCGACGGGTGATAGGCCTCGAATGCCGGACCGACCGCACGCACCTCGCCCAACCGGTCGACCTCGACCACATAAGGCACCACGCTTGACCGTCCGATCAGAATCGAAAGCGCAAGCCCGAGCAGCGAGGAAAGCGCGATTGTCCCCAAGGCGGCCATCCGCCAGTTGCTGGCCTGGACACGGGCCGAGCCGATCCGGTCATCCCAGACCTGCGCCGCCTTCTGGTAGGGCGTGACCGGCTCCGGCGTGCGACCGTAGTGGACCGATGGCCGATGGAAGGGATGAGACGCCATGCCTCACTCTCCTCCCTCGAGCTTCGGGCCTGCGGAATGTCCACTCCTGTCGCCTTCCTTCAGGGTCTGACCAGCGACCCGCGCGGCTTCCTTGATCTGTTGTCCCCGACGCAATGTATCCGCGAGGCCAGAGGATCCGCCGGCCGAAGCAGCGGAATCCCCACCTGCACCGGGGCCGCCCGGCCTCACCGATTGGGAGCCTTGCCGTACACCGCCCGCATCGGCCGCCGCGGCAGCTCCCCTCGCAGTAGAACCGGTCATCGATGCGGCCGAACGGACCGCGCTCATGGATCCACCGGCTGCCGCCCTTGCCCCGCCGAGCGCTAACGCATTGCCGCCGACCACCACGGCGGCGGCGCCCGCGACCGTTCCCGCGGCAGCCCCTGCCCCCAGCTGAGGCGCGCCCGACACCAGACCGGCCGCAATTCCGGGACCGAAGATGCCAAGCCCGAACAGCGAGAGCGCCGCGAGCAGGAGGCTCATGGCGGAGGCAATATCGATCGGCCGGGTCAAGGTGGTCGCGAGCTGGCCGAAGATGGTCGAGCCGATGCCGATGATGATCGCGAGCACCATGACCTTGACGCCGGATGCAATCACGTTGCCCAACGTCTTTTCGGCCAGAAACGCCGTCTTGCCCCAGAGCGCGAACGGCACCAGGATGAAGCTTGCAAGCGTGGTCAGCTTGAATTCGATCAGGGTGACGAACAGCTGGACCGAGAGCACGAAGAACGCGAGCACGATCAGGATCCAGCAAAACAGCAGGATCAGAATCGTCGGCAGATTGGTCAGGACATCGAAGCCGGAGAACTGACTTGTTTCCTCCAAAAGCGGATGCGCCGCGGTAAATCCCGCCGAGGCCACGAATCCCGGCCGCATCAGGTCCGCGGCGGCAAGCGAACCTCCTCCCGCCTTCAGGCCAATGCTGGAGAACGAACTGAAGATGATGCCGGCGAGCGATTTGAAATTGCCGATGATGAAGGCAAAGGCGCCGACATAGAGCACCTTCTTGGCGAGCGTCACCAGGATGTGGTCGTCCGCCCGCGCGGCCCATGCCAGGCCAGCCAGCGTTAAATCGATGGCGACCAGCGTCGAGCTCAGGAACGACACATCGCCCCCGAGAATCCCGAAGCCGGAATCGATGTAGCGCGAAAACGTGTCGGTGAAGCTGTCGATGACCGTGAGATCAGCCATGGCCGCCTCTGCTACTTTCCGCGCGCATAAGCATGGCCATCGCCGATGAAGCGGGTGAAGCGCTCCCGCGCGGCCTCCGCGGAGGCCTGCTGTTCGACGGCGCGCAAGGCCTCGGCCCGGGCCTGCGTCGCGACAAGGGCTTGCGCCTGCAGCGACTGTTTCACCTGAAGCGCGAGCAGTTCGTTGCCGGATTGCTGGGCCTGCAGGGACCCGACGGCCCCCGACGAAGCCGCCATCAGGGTGCGGAGCGTCTGGCCGTCCTGGTCGAGTGCAGAGGCAATTGTCGCCTGGGTCAGAAGCGTCTGCTTCAGGGCCTGATAGGTGTTATCCCAGCGCGCTGTCGCGTCCTGCACCATCCGGTCCGAGGACACGGCCGCGGTATACTGGCGGGGATAGAGCCGCTCGAAGTCCGCTTGGGTTTTCTGCAAATCGAACGAGATGCCCTTGGCTTGCGCGATCAGACCGTTGATCTCGTTGATCTTCGAAGTGAGCTGGCCCGCGACGCTGGCAGGCAGGCTGGTCAGATGCTTGGCGCCGTTGATCAGCATCTGGGCCTGATTTTCGAGGCTCTTGATCTGATTGTTGATCTGATCCAGGGCCCGTGCGGCCGTCAGAATATTCTGGCTGTAATTCGAGGGGTCAAAGACGACCGACTGGGCCTCAAGCCTCTTCGACCCATGAACCGCCACCACGAACGAAAGCGCGATGGCCGGAACGATGTTCGCTACCTTTCGCGGGATGGTTTTTCCGATCAACATTCGCAGCATCACAGATGGCTCCTGGCTTACAGGATTGCGGGCCGGCAGAGACACGCTCACGCAGACGCGTCGCTGACCTGTTTGAAGGTGCTGATGAGATTGGCGGCCGGCTGAAGACCGCGGGCCGCGAGGTAGTGCTCGGCGAATTCGCCGGCGCCGGATTCAGCGAGGATGGCCTCAATCAGGAGCCGATCCTCCGGCGATGATGCCGCCGCGAAGGCAAGCGCGACCGGGCCGAGCCCGAGCTCAAACAGGCGGTTGCCGGCACGCGATTGCAGGTAGTAGTCGCGCTTGGGAAAGGCTTCCGCGATCAACCGGATCTGGGTGTCGTTCAGACCAAAGCGGCGATAGGTCTCCGATTGCGTTGGCTCCAGCGCCCGTGGGTTTGGCAGGAATATCCGGCTTGGGCATGATTCAATGATCGTCAGCGCAATTTCGCTGTCGGCAATGTCCGCGAGCGACTGGGTCGCAAAGATCACGGCGACGTTCTTCTTGCGCAGCGTTTTCAGCCATTCACGGATACGGCTGGCGAACAGCGGATCGTCCAGAAACACCCAGGCCTCATCAAGAATAAGGAGCGTCGGGCGGCCATCGAAGCGCCCTTCCAGCGCATGAAACAGATAGGTCAGGACCGGCGCCACCAGCCCCGGCAGCGCCATCAGCTCTTCCATCTCGAACGTCAGAACGTCCACGCCGGAAAGCCGGTCCTCGTCGGCATCAAGGAAGCGGCCATAGGGGCCTTCCAGCGTGTATGGGGTCAGCGCCTGGCGCAGCTCCTCGCGCGCCAGAAGCGCCACAAGGCCAGTCATAGTGCGCTCCGTCATCCGAGCGCTCGCTTTGCAACTGATCATCGTCGGCCGCTTGCCGCGAAAGCGAAGCGCTGCTTCGCCGGAATAGGCGCCACAGGGGATTGGAGCCGGCGACACGCATGCCCGGGGTTTCGAAAAACAAGCTCTGGAGCCTCGAGACCCGTTCCGCGGGCGGCAGATACGTCAAGGTGAGATGAGATACGCTCTCGAAATGCTGGCCGCGCTGACGCGAAGGGTCGTCCCACGCCGCATCAACTGTTCCCTCAAATGACGCGCGCCGCTCCTCGTCCACCAGCCAGGACACCGCATCGGGAAATTGCGAGCTCGGATAATGTGAGGCTTCGACACGCGTGGCATCGAAGAACAGCGCCCAGCCGGACCCGAAGCGTTTGAGCACGTTGTTGACGCGAGACGCCGCGCTCATCAGTTCTGCTTCGGTGGCGCTGTCGAGATCGGGTCCGCGGTAACGAATTGTGCGCTGGAAGCTGCCGTCCTTGTTCAAGACAATTCCGGGCGCGATCAGGACCGCCCAGGGCAGCCAATCGGCCAACCGATGCGCATTGGGGCGAAATTCACGCAGGTTCAGCATGCGAGCCATCCCTTGTGCTTGGTGTGGCGGACCGCGACCTCGACAAAGGCCGGATCGCGTTTGGCAAGCCAGACAGCTGCGCCGTGACCGACCACCCACAGCACAAGCCCCGCGAGCCAGAGCCTTAAGCCCAGCGCAAGCACCGCCGACAGCGTGCCAATCAGGATCGCCGCGGCCCGCGGCGCGCCGCCAATCAGGATTGGCTCGGTGAGCGAGCGGTGAAGCACGAGTTCAAAGCCATCGCGCCGCATCAGATGAGCGCTCCGCCGCCAAACGAGAAGAACGACAGGAAAAACGAGCTCGCGGCAAAGGCGATCGAGAGGCCGAACACGACCTGGACCATCTTGCGGAAGCCGCCGGACGTGTCTCCGAAGGCAAGCGAGATCCCGGTCACGGTAATGATGATGACGGCCACGATCTTGGCGACAGGTCCTTGCACGGATTCGAGGATGCGCTCGAGCGGCGCCTCCCATGGCATTCCGGAGCCGGCGGCGTGAGCAGGCGAGATTGTCAGCCAGGCGAGAATGACGCCGGCGCCGATGCCGACGATCATGGGCCCGGCACGGTCGGAAGCCCGTCGGAGGCGTCGACGCAGCGCCGATATTTCCAGTCCGAATGTCATGACATTCTCCAGTCTTCTCAGGGATGATTGATCGGGTTTGGCAGGCCGGGCGGGGGCTCCAGGACGTAGTCGCCCGAGAGATCGAGGCCCTTGACCTCAATCGCCGTCTCGATCCGACGCCCCGGACCCCTGCCCTTGATGAAAACGACCAGATCGATGGCTTCCGCGATCAACCGTCTCGGAACGGTCGTCACGGCCTCCTGGATCAGCTGCTCGATCCGATAGAGGGCTGCGCGCGCGGAGTTCGCATGCACGGTTGCGATCCCCCCGGGGTGGCCGGTGTTCCAGGCCTTCAGCATGTCGAGGGCTTCCCCTCCCCGGACCTCGCCGACCACGATCCGGTCTGGCCGCAGCCGAAGCGTCGAGCGCACGAGGTCGGCCAGCGTAGCTATGCCAGGCTTGGTCCGAAGCAGGACCGCGTCCCTCGCATCACACCGCAGCTCGCGGGTATCCTCGATGATGACCACGCGCTGATCTAGACCAGCGATCTCGGCCAGCAGCGCATTGGCGAGCGTGGTCTTGCCGGAGCCGGTCCCGCCGGCGACCAGGATATTGCGACCTTCCGCAACCGCCTCCGCCAGTACTTTTGCCAGCCTTGGCGAGGCTATCTGGGCCCTGACATAATCTGACAGGCGGAACGTCGTTGTTGCCGGTTTGCGAATGGCAAAACACGGCGCCAGCGCCACCGGCGGCAACAGCCCCTCAAAACGCTCGCCCGTCTCCGGCAATTCCGCGGAGACGATCGGCGACGATCCGCTGGCCTCTGCGCGCACGTGACTGGCGACCAGGAGGATGATCCGCTCGGCCTCGTAGGGGGTCAGCACCACGCCGGTGTCCGAGCGGCCAGAGCCATGGCGATCGAGCCACAGCCGGCCGTCGGGATTGACCAGGACTTCCACGACATCCGGTTCATCAAGGGCAAGCGCGATCGCGGGTCCCATTGCGGTGCGCAACATCCCCCGGCGGCGTTCACGGGTCTCGGACGAGAGGAGATCAGACATTGCCGATCTCCCCTCGCCCGGCCGGAGAATGCCCCGGCGCCTTACCCGTCGCATCCAAAGCACGGCCATCTGGATCATGACCGGCTGGTCGCGAACCGAGCGGAGCGCCCTCCTCCAGATTGCGCGCGAACAGGTCGGGATTGGTTATGCTGATACGTTGCATCACATCAGCAACGAGCCGTCCGCCTGAGCCAACTTGCTTGCCGACCTGCGCCACGAACATCTCAAACCGCTCACGACCGAGCGCCCGCGCGGCGTCCTGGTCGCCTGACGGCAGCGGCGGGGTGATGGTCAGGTAGTAGCGGACAAAAAGGGCTACGGTTTCCGCCGTGACGGAGAGATCGCGCTCGACCCGGTCGAGCTGACCGCTCATCCGGTCGAGCCGCCGCACCAGGGCCGCATCCCCGTTCGGATCGCGCTCCGGGTTGAGAAAGCGATCCAATGCAGTGTCGACAATAGCCGACTTGTTGGTTCCGGGTCGCCTGGCCGCCAGCGCTAGACGCTCGGCCACATTGTCGGAGAGATAGACGGAAAGTTTCGGCTTCATCGTTTGGTCCATCAAAACGCGGGAAGAAGATCATCGTCGTCGCGCGTCACCGCATGGGCGCGGCGCACCGTTCCTGGGCCGGTGGCAGCGCGCTGCATCTGGCTGCGATCGGAGGCCGCATCGGAATCGTCTTCAAAGAGACGCTCCTCGCTCGGAGAGGACCCGCCGACGTCGCGGGCGGGCTCGTCGAACAGCGGGAGCTGTTGCTTAAGGCCCCCCTCATCCTCGGTGCCTTGCATCAGGTCGCGGAACGGGAGCGTCGCCAGCCGCAGATCGACCGTCCGGACCTGGCCGGACCAATCATCGGTTCGTCGACGCGGGCAATCCGCGTAAAGGCCGTTGCCAAGTTGCGGCGGCGGAAGCAGCCGGCTCAGGAAATTCGCATCCTCGTAGTGCCGCAGCTTCTTGGCGCGGACGGGCGGCAGGCCCGATACAAGAACGATCGCCTCGTCCTGCGGCAGCTGCATCACCTCGCCGGGCGTCAATAGCGCCCGGGCGGTCTCCTGCCGGCTGACCATGACGTGGCCAAGCCAGGGCGCGAGCCGGTGACCGGCATAGTTGCGCTGCGCCCTGAGCTCGGTCGCGGTGCCAAGGGCGTCGGAGATCCGTTTCGCTGTGCGCTCATCGTTGGCGGCAAACGCGATGCGCACGTGACAATTGTCGAGGATCGCGTTGTTTTCGCCATAGGCCTTGATGATCTGGTTGAGCGACTGCGCGATCAGGTAGGCGCGGATGCCATAGCCGGCCATGAACGCCAGGGCGCTTTCGAAGAAGTCGAGCCGCCCGAGCGCCGGAAACTCGTCCAGCATCATCAGTAGCTGGCGCGGCTTCCGCGCCCCATCATGGGCGCTCAACGTCTCGGTGAGGCGGCGGCCAATCTGGTTGAGAATCAATCGGATAAGCGGCTTGGTTCGACTGATGTCGGAGGGCGGCACGACGAGATAAAGCGTGACCGGTCTGTCGGCCTCGACCAGGTCGGCAATCCGCCAGTCACAAGTCTCGGTGTTGCGGCCGATGGTCGGATCGCGGTAGAGTCCGAGAAAGCTGACCGCGGTCGACAGGACGCCGGAGCGTTCATTTTCCGATTTGTTGAGCAGCTCCCGCGCGGTCGCGGCCACGACGGGGTGAACCTTTGGCGCCTCCGGCGTCCCAAGATGGTTGGTCGCCATCATGATCCGCAGCGTCTTCTCAAAGGATTGCGCGGGATCGGCGAGGATTTCGGTCACCCGCGTCAGGGTCTTGTTTTCCTCGGCATAAAGCACATGAAGGATCACGCCGACGAGCAGCGCATGGCTGGTTTTTTCCCAATGGGTGCGCCGCTCGAGCGCGCCCTCCGGATCGACCAGAATATCGGCGATGTTCTGAACGTCGCGCACCTCGGCGGCGCCCTTGCGTACCTCGAGAAGCGGATTGTACCGGGCGCTCCTGGCATTCGTCGGATCGAACAGGAGGCAATGCGAGAAACGTGACCGCCAGCCTGCCGTGAGTTGCCAATTCTCGCCCTTGATGTCGTGAACCACGGCCGAGGACGTCCAGGACAGCAGCGTCGGCAGCACCAGGCCAACGCCCTTGCCCGAACGCGTCGGGGCAAAGCACATCACATGCTCAGGGCCATCATGGCGCAGATAATTGTCGTCGAACCGGCCCAGAAACACGCCCTTGGCCTGGAATAGCCCCGCGTTGCCGATCTCTTTCGGCGTCGCCCACCGCGCCGAGCCGTATGTCGTGACCAGTCGATTTTGTCGCGCGCGCCAAACGGAATTGACGACCGCAAACAGCGCGCCCGCAATTCCTCCGCCGGCGGCGATCGCGCCAGCGCGCTCGAAAATCCCGGGCGCGTAAGCCTCGTAGGCAAACCACCACTGAAACAGCCGCCACGGCAGATAGACCGGATAGCCAGAGAACGTGAACCAAGGCGAGCCTAGACCATCCTGATAGCCAAGTGCGTGAGCCGCCCATTGCGTCGCGCCCCACGTCGAGGTGACGACGATACCGAACACAACGACGATCTGGCCAACATAGATTTTTGCCGGAAACATTCGCCGCCTCATTCATCCGCGCAATATCGACGGCGCGATGAGAACGGCGAAAGCGGCGAGCCTTCAATCGAAATAAATTATCGCCCCCGGCAACGAGCGCGGGCTTGATAAAGACCGATCAGATGAGAAGATCGATAATCAAAGGTGGCACAACGTCATCAAACGCTTCAACACGGCGTGAACAGTTAGCTCAAAAGGGGGCACGTTGCTGGTGTGAGCTCACCGGTAATTTCTTCGATCTAGGCGACATCAATTCTCTCATTTCCTGCGAACACGATCTGGGAAAGCGGAAGACCAACGACCTCAGGCACCGGGTCGTTGGTTCGGACCGTTACTTCGCCGTTACGGGCCCCGGAGCCTCTGCGCCCGAGCCGCTCGATCTCGCCGTCGCCGCCATCGAGCCTGTTCTGTGGGACGAATACTGGCGGAAGTCGGAAGCCGTTCCGGAAGACCGTCTGGCGGTCATGCATCGCGCGGCACCCAACGAACTTCGCCGAGGAAAACTCGCGATTCCTCTGTGACACGCTAGAAGTCGAGGGCACCGCGTATCTTTGCCGCGAGAGTCCGCTCCCGCAGCTCGCTTGCGCCCGAGCCCGCGGTTTGAGCGAGGTCTCGGCCCCAGCGGGTCATGACGGTCAACAAAAAGCTTCTGTTGGGATGCCTTGCGCGCGCGAGGGGCGGCCGCCCCTTAGACAAACAAAAAGAAAAAACAAAAAAAGAAAATGGTGTATCAGGCGGAGCGTAGCGACGACAACTCGCCAGCGACGAGACCGGTTAAAAGGGCACCCGCAGGAGCGTCAGCATAGCGCCGCCGAATGGCGGGACGCGGGACCGAGTGCTCCCGGCGAGGAGCACCGTATGACTTGCGTCAGGGATGGAAGCCCGAAGGGCGGAGACGTCTGCGGCTACGTTCACGACAGCCCGCCCGCGCATGCGCGGGGACGCCCGCCCCTTCATGAACTTGGCACACGGCAATCTTGCCTGCATATTCAGCTGTTGAGCCTAAGCCTGATCTTGTTGGCTTCGTCTGGATTTCCGAGAACATCCAAACATCTCGCCCAACCATCGTAGAGAAATCTCAGAGGGTGGGATCGTTCTGCCTTGGTAAGTTGCTCAAGCGCCTTCTGGCAATTCTCCTTGGCCTCCGCTGTAGTGCCGCCCGCCACCGGATTGAAGCCTTTCTGCGCGAGCGCGTAATACAAGTATCCGAGGTTGGCCTGTGCCGGCCAGTTGGCGGGATCTATCTTGATCGCTTCTTCGCACTCCTTTTTTGCGAGATCGATCTTGTAGAGCTGCACGAAGACATTGCATTTCAGATTATGCGCATAGTAGAGGTCCTTGCCAGTGTTTAACATATAATCGAGAATCCCAATCGTTCGGACAAAATCGGTCGGCCTCGTTGCCTTTTCATCATTGTATGAGCTGGCGGCGAACACGTAGGGATATGTCAATTGCATGGCAAGCTCCGAAGCGGCCTTAACGAGCGCTTCGGCGTCGACGCCGTCATTGACTGATGTGACTTTCGTAACGAGATGCTCTCCGCCGACAATCCGAAGAGAAACCTCGAACATGTTACCAGCCTTCGTTACGACCCCCGTAATACGCCTGCTGGGAAGACCGGAACTTTCAGAAATGAATTGAGCCGCTGATCTTGTTGTAAAGTCTGAACCAGGTATCTTGGCTTCGATGGGCTCTATATCGATCCCGCGCCTTGGGTACGCTTCGTCGAAATCACGTTTCGCATTTTGCGCGATCTCGTGAGTCCCATCAGATATTTTTTGAACAAAGGCATCGGATGTGTAACCCCAATTCTGAACATAGCTAGGCAGGGAAACGCTCTCGATCAGGGGTTTCGGCCAAATGACTTGGACTCCCACAACGAACAAAAGCGCCAGCACAATGAAGGATGAGACGATGACCGCGACATTCTTTAGCGCGCTCGCGAGCTTGCTCAACATAGGGGCCTCAAACGCCGCAACATCGTCTAACCCGCGCTCATAATCGTCATTATTGGAATTGTCATCTGTCACGGGCACCCCAATTTCCTGCGGTTACTCAATTCGGTCTGGGTCAGCGGCCTGCCAAAACACCGTCCGGCAGACCTGGTAACGAGTACGGAGATCATGGGCGGCATCGACGATGCTTTGCTGCCTGGTTTCAGCATCAACATTCGGGGCCGGCGGCGTATAGGGCATCGCAGCCAGACCTGGCACGATTTCCCCAGTCCGTTCAACTTGTAATGGTCTGCGTAGGCCTTCTGCACCCTTGACCGACGTCTTCTCGATCCGCCTGTCATTCCCCACGGTGGGTTTTTCCCAGATAGCAGCCCGTCGAACAGGTCCGCCGACCGGCTGTCATGCATACGCGCCGCCCCCATGGCGCCTAACGTTTCGGCGCGGATTTGCGAAAAATTTGAGCTCGTTCGTTGGCGCGTTTCGTGCAAGCCTGGAGCGAAAACAGGGAACGCCGTGGATCGAGGAGGGTTGGCATCGATCGGAGCCCTGGCATGCGAACGTATATACCGTTGAATGCTTTGCGCGCATTCGAGGCGGCCGCCAGACATCTGAGCTTCACGCGTGCCGCGGCCGAACTTTGCGTGACGCCAACGGCCATTAGCCATCAAGTCCGTACGCTTGAGGAGTTCCTGCATACGCCCTTATTCCAGCGCAAGGGCGGCAAACTGATCCTGACGCCGGCCGCCTCGAACGCGCTTCAGGAACTTTCTGAGGGCTTCAACAAACTGGAATCGGCGCTCCAGGCGCTCAACCGACGAGGCCGGCAGCGTAAACTGTCCGTCGCGGCGTCGCCCTCGGTCGCCTCGCTCTGGCTGATGCCAAAGCTCAACCGATTTTTCGCGAGCCCCCCCGACGTCGAGTTGAGCCTCTGCACGGTAACCGGTGAGAGCGACTTCAGCGACGGCCCATTCGACGTTGCGATCTGCTCCACCGACGACCATCCGGGTCGCAAGGTGGACTATCTGATGGAGGATCGGATCTATCCCGTTTGCTCGCCGGCCTTGCTCGAGGATTTTGGCCTGACCTCGGAGGCCGCGCTCTGCGAACTCCCTCTCATCCATGACGACAAAGTCAACGATCAGTTTCCGACCTGGCGGCGCTTCTTCGAAGCGACGCAGTCCGCCATGCGCGACGTGACCTGCGGCCTCCGCTTCAACCAATCGAGTCTGGCGATCGAAGCGGCGATCCAGGGGCACGGGCTGTTGCTCGGGCGCTACCGCCTGATTGCCGCCGCGCTGGCGGATCGCCGGTTGACGATCCTTTCCGATCGGCCCTACCCGGCTCCATTGCGCTATTATGTCGTCCGGCAACGCGGCGAGGAACGGCGCGCCGTGCGCACCTTCCTCGATTGGCTCAGCGCCGAGGTCGAAGCCGAAAACGATTTCTGGCGCGTCGAAAGCCCGCAGCGCTCGCTCGAGCCGGGTTCAGTCCGACAGGGCACGGGCGTCGTTCTCGGACCAGACGACGGCGACGGTTTGACCGATGTCGACTGGCGCGGCGAAGAAGACCTCGTCGGAGATAAGCGCCGCGGCATCCACACCGTCCCCCACCGCCACGGAAACGCGCACCGCCGGACCGAGATACTCGACATTGCAGACACGGCCGCTGAGGCCCGGCTGATCGCCCGCTGAACCCAGACGGCACCGGTCGACCCGCACCGCGACCCGACCGCCCGGCGTCCCGACGATGTTGTGTCCGCCGATGAAACGAGCGACGAAGGCGGTCCTCGGTCTTTCGAAAATGTCCCGCGCCGGACCCGCCTGCCTGATGTGGCCGGCTTCCATGACGACCATCAGGTCGGCGAGCGCCATGGCCTCGTCCTGGCTATGGGTCACATGCACGAAGCTGATGCCGAGATCGCGCTGCAGGCGCTTCAATTCACCGCGCATGTGGTCGCGCAGGAAAGGATCGAGCGCCGAAAGCGGCTCGTCGAGCAGGAGAACCTTCGGCCGGGTGATGAGGGCGCGCGCCAGCGCGACGCGCTGCTGTTGACCCCCGGACAGTTGCGCCGGCAGCCGATCGGCAAAGTCGCTCATCCTGACGAGATCCAGGAACTCGCGCGCGCGGCCCCGCCGCTCGACCTTGCCCGCCCCGCGAACCTTGAGGCTGTAGGCCACGTTGTCGACCGCCGTCATGTGCGGAAACAGGGCATAGTTCTGAAACATCATCGATGTGCCGCGGGCGGACGGCGGCGCATCGGTGACGTTGCGATCGCCGATCAGGATGTCGCCGGAGCTCACCGGTTCGTGGCCCGCGATCATGCGCAGCGTCGTCGACTTGCCGCAGCCGCTAGGCCCCAGCAGACAACAATAGCTCGCCCTGGGAATGCGCAGCGAGATCTGATCGACGGCCAGGGCGCCGTCATAGCTCTTGCCCACGGCGACGAGTTCGACGTCGTAGCGCACCACGCCGGCGAGAGGTTGAGCCAGCGGTGTCGTGGGGCCGTCGAAGGGGGGTCGAGCGTTCATCGTCGCCTCTCTCAAGCGCGCGCGGCGGAGCGGCCGCCGGAGCGGCGCCGCACGATGATCCCGATCGCCGCCAGCGCCGTGGTCAGGACGAAGAACGAAACCACCGTCGTGACCGTGCCCAGCGCGAACAGCACCGGCGAGATGGCGGCGATGGTCATCGCCCAGATTTCCAAAGGCAACGTATTGACCGTACCGACCGTCAGCTCCGATCGGGGGAACTCGTCGTAGGACAGCGTGAAGCCGAGCAGCGCGACGCCGACGACGCCCGGCATGATGATCGGCAGGATGATGTCGCGAAACCTCTGCCAGGGGCTTGCGCCGAGGTCGGTCGCGGCTTCCTCATAGCGGCGGTCGAAACGACCGATGGTCGCGAAAGTGATCATCAGGCCGAACGGCAAGGTCCAGGTCAGCTGGGCGCCGAGACCCGACGTGAACAGGCTGGTCTTCCAACCGAGCTCCTTGAAGCCGAGCGCGATGCCGAAGCCGACGAACAGGCTCGGCATGACGAGGCTCGCGACCGCCGTGTAGAACAGGAGGCCGGCTCCCGGAAAGCGCCGGCGGAAGGCCATGCCGGCCGACACGCAAATCACAACCGTCAGCGCCGAGGCCACGATGGCGAGTTCGAGCGAGCGAAGGAAGGCGCTGGGAATGTCGCCGACGCGGCCGGTCGCGGACAGCAGTTGCTGGAACCAGAGGGTCGAATGTCCCACCATGGGAAAGCTCATCCCGCCGTTCGGCCCCTGAAACGAAAGCACGAAGATGACGATCATCGGCCCATACATGAAGGTCAGGAATGCCAGGAAAAACGCCCCCAGAACATAGAAGGATCTCGGCCGCGGCTGGCCCACTCCGGTCATCATCGACGCCATCCCATCATCAAGAAGGTCGCAGCCGGCGCCGCCGCGCCGGTTGCACCGAGTTGACCGACCCCGGCTACCGCCGCGCGCTCCGCGTCTCGAAATCGGCGCAACGGCGCAACACGGTTCATCCCGCCAGTTCCTTGCGCACGTCGACGATGCGGAAGATCGCCGCCACCAGAGCAATCACTACGACGAGCAGCACGACCGAGCCCGCCGCGGCGGGCGGATATTCAAAGGCGTTGAGCTGAGTGGCGATCGCGGAAACGACGCCCGCGCTCTTGCCCCCGCTCAGCAGGTGAACGATGAAGAAGTCCCCCATCGTCTGCGTCAGCACCAGGACGGAGCCCAGCGCGATGCCCATCTTCGACAGCGGGATGACGATGTCGCGCACGATCTGGGTCTCGCTGGCGCCGGCGTCCCGCGCCGCGGCGATCAGACCATGATCGATTTTCGCCATCGAATTCACGATCGGAGCCACCATCATCATAGTCAGGATGTGCACATAGGCGACGATGACGGCGAAATCGGAAAACAGCAGAAAGTCCAGCGGCTGCTTGACGAGATGGGTCGCCAGCACCGAGCTGTTGAGAATGCCTTCCCGCCCGAGAAACGGGATCCAGGAAATCATGCGGATCATGTTCGAAGTGAAGAACGGAATCGTGCAGGCGACCAGCAGTCCGACGCGCCAGTGCAGCGTCCGCACGTGGAACGTGAGAAAATAGGCGACGAGGAAGCCGATCACCACCGTGATCGCCTCCACGAGCGCCGCATATTCCAGCGTCTTCAAATAGAGCCGGACCGTGATTTCCGACGTGAAAATGTCGACGTAGTTGTCGAACATGAAGGCCGGAAAGATTTCGAGCCGGTCGTAGTCGAAAAAGCTCACCACGACCACGAAGACGAGCGGTGCCACGAACATGCACAGGAGCACGATCGCCAGCGGCGCGGCCTGCAGCCAGGAGACGAGCGCTCCCGGCCAGGGTCGCCCGCTCCTGCGCGCCACGGGCAAGCCCGTCGCCGCGCTTTCGCCGATTCCCGCCGCCAGCGTCATGCGGCGATGAACTCGTTCCAGTGCTTGGTCAGATAGCGCTGCTCGTCCATCAGGCAGTTCCAGACCGCGACATTGCCCATGCGCTGCCAGAGCGCGCCACCGTCGCGCACGTTGCCGGCCTTCTCCATCAGCGCGCCGAAAGGATCGTGGATATCCTTCTCGGCCGGTTTGCCCTCGTACCAATAGTCCCATTCATAGGGCTCGAGGAACTTCCTGGCGTTCTCGGGGACCGAGCTGTAGTAGCCTTGCCGCGCGATGAAGGCTCCTTGCCAGCCCGAATTGTACCAGTTGAGATAGTCGAGTGCGGCGTCGAGCTTGAGCCCGGTGAGGTGTTTGAGCGGCACCAGAGAAACGCCCCAGCCGCGATAGCCCTCCTTCAGCGCCACGTAGGTGCAAGCAATGCCGCGGGTGCGGATCGCCGTCACCGCCGGCGACCACATCGACTGGATGACGACCTCGCCCGAGGCCATGAGGCTGACCGACTGGTCGAAATTCTGCCAGAAGGAGCGGAATTGCCCGCCTTTCTTGAGATCGATGAGGATCTTGATGGTCTGGTCGATTTCCGGCTTCGTCAGGTTGCCTTTGTCGCCGTATTTCATGGCGCCCGACGCTTCCAGCGCCATCACCGCGTCGAGAATGCCGATGTCGGGCGCATCGACGAGCGCAGCCTTGCCCTTGAACTGCGGGTTGAACAGCTCGGCCCAGCTCTCGATCTTGCGGCCGACGAGATCAGGCCGGATGCCCAGCGTATCGGCGTTGGTGAGGGAGGGAATGCTGGTCAGATAGTCGGTCGGCGTCGGCGAAAGTTTGCTCGCGTCCTTGTCCGCGTAATACTGGAACTTGATCGGGGCGCCGCCCTCTACCGAAGCCTTGCGTCCGTCCGGGTACTCGCCCTTCGTGAACAGCGGCATCGAGGTGTCCCACCATTTGTATTTGGACACCGGGATCGGCAGGCCGATCTTCTTCTTCATGATGTCCGGGACGACGTTGATCGACACGTCGGCGATGTCGATCGAGTCGGGCTGCGTGAACAGGCGGTTCATCTGGGTGTTCAAATCGACGGTCTGCATGTCGATCTTGAACCCGAGATCCTTGGAGGCCTGCGCGGCGATCTGCGGGATCACCGAGAAAGACTGTCCCACATGCGTGATCACGACATCCTTGATGTTCTGGGCCCAAATCGTCGGGAAGCCGGTCATCGCCCCGGACCCCGCGGCAAGTCCAGCGGCGGCCGCGCCACCCTTGAGCAGGCGGCGCCGGGTAAGGCCTGCAGCGCTGGTTCGATCTCGTTGCGTCATTCAACCACTTCCAACCTTGGCAGCTTGATGCTCTCACTCCCTCGAACGATGACCAAACGACGTGATTTCATCCCAACATGAAAATTGGTTGCGATGAAATTCTAGGCTTCTGCCGAGCGACTAGGCTGACACGCCGCTTCGCGGACTGAGCGGCGCGCAACGGCTTCGCCGTTGTCGCGTCGCATGTGGGGATCCAGTATTCCAGCGCGCTGACGTTCAATCGCAAAGGCTCTGCGGTACTGGGTCGCCCGGTCGCGCCTGGTCGCGCCGGGCGATGACGGCTGGTGTGTGGACGCCGGTCAACGATCGGTCGTTCCTCCACGCGACAACGGCGAAGCCGTTGCGCGAGGATGAGGCCGAAGATCGATTCTCACGCTCTCAGGATGAGGTCCCGGCATTTTTGAACCGTTGGGGAGCAGCCGTTCACTCGGGACCGCGAGATCAACCGGTCGCTTTCGCGCGGCTCTTCATGCGCGGCTGGATCTGCTCGCCGAACTGCTCCATGCCGACGATGAAATCGTCGAAGGTCAGCATCACGCCCTTGAGATCGGGAATCTGTGCGATTTCGTCGAGCATGCGGGCGATGCTTTGATACGATCCGATCAGTTTCAGGATGCCGGTCGGCTGCGGGTCCTTGATCACCCGTGCGAGGTTCGACGCCGTCGAGCCTTCCTGGGCGTTGTTGTCGGCGCCGGCCTGCGCGGCCTGCCATTGCAGCGCGACGATATCGGTGCCCTCCTTGTAGCGTTCCCATTTGGCGAAGGCGGCCTCGTCGGTTTCGGCGGCGATGATCATCAACAACAGCAGCGCGCCGACTTCGCGACCGGTCTTTGCGACCGCGCTGCGGACCCGGGCGACCACGCCCGAGGCGCCCGTGGTGTCGTTGAGGCCCGGCGCGCCGACGAAATTGAAGTCGCCGTATTCGGCGACGAACCGCATGCCGCGGTCGCTCTGGCCGGCGCCGACGATCGGGATCGGCCCCGACGGTCGAGGGCTCAGCACGCAATCGTCCATCTGGAAGAAATCGCCCTTGAAATCCGAACGGCCGCTGCTCCAAAGCTCCCGCATGATCTGGACATATTCGGAGACATAGTCGTAGCGGCGCTCGAAATGGGCCTCGCCGGGCCACAGCCCCATCTGCTGATATTCCTTGGGTTGCCAGCCGGTCACGATGTTGACGCCGAACCGACCGGGCGCGATGGAATCGATGGTCATCGCCATGCGCGCGACCAGCGCCGGGGGCATGGTCAACACCGCCACCGAGGCGAACAGCTGGATGCGTCGCGTGACCGCGGCGATGCCCGCCATCAGCGTGAACGATTCGAGGTTGTGCACCCAGTATTCGCTCGGTCCGTCATAGCCGCGCAGCTTGACCATCGAGAGCGCGAAATCGAGCCCATAAAACTCGGCTCGCTGCACCACCGTCCGATTCAGGTCGTAACTCGGCATGGTCTTCGGCGAGGTGGTCGATATCAACCAGCCGCGGCTGCCGATCGGAATGAACACGCCGATTTTCATGGGGCTCTCGATCGGCTCAGGCCGCCGCCTGCAGGACGTGGGCGCGGCTCTTCATCAAGGGCTGGATGCAACGGCCGAACTGCTCCATGCCGACGATGAAATCGTCGAACGTCAGCATGATTCCGGCAACTCCGTCGATTTCGGCGATCTCGTCGAGATAGCCGGCGACCTTGGCGTAGGAGCCGCAGAAAGTGTGCAGGTAGCTCGCGCGCGCGGTTTGCCGCGCCTGGCCGAGCAAGGCGGCGGTCGATTCCTTGGTGGCCTTGACGTCCATGCCGCTCTGCGCAGCCATCCAGGACAGCGCCTCGAGGTCGGCGCCTTCGTTGTACAATTTGAGCTTGGCTTCGGCGGCTTCGTCGGTCTCGTCGGCGATCACGGCGAGCAACACCAGCGCGCCGATCTTGCGATCGGCCCCCGCGGTCGCCTGCTTCAACCGCTCGATCGTCGGCGCGATCGCCTTCGGGTTGTTGTCGCCCATGGTGGCAACGAAATTGTAGTCGCAATAATCGGCGACGAACGCCATGCCGCGGTCGCTCTGGCCGGCCGAGACGACGGAGATCGGACCGCGCGGGTGCGGCAGCAGCCGGCAGTCGTTCATCGTGAAATGGCGGCCCTCGAAGTTCGAGACGCCCTTCTCCCAGAGTTCCCGCATCACGGCGACGAACTCGCTGGAGTAGTCGTAGCGATAGCCGAAATATTCGTCTCCCGGCCACAAGCCCATCTGGTCGTATTCGGCCTTCTGCCAGCCGGACACGATATTGACGCCAAAGCGGCCGGGCGCGATGGAATCGATCGTCACCGCCATGCGCGCCACCATCGCCGGCGGCAGCGTCAGCACGGCCACGGAAGCGAACAGCTTGATGCGTTGGGTCACCGCCGCCAGCCCCGCCATCAAAGTGAACGACTCGAGATTGTAGTCCCAATATTCGGTCGGGCCGCCGTAGCCATGCAGCTTGATCATCGACAACGCGAAATCGAGCCCATAGCGCTCTGCCTTCTCGACGATGGTGCGGTTGAGATCGAAGCTAGGCTTGTATTGCGGCGACGTCGAAGAAGCGATCCAGCCGTTGTTGCCGATCGGGATGAAGACTCCGACGTCCATGGCGCAAACCCCTGTCATGATCGATCGCGAACCATTCGCGCTTTCCGATGGTGAGGCTGAACGTGGTCGGCGCCTAATGACGATTTCTCATCGCCGGTGGACAAAGATTGTGTGGGCGGCGCAGGCTTCGGTCGGCTAGGCTCGCGGGCCCGGCGGCGGGCGATCGGAAAAGGGCGGAGTTATGGCGCGCAAGGTGGCATTCATCGGCACGGGCGGAACCATTGCCTCGATCGGCAAGGGTCCCCTCGACCTCATCGACTACGGCGCCAACAACACCGTGGTGCATGCCGAGGACATCGTCACGGCGGTCCCGAGCGTGCGCGAGGTCGCCGACCTCGTGGTGGTCAAGTTCCGCGACATTCCGAGCACCCGCGATCTCGTTTCCCGAATGGAAACAACTCGCCGCGCTCCGCCATCGGCTGGTCGGGGAGACCCCCGACCTCGGCGGGATCGTGATCGGCCACGGCACCGCGTCTCTGGAAGAGAGCGCGTATTTCCTCAACCTCACGCTCAAGGTGCCGGTGGTGATCGTGGGCTCGCAGCGCCCGCTGAGCGGCCTGGCAAGCGACGCGGCGATGAACCTGGTGGCCGCGGTCCGGGCCGCGGCCAGCCCCGCCTCGGCGGGGCGGGGGTATTCGTCGTACTCAACGACAAAATTCAGGCGGCGCGCGAGGCGACAAAGACCTCGACCTTCCGTCTGCAGACCTTCCGGACGCCGGACTTCGGCGTGCTCGGCGGCGTCGACGGCGAGCACGTGCGCTACTACCGCCGCACCGAACGGCGCAACGCGCCGGACACCGAATTCGATATCGCGCCGCTGGACTCCTTGCCGCGCGTGGACATCTCCTATTCCTACGCCGGAGCCGACGGCACGGCGATCCGCGCCTTCACCTCGGTGGGCGCGAAGGGAATCGTCCTGGCCGCCTTCGCTCCGGGCATGGTCACGCCCGGCGAGCAAGAGGCGATCAAGGCCGCGGTCGAGGCCGGCGTTACGGTCGTGGTGTCGACGCGCGCCGGAAGCGGCGTCGCGCTCGACAGTGCCAAGCTGCGCCCGGTGGGCGTGCTGAGCGCCGACAATCTCAATCCCCAGAAGGCGCGACTGCTGCTCGCCCTCGCCTTGACCGTCACGCGAGAACCCGACGAGATTCGCCGGATTTTCGCCACCTATTGACCCTCGAACATCCGCCAATCCGAAGGAGCTGACGATGGTTCGCGCCAACGAGCTTACCGCTACGCATGCCCTGCGTCTGATGCGCACGGGAGATCTTTCGGTCGAGGCGTTGGCGCAGGCCTGCCTGGAACGCGTCCGCGAACGCGACGCCGCCGTGCGAGGATGGGCCCATCTCGATCCCGAGCTGGTACTTCGCAACGCCCGCGAACTCGACAAACGCGAGATCAAAGGGCCGCTGCACGGGATCCCCATCGCGGTCAAGGATGTCATCCTGACCGAGGACATGCCGACCGAGTACAATTCTCCGCTCTACAAGGGCAGTTTTCCCGCCGTCGATGCGGGCTGCGTGAAGACCCTGCGCGCCGCCGGCGCCCTGATCTTCGGCAAGACGGATACGACCGAATTCGCTTCGGTGACGCGGGGTGGAACCGCTCGCAATCCGCTTGATCCCAGCCGCACGCCAGGCGGCTCCTCCAGCGGTTCGGCCGCCGTCGTCGCCGATTTCCAGGCGACGATCGCTCTTGGCACGCAAACCGCTGGCTCGACGATCCGGCCCGGTTCGTTCTGCGGGATCTACGCGATGAAGCCGACCTGGGGCGCCATCAACCGGGAAGGGCTGAAAATGCTGGCGCTGAGCCTCGATACTCTCGGCTTGTACGCGCGGTCGGCCGAGGATCTCGACCTTCTCGCCGACGTCTTCGCGCTGGAGGACCGCGATGCCGTCGCGCCCTTCACACTGCGCGGCGCGCGCGTCGCCGCCTGTCAGTCACCGACCTGGGACAAGATTGAGCCGGCGACGCGCGACGCGTTCGAGCGCGGAA
>Ga0137412_10000662_pt1 | contig 25125 bp, 24 predicted proteins | sample CZODoug2_1_16fun_FD_122160 | JGI IMG/M metagenome (GOLD analysis project Ga0137412, IMG submission 122160) | Vadose zone soil fungal communities from Angelo Coast Range Reserve, California, USA - CZODoug2_1_16fungal (Hybrid Assembly) | ecosystem: Environmental > Terrestrial > Soil > Vadose zone... | reverse complement strand
CCGGGGTGCCGGCCTTGGTGCCCGCGTCGTACCAGTGGATGCGCAGCAACGGCAGGCCGCTGTCCGCCTGCACCCGGGCCTGGAGATCGTCCAACAGGCCGGGCACGTCCATGTCCGTGGCGCTGCGCAGCGAGGTCCCGGTGACCCGGGTGGACGCGGCAGCCATCAGGTATCCAGCGTCGACAAACAGGGAACAGTACGCCCGCATCGCATCACTGTGCCGTGGCCCTTGCGTGCCGGGAACGGACGAATGTCCCGTCCGCCCTCCTCCGTTCGGCCCGGGTGTCAGGCGAAGGTGCGGGCCAACTCCAGCACGGCGTCCGCGTCCGGGCCGGTGGCCTGCAATCCCGACTGCGCCGGGGTCAACCGGCGCGCGGCGAGCTGACAGAACGCGTGCGCGTCACCCTCCACCACGGTGGCCGCCGGCTCGTCGGGGTCGAACCGCCAGGTGCTGCCGTCCGGGGCCTTGAGCACCAGGCCCACCGGGCCGGTCAACGTATGCCCGGACTTAATGAACGCGTACGGAATGGTGCGCCAAGCCAGCCGGGCGATGTGCCAGATCCGCTCGGTGGGTTCGGGCTCGATGCCGAACGCGTGGCCGATGTCCCCGGCGTGGATCCAGCACTCGGCCAGCCGGGTGGTGGCCAGCGTGCGGGCGGGCAGTCGGCCCACCACCCAGGTCAGCGGGGCCCGCGGGTCCACCGCACGCAACGCCGCGCACAGGCCGTCCGCGGCGGTCGACCAGCGGGCCAGCAGCTCCGCCGGGTCGGCCCCGCGACCCCGGACCACCGCGCGATCGGCGACCGCGTCCACGTCCAGCGGCTGGTCGCCGCCCAGCACGCCGGGCTCCCAGCCGACCGCCAGCACCGCGGCCTCGATGTCCCCGAGCGCACTGCCGCGGGCGAGCTCGTCGGTCTGCGCCAGGTGCAGTACGACATCGGCGACGCTCCACCCGGCGCAGGCCGAGGGCCGCGCCCAATCCTCGGGGCTCAGCCCGCTCAACATCGCACGCAGCGCGGCGTGCTCGTCGTCAACGGCGGCGACGATCTTCTCCACGACATCACCCCTTCGCGGTGGCGGCACTGACCCGTGATGCCAACAATGCCAGCCCGAGTCCGAGGCCGAGCGCGCAGACGTGACCGAGGTCGGTGAAGGTGGGATCGAGGAGCAACGGGCCGGCGGCGAAGGTCACCAGCGCGGCGACGTACCAGGGGCGGTAGCGCTGCGGCAGCCGGGACACGATGAAGCCCGCGACACACATCACGCCGTAGCTCACCCCGACGTCGGAGATGTGCGCGGTGCTGCGCAGCAGCCGGCCGCGGCCCAGGTTCGCGCCCAGCATGGAGGCGACGAACAGGGTGGCCCCGACGTGGCCGAGGACGCCGATGAACACGGTGGCCGCGCGGCCCACCCAGCGTTGCGCGGTGCCGTAGGCCCAGACCAGGAACGGGATCTGCCACAGACTGAAAGCCCCGTTCACCACGAAGGCGCTGGCCGCCAACACGGACAGCGGACTGTGGTGCAGGTTGTAGAGGTTGGTGCTGGACCGGATCACGGCGCGCTGGTGCACGTCGTCGGGCAGCAGTCCGAGGACGAGCTCGGTCCCGATCACCGCGATCGCGTAGACCAGGGCAACGTCGCGGCCGCGGACGAACTCCCGCCAGCCACCGGTCAGCGTGGTCAGCCCCACCCGGGTCCGCCAGCGACGGGTGCGGGCGAGTGTCGGCGCGGCACGGCTCATCGGCCCCACCGGATGAACTGACGCTGCATCAGAAAACTCCCTGCCCACTGCTCCCGAAAAGCGTCTCATGACACGGCAAGATGCGTCCTGTGCCGGCCGCTCGCCTAGTGCTCGTTGTCATCTCCGGGTTGCTATTAACCGCATGCGGAGGTAGCAGTTCGGCGCCGCCCCCGACGGCGCCGGCGGTCGTCACCACGCAGACCCCCACCCCGAGCCGTACTCCCGGCACCGGCACCTGGACCGATGGTGCCGCGCTGCCCACTGCGGTCAGCGAGGTCGGGGTGGCTCTGCTGGACACCCGTATCCACGTGTTGGGGGGCTATGTCAACGGCCACCCCGCGTCCCGCACCCACGTGGTCTACGACACTGCAACCGCACGGTGGACCACTGCCGCGCCGCTGCCCGTCGCCCTGGACCATGTAGCCGCAATCGCCGTGGCCGGCGCGGTGTATGCGATCGGCGGCTACGACGCGTCCGGCGCGACCACCGGCGTCTACCGCTGGGATCCAGCCACCGATCGCTGGACCGCGAAGACGCCGCTGCCCGACGCCCGCGCCGCGGCCGCGGTGGTGGCGCTGGATGGCCGCATCCACCTGATCGGCGGACGGGACAGGCACGGCGACGTCACCCGGCACGACGTCTACGACCCCACCACCGACACCTGGAGCACGGCCGCCGCCATGCCCACCGCCCGCGACCACACCGCGTCCGCGGTGCTCGGCGGCAAGGTCCACGTGGTGGGCGGGCGCCCGGGCAGTCTGGCGGTGCATGAGGTCTACGACCCGGTCACCGACTCCTGGACCAGCGCGGCACCGCTGCCCGCCGGCCGCAATTCCTGCGCCGGGGTGACGCTGGACGGCGCGCTGTGGGTCATCGGCGGCGAGGACCCCGGCGAGACCCGGGTCTACCCGCAGACGTGGATCTTCGACCCGGTCCGGAACAGCTGGCGCGACGGTCCCGCGCTGCCCCTGGCGGTGCAGGGCGTGGGCGCCGTGGCGGTGGGCGGCACCCTCTACCTGCCGGGTGGCGGCCCCGTCGCCGGGGGCAATCGTCAGACGTCGAGGTTGCAGATTTTCATGATCCAAACTGCGACATAACCCAGCACAAGGGACGCAACTGGTAAGCAGAACCTGAAACCGGACCTCTCGGGTTGGACGGGCGCATTACCCCACCGACCATGCGAAGAACCGGACCCCGCATCTGCCCACGCGGGGGCTGACCCTCACGGACCCCGCGGCCAGATCGAGGAGCACTCCCCGCCATGCCCGCTTCACCTACTCGTCGCCTGCGCGATGCCGCCGCGTCGCTCACGCTCGTCGGGCTCACCGCGCTGTCCGCCTGTACCGGACCCACCGTGCACTCGCTGGCCGCGCCGGTGGTGGCCGAGCACGCCATGGCCAACGAGGGCCCGGACCCGGTGCACTCGCTGCCCGATCTGCTGCCGGGTATGCCCGCGCCGCTGGACCCCCTCGACCTCTACGCAGCCGATCGGCCGGGCGGGCTCGCCCCGTTCCTGGCCAACGTCACGGCGCGGGTGTGGGTACCGAACTCCAACGGACACACGCTCAGCGAGATCGACCCGACGACCTTCCGGGTCATCCGCACCATCGACGTCGGGCTGAACCCGCAGCATGTGGTGCCGTCCTGGGATCTGCGCACCCTGTGGGTGAACAACGACAAGGGCAACTCGCTGACCCCGATCAGCGCGATCACCGGCCAGGTGGGCGCGCCGATTGCGGTGCACGACCCGTACAACCTGTATTTCAGCCCGAACGGCAGGTCCGCCATCGTGATGGCCTCGAAGGATCGCCAGATCGTGTTCCGCGACCCGCACAGCATGGCGGTCCAGAAGGCCCTCGACGTGCCCTGCGACGGGGTGAACCACGCCGACTTCTCCCCCGACGGCAAGTACATGATCGTCACCTGCGAGTTCACCAGCGAACTGCTCAAGGTCGACGTCGAGCACATGACGCTGCTGGGCACCCTCCCGCTGCCCGGTGGCATGCCGCAGGACATCAAGATCTCCCCGGACGGCTCCACCTGGTACGTCGCCGACATGCACCGCAACGGCCTGTACGTGCTCAACGGGGACGCGTTCAAGCTGACCGGGTTCATCCCGACCGGCAAGGGCACCCACGGCCTCTACATCAGCCGCGACTCGAAGACCATGTACATCACCAATCGCGACGAGGGCTCGATCTCGACCTTCGATTTCGCCACCGGTGAGCTCACCAACAAGTGGCGGTTGCCCGGTGGCGGCAGCCCGGACATGGGCGGGCTGTCCGTGGACGGCAAGGAACTGTGGTTGGCCGGCCGGTACAACCGCGTCGTCTATGTGGTCGACACGCAGACCGGAAAACTGCTGCACAAGATCCCGGTCGGCTCGGGTCCGCACGGGCTGTGCGTGTGGCCGCAGCCCGGCCGGTACTCGCTGGGGCACACCGGCATCCTGCGCTGATCAGCCGTGGACATATGGTGCCGACGGAAGTGTCCGTCTACACCTGAGGAAGCCCCATGTCCGAGACTCTCGCGCGTTATCGGAAACTGGCCGACGATCTGACCGCCCGGGTGGAAGCCGTACCGCCCGGTGCCTGGAACAACCAGTCCCCCTGCGATGAATGGACCGCACTGGACGTGATGGATCACGTGATCGGCAACGCCCGCGCCTCGGTGAACCGGCTCGACGGCGTCGAGCACGAGGAACGCAAGGTCACCGATGCCCCCGCTGAGTGGGCGGCCGCCCGAGCGGGCGTCGAGGCGGCATTGGCCGACCCAACGCGGGCCGGGACGGTCATCGACGGCCCGATGGGCCCGATGCCCTTCGAGGTCTTGGTCGGCCGGTTTCAGTGCATGGACATGTTGATCCACACCTGGGACCTGGCCCGAGCCACCGGCGGCGATGAGAACGTCGACGCCCGGGCCGCGGCCGGCGCCCTGGAGGGGCTCAAGCCGCTGGGCGACGTGTTGCGCAGTCCGGGAGTGTTCGGCCCGGCCATCGAGCCGCCGCCGGGTGCGGACCCGGTGACCGAGCTGATGTGTTTCGTCGGCCGAAAGGTCTGAGGTGCTCGTCGCGGTCCGCATGTCGGTACACATTCCGGCGCGGGTGACCCCGGAGGAGCGCGCCGATTTGCTCGCCCGGGAGAAGGCCTACAGCCAGGACCTGCAACGGTCCGGGAAGTGGCCGCACCTGTGGCGGATCGCGGGCCAGTACGCGAACCTCTCGGTTTTCGACGTCACCGACAACGACGAACTCAACCAGATCCTCTTCGGCCTGCCGTTGTTCCCGTATCTGCAGGTCGAGGTGATCCCGCTGGCCACCCACCCGTCCGACATCCGGCTGGGCTAGGCGCGCTTGCGCTTCGGGCGCTTGGGCAGGCCGGCCACGAGTTGGTCGGCGGTGCGGTAGAGCGGGTCGGTGCTGCCCAACGCCCGGGACAGCAGCAGGGCGCCCTCTAGCGTCGACATGATCATGACGGCGGAGTCGGTGGCGTCCTGCGGAGCGATGCCCCAGCCGATCAGATGAGCGGCCATGGTGTCGCGCCACCGCTGGAAGCAGTCGGCGAAGGTGGCCTGCATCTCCGGTGCGTACGGGGCCAGTTCCAGCACCATGGTGGCCACCGCGCAGCCGCGTTCGTATCCGGTGCGCACCAATCGCTCCGCGACGATCTCCACCAGCGCCCGCACATAGGACTCCGGCCCGTCCGCGCTCGCGGCGGCCGTGTCGCACAACCCCACGATCTCCACGGTGGCTGCCTCGGACACGGCGCGCGCCAATTCCTCTTTGCCGCCGGGGAAATGGAAGTAGATCGACCCGCGCGGCACATTGCCGGCCTCGACCACGTCGGAGAACGCGGTGGCGTGGTAGCCGCGTCGCCCGAACAACTCCAGGGCGGCGGCGACCATGCGCTCGCGAGTATCGGATCTCGGGGCCACGTCGTCATGGTAACCGTTGACCTAGGTATGCCGTACGTCATAGCTTGTCGCCATGCCGTTCAACATCGCCGAGGCCGACCGACTGCTCACCACGACCCGCACCGTGCGCAAGGGATTGGACCTCGAACGCGAGGTCGATGTGGCCACCCTGCTCGAGCTGATTGACGTCGCCGAGCAGGCACCGTCCGGGTCCAACCAGGCCAGCCGGCGCTGGGTGATCATCCGCGACCCGGCAGTGAAGAAGGAGCTGGCCGAGCTGTACCGCGACGCGGCGGGCAACGTGTTCGGCCGCATGGCGGCGACCCCGGCCGCCGGGGACAACACCACCCAGCGGGTGTTCAGCTCCGGCGGGTACCTGGCCGAGAACCTGGAGCACGTGCCGGCGCTGGTGCTGCTCACCATCTACGGGATCCACGACGGGAGTGGGAAGCCGAGCTTGTTCGACTCGGTGATCCAGTCCGGCTGGAGCTTCTGCCTGGCCGCGCGGGCCCGGCAATTGGGCACCGCCTGGACCACGCTGCACATGGAACGCGCCAAGGAGGCCGCGGCGCTGCTCGGCCTGCCGCCGGGCATCACGCAGATCGCGCTGATCGCCGTCGCGCACACCGACAAGGACGACTACGCCCCGATCAAGCGCCGCCCGGCCGGCGAGATCACCTACTTCGACCACTGGGGCTTCACCGACGCCCAGATTCCCGAGGCCGAGCGCGCGCACGTCGGCCAAGGCCGCGGGGTGAACGTGGAACTGGACATCGCCGCCTCGCCGGCGCGGGTCTGGGAGCTGATCTCCGACATCGGCGCGCCGGGCCGACACAGCCCGGAGGCGTGCGGCGCCCGGTGGACCTCCGAGGGCGGACCCGCCGTCGGGGCCACCTTCCTCGGCGCCAACGGCACCGAGGACGCGGGCCACCCGGCGATCAATGACGTGCTGCTCCGGCTGGTCGGCAAGATGGAGTGGGAGACCCCGTGCACCGTGGTCACCTGCGAGCCGGGCCGGGAATTCGCCTATGTGGTAGGCGATATGGGAGGCGATCCGGCCAACGCGTGGGCCCGTTGGGGCTTCACCATCCAGCCGTTGCTGGATGGCCGCAGCCGGGTCGGTCACTACCTGGTGATGCTGGCCGGCACCTCCGGCACCTCGTTCGCCGCGACGGAGAACCCAGAGTCCGCCGAAGCGATTCTGGAGGGTCGGTTCCGCACCGTCCGGGACTGCCTGACCGCCACCCTGCGTGGCATCCAGGGTGAGGCCGAGACCCGCTAGCCGGGAATTCACGCCACGTCGGTGGTGTCGTCCCACAGCCCCTCGGTCACCGCGAGGAACTCGTCGGGCAGGGCCGGCTCCAGGGTCCCGGTGCGGTCCACCTCGGTGAGTCGATGCACCGCGCCCTCGCACCACCAATAAAGGTGCGGGGACAGCGGCGCGACACCGTTGTTGAACTCCTGGGTGGACAGGGACATCAGCTTCGCCAGGTGCCACACCACGGCGCTGTCCACCGGCGTGACGATCAGATCGTGCCGGGTGGGCACCGCGACCAGTACGCCGTGTGCCGGGGTGATCTCGGCACACGGCAGTAACCGCAGGATCTCCGGCAGCACGAGCAGTTGGCTGGCCACGAAACCGGACTCACCGCGGATCCAATAGGACGGCCCGTGCTCGCTCACCAGCACGTCGAGGTAATCGAACTCCGCGGCGAGGAGGTTGGTGAGCCCGATGGTGATCAGTTCGTCGAGGCCCACCAGGGCCACGTCCTCATCGCGCAACCAACGCACGAAATCCCCGTCGCGATGCACCAGCAGTTCCATCAGCCCGCCGCCCAGTCGGCGCGCGTAGCGGTAGGAGGACGCCCACTCCGCCGGCATCGCCTCGACCATGGCCAGGCGCAGGTACGTCCCCGACCGCAATTCCTCCGCGGTCAACGCGGGCGGCTCCTGCGGGAAGCGGGTCAGCGCGTCGTCGAGGAACCCGCCGATCACCTGCGGCCAGCTCGCTTCCCCGCCGGACGCGTTGTGGCAGAGCGAGGCGATCGTGTCCAGCCCGAACTGACGGCCGTCGGCGGTGTTCAGGTGACTGGCGTGGACCACTACCTCGATGCCCCGCTCGGCCAGGGCGGTGCGCATCAGGTCGCGCACCTGCTGTGACTGACGCACCGTCAGACCGGACAGTCGGGCATCGAAGGCACCCGTCCCGGTGTGCCACGTGTCTTTCATCCGGCGCCTGTTCGACATTGCTCTCCCGTCCCCCCGGGCCGCGGTGCGGCCGATGCGCCGAACCCTGCCGCTCCGACACCACCTCGCGCAGGCGCTCGTGGCGCCTGTGGACAACTAAGGTTTGGTCCGCCACCGCGTGAAGGAGGACGCACCGATGCCCCGCTACCGGTTCCGTTGGGAGTCCATCCCGTCGGAGATGCTCGACGAGCTGGCCGCCGAATTGGAGCTCGCCGGGGAGGACACCCTGGTCGCCCTGCGCCGCCGCTACGGGGCCCGGCCCACCACCCAGTTCGTCCGCGACCTGTGGGGCACGCTGCGCGACGGCTGGCTGACCCGCGACGACGACGCCCGGGCCTGGGTGGCCACCGAGCTGCGCACCTACGGTCTCGGCGACCCCTCGCTGGCCGACGACGTGCGTTACCTGCAGTCCTGCCGCAACGCCGAGACCTTGCGGCGCACCGTGCTGATCGCCTTCCACGACCTCGGCGAGGAGGACGCGCCCGGTCCCGGCCGGCCGGCCGTCCCGGAGACCGCGGAGCAGGCCGGCATGGCCCGGCGGCCGAGTTCGATGTTCGACCTGGACGTGGCCATCGATTCGGCCTGGACCGGGTTCGCGGACCGCCTGGTCGGTGCCGTCGGCGAGCTCGGTGCACACGACTCGGTGATCATCGGGTTGCCCACCGCGCTGAACACAGCGGAGCTGGAGGGCGCCGCGCCCTATGTGCAGATCCTCGGCATGGGTGAGGACTATGTGCGCGGCGAAGTATCCGGCGATGCCTACCTGGACGCTCGACTGCGGCTGTCCGAGGCGCGCACGAACGCACTGCTCGCGGTGGGCTGGGCGCCCCCGGATTCCACGCCGGGCGACGAGTTCTCGGTGGGCTCGGCGAACTTCACCGCGGACCTGCCGCGCTCGGCCGCCACCCGCCTGGTGGAAATGACCGTGGCCACCGTGCGCGACGTGTTCGGTGTACCGCACCCCTCGTTCCTGGAATTGCCCGGCCTCGCTGCCGCCACCACGTCCCGCGCCGAAGACCTGCGCAGCAGGGTGGAACGGACCCTCGCCGAGCACTTCGGGGAGCCGGTGCTGCGCGACAAGGACGGGGACATCCCGATCCGTGCGGGCAGCGCGATGATCTTCATCCGGGTGGCCACCAACTCCCCGGTGGTCGAGTTGTTCTCGCCGCTGCTGCTCGATGCCCCCGGCGACGCGTTGGCCCTGGAGCGGATCAACCGCGCCAACCGCAGCATCCGGTTCGCCAAGCTGACCTGGACCGGTGGCCGGGTGATGGTCAACCACGAGATCTGGTGCGAACCGTTCGTGCCCGAGCTGCTCATCGGGGCCGTCGGGGTGATGATGAGCCTGGCCGACGAGCTGGACGACCGGCTGCGCGCCGAGGTCGGCGGGCGACGGTTCTTCGAGGATGTGGACAACACGCCCGCACCGACCGGCGGGACCGACCCGGATGGGCTGCACCCAGCACTGGCCACCATCGTGCAGTTGACCACCGACAACGGTGTGCTCAGCGCGGCGCAGGCGGCCCGGATCTGCAAGCACGACACGGAACTCGTGCTCGAGCTGATCATCGAGTGCTCCCGACAGGCCATCGAGTGGCGCTCCGCTGCGCTGGAGGCCGCGAGCGATGAGGAAAGTGTGGTCTGCCGTGCCGAGGCGGACTCCTGGGACGGCACCGCGACGCTGTTGCGCGCGGCGCTGCGGGAAATCGCGTTGGGCTGAGCCGGCCTTCCCGCGCTGTTCACCAGCCGGTGTCGTGGCGGTCGGTCGTTTCGTTGCCCGTGCAGCGCAGTGTTGAGGTCGTCGCACCGTCGCAAACACGGAGGAAATTCCCATGACCACCGCCACGATCGACGCCGCGGCCGAGAGCACGACCCGCCGTAGCACCCCGGGTCAGCGTCCGCGGCCTGCGGGCACCACCACCCCGAGCCTCGTCGAGGCCCGCAAGCACACCGAGGTCGCGGTCAGCGACTTCATGTCCGCTACCACCGACACCGTCCGCGCCTTCCTTCCGGCCGCGGTGACGCGTCCTACCGAGGCCGTGGAGTACGCCTTCGATCTGGCCGAGCAGGTGCTGGCCGGTGCACGCCGGGTCTGCCTCGAGCTGGCTGCAATGGTCGAGTCGGGCATTGACGGTTCGGCCACCCGCCGGGCTGCCTGACAACCATGTGACCGGTCGGTCCGGCGCTGCGCAGGGCGCGTCGGATCGGCCTTCGCCTGCTCCACAGCTGATTCATGGCCGGCCCCCAACGCCGACCAAGATCCACCCCCCACTCTGATCTCGCCTCGCCGGGCGGTCGTCCGCCCGGGATGCGCCCGGCGGGGCTGGGAGGACTTCGGGGGATGAGCTTCAAGCGGCGGTTCCGTAGACGGACCGCAGGGGGAACGCTGCGCGTCGCCGGGTGGTTCCTCGGCGTCTCGGTGGTGGGCGGCGCGTTGCTCGCCGGGCTGGCCCTGCCCGTGGTGGGCGGCGCGGCCGTGGCCACCACCAGAGCGGCCGACGATTACCAGAAGCTGCCCGCCGACCTGCCGACGGTACCGCCGGCCGCGGCCTCGGTCCTGCTGGACGGAGCCGGGAACCGGATCGCCACCTTCTACGACGAGGACCGCATCTCGGTGCCGTTGTCCTCGGTCGCGGTGGTGATGCGCCAGGCTCAGGTGGCCATCGAGGACTACCGCTTCTACGACCACGGCGGCATCGACCTCAAGGGCACGCTGCGCGCGTTGGTCAAGAACCAGAGCAGCAACAGCACCCAGGGCGGTTCCACGCTCACCCAGCAGTACGTGAAGAACCTGCTCATCCAGCTCTCCGACGGCGACCCGGACAAGATCGCCGCCGCGCACGCGCCCACCATCGAGCGCAAGGTGCAGGAACTGCGCTACGCCGCCGAACTGGAAAAGAAGCTGACGAAGGATCAGATTCTCGGGAACTACCTGAACATCGCCTACTACGGGGACAACGCCTACGGCATCGAGGCCGCGGCCCGGCACTACTTCTCCAAGCCCGCCGCCGACCTCACGTTGACCGAGGCCGCGTTGTTGGCGGGCATCGTGCGCAGCCCAACGGAGTACGACCCGGTGACCAACCCGGATGCCGCCAAGACCCGTCGGGACCTGGTGCTCACCCGGATGCGCGACGTCGGACTGATCACCGACGCCCAGATGACCGACGCGCAATCCGCCGATCTCGGCCTGCGGCTGTCCGTGATGCACAACGGGTGCACCGCGTCGACCGTGCCGTGGTTCTGCGACTACGTGGTGCACGACTTCGCCAACAACCCGGACTTCGGCTCCACCGAGGCCGAACGCCTGGACCTGCTCTACCGCGGTGGGTTGACCATCCGCTCCACGCTGGACCCGCAGGCGCAGGCCGCCGCCGACCAGGCGCTGGCCGACCGCACCGACCCGACCGACCGGGCCGCCGCCGCGATGGCCACGGTGGAACCGGGCACCGGGCGCATCCTGGCCATCGCCCAGTCACGGGCCTACGGCACCGGCGACGGGCAGACCACCGTGGACTACGCCGTCGACCACGCCTACGGCGGCAGCAACGGCTTCCAGGACGGTTCCACCAACAAGGCCTTCACCGCGGCTGCCGCGGTGAACCAGGGCTACGGCAGCGAGTACAAGATCGACTCCCCGTTCTCCATCGGCGGGTTCGCCGCACAGACCAGTTGCCAGGGCAAGAAGGTGCCCGCGGACGGCTGGCATCCCAGCAACGACGAGAACAAGCCCAACGTCTACGGCCCGGTCATCACCATGCGCGAGGCCCTGCGCAAATCGGTGAACACCTACTTCGCCCAACTGGAGGAGAAGGTCGGGCTGTGCAACACCGTGCAGATGGCCGAAGCCGCCGGGTTGCACCGGGCGGACGGCACCGCACTGCGCGAGTACCTGCCGTTCACCCTCGGCATCAACGAGGTGTCCCCGCTGAACGTGGCCGACTCCTATGCCACCTTTGCTGCACGCGGCGTGCACTGCGACCCGATCGCCATCGACGCGATCACCCGCCCGGACGGCAGCTCCGTCGCACCGCCCAAGGCGAACTGCGCGCAGACCATCAAGCCGGAGGTGGCCGACGTGGTCACCAACATGCTGCAGTCGGTGATGCAACCGGGCGGTACCGGACAGAACGCCACGTTGAACGACGGGCGGGACGCAGCCGGCAAGACCGGCACCACCAACGGCGCGGTAGCCGTTTGGTACACCGGCTACACCCCGCAGATGTCCACCTCGATCTGGGTCGGTGACCCGGACAGCTACGGCTACAAGATGAACAACATCGTCATCGGTGGCACCCGCTATGACCAGGTCTGTGGTGCTTGTGTGGCCGCGCCGATCTGGCAGCAGATGATGAACTCCGCGCTGAGCGGAAAGCCGAAGAAGAGCTTCCACGCCGCGGATCCCACGTGGCTGACCGGCACCCGGGGCGAGGGCGACCCGGCCAAGGCCCACGTCACCTACAGCTACACCCCGCCCGGCGCCGACCCGAAGAAAAAGAAGAAGTGATACCCCGTCGGAATTTCCTCAGCTAGCACAAAGCCGGCGATCAGACAGCACGAAGCCGGCCGGGCAATCATCATGGTGTCGCCGCAACGGGGACAGCGGATACGGGGGGATCACGATCATGGAAGACAACGCAGGTCAGGGTCAGCAGCCCGAGCAGCCGTGGCTGCTCTGGCAGACCCCGCCGGTCGAGCAGGCGGCGCCGGCCGAGGCCATCCCGCAGCCCTCGTTGTCCGGCCGCGCCCGGCGTTTTGCCCGGGCCCGGCAGTCCGCCGAGGCCGGGTTGTCCGGCACGTGGCCGACCCCGGTGGTGGCCGGGCTGGCCGGCCTGCTGGGTGTGGCGTCCACGCTGACCTTCCACGCCGCGGTCGCCGGCGCCACCAGCAACAGCCAGACCAGCCCGACCTCGGTGACCGCCCCGCAGTTCAACACTGGCCAGCAGGACCCCTCGGGCCTTACGTTCCCGCGCTACCACTTCGGCAACGGCCAGACCGGTACCGACGGCTCCGGCTCCGGCCAGTTCGACCCGTTCCAGGGCCTGCAGCAGGGCCTGCAGGGGCTCGGTCTTGGCGGCTCCGGCCGTCGGTCCGGCAACTCCGCATCGGGCCGGACCACCACCAACACCGCGGCCACCGCCATCTCCCCCGCGATCGTGGACATCAACATCACGCTGACCGGCGGCGAGGGCGCCGGCACCGGCATCGTGCTCACCCCGAACGGCGAGATCCTCACCAACAACCACGTGATCGCCGGGGCCACCTCGATCACCGCGACCGACGTCGGCAACGGCAAGACGTACAAGGCGGTTGTGGTCGGCTACGACCGGGCGAATGACGTCGCCGTGCTGCAGCTGCAGGATGCCTCGGGCCTGGCCACCGCGAAAATCGCCTCGGCCGCGGCCAAGGTCGGCGACGCCGTGGTCGGCGTCGGTAATGCCGAGGGCCTGGGCGGGACGCCGAGTTGGGCAGCCGGCACGGTCACCGCCCTCAACCGCAGCATCACCGCGACCTCGGAGGACGGCAGCAGCCCGGAGACCGTGGCGGGGCTCCTGCAGTCCACCACCCCGATCGAGCCCGGTGACTCCGGCGGCCCGTTGGTCAACGCCGCCGGTGAGGTCGTCGGCATGGACACCGCCGGCGAGTTCTCCTCGCAGTACTCCGCCGCGTCCGCGGCCTACGCGGTCCCGATCGCGAAGGCGCTGTCCATCGCCAACGACATCGCGAAGGGCGACAGCTCACACGGCGCACACATCGGTACGACCCCGATCATCGGCGTGATGATCCGTGCCGACCGGGCCACCGGGAACGCCGGCGTCCTGATCGACGACGTGGTCTCCGGCGGCCCGGCGGACAAGGCCGGCCTGACCGGCGGCGACACCATCACCGCCATCGACTCCACCAAGGTCAGCTCGGCGACGGCGCTGACCGACGCGCTGCTCAAGCACAAGGCCGGCGACCCGGTCTCGGTCTCCTACCTCGACCAGAACGGCGTCAAGCACACCGTCACCGTGACCCTGGGCTCCGGCCCCGCCCAGTAGACACACCTGGACGATCTCGGTGGTTCGAACCGCCGGGGCTCACGCCGATGCATCGATCGGCGGGGGCCCCGGCGGTTTCGGTTGCGGAGGCGGGTATCACCACCCGAGGTCGAACCCAGCCGCGTAGAAGCAGATCACGAACACCAACACCACCAGGCCGACGCCGATTCGGCGCAACCACAGCGCCACCTCGTGCTCGTCCTCGGCTGCCGCAGCCGCGGCCTCGGCCCACTCATCCAGGGCAGTTCCCATGGTGTTCCTCCATCAAAGTGCCGGGCAAGCCCCCTCGACCTGCCCCGCTGTCGTCCTGGCCCCTTCGACGCCGGCACCGGGCCGTCCGGTTCCTGACGAAGCGGACTTCTTTAGCGGAACCGTCGATATCGCGACATCAACCGAAAGAACCGGAAAGAATCCACCGTTCGGGGAACCGGAGAAGCCCGGCCGGCGTCGTGTGGCAGGGTGCCTCGATGGAGATCACGGACAGCTCGATGGACTGGCTGCGGCTCCTCGACGAGCAGCTGACGTGGTGGTGGGACGGGCAGGTCCGACCCGCCCCCGCTGACGACGATCGCCTGGCGGATCGCGCACCTGGTGGTCGGCGTCTTCGGCATCCGGGCCCGGCGAAGGGACGTGGGCCGAGCACCCGATGGCAGAACTCGTGCTGCACATCAACAGGGAGGCCCTGCACCACGGCGCGGAGATCGCGCTGTTGCGAGATCTCTACCGATCTCGCTGACCACGCTTGTGGCGCCGGGGCCTTCGCTCCAGACTCGAGGCCCGAGCCCCCGACCGGAGGAACGCCATGGCCGTCAGCCGTCGCCAACGGGTCGTCAACAAGGTGCAGAAGTACGTCGCCAATCCGTTGATGCGCAATATCCCGATCCAGACCCTCCTCGAGACGATCGGACGGAGTTCGGGGACGGCGCGGCGCACCCCGATCGGCGGCCGCAAGGTCGGCGAGGAGTTCTGGCTGGTGTCGGAGTTCGGCACCAATTCGCAGTACGTGAAGAACATCGAGGCCAACCCGATGGTGCGGGTCAGGGTCCGGGGTCGGTGGCACACCGGCACCGCGCACCTGCTCCCCGACGACGACGCGCGCGCCCGGCTGCGCTCCCTGCCCCGGCTGAACAGCGCCGCGGTCAAGACGGTCGGGACCGACCTGCTCACGATCCGGGTCGACCTCGACCCGTGAACGCCTGATCAAGCAACGCATCCGGGAGGGGCAGTCGGTATGCACGTCGGGATGACGACGGTGTTCCAGGGCTTCGGCGGCACGTTGAGTGATCGGGAGGTGTGGGCGGCGGATCTCGCGTTGGCGGATCTGGCCGAACCGCTGGGTTTCGACTCCATCTGGGGCCTGGAGCATCACTTCACGAACTACGCGATGTCCCCGGACGTCCTGCAGTTCCTCACCTACATGGCCGGGCGGACCACGACGGTGAAGCTGGGCTCCATGGTGATGGTGCTGCCCTGGCACGACCCATTGCGGGCCGCCGAGCAGATCGTGCTGCTCGACCACATGTGCCGGGGCCGGGTGATCCTCGGCATCGGACGCGGCACCGGCAAGGTGGAGTTCGACGGGCTGCGGGTATCGATGGCGGATGCCCGGGCCGCGTTCCGGGAGTCGGCGCTGGCTGTCATGCAGGCGTTGGAGACCGGCGTCATGGACTTCCACGGCGAGATCGTGAAGCAGCCACGGGTCGAACTGCGACCGGGCCCGTACGCGTCGTTCAAGAACCGGATCTACTCCGCGACGGTCTCCCCGGAGTCCGCGCAGATCATGGCGCAGTTGGGGACCGGGGTGCTGATCATCCCGCAGAAGCCGTGGCACCTGGTGGCCGAGGAGATCGAGACCTACCGGCAGACCTACCTGCAGGCGATCGGGGTCGAGCCGCCGCCACCGATCGTGGGGCAGTGGGTGTTCGTGGACGAGAACGCCGACCGGGCCGAAGAGATGGCCCGGCAGTACATCGGCGCGTACTGGGACTCGGTCATCGACCATTACGAGTTCGACAAGCCACACCTGAAATCCACGCCCGGCTATGAGTTCCACGGGCTGATGTATGACCGGCTGACCGCACCCGGCGGCATGGAGAAGATGACCGAGTTCTATATCAACCTGCACGCCTGGGGCACGCCGGAGCAGGTCCTCGACAAGATCGTCGCCTTCAGCGATCTCGTCGGATCCGACAGCATTGTGGGGGTCTTCCGGTACGGCGGCATGCCACCGGAGGAGGCCGAGCGGAACATGCGCACCTTCGCCCGGCACATCATGCCGGCACTGAAAGCCCTACCGTCACGGGAACCGACGTCGTCTCGGGCAGTGGCGCCCTGACGTACCGTCAGGTATCCCAACGAGTGCCATTGCCCGCGCTGTGCCGGGCGCGCTCCGCGGACGCCTTGACGTACCGCGCCGAAAGGAGTGGGCTGGTCCTCCATCCGACGGAAGCGAGCTCATCATGGCCATCGTCCTGACCTCCAGCATCCCGAGCCGGGCGCTCTACGACCAGGTCAATGCAGAGGTGGGGCCCGAGCATCCGGACGGCCTGATCATCCACACCGCCAGCGAGGTCGACGGTGAGGTCCGCATCACGGATGTCTGGGAGTCCGCCGAGGCAGCCATGTCGTTCGCGCAGAACCGGCTCGGCCCGGCCGTCGCCGCCGTCACCGGGGCACCGCCTGACGGCGCCCCCGACATGGTCGAGACCTTCAACGTGCGCCGCGCATAGCCCCGTACTGATCGGCGGGCAATCCGGCGTGCCCGAACTTGTCGTCTGCGGACATGCCGGCGGACACCTCACCCGGCCTAGGCTTGGCTGCATGATCCGTCCCGAAGATGCGCAGCTGCACAAGCCGTCGTCCACGTCCCGGTCCTGGGCGGAGACGAACTACTGGGGCTTCCACATCCCCGGCACCGACTACCTGGTCACCATCTACGCCCTGTTCCGCACCAACCTGGGCGTGGTCCAAACGATGGTGGTGATCAACTCTCGGCGCGCGCAGGCGGTGTGGGAGGGCGACTACTGGGACTTCCAGGCCCACGTGCCGATGGGCGAGAACTTCGACCTGACCAACTACTCGTTGGAGAGCGGCCTGACGGTCCGGGCCATCGAGCCGAACCGGCGGTACGAGGTCAAGTTCGACGACAACGAGGGCACCTCGATCGAGTTCACCTTCCGCGCGCTGATGGACCCGTTCGACATCCACGACCCGGAGATGGACCCGCTGGCCGGGGAGGCCTGGGGCGATGCCTACAACGGGCACTTCGACCAGACCGGGGTGTTCACCGGCGTGGTCACCCTGCGCGGCCAGCGCATGCCGTTCGAGTGCGTGTCCACCTGGGACCACAGCTGGGGCATCCGCCCGGAACGCCACCGCAGCTCACTGTCCTGGCTGCACGCGCACTTCTCGGAGAACTACGCCATCCACGCCATGCTCGCCTATGACGTGGCCGACCGCGCGAGCACCATGACGTTGACCCACGGCTACGTGCTGGACCACGGCAAGGCCTACGGCATGAAGTCGGGCTCCGGCACCACCGAGCACGACGGCTGGTACCCCTCGGTGAAGGACATCGTGCTGACCGACGTGCGCGGCAAGGAGTACCGGCTGCGCGGGACCGGGCGCACCACGTTCCCGTTGCAGGCCTGGCCGAACATCATGTTCTTCAACGCGTTGATGGACTGGACCGACCAGGACGGCAACACCGCGGTCGGGGAGACCATGGACTTCTACGGCATCGCCGATCTGGGCGACCAGCAGGCGAAGCGCGGCATGGGCCCCTGGTAGGGCCTCAGAGCCCGAGTGGGTGGTACCGCCCGATGAACAGGTGCTCGAGAATTCCGCGCGCCGGTTGGGTTTCGCCGTCCACCTCGACGTCGCAGAGCATCTGGCGGTGCCAGCGGTTCATCTGCGTCGGATCGGGGGCGGCGAGGTCGAGTACCTCGCGCTCGAGGCGGAACTCGCCGTGCGCGGTGCCGTGCGCCCACTCCGGGTGCCGGTACCCGATGCCCTGCATCTCCAGGTGACCGCGGGGGCGGAAGGTCAGCTTCAGTTGCTCGCCATCCTCGGTCATGCCGGTGAGGGTGGCCCCGGTGACCCAGCGCGTGCTGGGCTGCAGGTCGAGCTGCATGGCGGCGGTGCCGTGCACATGCTTCTCCGGGCCGGAGCCGTGCGGGCACACGGTCAGCCGGGTGTTCCATGCCCGGCCGTGCTCGTCCGCGTTCAGGTGCCACCACAGCGTCCGATCGCGCAGATGCACGGGCGTCCACAGCCAGAAGAACTGCGGGTCGACCGGCGGCTGGGCCGGCTGCGGGTCGCGCGCGCCGACCGGACGGATCCCCCAGGAACGGTCCCGCAGGCCGTCCGCCGCGTCCAGTCGCAGCGTCTCGCCGCCGACCTGCACGCTGCCGGAGACCTCGCAGCCCTGGGACAGCCGGGTGTAGTCCATGAACGAGCGGGTGCCGGTGCGCTGAATGAACCGCGGCTCCTCGATCGGGAAGTGACGCCCCGTGAAGGTGAGGTCGCAGGACAGCTCCGGGTCCTCCACGATCAGCCGCAGTTCGTGCAGCGGCTCGACGATCTCGATGCGCACCGGGCCGATCGTCATGCCGGTGCGCGCCCCGAGGTACTGCGACACGTGCAGGCAGTGCTGCTTGCCGTCGCGCATCACGGACAGGTGCGCGTCGGCCACGCCAATGTTCGGGTAGATGCCGAACGCGGCGGTGACCGCCACCCCATCGGCGGTGAACGCGCCGAAGTAGGCGCGGTCGTAGAAGTTGCGGTCGGTACCGGAGACGGCGATCGGCTCGGGGGTTTGGTGGACGAACCCCTCATCGGCGCCGGTGAGCATCAGGCGACCTTCACCGGCAGGCGCTTGATGCCGCGGAAGAAGTTGGACCGCAGCCGTTCCACCGGACCGGTCACGCTCAGCGAGAGGTCGCGGGAAATCAGTTCCTCCAGCAATATCTCGCCCTCCAGCTTGGCCAGGTGGGAGCCGAGGCAGAAGTGCGGGCCCCAACCGAAGGCGAGATGCTTGTTCGGGCTGCGATCCAGGATGAGCCGGTCCGGGTCGGCGAACACCCGCTCGTCGCGGTTGGCCGAGTTGAACCAGAGCACGACCTTCTGCCCGGCCTTGATGTCCCGACCGTGCAGTTCGACGTCGCGGGTCGCGGTGCGCCGCATGCACACGATCGGGGAGATCACCCGGACCAGTTCGTCCACGGCGACCTTGGGTTTGACCTGACCCTCTTTCAGCCGTGCCCATTCGTCGGGGTTCTCGTGCAGGAGCAGCACCGTGCCGGTCATCAGGTTGCGGGTGGTCTCGTTGCCCGCGACCAGCATCACCAGGTAGTAGGCGTCGAGTTCTTCCTGATCCAGCGGGACGCCATCGATGTCGGCGTGGGTGAGCAGGCTGATCAGGTCATCGGTGGGCCGGGCCCGCCGCTCCGCGGTGAGCTCGTGGAAGTACTCGTAGATCTCGGTCCGGGTGCGGGCCATCACCGAGGGGTCGGCGACGTAGTCCGGGTCGGTCTGACCGGAGATCACATTCGTCCACGCGATGAATTGGGACGTGTGATCCGGGTCCACGCCGAGCAACGCACCGAGCACCAGCAGCGGGACGCGGGCGGTTGCCGAGGCAACCAGGTCCGCCTCCCCTTGCGCGACGAGTTCGTCGAGGTGGCGGCTGACCAGGCCTCGGATTCGCGGTTCCAAGCGCAACATGCGCTCCCGGGTGAATTCCGCGGTGACCAACGCGCGCATGTCACGGTGTCGGGGCGCGTCCATGTTGTGGATGGAGGGCTTGCCGTGGCCCTCCGCCCGGCGGGACTGGATCTGCGTACCGCCGGCACTGGAGAACGTCTCCCAGTCCGAGCCCGCCGCCTTGATGTCCTCATACCGGGTCAACGACCAGAAGCCCTCGCCGCCGTCGGGTTCGTCGTTCCAGTGGCACGGGTCGTGATCGCGTAGCTGCCGGAACAGCTCAGCGTCGGTGGCCCGCACGAACGGGTCGAGATCCATCAGGTCGATCTGGTCGGGGCGGACGCGCTTTTCAATGTGCACAGGAGTCCTTTCTGACGGCAACGGCGCGCGCGGCCAGCAGCCCGCCGTCGAGTTCGAGGTCAACACCGTTCACCCAGGAGGCCGCCGGGGAGAGCAGAAACGCAGCCGCGGCCGCGACCTCCTCGGCCCGGCCCAGCCGGCCGACGATGCCGACGGTGCCGTCGACGCTCGCCCCCATCGAGGTGCGGAAGTCGTCGATGATCGGGGTCTCGATCGGGCCGGGGCTGACCGCGCAGACCCGCACGCCGTGGCTGAGCTGCGCGGCCGCGGTGGCCACCGTCCAGGTCACCAGCAATTTCTTGGACAGGTCGTAGGCATCGCTGCCGGACAGCCCTGCTTCCTTTGCCCAGCCGATGATGTCCTCGTCCGCGGCGCCCTGCAGCCGCCACGCGGTGTCCTCGTCGCACACCGGTCGGCGTCCGGCCAGCGACGCAACGTTGACCACCGCCGCGCCCCGCTGCAGCCGGGGCAGCAGTGCGTCGGTGAGCCGGCGGGTACCGAGGAAGTTCACCCGCAGCACGGTCTCCGGCGGCGCGGTGCCCGGCACGCCGGCCACGTTGGCCAGACCGTCCAGCATCACGGCTTGGTCGACCAGCGCGGCGATCTGGGCCGGGTCGGTCAGGTCGGCGCGGATAGCGGTGGCGCCGGGCGGGATGCCGGTCACGTCGCGGTCGGCGCCCAGCACCTGGTGACCCGCGGTCAGCAACTGTTCGACCAGGGACCTGCCGATGCCGGAGCCGGCCCCGGTGACCAGGATCCTCATGGGCGCACCATCCAGCCGTGGCGTCCGAAGAAGCGTGACCGATAGCTCACGGTTGGTCGGACGCCCGGCTGGTGAAGTGCGCTCATGCCAACACCGCCTTGACCTCGAGAAACTCCAGCAGGCCCCACTCGCCGAGCTCGCGGCCCACGCCGGAGCGGCCGAAGCCGCCGAACGGGGCGCCGGCCCGGCTGCGGGTGCGCACGCCGTTCACCTTGACCTGACCCACTCTCAGTTCCCGCGCCAGCGCGGCAATCCGGGCCGGATCGCTCCCCCACACCTCGGCGGACAGGCCGTACGCCGTGTCGTTGGCCAGCCGCGCGGCATCCGCGTCGTCGTCGTAGGGCAGCAGCACCAGCACGGGGCCGAAGACCTCCTCGCGGGCGATTTCCGCGTCGCGGGCCACGTCGGCGAGCACCACCGGCGCGAGGTAGGGCGCCGCGAGACCCTCCCCACCAGCGAGGCGTCCGCCCGACCGTGAGCTATAGCTCACGCTTGAGCGGACGCCCGCGGGTAGTGGGGGGTTCCCCCCGACGATGCGCGCGCCGGCCGCCAGGGCGCGGTCGATGAAGCCGGTGACCCGTTCGTGTTGGCGGACGCTGACCAGCGGGCCGAGGTCGGTGCCCTCCGCGGTCGGGTCGCCGACGGTGATGGCCGCGACGGTGGCCGCAGCCGCCGCCTCCACCCGAGCCTGTTCGGTGCGCGGGTAGAGCAGCCGGGTCGGGGCGTTGCAGGCCTGACCGGTGTTGAGGAAGGCCGCGCGCACCGCCTTGGGCAGTACGTCGTCGAGGTCGGCGTCGTCGAGCACGATGGACGCGGACTTACCGCCGAGTTCCAGCGCGACGCGGCGGATGGCCGCCGCGGCCAACGCGCCGACCCGCGCACCGGCCGGACCGGAGCCGGTGAACGAGACCACGTCGATGCCCTCGGCGGTCACCAATGCTTCGCCGGTGGTCGGGCCGTAGCCGTGCACCAGGCCGAGCAACCCGGCGGGAATCCCCGCCTCGATGCCCAGCTGCACGAACCGGGTCGCCCCGGTGGGCGCCAGTTCGCTGGGCTTGATGACCACACCGCAGCCGGCCACCAGCGCGGGGGCGAGTTTGGTGGCGCATTGGTACACCGGCATGTTCCACGGGGTGATCGCCGCGACCACGCCGGCGGGCACGTGGTGCACCTCGAAGCCGTCGTGTTTCTGCGTCCAGGCGAACTCGCGCGCCAGGGCGGCGGTGTTGCGCAGCACGGACGCGACGAGGTCGACCTGGGTGATGCGGGCGAGCGCCGTCGGCATGCCCATGTCGCGGGTGACCGCGGCGGCGATCTCGTCGCCGGCGGCGAGCACCGCGTCGGCCCAGCGGTCCAGCACCGCGGCGCGCTGCTCGACCGGGGTGCGGGACCAGGCCGGCCAGGCGGCCCGAGCCGCGTCGACCACGGCCTGCACGTCGGCGGGCGCGGTCTCGACGATGCTCGCGACCACGCTCCCGTCGATCGGGCTGACGACCTCGATCTCGGACACGCGCCTCCCCGCCTCACTGGAAGCTGGACTATTTGCGACGAGCGAATCACATTTATCGCGGTCTTACAAGCTTCCATCTCGGATAAACTGCCTCTACAGTGTGACTAATCAGTCGCAATCGGAGGAGGTGCCACGTGGCGTTCGACGAGCTCCCATATGCCGGCGCCCCGGACACCACTCCCAAGGTCGGCAACGCGCGCGGGCGGCGCACCCGCGGCCAGTTGGTCGACGCAGCCACCGGCTGCTTTGCCGAGTACGGGTATGAGCGGACCAGGATCACCGACATCGTCACCCGCGCCGGTGTCTCCCAGGGCAACTTCTACCGGCACTTCGAATCCAAGCGGGAGATCTTCCTCGAGGCACTGCGCCCCGGCCTCGACGCGCTGCTGGAGACCCGCGGCAGCTTGGCGGACCACACCGACGCCGAGGCGCTGGCCGCCAACATGCTGGTGTACCTGCGCACCTACAGCCGGCACCGCTACATCCTGCGCGTCATGCGCGAGGCCGCGGCGGTGCGCAGCGACGGCTTCGACGAGCTGTGGCTGGGACTGCGGGAGAACTTTCTGGCCCAGATCCGCGCCTGGCTGGAGCGGTTGCACGCGGCCGGCCGCATCGGGGCCGGCGACTTCGACCAATTAACCGCGGTGCTCGGCGCCATGCTCGAGCAGGTCGCCTACGTGCAGGTTGGCCTGCCCGACAAGGCTCCCCGCGATGAGGAGCTCCAGCGCATCGCCCGCGCCATCGGTGACGTGTGGCACCGCGCCCTCCCCCCTGTCTGACGCTGAATCAGTTCACCTCTTTCATCGGGAGTCCCCCTTGCACGCCTGGCCGCTGACCGACGCCGCGTCGACCGTCTTCCCGCTCACCTCGCGGGCCAATGTGGGCGAGATCTTCCCCGACCCGATCACCCCGCTGAACGCCTCCACCGGGTTCTTCGCCAACCTGGAGAAGGGCTGGCGCGACGCCTACGTGGCCACCGGCGCGTGGGACCAGGACCTCTACGACGCCGCCGTGGCGCACAACCCGATCACCGTGTTCGGCAGCTACATCTACATCAACATGTCGCTGATGCGCCTGTTCGGCGTACGGGTGCCGGGCTTCACTCCCGAGGCCGTGGACCTGCAGTACTTCGGCGACATGCCGGGGATCCCGTCGTACGACTCCGAACGCCGCGCCTTCGACGAGAACGCCGCCGCGTCGGAGAAGGCGGGCGCCTGGCTCATGGGCGAGGTGCTCGGCGCCACCGACCTCGCACCGTTCGACGAGGATCGCGCGCGGGTGTTGGCGATCCGCGGCGACCGCCCGGACCTGACGGCCCTGTCCGACGCCGAGGTGGCCGCGCGGATCACCTCATTCAACGACGATTTGCGGCACTTCTTCTGCCAGCACATCGTGGCCAGCCTCGCCGCCGGCGTGGGCCTGGGCGCAGTGGCCCAGGTGTGCGCGGCGATCGGCAAGCCGGAACTGTCCCTGACTCTGGTCGCGGGCATCGGCGACGTCGACTCCGCCGGGGCGTCGCGGGGCATGTGGATTCTGTCCCGTGCGGCGCGAGCCGCCGCCGAGGTGACCGCGGCGTTCGACGCCGGGCTCGACGGGCTGCTGGGCCGGTTGCAGGACCTGGATTCCGTTGCGGGTAAGGCGTTCTGCGCCGACCTGGATGCCTTCCTCGACGACTGGGACTTCCGCGGGCAGAGCGAGTGGGAGATCCGCGCCGAGACCTGGCGCACGGAGCCGGAGATCGCGCTGTCCATGATTGCGCGGCTGCGCCTGGTCGGCGACGACGAGGACCCGCACGTCAAGAACGCGGCCCGGGCCGCCGAACGTGAGGCCGCGGCGGCCGGCATCCGCACCGCCCTGGCCGGCCACGAGGCCCTCCCCCAGTTCGAGGCCGCGCTGCACGCCGCCGCGCTGTGGGTGCGCGCCCGGGAACGCCAGCGCACCTCCACCGCGATGCTCATCCACGAACTGCGCCTGGCCGCACTGGAGCTCGGTCGTCGTGGCGTGGCGGCCGGCGCGCTGCCCGACGTCAAGCGCATCTTCATGTTGTTCGCCGACGAATTGCCTGCCTACACAGCGAATCCGGCCTCGTTCGCCGACACCCTGGCCGAGCGCGAGCGGGTCTACCGGGAGCTGTTCGACTACATCCCGCCGTTTGTGGTGGCCGGGCAACCCGCGCCGTACACGGAGTGGGAACGCCGCGACGCGCACACCGCCGAGGCCCTCACCGCGGGCGACGTCCTCATCGGGGTCTCCGGCTGCCCCGGCGTGGCCCGCGGCCGCGCCCGCATCGTGCTCAACCCCGACGAGGCCGACGACCTCGAGCCCGGCGACGTGCTGGTTGCCCCCATCACCGACCCGTCCTGGACCCCGCTGTTCGCCGCCGCGTCTGCGGTGGTGGTCAACGTCGGCGCCCCGTTCTCCCACGCCGCCATCGTCAGCCGCGAACTCGGCATCCCCTGCGTCGTCTCCGCCATCGACGCCACCGTCCGCATCCCCGAGGGTGCGTTGCTCGAGGTGGACGGCACCACCGGAACGGTGCGGGTGCTGGAGATCTGATTCAGGCGCGGCGCAACGTGTAATCCGTCGGGCGGAACCGCGCCATTTGCCGAGCGTATTGGGTGGCGAAGCCGGGGTACATGGTGGCGTTGAACCCGTCGTCGGTCAGGTACCAGCTGTGGCACCCGGAGTTCCAGTTGGTCCGCCCGAGGCGCTTCTGGATGTCGACGTTGAACTCGGTCTCGAGGTCCTTGCGCACGTCCAACGAGTGCAACTGCTCGGAGACCACGTGCGAAATCCCGGCGACCGCGTAGTCGATCTGGGACTCCATGTAGACCAGCGCGGAGTTGTG
>Ga0137412_10000661_pt1 | contig 25131 bp, 27 predicted proteins | sample CZODoug2_1_16fun_FD_122160 | JGI IMG/M metagenome (GOLD analysis project Ga0137412, IMG submission 122160) | Vadose zone soil fungal communities from Angelo Coast Range Reserve, California, USA - CZODoug2_1_16fungal (Hybrid Assembly) | ecosystem: Environmental > Terrestrial > Soil > Vadose zone... | reverse complement strand
GGTAGCCCATGGCCAAGACGAATATGCTCATGCGCGAGAAGAAACGCCTCAAAGTAGCGAAGAAATACGCTAAGCGGCGCGCTGAGCTCAAAGAGCTGATCCGCGACCCGAAGACCGGGCAGGAGGGTCGCGAAGCCGCGCAAGTGGAACTGCAGAAGCAGCCGCGCGACGCGGGTGCCACCCGGCAGCGCAACCGCTGCTCGATTACCGGCCGCTCACGCGGCGTGTACCGTAAATTTGGCTTAGCCCGCACCAAGCTGCGCGAGGCCGCCAATCGCGGTGAGATTCCAGGCCTGTCGAAGGCGAGTTGGTGAGGCGCGCACAATGAGCATGACTGATCCAATTGCCGATCTTCTGACGCGCATCCGCAATGCGCAATCCGCGGGCAAGCCGACCGTGGGCATGGGCGCCTCGAAGCTGAAAGTCGCCATCCTCAAGGTGCTGAAGGCCGAGGGCTATATCGCGGACTTCGGCGTCGACTCCAGCGGCGCGAAGAGCACATTGTCCATCGAGTTGAAGTATCACGACGGCCGTCCCGTGATCGATCGCATCGAACGCATCAGCCGTCCCGGCCTGCGAATTTATCGCGGCAAGGATGAGTTGCCCAAGGTGCTCGGCGGTTTGGGCGTTGCCGTGGTCTCGACACCCCAAGGCATCATGTCGGACAAACAGGCGCGCGCGGCCGGCACCGGCGGCGAAGTGTTGTTCGTTGTCCAGTAAGTTCCCAACTTAAGACGATAATCTCAGGGTTTCACTATGTCTCGAGTCGCAAAAATGCCGGTCGATCTGCCGCAGGGCGTCACCGCCACGATCGGCGCGGAAGCCGTTACGCTGAAAGGCGCGAAGGGTTCGCTGACGTTGGCGATCAAGAGCGGCATCAAAGTCGTGCAGCAAGACAAGCATTTGGAAGTCCAGGCCGACGAAACGGCGGAGGGCATGAACGCCGTCGCCGGTTCGACGCGCGCCCATCTCGCGAATATGGTGATGGGCGTTACCAAGGGTTATGAGAAGAAGCTGGAACTGGTGGGCGTGGGCTACCGCGCTGCGGTGCAGGGAAAGAGCCTGACGTTGACCTTGGGGTATTCGCATCTGATCAATTTCGCGATTCCCGACGGCATCACCATCGAAGCGCCGAGCCAGACCGAGATCATCGTCAAGGGTATCGATCGGCAGCGTGTCGGCCAGACCGCCGCGGAGATTCGCGGCTTCAGGCCGCCGGAGCCCTACAAGGGCAAGGGCGTGAAGTATTCGGACGAGACGATCTCGCTCAAAGAGGCGAAGAAGAAGTAATCATGAAATTGACCAAACAAGATACCCGCCTGCGCCGGGCGCTACGGGGCCGGGTAAAGATCAAAGAGCTCAGCGCTTTGCGTCTTTCGGTGCATCGCACGCCGCAGCACATGTATGCGCAGATCATTGCGCCTGAAGGCGACAAGGTTCTGGTCGCCGCCTCGACCTTGCAGAAGGACGTGCGCGGAGAATTGAAAACCACCGGCAACATCGAAGCCGCCAAAGCCGTCGGCCGCGCCATCGCGGAGCGCGCCAAGGCCAAAGGTATCGCGAAGGTCGCTTTCGACCGGTCCGGTTTCATGTACCACGGGCGCGTCAAGGCGCTGGCCGAGGCCGCACGCGAAGCGGGTCTCGAGTTCTAACTCAAAGGTCTTAAGTCACTATGGCGAGAACAGAAAAACCAATGTCTGGCGACGACCTGCTCGAAAAGCTGGTCGCGGTGAACCGAGTCGCCAAGGTGGTCAAGGGTGGTAAGCAATTCGGCTTTACCGCGCTGACCGTCGTGGGGGATGGGGCCGGCCGCGTCGGCTTCGGGTACGGCAAGGCGCGCGAAGTGCCGGTTGCGATCTCCAAAGCGATGATGCAGGCGCGCAAGAGCCTGGTCACCGTGTCTTTGAAGAACGAAACCCTGTTCTACGCGGTCAAAGGCAAGCATGGGACCACGCGGGTATACATGCAGCCGGCTGCGGACGGTACGGGCGTGATCGCCGGGGGCGGCATGCGCGCGGTATTCGAGTGCGCAGGCGTGCGTAACGTGCTGGCCAAGAGCTACGGCTCGCGCAATCCCATCAATGTGGTGCGCGCCACCATGGACGCATTGGCCAAGCTGCGTACGCCCGATGACATCGCGGCGAAGCGCGGCAAGACCGTCGAAGAGATCGTAGGCTGATCATGGCGACCAAAGCACCAGATAAGGCGGCCGGGAAGTCGATCAAAGTCACGTTGATCAGAAGCGTCTACGGGCAGCTGGCCAGTATTCGCGGATCCGTGAAGGGCCTGGGGCTGCGCAGGATCGGACATAGCGTCGTGGTGGCGGATACGCCGTCCAATCGCGGCATGGTCAATACGGCGAGCCATATGCTCAAAGTAGAGGCTGGATTAGGTTCGGGGAAGGTTTAATGAGACTCAATACCATCAAGCCGGGTGCCGGCTCCAAACGAACGCGCTTACGCGTGGGCCGTGGCGCCTCCGCAGGCCAGGGCAAGACCTGCGGCCGCGGCGTCAAGGGACAGCGCGCCCGCAAGGGCGGTTATCACAAGGTCGGATTCGAAGGCGGCCAGATGCCCCTGCAGCGGCGACTGCCGAAGATCGGCTTTCGCTCTGCCATGCAGGCCTCGCGTGCCGAACTGACGTTGTCGGACCTGATGCGTGTTTCCGGCGCCGACGTCACGTTGGCAGGCCTGATCGAAGCGAATCTGGTGCCTGAAAACACCAAGCTGGTGAAAATCATTCTGTCCGGCAAGGTTACCAAGCCGTTCACCATCAAGGACAAAGTCATCACCGCGACCAAGGGCGCCAAGAGCGCCGTTGAATCAGCGGGCGGAAAGTTCGAGGTTTAAGAGAAACACGTGGCCACATCCACCACCAATGCAGCCGCCGCCTTAGGGGACATCACCCGCTTCGCCGAAATGCGCAAGCGCCTGCTGTTCCTGCTGGGCGCGCTCGTTGTGTACCGGATCGGCACGTTCATTCCCGTTCCGGGCATCGATGCGGCGAAGTTTGCCGCCTTCTTCTCGACCCAGAACGGCACGCTGCTCGGCATGTTCAACATGTTTTCCGGCGGCGCGCTGCAGCGTTTCAGCATCTTCGCGCTGAACGTCATGCCGTACATCACGGCTTCCATCATCGTGCAAATGGCATCCATGGTGTATCCGCCGTGGAACCAGATCCGCAAGGACGGCGAATCGGGCCGACGCAAGCTGATGCAGTTCACGCGTTACGGCACGGTGGGTCTGGCGGCATTTCAGGGTTTTGGTGCGGCCCTGGCCATCCAGAATTCGGGCAGCAATCTGGTTCCGAGCCCCGGTCCGCAGTTCCTGTTCGTCGCCACCATATCGATCACCACGGGCACCTTGTTCGTGATGTGGCTGGGCGAGCAGATCACCGAGCGCGGCATCGGCAACGGCATCACCATGATCATCGTGGCGGGCATCATCGCCGGCCTGCCGCGGGCCATCGGCAACACCTTGGACATGGTGCGCACGGGTGAAATGAACCCGCTGATCGTGCTGCTGATCCTGGTGGTCGTGGTGCTGGTGACCCTGTTCTGCGTGTTTGTCGAGCGTGCGCTGCGCAAGATCCAGGTCAACTATGCCAAGCGTCAGGTGGGGCGGCGGATGATGCAGGGTCAAAGCACCCATTTGCCGTTCAAATTGAACATGGCCGGCGTCATTCCGCCGATTTTTGCCTCCAGTTTGCTGGTGTTTCCGGCCACCATTGCCCAGTTTTTCGGCAATAGCCCTAACCCAAATGTCATCCAGAGGACCTTGCAAAAGATCGCTGCCATCCTCAATTATGGACAACCGCTGCACGTGGTTCTGTTTGGGTTGCTGGTCATCGGATTCGCGTTCTTCTACGTGGCCCTGGTGTATGACGCCCGGGATACGGCCGAAAACCTCAAGAAGGCCGGTGCCTTCATTCCCGGCATCCGTCCGGGCCTGCAGACGGGCGAGTATTTGGACAAGGTGCTGACCCGCCTGACGCTGTGGGGCGGCCTGTACATCATGGCCGTGTGCTTGCTGCCCGAAATTATTCGCATGGTGAATCCGGCCATTCCGTTTCAGTTCGGCGGCACCTCGCTGCTGATCATCGTGGTCGGTGTCATGGATTTCGTCGCGCAGCTGCAGTCTCACATGATGTCGCAGCAATACGAGGGCCTGATGAAAAAGGCCAGCCTTCGGGGCATTGGAGCTAAGAAATGAAAGTTCGACCTTCCGTCAAAAAGATCTGCAAGAACTGCAAAGTCGTGCGGCGCCGCGGCATCGTTTACATCATTTGTTCTTCCGACGCCCGCCACAAACAAAGGCAGGGCTAAGTGCGTGATTCTTTTCGCGCGCAGCGCGCTGTTTGGGCGCTTCGCGCCAGCTTTCAACGGGTCGAAGCGACCCGTCCAGAATTGATTTATAAAGAGTTTTCTAATATACTAGCGCGCTTTTTTTCGTGGGCGCGGGTGGAGAAATAGATGGCGCGTATCGCCGGCATCAACATACCGATGAACAAGCATGTCGTCATCGGCCTGACCCACATTTTCGGCATCGGCAATAGCCGTGCCGCGCGCATCTGCGATGCCGCCGGCGTGAAGTATCACGTCAAGGTGAAGGATCTGACCGACGCCGAAGTGGCATCACTGCGGTCTCAGGTCGCGAAATTCGCGGTTGAAGGCGATCTGCGCCGCGAAGTGTCGATGAACATCAAGCGCCTGATGGATTTGGGCTGCTATCGAGGAATCCGCCACCGCAAGGGCCTGCCGATGCGGGGCCAGCGTACGCGCACGAACGCCCGTACGCGCAAGGGTCCGCGCAAGCAAGCGGTGAAGATGAACGCGCCGCCGGGCAAGGTCTAGGTTTGAACAGGTATTTTCATGCGGGGTCGCAGCGACCCCGTCAACAGTTGCGCGAAGCGCATGGAAATTTGGCGCGCAGCGTATAGGAACTATTATTCATGGCTGATCCGAAACAAAATACGCAGCAGGCCGCTGCGGCCGCTCAAGGTGCGAAGCCTGCGCGCAAGAAAGTACGCAAGAACGTGCTCGACGCAATCGCGCACGTTCATGCTTCTTTCAACAACACCATCATCACGATCACCGATCGGCAGGGCAACACCCTGTCGTGGGCGACCTCGGGCGGCTGCGGCTATCGCGGCTCGCGCAAATCGACTCCCTTTGCCGCGCAGGTTGCGGCGGAGCGCGCCGGCACCGCGGCTCAGGAACATGGCGTGAAAAACGTCGAAGTACGGGTCATGGGCCCCGGCCCCGGCCGCGAATCCGCGGTGCGCGCATTGAACGGCTGCGGTTTGAAGATCACCAATATTGAAGACGTCACGCCGATTCCGCATAACGGCTGCCGTCCGCCGAAAAAGCGTCGCGTCTGAGCGCGGCGTCTTAGAAGTCAATCAAAGGTTCGCAATGGCAAAATATACCGGTCCGAAGTGCAAGCTTTCTCGTCGCGAGGGAACCGATCTGTTCCTCAAGAGCGGCGTCAAGCCTCTCGAGTCGAAGTGCAAGCTCGAGGTGCCACCGGGCGGCGTGAAGAGCGAGCGCAAGCAGCGCTTGTCGGAATACGGCCTGCAGCTGCGCGAGAAGCAGAAGCTGCGGCGCATGTACGGCGTTCTGGAGCGCCAATTCCGAAACTATTATCAGAAGGCCGCGGGCCGCCCCGGTGCGACCGGCGAGACGCTGCTGCAATTTTTGGAGTGCCGGCTGGACAACGTGGTCTACCGCATGGGGTTCGCCTCCACGCGCGCCGAGGCCCGTCAGTTGGTGAGCCACAAAGCCGTGTCCGTCAACGAAAAGTTGGTGAATATCGCCTCCTACCAGTGCAAGGCCGGCGATGTCGTCAGCTTGCGAGAGAAGGCGAAGAAGCAGACGCGCATCACCGCTGCTTTGACCATCGCCGCCCAAGTCGGTTTTCCCGACTGGGTCGAGGTGGACGACAAGAAGTTCTCGGGAATTTTGAAGTCGGTTCCCGATCGGCAGGAAATTCTGCCGGACATCAATGAGAGCCTGGTCGTCGAGTTGTACTCGAAGTAGGAATGCCAGTTATTGCAGCGTAGCTTCAGTCGCTGCGTTGTCCTAAGGTTTTGTCAACGTAGGTGAAATCCATGCAGGGATCGATCAATGAATTTTTGAAACCGCGGGTCGTCAAAGTACAGCCCGTGTCGCCGCGACATGCCCGCATCGTGATCGAGCCGTTTGAACGCGGCTTTGGCCACACGCTGGGCAATGCGTTGCGCCGGGTGTTGCTGTCCTCCTTGCCGGGGGCGGCGATCACCGAGATCGAAATCGACGGCGTGCTGCACGAGTACACCGCCATCGAAGGCGTGCAAGAGGATGTCGTCGACATTCTGCTGAATTTGAAGGCAGTGGCGATCCGCATGCACACCCGTGATGTTGCGGAAGTGCGCCTGCACAAGAAGGGTCCGGGACCGGTGACGGCCGGCGATATCGCCGGTGATCATGACATTGAAATCTTGAATCCGGATCTGATCATTGCCAACTTGACGAAGGCCGGCGAATTGTCGATGTCGCTCAAAGTCGAGCGCGGCCGCGGCTACCGTCCGGCGGCGCAGCGCATGGCATTTGAAGAGCAGACGCGCGCGATCGGCCGGTTGCAGTTGGACGCCTCCTTCAGCCCCGTGCGCAAGGTGACCTACAATGTCGAGAGCGCGCGCGTCGAGCAGCGCACCGACCTGGACAAGCTGATTCTGGATATCGAGACCAACGGGACGATCGATCCTGAAGAGGCGATCCGCCGTGCCGGTGGAATTCTCAAGGACCAGTTGTCGGTGTTCGTCGACCTGCAGGGTCAGGACGAGTCGACCACGAAAGCCACTGAAACGCAGTTCGATCCGATTCTATTGCGTCCGGTCGATGAGCTGGAACTCACGGTGCGTTCCGCCAACTGTTTGAAGGCGGAGAACATCCACTACATCGGCGATCTGGTGCAACGCACGGAAGTCGAATTGCTGCGCACGCCGAATCTGGGCAAGAAGTCTTTGACGGAAATCAAAGAGGTTCTCGAGAGCCACGGCTTGACATTGGGCATGCGGATCGACAACTGGCCGCCGCCGGGATTGAAGCGCGACGACGAGCGCGACGGCATTTGAGAACTTAAGCGATAAGGGTCAAGAGAAGAACATGCGTCACAGAAACAGCGGGCGTCAGCTATCGCGGAATGCCTCTCATCGTCATGCGATGTTGCGCAACATGGCGACCTCGCTGCTGCAGCACGAAACCATTCGCACCACGGTACCGAAGGCCAAAGAATTGCGCCGGGTGGTCGAGCCCTTGATCACCTTGGCCAAGGTGGACTCCATCGCCATGCGCCGGCTGGCGTATGCGCGTTTGCGTGACCAGAACGTGGTGGAAAAGCTGTTCGCCGACCTCGGGCCGCGCTTCAAGGCGCGCGCCGGCGGCTACACGCGAATTCTCAAGATGGAACCGCGTCCGGGCGACTCGGCCGACATGGCGCTGATGCAGTTGGTCGATTCCGCCGTCGTCGCCACTGAAAAGAAAGAGGATACGAAGGCCGCCAAGACTCCCAAGGCAGCGCCGAAGAAGACCAAGAAGGCCGCGCCCGCCGCCGAGGAAAGCGAGGCAGAGGCCAAGCCCAAGCGGCGCAAGACGAAAAAAGCCGCCGCCTGAGGGTTGGCTCAATAAAGAGGCGTCGCCTCCGGTTGCTTCGCGTTGCTGCAGTCTGCTCGCTCAGCGATCGCCGGTGAGCTGTCCGTTTCTCTTAAGCGGCCGCCCCTTTGCGCACAGCGACTCGAGCGAAGGCGTCTCGAGTCATGTTCTCAGGCTTGTGGGTCGTCGCGGCGACATTGTCTTCGATGCGCACGCCGCCGTAGGGTTTGAGTTCCTCAACGACTGTCCAGTCGATATGCGCCCGCCGCTCGTCCGCATGAGCCGCGGCCAGCAGCGATTCAATCAAATAGATGCCGGGTTCCACCGTCACCACCACGCCCGGTTCGAGCATGCGGGTCAGGCGCAGGTAGGGATGGCCCTTGGGCCGCTCGCGTTCATGACCTTTCGCATCGCCCATGACCCCGCCGACATCGTGTACCTGTACGCCCAGCAAATGCCCGATGCCATGCGGAAAGAACACGGCGGTCACGCCGGACTCCAAGGCAGCTTGTCCCGGCAGCTTGGTCAGGCCCACCTGTTGCATGACATCGCCCAAGATCCGATGCGCCGAGAGATGCACGTCGCGGTAATCACGGCCGGCAATGATCTCGCTACACAGCGCTAACTGCGCCTTGTCCATCGCCTGCACGAGATCGGCGAAGCGCCCGGATGATTTCGCGTATGTGCGGGTGATATCCGAGGCATATCCCCGGTACTGCGCGCCGGCGTCGATCAGGAATGAGCGCAACGGCGCCGGCGTTGAGCGCGCCAGGTGCTGGTAATGCAGTATGGCCGCATTCTCGTTGTAAGCGACAATGTTGTTGTAGGGCATCTCCTCTTCGCGCTGCTCGCACGCTTCCAGATAGCTCATGTGCGCGTCGTATTCGGAGCCTCCGCGGCTGAATGCCGCGAATGCCGCGGCGTGGCCGCGAGCACCCAGTTCGCTGGCTTTGCGTAGGCAAGCCAGTTCATAGGGTGTCTTCACCGCGCGGTCATAGTCGAGCAGCGCCATGAGATCCTTGGGGTTGACGGTCTTGGGGTCCGCGTCCGCCGGCAAGGCATCGGGCCCGATGAAGGCCACGCGGCCCAACTTTGCCCAATGCGCGGAGGCCTTCGAGTCATCGCTCATGACGACCAAATTGACCGCAGCTGTCCAAGGGGCCGTGGGTAGCTTGGCTGGTTTGTGCCAAAAATCGTTGGGTTGGTAGAATAAAACCGTGGGACGGGTACCCGGCGCATACACCAGAATGCAGCGCGGATTGTCGATGATCGGGACCCAGGCCTTGAACTGTGGGTTCACCTTGAAGGGGTAGTCCTGGTCATCCAGGAACTGAATGGGCGGTCGCCCGGCGTGAATGACCAACGCGTCGAAGCCGGTTTGCGCGAGCGAGCGGTCCGCACGCCGCATGAGCGCCGTCAAGTGCGGTTCATAGAGCTGATCGAGACTGGAATCGCTCACATATCCTCCGTCGTCAACGATTGTAAATTATGCGCCAGATGCGCTCCGCCCTATAGACCTTTAACCCCAACGGCGATTTCCAACGTTAAAGGCGTGCGGGCATTCGCGAAAGAGATATGAAAATGAGCCAAAACACTCTAAAATCGGCCCCGACATTTGGGTATAGGCCCAAAACAACACGCTCGGCCTAAATTTTTATCCTTAAATTTTCTGGGGTATCGATAGATGAAGACCAAACTTGCTCTGACCGCCTTTGTCGCTGCATTCATGCTGAGTGCCTGCGGCAGCAAGACCGAGGCTCCTGCCCCGGCCGCCTCTCCTCCTCCCGCCGCCCCTGCTGCGGACGCGGCTGCTTCTGCCGCTGCTGATTCGGCCGCTGCCGCGGGCGCGGCTGCCGATGCAGCTGCCAGTGCAGCGTCAGCTGCGAAGCCGCAATAAGCTTCGTCGCTAGCTGATCTCACAAGCCCGGGCGGGCGGCCATCAGGCACGTTCGTCCGGGCTGTGTCTTTTCAAGACCAGGATGAATACTCGTTGCTCGTCAGTATTCGCGATGTCAGACATTCAAAACAGGATCGCCGCTGGATCCAGAGTGTCTACGCTGAATACATTGAGTCGCTAGCCGACCTCAATACCGGTTTGTTCTCCGTTATCGGCGCAAACAACCCGCACGAAGATGAAATCTTCGCCAACTGGTTTTCCAACGATCACTCACACCCGCTGCTGATTCTCAAGGGAACGGACTCGGTGGGTTTTGCCCTGGTCACGCGGCCGCGCATCCCCATGGCCGGTGAGAAGGCCGCCGACTACAGGATGTCGGAGTTCTTCATTCGGATGCAGTATCGACGCGCGGGTATCGGCCGCGATGCAGCGACGTTGATTTTCGACCGCTTCTCGGGCGACTGGGAGATCGTCGAATATATGCGCCATCCCGGATCGGTCGCCTTCTGGCGCCAGGTAGTCACTCGCTATAGTGCGGGGCGCTTCACAGAACGCACCCGCAATGGCGAAGTACAACAGCGCTTCGCCACCCGGCCCTCGACTTCGAAGAAGTAAAGGGGAAGGGCCGCGTCGACGCGTTTATCGAATCATGAGCTCAAGAACCATCAAATCCGGTCGATACTCTGACTTCTGTGCAACCCGCATCTAATGTCGCATTTGATTTCATTCGCAGCCTGGCCGGCGAATTGTCGGGCGGCCATGTCGATTTACCCTCTTTCCCCGAAATAGCGCTCCAAGTCCGGCGGATCTTGTCCGATCCCGATACCAAGGTGGAACAAATCGTTCGCGTGGTGGGTTCCGAGCCGGCGCTGGCGGCGCGCCTGCTGCGCATTGCCAATTCCGCGGCGATCAATCGCAGTGGGCGCGATGTCACGGATCTGCGCACCGCGATTGCTCGTATCGGGCACAACATGGTGCGCAGCGCCTCGATGTCCTTCTCGATGAGTCAGATCCGCAAAGGCAACAAGCTGGCGACCCTGGCGCCGTATCTAAACGATCTTTGGGAGCGCAGCACCTATGTGGCTGCGTATGCCTACGTGCTGGCACGGACCTGCACCCAGGTCAATCCGGACGAGGCGATGCTCACGGGAATGATGCACGGCATCGGCAAGCTGTATATTTTGACGCGAGCGGCGAATCACCAGGAATTATTCGCCTCCCAATCGGTGCTGAATGACATCATCAACGATTGGTACCCGTCGATCGGCAAGGCAATTCTGGAGAATTGGAAGTTCTCCGAAGAGATGGCGCGCGCAGTGGGGCAGGAAGATTTCTCTCGCACCGACCTCGACGCGCCCGATCTGACCGATGTCGTCGGCATCGCGGTCTTGATGGTCTCGTACGGCACGGACGTCGCAGGCCTCGATGTCACCTTGAAAGAGCTGCCGGCCGCGAGGCGGCTCGGTATGAATGAATCCAGAACACTGGCCGTCATGCAAGATTCCGCCGCGGAAGTCACTGCCTTGAGCGAGGCCCTGGCAGACTAGAAGCCCCGGCAGACTTGGGAGCCAAGGCTCCTAAATTGCCCGTTCGGCCGCGAATGCCTCGGCCACGTAGCTCACGTTGTCCGGCATGATGCCGGCCAGATTCATGCGGCTGTCTGAAGTCATGTAGATGTGATGCTTTTCGCGCAGCCGCTCTACCGCTTCGCGAGACACGCCGAGCAGCGAGAACATGCCGTGCTGTGTTCGGATAAAATCGAAGGCCTCATCGCCCGTTACTTCTTGAAGTCTCTTGGCCAACAAGGTGCGCATGTCCTGAATCCGCGTTCGCATGGCGTCGAGTTCTTGAATCCACTCGCGCCTCAAGGGCGGCTCCGCAAAGATCTTGGCGGCAATGGCCGCGCCGTGATCCGGCGGCATGGAGTAAATGCTGCGGGCGATGTGCTGCATATGACTCTGCACGGCGTCTGCGCGGGCGGCGTTTTCGCTGATGACGATCAAGCCGCCGACCCGCTCCCGATACAACCCCAAGTTCTTGGAAAACGATACGGCGATGAGCGCTTCGGGCACGCGCTCCACGACCATGCGCACCGCAGCTGCGTCCTGATCGAGCGAGGAGCCAAATCCCTGATAGGCCAGGTCCAGAAAAGGGACCAGCCTGCGCCGCTCCAGCAGTTCCGCCACAGCCTGCCATTGCGCGAGGTCGAGGTCCGCGCCCGCGGGATTGTGGCAGCAGGCATGGATGAGCACGGCATCGCCGGCGGACGCGGCCTGTAGGCGCTGCAGCATTGCCTCAAAGCGGAGCTCGTGGGTAGCGGGATCGTAGTAGGGGTAGCGCTCGAGCTTCAGTCCACAGCCTCCCAGCAGAGGCGCATGGTTGCCCCAAGTCGGGTCGCTCAAGTGCACCACAGCGTTCGGTGCGGCGGCTTTGATCAGTTCCGCACCCACCCGCAGGGCGCCGCACCCGCCGGGGGTCTGAAGGGTCCGGGCGCGCCGATCACGGCGGGTGGCGTGGGCGGGGCCCAGCACCAACTCCTCCATGGCGCTGTTGAATTCCTCGCGTCCGGCGGCACCCACGTAGGATTTGGTGGTTTGGGCCGCCAGAACCTCTTTTTCCGCCCTGCGGACGCAGTCCAGAATGGGCGTGTTGCCCGAAAGATCGCGGTAAACCCCTACGCCCAGGTCAACTTTTTGCTTAAAGGGGTCTGCTCGATATTTGGCCATCAATCCGAGAATCGAATCGGAGACTAATCGCTCAAGTTGTTGAAACAAAACTTAACGCCCTTGTCTTAAGTTGGGCGCATTATATCGTCCGCACCAGCGCTTAGGCCGGAGAACTCACCGTCTCCATTAAAAGACAGTAGGCCAATGACACCGGCCGGCGTTAGCGTGTACGCTTTAGCCAGTCATCAGCGGGAGAGTTACCTTATGGCGCTATGGAATGAAAAACCCACGCCCGGCCCTTCGGGTCCGTCTGTTCCTTCATCGACTTTAGCTCCGGAGCGAAGTCCGCCGGAGCGCATCGCCAACGATCCGGGATTGGCCGTTTCGCCGCGCCGTCCCACGCCCAAGACCGCCGTCGAGGGCGGAGAGTCCGTGATTGCCGCGAATCTGTCGATCGAAGGCAAGATCGAAGGCACAGGCAATGTGCGTATGGCCGGCCGCTTCAAGGGCGATGTGCGCATCGACGGAAATTTCACGATGGATAGCGGTGCTCATTTGACCGGCCAAGTGCTGGCGGGCATCGTGGTCGTCGGCGGCGAACTGCAGGGAAATATCGAATCGGCCAAACGCGTCGATGTGCTCGAAGGCGGCGTCATCGTCGGCGACGTGAAGGCGGGATCCATCACCGTCGCGGCCGGCTCACGCATGCGTGGGCATGTGGAATTTGGCTGGGACGATGAGAAAGGGAAAGTCAAAGGCGTGGTAAACGGCAGCTAAGCGGTGGCCGTCGCTCGCCAGAGTACCCTCGGCGGGACCCGGGTGTGTCCGCACTGCAAGGCAACGGTTTTGCAGAGTGCGAACATTTGCCCGGGCTGCCAGCATCACCTGCGTTTCAACACCGTCAACGCGGAGCCGCAAGCGCAGGCGGTCTCCGCAATGCGCATCGAGGGGACCATTCATCACCCCGTGCGCAACGAGCAGTGCGAGTATTGCGTGGTCATTGCAATCACCAACCAGCAGGGTGAGAAGATCGCGCGTCATGTGGTCGGCGTCGGTGCATTGCAGCCCGGTGAACGGCACCAGTACAGCTTCTCGGTCGAGTTGATGCCGGTCAAGGGTCCGAAGCTGCCGCGACTTTGATCGGTTGGAGTCGCGCTCGACCGGAGGGGTAAGAAGCCTCGCGGCAACGAGAAGAAGCAGTTGCCGCGAGGCTTCTTGGACGATTACTCGCTCCGATCGACATCACGATGACGATGCTACCGGCGGGTGTTGCCACCACCCGCCAAATTCACGCTGCCGAGGAGCTAGCGCGGATTGCTGCCCTCGATGCCGATGAAGCGCAGAAATTCCGCGCGCGTGCTGGCATCGGCGCGAAAGGTGCCGAGCATTTTACTGGTGACCATCGAGACGCCGCGCTTGTGCACGCCGCGGGTCGTCATGCATTGGTGAACGGCGTCGATGACGACGCCCACACCGCGTGGCTTGAGGATCTCATTGATGCACCCGGCGATCTGCGCCGTGAGTTTCTCCTGCACCTGGAGACGGCGAGCGTAGCCATCGACCACGCGTGCGAGTTTGCTGATGCCGACCACCCGATCGCTGGGCAAATAGCCGACGTGGGCGCGGCCGATAATGGGCGCCATGTGATGTTCGCAGAACGATTCGAACGAGATATCGCGCAGCACCACCATCTCATCGTAACCTTCGACTTCTTCGAAGGTACGGCGCAGATATGCTCCGGGATCGCTTGAATACCCGGAGAACCAGTCTTGATAGGCGTTCGCGACGCGTTTCGGCGTATCGCGCAAGCCCTCGCGGTTTGGATCATCGCCCGCCCAGCGCAGCAGCGTTCTCACCGCCGCCTCCGCAGCGTCGCGGCTCACGGCGCGAGTTTTTTTCTTACCCATACGCGATCTCCAAAGCGCCACGCGCTCGCACTGCGCATACGATAGCATGCCGGCCTCAAGGCAATTTCTTGACGATTGAACCGGGGAACAATTCTTGAATAAAAAATCCAGCGTCGGATCCTTTGCCATTGCTTGCGCCCTGTGCGCGCCGGCGGCGTGGTCCGCGGCTCCTGAGAGCGATGCCGTCACTCGAAAGAATGCGCATGACATCTTCAAGCAGCTCATCGAGATCAATACCACCGATTCCATCGGCAGCACGACCGTCGCAGCGCAGGCCATGGCGCAGAGGCTGCTGGATGCCGGATTTCCCAAGGCGGATGTCGTGGTGCTCGGCCCGAATGATCGCAAGGGCAATATGGTGGCGCGATATCGAGGTAAGCCCGGATCGGCGCTCAAACCGATTCTGATCATCGGGCATTTGGATGTGGTCGAGGCGCAGCGCCAGGATTGGACCACCGATCCATTCCAGTTCATCGAAAAAGACGGCTACTACTACGGCCGCGGAACGCAGGACATGAAGGAAAGCGACGCCATCGCCGTCACGGACTTCATTCGCATGAAAAAGGAAGGTTTCGTTCCCGACCGTGACATCATCCTGGCGCTGACGGCGGACGAAGAGGGCGGCAAGTCGAATGGCGTGGCGTGGCTGCTGAAGAATCATCGTGACCTGATCGAGGCCGAATTTGCCTTGAATCCGGATGGCGGCCAGGTCAGGCCGGACAAACCGCTCATGGTCGGGTTCGAAGCGACTGAGAAGCTTTACGCGGACTATCAGGTGTTGGCGACCAATCCCGGCGGCCATAGCTCATTGCCGACGGCGGATAACGCGATTTACCACGTTGCCGATGCGCTCGCGATTTTGCAGAAATCGCCTTTCCCCTTCGAGCTCAATGCGGTCACGCGCGAGTATTTCGCGCAAATGGCCAAGATCGAAACAGGACAGACGGCCGCCGATATGCGGGCCATTCTGGCGACGCCGCCCGATCCGAAGGCGGTCGAGCGCCTGTCGCAGGATACGCACGCGAATTCCATCATGCGCACCACTTGCGTGGCGACGATGTTGAGCGGCGGCCACGCACCGAATGCGCTGCCCGGCCGCGCGGAAGCCAACGTCAACTGCCGCATCTTCCCAGGGCACTCCCAGGAGCAAATTCGCTTGGAGCTGGTGAAGTTGTTCAATGATCCGAAACTGACCGTGCGCTATCGCGGCGACAATGGCGATTTGATGGATCATGGCTCGGACCGCAAGGCCATGACGCCGCCGCCTTTGAGGGACGATGTCATGAACTCGCTGCACAGCGTTGCCGGCAAACTATGGCCGGGCGCTGCGGTGCTGCCGATCATGGAAGCCGGCGCCTCGGACAGCATTCACACCATGAATGCCGGGATACCCAGCTACGGCATTTCCGGCATCGCGATCGAGCGTGATAATGATCGGGCGCACGGCAGGGACGAGCGCGTCAGGATCGACGCGTATTACACGGGCGTCGAATTTTATTACCAGTTCCTCAAGGCGCTCACGACACCGGCTCCATGACGGGCGGCGACCTTGGGCTGCAGCTCCCGATGCTCATCGAGGAGTGCGGGGAATGGCCTGTCCAGCCGCGCCGCTGCGAGAGAACTCGAACTGCAGCAACCACTGCCGGGAGTCCTGGCTGTCCGCCGGTGCGAACCTCCATTTTTTTGCGGCCTCCAGGCTCGCGCGCGCGAAATACCTGCTTGAACCCCGGTTCTCTACAGTCTGCCCGATGACATTTCCTGAACGATCCACGGTCACGAGAACCGCAACCTTGATTTGGCCGCGAATGTTGTCGCGGGTGCCGCGCGAGAGGGCGGGTATTTCTTGATGAAGCACGGCAGCCGCCGAGGACACTGGGGCGCCCGAACTCTGTGAAGAGGCCGCCGGCGAGACCGATTGTGGCGAAGCTGATTGCGCGGTGCTCGACGTGGGCGGCGTGGCGTTCGGGCGACTCCGAAACGGCCGCATGCCGGCCCAAATGGCCACCAATACGATCACGCTCACAGCGATAGCCGGGACGAGCAGGCGAGCTTTGGATGGGCTCGCCGCCGGAGCAGCTTGGCTGAGCGCCTTCAGGTCGGCCGGCAGCCGCGGAGCACTGGATGCCGGCGCCGGCGCAGGCGCCGATGCCGGGCTGAATTGGGCTTGGAGGTCAAAGATCGATGGACGGGCAGCCGGGTTGGGACTCAAGCATCGCCGCACGGCGCCCGTCAATGCGTCGGATGATTCTCCAAGAGCCGCCGCAGGGTTCTGCGTGAGCGCCTCGACCAGGGTGATGCCGAGTCCCCAGACATCGCCGGCGGCCTCAATCGCGCCGTTTTTTGCTTCCGGAGGGTCGTACACCGAAGGCTTTACCATCACGGTGGCGGGGTCACCGGCGGGCCGGATGGTATCGCTCGCCAGCTTCAGCTGGTCATTGACGACCAGGAAGTTCGTGGGTTTCAGCTGACCCTGCACCAAGTTTTTGCGGTGAAGGTAGGCCAAGGCGCCGAGGGTCGGAATCAGCATTTCCCGCACCTCGTCCGGAGTGAGCGGCCGGTGAGGAAGAATCTGAGCGAGAGTCTGCTCGGCGTATTCCATGACAACGAATAGAAAGGGGTGTCCCCCAAGCTTGCATCGGCCCGAGTCGAGAATGCGAACCAGGTGGGGATGGGATAGGGCCGCCATCCTTTGCCAGCGGGAGAGTTGTGCCTCGTCCAACGCCGGGTCCGCCGGGACTAGCTTGATCGCGGCTTTGGAGAGATTTTGTGCCCTAAACTCGGTCAGGAATACCACGCTGTGGTTCGACCTTCCGAGAAAGCGGCGCAAGGGAAAGAGTCCATTGACAATCTGACTCTCCCACTTCGTCCAGATCTCGATCTCCGTCATCGCTTGCCTCCAGGGGGAAGGAAGATATCACCAAGCGTTGCCCAAGGAGCATGCGTGTCAGCCTTTAACGACACAATGTGGTGCCGAACTTCGACGGCTCCCGCACCCTCCAATGCCATAATGACTGAAGCTTAAAATCCCTACGAGCGCTATATGGCAATCTTACAATTGGTGCATGCACGGGAGCGTGATTTGGGCGGCTTCGTCGTGCGCCGCGTGCTCCCCGCACAGGGGCGGCAAATGGTGGGGCCATTCATTTTTTTTGACCACTTGGGCCCAACTCAATTCGAGCCGGGTGGTGGAATCGACGTTCGGCCCCACCCGCACATCGCGCTCGCCACCGTGACCTATTTGTTCTCAGGTTCGCTCGAACATCGCGATAGCCTCGGCAATGTGCGCGAGATCCGGCCGGGAGACGTGAACTGGATGACGGCGGGGCGCGGCATTGCGCATTCGGAGCGAACGCCGCGCCTTGCGCGAGCGGCAGGCGAGAAGATTCACGGCATCCAGAGTTGGGTCGCGCTGCCCGATGGCCACGAGGACATCGAACCGAGCTTTACACACTATCCGGTCAGTGTGCTGCCGCAGCGCACCCTCGACGGAGTCACCCTGTCGGTGGTTGCAGGCGATGCATTCGGCCTGCGCTCACCGGTGTTGAGCTTGTGGCCGACGCTTTATGTGTACGCCGGCTTTGCTCCGGAAGCGACTCTCGAGATCCCCGCCGAGCATGACGAGCGCGCCGTTTATGTGGTGAACGGCGAACTCGCCGTGGGCGGTGCCAGGATTACCGCAGGTCAACTCGCCGTCTTGGAGCCGGGAGAGAATTCCACCCTGCGCGCGGCCGGCGAAACGAATGCCATGCTGTTGGGAGGCAAACGCTTTCCCACACCGCGTTTCATATGGTGGAATTTCGTGGCGTCATCCCGTGAGCGGATCGCGCTCGCGAAGGATCGGTGGGCCAATCGTCAATTCGCACCGGTGCCGGGCGAGACCGAATTCATTCCGCTGCCGTCCGAATGAGGGCGTTGGCGGCTTTGGCGTTCGTGGGGGCGATGCTTGCCGGTGCGCTGCCTTCAGCGGCCGCCGCCGATGACCCCCCGGCGACCGTGGAAGAAATTGTCGTCAACGGCGAGCGCGCCGGCCCCGGGCTGCCACCAACGGCGGCGGAGCAAACCGCCCGACCGTTTCTTGGTCGCTCATGCCGGCAAGCCACGCAGTATTTCCTCGAGCAACTTCGTGCCGCGGTATGCAAAGCCGGTATAGATCTGCAGCAGATTTGCACCCGCACGCAGCGTTTCAAGGGCGTTGTACGCGTTGACGATGCCGCCGACGCCGATGATGGGAAAGTCCGCGCCGAGTTCAGCGCGCAGTTGGGCGATGACCCTGACGGACAGAGCGTGCAGCGGCGCCCCGCTCAATCCGCCCTGCTGCGCGGCCGCCGGCCGGCCCGGTACAATCAAGTCGCTCGATGTATTGGTGGCGATCACGCCGTCCAATTGCAGCGAACGCACCTGGCGCGCCAGCGCAGAAACTTGCGTCTCGGCCAAGTCCGGTGCGACCTTGACCAGCAAGGGCACGCGCTTGCCGTGGCGCTCGCTCAAGGTGACCCGCTCTTCGAGGAGCGTTCCCAGAACTCGCTGCAAGCCGTCGTGATCCTGCAGTTCGCGTAAGCGCGCCGTGTTGGGCGAAGAGACATTGACAGCCACGTAGTCGGCATGAGGGTAGACCTTGCGCAGACAGGCCACGTAGTCGTCTTGGGCGTTCTCGATGGGCGTATCGAAATTCTTGCCGATGCTGACGCCGCGAATTCCTCGATAGCGGCTGCGAGAGAGCTGCACAATCAGGTGATCCACGCCTTTATTGTTGAAACCCATGCGGTTGATCAGCGCGAGACTTCCCGGAATGCGAAACATCCGCGGTTTGGGATTGCCGGGCTGGGGACGCGGCGTCACCGTGCCTAACTCGATGTGGCCGAACCCCAAGGCACCCAGGGCATCCAGGTAGTCGCCGTTCTTGTCGAAGCCTGCTGCGAGTCCGACGGGATGCGCAAACTGCAATCCCATACAGCCCACGGAGAATTCGGCCGGGACGGAACGTGTCGGCCACAGGGTACGCATCCATTTCAATCCGGCCAGGCCCCAGTCATGCGCCCGTTCCGGATCCAGGCGGGTGAGAATCGGCAGCGCAGCCCCGGCGATCGCAGCCCCGGCGAGCGCCGCTGCGGCGCGTTTCAAACGTATCTCCAAGTCGCCAGCGCGCCCAAATAAAAGCATGCCTCACTGAGCAGCTGCGTCATGTCGAGAGCATCGCGCGAACCGCCGGCACGCTTGAACTTGAGGAATGCAATGATACCCATACCCCCGATGATGGCGACGGCCAGGCCGATGAGTCCTGGAATCCCCAGCAGCGCGGCCGGCGCGAATCCGATCAACAGCGCAAGACCCAATGACCCGCCGCTGACCTTTGGCGCGGACTTCTCGGGCCGTGTCGCCATGACCGCGACTGCTAAGGCGAAACTGGCCGCATAGCCGCAAATCATAATGAGCGCGAGGGGGACGTTCGGCGGAACGGCGAAGGGCAGCTTTGCCGCGGACAAGGCCATCAGGGCGTTGTACTTGATCAGCAAGCACAACACACGGCTCAAGACGTCGAGCCGTGTTGCGGGCGATACGCTGCGCATCTCGGTGGTGAGCAGGGCGGTTGCCGCCATGGACAAAATCACCGCCACGCTCGAGGGCCAAATTTGCACCGCCAGCCAATAGACAGCCCCGCCAAAGGTCCCGATCAGCGCCCCGATGAGCGGCGCGAATGGGCCGGTCACGCGCACGGCGCCGTCATGCCCGTTTACGTTCGAAGCCACGGGCCGCTGCCAGCGTGGCACGCAGATAGTGTCCTGTGTAGGAGGCCTTGTTCGCGGCGATTTGTTCCGGTGTGCCGACAGCGATGATGCGCCCGCCGTTGTCGCCGCCTTCAGGACCCAAATCCACCACCCAATCGGCGGTCTTGATGACGTCCAAATTGTGTTCGATCACGATGACCGTATTGCCCTCGTCGCGCAGGCGCTGCAGCACCAAGAGCAGCTGTGCAATATCCGCGAAGTGCAGGCCGGTGGTCGGCTCATCGAGAATATAGAGCGTGCGCCCGGTGGCGCGCTTCGAGAGCTCCTTGGCCAGCTTGACGCGCTGCGCCTCGCCGCCCGAGAGCGTGGTCGCGCTCTGACCCAAGCGCACATACGAGAGGCCCACATCGAGCAGCGTCTGTAACTTTGGCGCCACCGTGGGTACCGCCGAAAAGAACGGCAATGCATCCTCGACCGTGAGGTCGAGGATTTCCTGAATATTCCTTCCCTTGAAGCGGATCTCCAAGGTCTCGCGATTGTAGCGTTTGCCCTTGCACACATCGCAGGGCACATAGACGTCGGGCAGAAAATGCATCTCGACCTTGATGACCCCGTCGCCCTGGCATGCCTCGCAACGTCCACCCTTCACATTGAAACTGAAGCGGCCCGGCCCGTAGCCGCGTGCGCGGGCCTCGGGCACGGCGGCAAAGATTTCGCGAATCGGCGCGAACAGGCCGGTATACGTCGCGGGGTTGGAGCGCGGCGTGCGTCCGATCGGGCTTTGGTCGATTTCGATCACCCGATCAATGTAATCCAAACCCTCGATCCGATCGAAGTGCGCGCTACCGGCTGACGCGTGATTGAGCGAAGTCGCGACGGCGCGAAACAGGGTGTCATTGATGAGGGTTGATTTGCCCGAGCCGGAAACGCCGGTGACGCAGGTCATCAACCCCAGGGGAAATTCCGCCGTGACCTTCTTCAGATTATTGGCGGTGGCTCCGATCACGCGCAGCATGCGCTTCGGATCCGGAACATGTCTCAAGCCCGGAATCTCGATGCGGCGGCGGCCGCTCAAGAATTGTCCCGTGATGGAGTCGGGATGCGCGGCGACTTCGGCCGCCGTTCCCTGCGCGACGATGCTGCCGCCATGCACGCCCGCACCGGGCCCTAAATCGACCACGTAGTCGGCTTGGCGGATGGCATCTTCATCATGCTCGACCACGATCACGGTGTTGCCGAGATCACGCAGATTCACCAGGGTGTCGAGCAGGCGCTGGTTGTCGCGCTGATGCAATCCGATCGAGGGCTCATCCAGAATGTACATCACGCCGACCAATCCGGAGCCGATTTGACTGGCGAGCCGGATGCGCTGTGCCTCGCCGCCCGACAAAGTATCGGCGCTGCGGTTCAAGGTGAGGTAGCCAAGCCCGACGTTGCCCAAGAATCCCAGACGATCATTGATTTCTTTGACGATCTTCACCGCGATTTCGCCGCGCCAGCCGGCGAGCTTGAGCTTGCCGAAGAACTCCAGCGCGCGCTCCACCGACAACGCAGAGATTTCCGGCACGCTCTTGCCGTCGACGAATACATTTCGCGCGGCGCGATTCAAGCGGGTCCCCTCGCAGTCGGGGCAGGGTCTGGAGGAGCGGTACTTGGCGAGTTCCTCGCGCACCGCCACCGATTCGGTCTCGTTGAAGCGGCGCTCGAGATTCCTGACGATGCCCTCGAAGGTGTGCTTGCGCGATACCGTGCCGCCCTTGCCGTCCAGGTATTTGAATTCGATCTCATCATCGGCGCTGCCGAACAACACCAGATCTTTGATCTTCTGCGGCAGGCTCTCGAAGGGCGCCTCGATGTCGAACTTCGAGTAGCGCGCCAGGGACTGAATCAATTGAAAATAGTAGGCGTTGCGGCGGTCCCAGCCGCGCACCGCGCCGCCGGCCAGCGACAGATGCGCATTGGCGACTATTTTGGCCGGATCGAAAAAATCCTGGGTGCCGAGACCGTCGCAGGTGGGGCAGGCACCGATGGGACTGTTGAACGAGAACAGCCGCGGCTCCAGTTCGCTCAAGGAATAGTTGCAGATCGGGCAGGCGAATTTATCGGAGAACACGAGTTCCGCGCGCTCCGGATCGTCCATATAGGCGATGCGCGCGACTCCCTGGCCCAATCGCAGAGCGGTTTCAAAGGATTCCGCCAGGCGTTGACCCAGGTCCGGCCGCACCTTGAATCGATCGACGATGGCCTCGACGGTGTGCTTGCGGCGCACGTCGAGTTTGGGCGCCTGATCCAATTCCACCACCTTGCCGTCGATTCGCGCCCGAACGAAGCCGCCCGCCTGCAATTCCTCGATGAGTTCGACATGCTCGCCCTTGCGCTCGGCAATGGCCGGCGCGAGCAGCATCAAGGCAGTGCCTTCAGGATGCTGCAGGACGGTGTCCACCATTTGGCTGACCGTCTGGGCGGCAAGATCGATATGGTGATCGGGGCAGCGAGGCGTGCCGGCACGCGCGAATAGCAGCCGCAGATAGTCGTGGATCTCGGTCACGGTGCCCACGGTGGAACGCGGATTGTGCGAGGTCGATTTTTGCTCGATGGAGATGGCCGGCGACAGACCCTCGATGGTGTCGATGTCGGGCTTCTCCATCATCGATAAGAATTGCCGGGCATAGGTGGACAGCGATTCCACATAACGCCGCTGGCCTTCGGCATAAATCGTGTCGAAGGCCAAGGAGGACTTACCGGACCCGGACAGGCCGGTGAATACGATCAATCGATCGCGCGGCAGGTCGAGATCGATATTCTTCAGGTTGTGGGTCCGGGCACCCCGGATTCGGATATTTTGCATCTAACCAATCACTATACGCCCCGCGTCAAGTGCGGGTAAAACGGCCTGGAAGCGCGCGGTTATCCGCAGGATTTCACGCCCTGAAGCCCAGACATTGGGGCGAGGCCGGCTCTCTACAATGTGCGGCTTATCTGACCCTGGAGGGACATGTAGCCGCTGTTCAAGTCGAGCTCCCTGCACCATTCGCGTCGGGTGCGGTGGTCTAAGGTAATATGTGCACATTCTGGCATCTAATTGAACGGCGCTATTTCGCCGACGAGTCGCATGATGTAAGTCTGTGGAGGCAAAGCTCAAGTTTTGCTAAGTACTTAATTTTTAATGGGCCGTTGAGAAAGGCTGACGGCGCGGGGGTAAGGACATGGCGCGTGGCGTAAATAAAGTGATTCTGGTCGGAAACTTGGGCGCAGACCCCGAGACCCGTTCCATGCCGAGCGGTATGACGGTGACCAATATCCGGATCGCCACCAGCGAATCCTGGAAGGACAAGACTTCCGGGGCTCAACAAGAGCGCACGGAATGGCACAGCATCGCGCTATTTGGCCGTTTGGGCGAAATCGCCGCCGAATACCTGCGCAAGGGATCGCAAGTCTTTGTCGAAGGCAAGCTGCGAACCCGCAAGTGGCAGGACAAGCAGGGCAATGACCGATTTACCACGGAAATCATCGCCGATAATATGCAAATGCTCGGCGGCCGCGCGGGCGGCGCCGGGGCAGCCGGTGGGGCTGGTGGCGAGCGCGGTTCGGGCGCCGGCGCAGCGCCACGCGATGACTATGATCAATCACCGGCGCCGGCAGGCGGGAAAGAGGAATTCGACGACGACATTCCGTTCTGATTCAAGGAGGCGAATTGGGCGCAAAAGCGACGCGGATACCGGCGGTTCATACCGGGAACGGCAAGACCACCCTGTGCTCCTGGGTCAAGGCGATCTGCCGCGCTTTGGATGCCGCTGGATGCGACAGCGCAGTGCTGCTCGCCGAAGCGGGCTTGGACGCGAAGTCTCTCGACGGCCCGACCGCCCGCTGCGCGGTAACCTACAGTCTGCGGCTGTGGAAAATCGCTCTCGCCGCGACCGGCGATCCTGCTTTTGGCCTCAAGGTGGCGAGTTATATTCGGCCGACCAGCTTCCACGCCATGAGCTATGGCATGTCCGCCAGTTCAACCCTCAAAGAGGCCTTCGAGCGGGCGCGGCGCTACTGCCACATCGTCAGCGACGCGGTGGATTACCAATTTTATTTACGCGGGTCCGAGTATCACTTCATCATCACGCCCACGACCGACTTGGGCGACGCGCCCATCGATGCGGTGGTCGGCCTGTACCTGCGAATGTGCCGCTCGCTGATCGGCCGGGAGTACTCGCCCCTGCGCATCGAGTTTCGCCGCTCGCAGCCGGCGAAGCTCGATGATTTCTTGAGTTTGTTGCGCGCCCCACTGGTGTTCGACGCTCCGCAGACACGCTTGGTGTTCGACCGCGAAAGCGTTGAGCGCCTCTTGGACGGCGGCAATCCGGAGCTGGCACGGCACAACGATGCGATTGCGCTTCAGTATCTGTCGCAACTCGAGCGCGACAACATTGAGGTACGGGTGCGCGAGGTGCTGACGCAACGCCTGGCGCACGGCGAACCCTCCCAAGAAGACATTGCGGAACTTCTCGGCATGAGCGCGCGTACGCTGCAGCGAAAATTGGGCGAATCCGGAACGACCTATAAAGAGATACTCGACGACACGCGTTACGCCCTGGCGCTGGCCTATTTGAGCGTGCCGCGCCACAGCGTCAGCGACATCACTTATTTGCTGGGGTTCTCGGCGGGCAGCTGCTTTACGCGCGCGTTTCGCCGCTGGACCGGCCACTCACCCTCCGATTGGCGCGCGGGTGCGAGACGGTTGCCCTCGGCCGAGACGATTGCAAGACGCGAAGGCGCCCGAACCGACCGCGCGTCAACTTAAAGTCCCAAGCGACGTTTCCAATTCATTGGCGAGCGCAATGAGTTTCGGTCTCACTTTCTCCAGCAAAAAATCTCTCGAGACCATGTAGGCGGGAGCGCCGCAATTGATCGACATGGGCGGCAGACCACCGCCGGGGCGTACGGGAACGGCAATGCCGTTGACATCCTTCTGCCACTCACCGAAGGAGCAACATACGCCGAGCTCGCGGATGTCGCGCATGGCTTGGTCGACGCCGGCGTTGATTTCCAGCCAGCGATCATCCAGAACCAACTCGCGCACGCGCTCCATGATTTCGATTCTTTCGCGTTCGGACACGGCCGTGATGTAGGCGCGGCCCATCGCCGAGGTGGCGATTTGAATTCGTGCGCCCATATCCAGACTCAAGGTGACGGCTCCGGAGCCGCGCACCACGTCGATGTACAGCATCGAGAGGCGGTCACGCGTCCCCAAGCTCACCATGCACTGCCCGAACTCCGCCAATTCCTGCATGCGCGGATGCGCGAGCTTGCGGAT
>Ga0137412_10000659_pt1 | contig 25141 bp, 23 predicted proteins | sample CZODoug2_1_16fun_FD_122160 | JGI IMG/M metagenome (GOLD analysis project Ga0137412, IMG submission 122160) | Vadose zone soil fungal communities from Angelo Coast Range Reserve, California, USA - CZODoug2_1_16fungal (Hybrid Assembly) | ecosystem: Environmental > Terrestrial > Soil > Vadose zone... | reverse complement strand
CCGTATTATCTCGTGTATACAGTATCAGCTGATGCAGATCCAAGGGTAAGGAACGATTGATTGGCTGAGACGCTCGTTGAGTATTCGGAGACACCCCGTGTATTTCCGATAGTCTTCAGGAATAGGAACTGGTGGACTTCTGTCTCTAGTTTATTTTCGAAGTGCCCGGCGGCCCTTGCCCCACCCTGACTCGCAGGATATCCGCTACGCACTCCAAAACTACAACACTGTTATCTTCTTTCACGGGAACGCCGCATCCCGTGCAGTGCCCTTTCGCGTACAGTTCCACACATCGTGGAGCTCCAAGCTCGCGGTCAACGTGTTGGCACTCGCGCTCCTCGCGGGCGGAGGCTTCGAGGAAATAGCCCATGGCGGCTTCGTAGGTCCAGAAGTGCACGCCGGCGTCCTGGAGGTCGATGACGACGGCGTCGAATCGAGCGCGCTGCTTTGCCAAATCCTCCAACACATCGAAGGCGTCGCCCCTGAGGGTGGTGAGCTTGCTGCCGTTGCGTTCATCGACGCGATTGCGTTGCGCATTGCTCGCGGCCAATTCCAGCGCGGCCGCGGAGCTGTCGACGCACAGCACCTCGCGCGCTCCGCTGTGCGCCGCACGCACGCCCCAGGCTCCTACGTAGCTGAACACATCCAACACTCGCGCGCCCTGACGTATGTATTTCACCAGGCTGCGGCGGTTGGCCGCCTGATCGAAGAACCATCCGGTCTTCTGCCCCTCGGCCAGTGGCGCCTGAAATTCGAGGCCGTCCTCCACGACCTGCCCCAATGCGTCGAGCTGGCCGGTGGCGGCCTCCACATAGCTGGGTAGTCCCTCCATGTCGCGCGCGGAGCTGTCATTCTTGAAGAGCAGCGTCTCGCAGCCCAAAACCTGCTCCAGGGCCCGCTGAATCTGGGATTTGAGCTTTTCCATCCCTGCGGTGCCGATCTGCACGACGCAGGCGGAGCCATAGCGGTCGATCACCAACCCCGGCAAGCCGTCGGACTCGCCATACACCAAGCGATAATAGGGCTTTGGATACAGCCGCTCGCGCAGGCTGAGAGCCGCGCGAATTCTTGCCGCCAGCCAAGCCGTGTCGGGAAGCTTCCACGTTTCCAACATGCGTGCGCTGATCAGCGACTGCGGATTGACGTACGCCAGGCCCAACGCCCGATCGTTGTGCGCCAGCACACGCACCAACTCGCCCGCCTTGAACTTGGCTAACGGGGTTTGCTGGGTATCGACCTCGTTGCTGAAGATCCACAGATGTCCCGCGTGCAGGCGGCGGTCTTCGTTGCGTTTCAAGCGCAGGGCGGGCAACTCTGCGGCAATACCAGTGTCGGACATGGAAAGTACTTCGGATATATTGTCGCGCATTCTAACCGACGCGGAGCTGTACATGCAGCGCAATCGCCTTGCCGCAGAAACCAGCCCATACCTCCAGCAGCATGCCGACAATCCCGTGGACTGGTATCCCTGGGGAGACCAGGCTTTGCTCGCGGCCAAACAGCAAAACAAGCCCATTCTCCTGTCCATCGGCTATTCGGCCTGCCACTGGTGTCATGTCATGGCGCACGAATCCTTCGAAGATCCCGCCACGGCCGCCTTGATGAATGAATTGTTCGTCAACATCAAGGTGGACCGCGAAGAGCGTCCCGACCTGGACAAGATCTATCAAGTCGCGCAGCAGCTGATCACTCATGGCTCCGGCGGCTGGCCGCTGACCATGTTTCTCACCCCGGATGAACAGGCGCCTTTCTTCGGCGGCACCTACTTTCCAAAGGAACCCCGCCATGGAATGCCTGCGTTCGGCGACCTGCTGCGGCGTGTGGCCCAGTACTTTCACAGTCACGGCGCGGAGATCGCCCAGCAAAACCGTCAATTGAAACTCGCGTTTGCGAGCCTCGAGCCGGAACCGGCAGCCGCCGTCACCCTGGATGCGGCGCCGCTGCGCGAAGCTCGCTCGAGCCTCGAACGCTCCTTCGACGCGCAGTTCGGCGGCTTCAGCCAAGCGCCGAAGTTTCCGCATCCCGGCAGCATCGAACGCTGCCTGCGGCAGTGGCATGCCACATCGACCGAGACCACTCCGGATCTCAAGGCGCTGTACATGGCCAGCCTGACGCTGACGCGCATGGCCGAAGGCGGCATATATGATCAGCTCGGCGGCGGATTTTCCCGCTATTCCGTCGACGGCCAATGGATGATTCCGCACTTCGAGAAAATGCTGTATGACAACGGTCAATTGCTGTGCGAATTCTCGCGCGCTTGCCTGGCCACCGGCGAACCGCTGTTCGCACGCATCGCCGCAGAGACCGCCGATTGGGTCTTGCGCGATATGCGCTCGCCGCAGGGCGGTTTCTACTCCAGCCTCGACGCGGATTCCGAAGGTCACGAGGGAAAGTTTTACGTGTGGAGCCGCGCCGAGGCCGAGGCGCTGCTGACCGCGCAGGAATATGCCGCCTTTTCGCGCCGTTTCGGTCTGGACCGCGCCGCCAATTTCGAGGGTGAGTGGCATTTGCACACTGACGAATCGATCGATGCCGTTGCCGCGGCGCTCGGCGAATCGGCGCCGGCCGCCGCCGCACTGATCGAATCGGCGCGTGCCAAACTGTTGAAAGTTCGGGAGCTGCGCGTGTGGCCGGCGCGGGACGAGAAAATTCTCACCTCCTGGAACGCGCTCATGATCAAGGGACTGGCGGTTGCGGCGCGGGTTCTGCACCGGCCCGACTTGGCGGACGCCGCCACGGCGGCGGTCGACTTCATCCGCCGAACGCTGTGGCGGGACGGCCGCTTGCTCGCGACCACCAAGGACGGACGCGCGCACCTGCCCGCCTACCTCGATGACTACGCCTTTCTCGCCGATGCCCTGCTCGAGCTGTTGCAAACCCGTTGGCGCAGCGTCGACTTGGAGTTTGCGCAGCAATTGACCGACGTCCTGTTGAGGCAATTCGAGGACGCGGCGGGTGGATTTTTCTTCACCGCCGCCGATCACGAGGAACTCCTCCATCGCAGCAAGACCTACAGCGACGATTCCGTGCCGTCGGGAAATGGAATCGCAGCCTCGGTGCTCTGCCGCCTGGGATACCTGCTCGGAGAGTTGTCCTATTTGGACGCCGCCGAGCGCACCTTGCGGGCCGGATGGCCGATGCTCCAGCAATACCCCCAGGCGCACATGAGCTTGGTGAATGCGCTGGAGGATTTTCTGGCATCGATGCAAATCCTGATCATTCGCGGCGATGCGCCGCAGATCGAGCGCTGGTCCGCGAGCTTGAGCGCCTTGTACGCGCCGACGCGCATGATATTCGCCATTCCCCGCGACGCCGCACAGCTGCCGCCCGCGCTTGCGGCAAAGCACGCGACGGCCGACACCGTGGCCTATGTCTGCAACGGAATGACGTGCTCGGCGCCTCTCACGCACTTGGAGGCTGTCGCGCGCGAACTCACCTTGCGCATCAGCCAGGGGTGACAGCCGGACCCGACTCGGTCCGGCTGATTCCGCTCGCCGCTCAGCGTGTGGCTTCCAAGAGAAACCAGGCGCGATGCTCCGCCTCGTCGATCCAGTTCTCGATCAGGCTCGCGGAAGCGACGTCGCCATATCCGTCGCAGACCGTGTGTACGCTTCTCAGGCTGTCCGTCAATTGCTTATTGTCTTCTCGAAGCTCCACGAGCATGTCCCGGGCGGCGACGTACTCCCTGTCGTTGTCGGCAACCCGCTGAAGTCGGGCGATGTGCCCGATCGAACGCAAGGTCGTGCCCCCGATCTTTCTGACACGCTCGGCAATCGCGTCGGTTGCGGCGAATATCTGCGCGCTTTGTTCGTCCAGCAGTAGATGATAATCGCGGAAATGCGGCCCCGAGACGTGCCAATGAAAATTCTTGGTCTTAAGGTACAGCGCGAACATATCCGCGAGGACGGCAGTCAGGGCGGACGAAATTTTTGCCACTCCCTGCGGTTCGAAATCTCCCGGCGCAGGCGAATCCAGTGGTTCGAGCCGCCGAAGTTCTGTTTCTCCAAAATTCATGGTTCCGATCTCCTGTTGATTCAGTGACTGTGCCGCGTGGCTGACCACGCCGGCGCACTCGTAGGGTGGAACAAAGCGATAGATAGGTGAAATACATTCCATCTCTTCGATTGATAGATGCGGTCTATTTGTCGACCGGCGATGCCGGCTTGCGGCGACGTTCCGTGCTGGCGACCATCCGTGCTGGCGACTTTCCGTGCTGCGCAGCCGGCGCGCGCCGGCCACCGTGCACAGTTCACAGTCCGCCGGGGCGTTTACGGTGCTGGTCGTTACATTCGCTTCACACATATGGCAACGCTGCCGGCGCTATCGTTAGATAGAGACGCGCCATGGCTGGCGTTGCTTCACAGCACGTGCACGGGAGCGATCCAATGTTCACACGACAAGAACGATTTAGCGGCCTTGCATTGCGTGCCGCCGGCGCAATGAGCATCGCAGTTGTACTCACCGTGTTGAATGGCTGCATCGTCCAGGAGCGGGCCTACACACCGCCGCCGGGGGACTACCCTCCGCCGGCACGCGAGTACACGCCGCCTCCGGCCAATGAATATCCGGCGCCCTCGCAGGATTATCCGCCGTCCTCGCAGGAATACCCGCCATCGTCGCAGGGCTACTCGCAAGGCGCGCCTTCATCCGACTATGGCGATGCGCAAGCCGAAATTCGAACCACGGAAGCGCCGCCGCCGCTGCCGGACTATGAGCAGCCGCCGTGTCCGGACCCCGATTATTTATGGACGCCGGGTTATTGGGGTTACGGCGGCGGCGGATATTTTTGGGTTCCCGGTACCTGGGTCATGCCGCCGCAGGTGGGCGTGCTTTGGACCCCGGGTTATTGGGGTTGGGGCGGCGGCGTGTTTCTGTTTCACGCCGGGTATTGGGGTCCGCGCGTGGGATTCTACGGCGGGGTCAATTACGGCGGCGGCTATACGGGCGAGGGTTATGCCGGCGGCCGCTGGGAACGCGACCACTTCAGATACAACAGGGCGGTGAACAACGTCAACACGACCCGCATCCGCAACACGTACAACCAGACGGTCATCAACAACATCACCATCAACAAGGTGAGCTATAACGGCGGCACCGGGGGTATCGCGGCGGCACCCAGCAATCGAGACCAACAGGCGGCGCGCGATCGGCACATTCCGCCGCCGGCGCTGCAAATGCGGCACATCACCGAGGCGGGCCGCAATCCGGAGCTGCAAGCGAAGTTCAATCAAGGCCGCCCGCCGATCGCGGCCACTCCGCGGCCGGCCGCCTTCACCGCTCCGAACATCGTCCGGGCGCGCGGTGCAGCGATCCCCGTCGCCGCCGCTCCGGGTGCCGCCCGCCCCGCGGAGGCATCCGGATACCGTCCCGCGCCCGAAACGCATCCGGGCAATTTCCGCGACCCGACGGCGTCTCGAGACGCGCCTCCGATGCAAAGTTCACAGGCAGCGGCCGGCCGCGCGCCGCCAGAGGCTCCGCAACAGCCGCCGCACCTCCGACCGGAATTCGCGCAGCCCCAGCAGCGGCCGCAGCCCCAGGCGCAGTACACGCAGCCTCAACAACGGCCGCAGCCTCAGCAGCAATACACGCAGCCTCAGCAACGGCCGCAGCCTCAGCAGCAGTACGCGCAGCCCCAGCAACGGCCGCAGCCTCAGCAGCAGTACGCGCAGCCCCAGCAACGGCAGCAGCCTCCGCAGCAGTACGCGCAGCCCCAGCAACGGCAGCAGCCCCAGCCGCAAAATGCGCAGCCCCAGCAACGGCCGCAGCCCCAGCCCCAAAATGCGCAGCCCCAGCAACGGCCGCAGCCTCAGCCCCAAAATGCGCAGCCCCAGCAGCAGCCGCGGCCCCAGCCCCAAAATGCGCAACAGCCGCCGCATCCGGCGGCGCCCGCTGCGCATCCGCAGTCGCCGCACGAAGGTAATCGCGAGAACCGTTCGCCCTGACATTTTCACTCGGCAGACGCATGGTGACGCGACGGAAAATGACATCCACGGCGCTGCTTGGGTCTGCGCGCTCGAAGGTCTCAACTTCGCGCAAGCGGCTCGCGCCTGAGGACAATCCCGCGTTGCAGGCGATCTGGCATGCGGTCTGCGCGATACCGCGGGGGCAGGTATCCACTTATGGGGCGGTCGCGCGAGCTGCGGGATTTCCCGGCCGCGCGCGCCAGGCAGGATTTGCGTTGCGGGTGGCGCCCAAGGAGCTGCATCTGCCCTGGCACCGTGTCGTCGGCGCGGGCGGCCGCATCGCGTTTCCGAAGTTCTCGGCCGAGCACAAAGAACAGGCCCGACGCCTGCGCGCCGAAGGGGTGTCGATTCAGAACGGCCGTGTCGCGCGTTTCATGTCGACGCGGCTCGACGAACGGTAGTCGACCCATCAGTCCGCGATGATCCGGCCCTGGATGTCGGCGGCAATGCGCCTTTTGAGTTCACCGTGCAGCGCCGCGGAATAAATCGGCGCTGCGTTCCAATCGAGCGCCCATGGCTGGGCGGTTCGCGTCGCCTCGGGCTCGGTGGTATGCCGCGGAAAGATATGCGCATGCAGCGCGGGGTCGACGTTGCCGAAAATCGCGTAGTTGATGCGCAGGGCCGTGGTGACGGCCTGCAGCGCATCGCCGACCAGCGCCATGTCCGATAGGAATTGACCGCGCAAATCCGGCGGCAGCGCGTTCAGATGCGGCACCACAGGATCAGGCAGCAGCAGGCAGTAGCCGGTCAGAACCTGGCGCTCGCCCAGAACCACCCAGCCCGAGCGCAGTTTGGCGACCGCCGCCGGATAGTTTGCCGCCCGACAACGATCCACCATGGCATGTATGACCGTAGGCGTCGTCATTGCCCGAGCGCTTCCGCCACGGCCGCGGCATCGACAGGCGCCGCCGCATTGCCGAAGCTCGAGCGCAAATAAGAGAACAGCGCGGCGGCGTCGGCAGGTTTCATCCAGCCAAACTGCAGCATCTGCGTGGGATAGCGGCCCGCGGGCATGGAGGGCGGTCTTTGTCCCTTGATCACCCAGAGCGCCAGTTGCGCCGGGTCGCCGAGCACCACGGGTGATCCCGCCAGGCTCGGATACACGCTCGGAATTCCGACCCCGTTTTGCTGATGGCAGGGAACACAGTTGCCGCTGTACATGCGCGCGCCGACCTCAGCGGCCGTGGACCGTCGGGCGTCGCCTGCTGCGGCCGCCGCTGCCGTTGCCGCGGGCGCGCTCGAGCCCGCTTGGGGCTCGCCGGGTTTCTTCTTCGCGGGGCAGGCGGCGAGTGCGCCGGCCAGCACCAGTATTGTCAATACCTTTCGTGTACACATATGCTAAATCCTAAACGGTGATGCGGAGTACCTCAATGTTTCGATGTCGCGCGGCGTTGCGGTTGGGTTCGAAGTCCAGGGCCGCGTCGGCGTCCAGGGCCGCGTCGGTCTCCATGGCCGCGATCGCTTGGGCTCTTGCGTCGACGGCGCTCGCTCAGGCGCCTGCCGAGGACGCCCTCGAACGGATCATCGAGGAAGGCAACCCAGCCTATCTGGATTGGTCCGCCGCGCCGGGCAATCGCGATGAGATCGGCAAGCTCTACCAAACCAACGGCTATCGCCTGTTCTGGAGCGATGGCCAGAAGCCGACGGCGGCGGCGATTTCGCTGCTGCAGCAACTGCGGCTGGCCGGTGAGCGGGGCTTGGATCCGGAGGACTATCCCGGCAATCGTCTGGCGTACTTGTTGATCGATCTGATCGACGCACCGCACTCGGGCATCGAGCAATGGGCCTTGTTCGACGCCGGCCTGTCGCTGGCCGGCCTGCGATTCCTGTCGGATGTCCATGTGGGCCGGATCGATCCGGCGACGATGGGCCACGATCTCAGCGTCGGCCGCATCAAACTCGACATCCCCACCACCCTCGCCCACCTCTCGAGCGCGGTTGACGTGGCCGTCGCCGTTGACGCGCTGGAACCGCAGTTCAGTCACTACGCCCTGCTGAAGAAGCAGCTGTCGCACTATCGGACACTGGCGAACGAGGACGGACTCAGCGACTTGCCCGCATTGCCCGCGAAGTCGCTCAAACCCGGGGACGACTATTCAGGCGCGGCAAAACTGCAGCGGCTGTTGGCCGCTCTCGGCGACGCCGCTGCGCCGGCGCCGGATGCGCCGGCGCCGCAATCCCTCTCGCCGCCGCTGGTCGACGCGCTGAAGCATTTTCAGGGCCGGCACGGCGAGAAGGCCGACGGCGTTCTCGGCGCCGCCACATTCACGCAACTCACGCGTCCCCTCGATCAGCGCGTGCGGCAAATCGAACTCACCATGGAACGCTGGCGTTGGCTGCCGTCGGAACTCGTGACCGCGCCCATCATCGTCAACATTCCGCAGTTCCGTCTGTTCGCATTCGAGTCCACCGCCGATTCGGAAGCACACATGCGTCAGATGGATGTGATCGTGGGCAAGTCCTTCGACACGACCCAGACACCGGTGTTCGCCGCCGATATGAGCTATCTGATCTTCAGGCCGTATTGGGAGGTGCCCTACAGCATCGCGCTCAAAGAGATCGTACCGACGGCGCGCAACAACCCGTCCGACATCGAGCGCCGGCAAATGGAAATCGTGAGCGGCACCGGAGATTCTGCGGCCGTGATGCCGAACACCGCCGAGAACGTCGAGCTGGTCGCCAAGGGCACGCTGCGGCTCCGCCAGCGGCCCGGCCCCAACAATTCGCTGGGACTCGTGAAATTCATGCTGCCCAATGCCTACAACGTGTACCTGCACTCGACACCGGCGCAATCCCTGTTTACGGAAACGCGTCGCGATTTCAGCCATGGCTGCGTTCGGGTCAGCGACCCCGTCGGCCTGGCGCAATACGTGTTGCGAGATTCACCGGAGTGGACCCGCGAGAAGATTCTCGCCGCGATGAATGGCGACAAGCCCCTCACGGTCACACTCAAGAATCGGATCCGTGTGTTCATCGTCTACGGCACGGCGATGGCCACCGAGAAGGGCAATGTGCTGTTCTTCGACGACATCTACCGGCACGATGAGCGGCTGCAGAAGGCGTTGGAGGCGCGGCGCGTGCGCAGTTGAGTTCTTGCGCGCCTATCCCTTCCAGGTCCGAAACGCGCCCGTGTCCAAGTGCACGAAGTCCGACTTGCGGTAATAGCCGACGCCGCCGCGCTTCAAGTCCAGGGCATGTGCGGCGAGATCCGCGCAGCCGACGCCCGCGACGCGCACATCGATGGCTCGACCGTCGATGTGCAAGCTGTGTTGGGCGACGCCCGTGCTCTGCTCGCGCAGGTGCGCGTTGGTCTGAGGGGATCGGTAGCCCGAGATCACGCTGAAGGCCGGATCGACTCCCGCCGTGTGCGCCACTTGGACCAGGTAATCCATGAGGCTGGGGTCGATGGCATGGCGCTCGCCGGTGCGGAAATCCCGCAGCAACACTTCGATGGCGGCGACCGCCGGGGGTACATAGATCCCGTCGCGGAAATATTCAATGTCCAGCCGCTCGCCGGTATGTAGGTTGAGCAGCGCGATCCGCTTCGGTGCAGCGGGAGCGCTCGAGGCTTCCCGGCCGCCGCCGGCGCCCCGATTCGCGGTCATTCCATGGCCGTGCGCTGTCCTCACCAGCAAACCCGCTGCCGATACCCCGGCCAATGCGCCGCCCGCTTTCAATACCCGACGCCGGCTCCAAGTCATTGACGGCTCCTGTCGGTGAGCAGGCGCCCGCCGTCGAGCGCCAGCACGGTGGCGCGCGGAAAGAAGTTGAATTCCGATGCAGAGGCCCAGGTGTAGGCGCCCATCGAGCGGCCGACCACCAGGTCGCCCACCTCGAGCTTGGGCAATTCCAAGTGCTCGTTGATGACGTCGATGCTGTCGCAGGTCGGGCCGGCGAGGACCGACGGGTAGGTCTTGCCGGCCGGCACCAGTGCGTCCACCGCGTAGGTGGCGTGATCGTAGACCTGGCCGCTGTAGCTGCCGTACAAACCATCGTCGAGGTAGTACCACCAACGACCGTCGCGCTGCGCACGGCCCATCACCGATGCCACGGAGATCGCCGCCGGAGCGGCGATATAGCGGCCGGGCTCCGCGATCACGCGAATCGCGGGCGGAAGCAGCGCCAACGCCGCGCGAATCGGCGCAGAGAATTCCTCGATCGGCATGCAGCGATGCAGATAGTCCACCGGAAAGCCGCCGCCGATATCTAAGGTGCCGGCCGTGTGGCCCATCTGCGCGGCAAGGAGCAACAGCTCGCTGCATCTGGCAATGGCCTCCACGAACATGGCGGGGCCCGCCGCCTGCGAGCCGACATGAAAGGACAGGCCGTCGATTTTGATGCGCAGTTCGGCGGCCAGACGCAACAAAGCGGGTACCGCCTCGGGTTCGCAACCGAACTTTCGCGACAAATCGCATCGGGCTTCGGGGCTGCTGAACGAGACGCGAATCAGCAGCGAAGACCGATTGCGATATTTCACGAACTTGCGCAGTTCATCGGGGTTGTCGATGACGAATCGATCGACACCGTACGCCAAGGCCGTACGAATATCGCTGTCGCGCTTGATCGGGTGGGTGTGAATGCAGCGGTCGGGCGCCACTTGCAGGCGCCGCACCAGCTCCACCTCGCCATTGGTCGCCAAATCGAAGCAGGCACCTTCGGCATTCAGCGCGTTGATGACCGACGCGTGCGGCAGGGGCTTCAGGGCATAGTGCAGGTCGACGCCAGGCAACGCCGCCGCGAGGCGTCGATATTGCCCGCGTACGCGCTCGACATCGATGATGAATAACGGCGAGCCATAGCGGGCTGCCAAGTGCTTGATCGACTCGTCCGCGAACGGATCGACTGCAGGATCCAGCTCCAGTGTTTCGTCGGCGCTGGGATGCGGGCTCAAAGAGGATTTAGCCACTAACTGACACTCAGCTCCAGAGAATCGTCGCCCATGCCGCTGGCGCGCTGCAGACGGTCGAGAATCGCCGCCCAGCGTTCATCCTCGGGGAGGCTTTGCACGAAGATCCTCACACAGCCGGCGCGGTCCAGCGTTCGCAGATGATTGTAGAGATTATGTGCGTAGACATCGGGCCTCTTGCCCGCATTGATCCAGGTCATGTGGCGCTGCGTCTGCAACGGCGGCCGCATGGCGAGCACCGCCACCTTTTCCTCGCGCGCAGTGACTTCGCCGGCACGTACTTCCAGGTCGTCCGACGGCACGATTTCGAGGGGCGTGGACGGTGCATAGTGCAAAGCACGATCTCCCGGCGCGCGCGGGGCGAATCCGGCAATCGTGAGCTTCCCGACCACCTGCTCGAGCTGCGTGCGCGTGACGAACCCGGGCCGCATGAGACGGGCTTCATTGTTGAGGCATGAGACGATGGTCGACTCGAGTCCGATCGGTGAATCCCCGCCGTCCAGAATGACGCCGATCGCATCGCCCAGCTCGTCGCGCACGTGTTCAGGCTTGGTTGGACTCAACCGCCCGTAGCGATTGGCGGACGGCGCCGCGATGCCGCCGCCGAAGGCGTTCAAGAGCTGCTGCGCGATGGGATGGGAGGGAACGCGGATTCCGATGCTGTCCTGGCCGCCCGTGACGATGTCGTTGACGTTGTCGGCCTTGGGCAGAATCAGGGTCAAGGGACCGGGCCAGAATTTGGCGGCCAATTGTTCTGCGACCGGCGGCAGCGAGGACACCCAGCGATGCAAGTACCGCGGATCGTCCAAGTGCACGATCACCGGATGATCGGGCGGACGTCCCTTGACCTCGAAAATCTTGCGCACGGCGGCCGGATTGGAGGCATTCGCCCCGAGTCCATAGACGGTCTCGGTCGGGAATACCACCAGGTCGCCGGCGCGCAAGGCTTCGACGGCTTCTTCGATTTCGGTCTGAGTAGCTCTTACCACTTGCCCATGATATCAAGACTGCGATGCCAACAAAGCTCGCTGACGGCTCCGGGGCACGGATCTGTGCCGCAATGCCGCTTTTTCCCGATGGGCCGGGCACTTTGCTTTACTTCACAGAGGGGTCAACTGTCGGCGGAAGGATACATTGCATGAATACCAGGTCGAGCCAGCGGCCAAACTTGAAACCCACCTCGTGAAAGTGGCCGACACTGGTGAATCCCAGGCTGCGGTGTAAGCCGATCGACACCGCATTATCGGCGTCGATGCCGGCAATCATGACATGCTTGGAGCTGGCGGCGGCGCGCGCCAAGAGCTCGGTCACCAGCGCCCGCCCGATACCCTGACCACGGCGGTCCGCGCGCACATGGACGCTGTGCTCGACACTGTGCCTGTAGCACGGCCAGGCCCGAAATTCGCCGAAGGTACCAAACCCGGCGATGCCCGAAGCGTCCCGCGCCACCACCAGGGGAAAACCATGGTCCGTTTTGGCATCGAACCAAGCTTCGCCGCGGGCCGTCGTAAACTCCTCCTCGGAATAGACCGCGGTCGAATTGCGAATGACTTCGTTGTAGATCGCCAGAATCTGCGGTAGATCGCGGCGGGAAGCGTTGTCGATCAGCGGCGCCACGGCCGGCTCAATCGAAATAGGCCGGGGAAACGGGCCTGGAATATGGGCCGGGAATTGTCACTCACGATTGTCTCCTGCGCTCGTCAGGTTTGCCGCCGGGTCTGCAGCCCTGATATTAGCCCGATGTCTTCACGTCCTGCACCACCGGTCCTCGGATATCGAGAGTGCCTCGGCTCGCCGACCTGCCTTAGCATGGATGAATGGGCGGACACGATCACCAGAACGCCGCATGGACAAGCGGTGGAGTTGAGTTCAGGATAAAAAGCCCCTTGCCCGACCCCCTTGCCGGTTCGACCGATACCCGGAGAACTACGATGCGTTATCTAGGTTCTCAGGACGAAGCCGCGTGCAAGGCCGGAGCAGCGACCGTCAAGTAAGACGCCGTCGTTCGAGATTGGAGCACGTCACGCGGACCGTAGTTGGATACGGTCAATGGGCGATCGACGCCGTGACCTCCACCGGGTCCAGTGCCGTCCGGGTCCAACTCCCATCCTTCTGCCGCTCGAGTTCGTACGCGGGCCAGTAGTGCTTGTCGAGTTTCAAGGTGATCACATCGGTTTGGCCGTTCCAACTCACGGTCTTCAAGCGCAGAGACGCCCGATCCGGTTTGCCGCTGACCGCCTTGATGAAGGCATCGAGGTCGGCGGTGGCTTGACCGTCGACCTCCGTGATGCGCCGGCCCGCGTATAGCCCGTAGTGCGTCGCCGGCGAGCCGTAGAAGAAGAACGACACGAAAACGCCGAACGGAGCAATGCCGCGCTGCGCGGCCATGGCGCGATGCGGGGCTTGCAGCGTGGCGCCGGCCCAGATCAACACACGATCGATGTCGCGGCCGTCCAATGCCACGGTTTTCATTTGCAGCGTCTTCTCGGCGCCGTCGCGCCACACGCTTACCTTGACTTCGGGATTTTGTACGGCGCGTTCGACCTCGCGGAACCGATTCACCACCTTCCCGTCGATGGCGAGCAGCAAATCGCCGGGCTCGAGCAGCGCGGCGGCGGGCGAGCCGGCCACCAGCCTATCGATGCCGAGCACCTGCCGGCGCTGCGGATTGTGCTCCTCCAAGCGCCGCACCCATTCATCCGGCAAGCCGAGCTCGCGGGCGCCCGCCAGGGACTGCACATTGAACTCCGCCTCGAAGGAATATAGCGGCCGGCCGTCGGCCACCACGCCGATCATCTCGGACACCAACTCCGCCGGCATGCCGCGGTTGACTTGTTCGAGCTCGCGCTGCGATTCGAACGCGAAGCTCGACCAGAGCGCCAGCACGTTGCCTTTTTCATCCGCCAGCACTCCGTCGTAATCGCCCGGAGGATTGATCAGGCTCACGGCCTCCAGATTACTGTCGCGGAAGCGCAGCGTGCGCGACAGCGGGAATGAGACCACATCCACACTGGATATCTGGGTCTTCTGCGACAGGATCTTGGAATCCGCGCGCTGCCCCACCACCCACACATCGTCGCCTGCGCTCAAGGGTTTGGTGAGCAGAGTCGCCGCGCGGACCGGCGTCGTGCCGATCGACTTCGGATCGTAAGCGACCACCGCAAGATTGTGCAGCGGATGAATGAACACGACCTTGCCCGGCACTTCGACGGTGCCGGCGAAAGTGATGCGCACATCGCCCATGGCGATCGGCACGGTGTTGCGGTCGATCGCCACCAACCCGCGCTCGGCGTCGACGATGACGCCCGTGCCGTGGTAGTTCTTCTCGGTGACGCCGGACACGGAATACGGCATGTCGAAGTTCACCATCACCAGCGACGGCGCCAGGCGGTCGATGCGCGCATCGCCGGTCTTGGCGAACTGGGTTGAGGCCGGCTTGACGCTGCTGGCCGGCGAGGGTCCGGAGCTGATGCCGACGCAGGGCCAGGTTCCCAAGGCGTCGTCGCGCTTGCACTTGCGCGCCGGGAACCAGCGCCTGTCCATGCGAATGACCTTCAACTGGGCGGCGCGCGGATCTTCCAGAGTTGCATAGCGGACCGGCGCGCGCGCCCCGTCCGCGAGGTCCGCGAGAGCGGCCTCGAAATCCCTGAGATTGTCCACTTTCTTGCCATTGAACGAACTGATCAGGGCCGCGCGCGGAATGCCGGCGCTGCCGAACACATAACCGGGGTTTGCAACATACACCCCCTTGATGGGCACGTTGAAATGCCGGGCCTGCTGGTAAGACAGCGTGTGAACCACGGCTTCGCCGAATTCGATGTATTCGTCCGCCGTGATGGCGCTCAAGGACTGCACGTCGAACGCGTGCCGCAGGCTCTCGCGGCCGCGTTGTACTTCGACATTGACCCGCTGGCCGACGCGGCCGTCGAGCACGTCCTCGAGTGCGAAGAATTCGGGGATGGGTTTACCGTCGATCCCGACGAGAATATCGCCCGGCGCCAGCACTCCATCGGCGCCCGATCCGGGCTGCACGTCCTCGACCACCAGCATGCCGGTCAGTTTCGGGTAGGCAGTGCGCATCCGCGCTTCGGTCTCGGAATTCAGGCCAAGGCGCCGCAGCTCGTCGTAGGGAGTGTATTTGAACACCGTCTCCAAAGTGCCGCGCGGCACCGGCATTCCGGCATCGATGAACTTCAGTGCCCGTGTGACCGCCGTCAACGGCAGATAGAAGCTCGACGCGGCGCCCGTCGCTCCGCCCGCATTCAACGCCACGACCCGGCCTTCGATGTCGATGACCGGCGAACCGGACGAACCGCCCGAGGTGCTGGAAGCGGCCTGATAATAGAACGTATTGAAATCATTGTATTTGCCGTAACCGTATTCCGGAGCCTCACGGTCCAGCTTTGCCAGCGTGCCGGCAAGAATCGATAGCTGCTCGCCCGCGTCATTGCCCACGACGCGAATTTCGCGGCCGATGATCGCGCCCGCGGGATACAGCGGCAATTCGGCTGGCTGGATGAATTTGAGCTTCGCCGGATCGTAGCGGTAGATGCCGAAGTCGTGGATGGGGTCGCGGTACACCGGATACAGCTGCACCTCCTCGCGATTGAGGAAGATAGCCTGCGCGGTCACCGGTCCCGGCGTGACGACATGTCGATTCGTCAAGATGAGTCCGCGCTTGGCGTCGATGACGAAGCCCGTGGCCTGCGCCGTCGTGTTCCATTCGGTATCGAAGGCACGCGTGCTGTCGATTTGAATGGTGACCACCCCGCTGGCGATTCGCTCCAGAGTCTGCGCCCAGCTCGCGGGCGAGCTCACCACCCCGGGCGCGGGCACCGCCGGTACCGCAGGCGCCGCGGTGTGGGCTGGCGCAGCGGCAGCAAAGACGCGGGCAGCCGACAACAGCAATACGGGCAGAAACAATGCGATACGGGACATGCCGATCCTAGGGTTAGATTGTGGTCAGTGCCCGTGGTCGGACAAGATCAGGAACCAAACGGTTCCTAACAAGGCAAAACTCAGCATGACGGCCGCCGATCCCATGTCCTTGGCCATGCCCGCTAGGGGATGACGTTCGGTACCGGATCGATCCACAATCGCTTCGACTGCGCTATTCAGAATTTCAACCACCAAAATCAGCAGCATTGGACTCACCAGGAGGGCACGTTCGACCCCCGAATTGCCGAAATACAGGCCCATGGGAATGAGCAGCAGCGACAGCAGCACCTCCTGGCGGAAAGCAGCCTCTTCTCGCCAGGTATGCCGAAATCCTTGAAAAGAATAGCCGAAGGCGCGCACCAAGCGCGTCAATCCGGTCGGTTTGTGTCTATCGCTCATTCACGCGGCGGGTTTCCATGCCAAATCCAGCTGTTTTGCAGCGCGTACGTCGTCGAGCCGCCGCACGGGCATTGTATGCGGAGCGGAGCTGAGTTTCTCGGGGTCCTGTTCCATTTCCCGCCGGATCGCGGTCATCGCGTCACAGAAACGGTCGAGGTCTTCTTTGGCCTCGGTCTCGGTGGGCTCGATCAACAAGCATTCCGGCACCAACAGCGGAAAGTACGTGGTCGGTGCGTGAAAGCCATAGTCGAGCAGCCGCTTCGCCACATCCATTGCCGTGACCTGGTAAAGCTGGTTTTCCTGTTTCAACGTGATGATGAATTCGTGGCTGGCGCGCCGCGTGGGATAGGCCGCTTCGAAGCCCGCCGCCTGCAGCCGCTTCTGCAAGTAGTTGGCATTGAGCGCGGCGAATTCAGCGACTCGCACCATGCCCTCGCGGCCCAATAACCGCATGTAGATATACGCCCGTAGATTGACGCCGGCGTTGCCCATGAAGCCCGACAGCCGGCCGATGGACTGCGGCAGGTCCCGCTCGCTCAACCAGCGAAAGCGCGCGCCGTCCTTGCCGACCACGGGGATGGGCAGAAACGGCCGCAATCGCGCACCGACGCCGACCGCCCCGGAGCCGGGACCCCCGCCGCCGTGCGGCGTCGAGAAAGTTTTATGCAGATTCATGTGAATGACGTCGAAACCCATGTCGCCGGGCCGGACCTTGCCGAGAATGGCGTTGAGATTGGCGCCGTCGTAGTACAGGAGCCCGCCGGCTTCGTGCACGATGCGTGCGACTTCGGTAATTTTGTACTCGAACACCCCGAGAGTGGACGGGTTCGTGAGCATGATGGCCGCCGTGGCCGGGCTCACCGCGGCTTTCAAGGCGTCGATATCGACGTCGCCGTCGGCATCGCAGGGAATCTCCTTGACGCTGCAGCCGCACATCGCGGCGGTGGCGGGATTGGTCCCGTGAGCGGCCTGCGGCACGATGATTTCATTGCGAGCCAAGTCGTTTCGTGCCCTGTGGTAGGCGCGAATCATCGCGACCCCGGCGAACTCGCCCTGGGCGCCGGCCATGGGCGTGAGGCTGACGCCCTGCATGCCTGTGATTTCCTGCAGCATCTCCTGCAGCTCGTACATGCAGGCCATGAACCCTTGAGGCTCAGGCCCGAGCGGATGCCTGCCGAGAAATTCCGGCAGCATGGCGAGGGTGTTGCACACCTTCGGGTTGTACTTCATGGTGCAGGAACCCAAGGGATAGAAGTGCGTATCGATCGAGAAATTCATCTGCGACAGCCGCGTGAAATGGCGCACCGCCTGCAACTCGGAAACCTCCGGGAGCACGGGCGGCACCGCGCGGCGCAAATGTGCGGGAATTTCCGCGGAGCCCGCGACCTGCGGCGGGAACTGCGTTGCGGCCTGTCGCCCCGGCTTGCTCAGTTCGAATATGAGCGGTTCTCTCGCTTGCGGTTCTGCCATTGTTCTTCCCCAAATCGGAGTGCTTACTTACGCGGCGGCGCGTGACGGGTTCATGATGTCGGTCAGGGCGCCGGCATACGAATCGATGTCGGCCTGGAGTTTGGTTTCAGTGGCGCATACCAGGAGCGCGTGGCCCAGTTCCGGATAACGGTCGGCGAGGTCCAGCCCGCCGAAGATCCCGCGGCGCGCCAGCGCCGCGAGTACCGGCGCTACCGGGCGGTCCAGAAGCAATACCGCCTCGTGAAAGCGGGGCGCAGTGAACGCAGTTTTGACGCCGGCGACTCTGCCGAGCGCGGCCACCAAATCGGCCGTGCGCTGCAGACTGGCGGCCGCCACTCGTTCCAAGCCTGCGGCGCCCAGCAACGACATGTAAATAGTCGCCGCCGTCACCATCAGACCCTGGTTGGTGCATATGTTGGAGGTCGCTTTGCTGCGCCGGATGTGCTGCTCCCTCGCCTGCAGCGTCAGACTGAACCCCGGGCGGCCTTCGGTGTCCACGGTGCGCCCGACGATCCGCCCCGGCATTTGCCGCACGTACTGCATGCGAGTCGCCATGAATCCGAAGTAAGGCCCGCCCGCCGCCAACGGCACACCCAGCGGCTGTCCTTCGCCGCAAACGATGTCGGCGCCATGAATGCCGTCGATCTTGGCGCCCCACTGACCGGGGGCCTTGAGCAGCGCCAGCGACGTCGGGTTGACCACCGCAATCAGCAGGATTTTATTGTCGTGCGCCCAGTCGGTCAGCCGATCGATCTCCTCCAGGCTGCCGAAGAAATTCGGCTGCTGAATCACCAAGGCGGTGATGTCCTGCCCGCTGTAGGGTTGCAGGGATTCGAACAGCGTACGCCCCGCCGCGCGGTCGAAATCCACCGCCTCGAACGCGATGCCCTGATGGCCCGCGATCGATCGCGCCACCTGGGCATAGGTGGGATTCACCGCGCGCGGCAGCAGAATGCGCCGCGAACTCGCGGCGCGATTGGCGCGCACCGCCATGAGACAGGCTTCCGCCAAGGCCGAAGCGCCGTCGTACAGCGAGGCGTTCGATACCTCCATTCCCGTCAGGGCACAAATCATCGATTGAAATTCATAGATCAATTGCAGCGTGCCTTGGCTCGCCTCCGCTTGGTACGGGGTGTAGGCGGAATAAAATTCGCCGCGCGTCGCGATTGCCCACACAGGCGCCGGGATGTGATGCTCGTAGGCTCCAGCGCCGATGAAGTTCAAAGATCGGCCGTCGCTCGCCGCGCGTTCGGACAACAGGCGCGCGATTTCCATTTCGCTCATCGCCGGCGGCACGCCGAGGGTGCCGGCGCGCAGTTCGCGGGGAATCTCATCGAACAATTCGTCGACCGAGCGAACGCCGATCACCTCCAGCATGCTGGCGATATCGTCGGGGGTGTGCGGAATGAATGCCATGTGAACGCCCCTACTTGGCTTCGTCAGCCAGGTAATTCGCGTATTCCGCGGCGTTCATCAGCGCTGCGGCGTCGATCGGCGCGTTCGTCTGTACGCGAAACAGCCATCCGGACCCGTAGGGATCCTGATTGAGCAGTTCGGGTTGGGCCGCCAGGGCGCCGTTGCTGGCGATGACTTTCCCGCTCACCGGGCTGTAGACATCGGAGGCGGCCTTGACGGATTCGACCACCGCACTGGCCTCGCCGGCGTTTACAGCGCGACCGGCCTCCGGAACCTCGACGAACACCAGATCGCCGAGCGCACTCTGCGCGTGGTCGGTGATGCCGATCTCGACGGTCCCGTCAGGCGACTCGCCATGGGCCGCGCGCACCCACTCATGGCTCTTCGTGTATCGCAAATCACTCGGTATGTTGCTCAACGTGTGTCCCCTCTGGGCTAAAGTGAAATCAATGCCTTCCCATGACGCACAAACGGCGTCTTGACGACGCTCGCAGAATGCAGCTTGCCGCGAATCTCAACTTGCACGCCGGCGACGGTAGTTCTCGGCACGCGTGCCAGCGCAATGGAACGATTCAAGGTCGGAGAAAACGTACCGCTCGTCACTTCGCCGGCGGGCACTATTTTCTGATGGCTCCGCAGCACGCCGCGCTCCTCGAGCAGTAGACCGACGAGTTGGTCGCCGGGCGTGCGCCGCAGAGCCTCCAGCGCCCGTCGCCCGATGAAATCGCGGTCGCCGGGTTCGAAGGCCACCGTCCAGGCCAGCCCCGACTCCAGGGGGTGATGATTTTCATCCATGTCGTTGCCGTAGAGATTCATCCCCGCCTCCAGCCGCAGAGTGTCTCTTGCACCCAAACCCGCGGCCTGAACGCCTTGTGCGCGCAGCGCATTCCACGTCCTGACGGCGTCGCTGGCCGGCAGCATCACTTCGAAACCATCTTCCCCGGTGTAGCCGGTGCGCGCGATGAACCAGTCGTCGAAGGTCGCGCCGAAGAACGGCGCCAATTCATGCGCGGCGCTCCGCTGCGCCGGCGCCAGCAGCGGCAGTGTCTTCTCCCGGGCGTTCGGGCCCTGGATCGCGATCATCGCCAAGTCGCGGCGCTCCGCGACGGCCACGGCGAAAGGCTCAGCATGCCGGCGCATCCACGCCAGATCCTTGTCGCGAGTGCCCGCATTGACGACCACGCGAAACCACGTGTCCGACATGAAGTAGACGATCAAGTCGTCGATCACTCCGCCGCCGGGCAACAACATGCAGGAATACAATGCCTTGCCGGGAATTTTCAGCCGGCCCACGTCGTTGGCCAACAGGTGCTGCAAGAACTCACGCACGCGATCGCCGGTGAGGTCGACGACGCCCATATGCGAGACGTCGAACATACCCGCGTCGCGGCGCACCGCGTGGTGTTCTTCGATCTGCGACCCATAGTGCAGCGGCATTTCCCAGCCGCCGAAATCGACGATTTTCGCACCCTGCAGAATGTGGGTGTCATAGAGAGCGGTCTTCAGGCTCATCGCAACCTCGCGGCGCAAGTAAAAGAGACACAAGCAACAGTGTGCCTTGCCCCTCTGTCCTTTTGACCTGAGAGATCGCGCGCCTTGTAGCGCTGCTCCCCTTCGGTGGATCGCCGCTGCGATCGCTCTCCAGAGATCGCGAGAGTCTGCCGTTCGTGTGCCTGAGCGTTTCCGGGCGGTTGCGCCTTCGGCGGTCCCAGTTGAAAGGACTCTCTCCAGACAGCTCTTATCGCGATCGAATCATCATACACCATCCGCTAGAATCGCCGCCATGACGCAACATATCCTCGTGTCCTTGGCCGCCGCCGCAGCTCTGTGCAGTCCCTGCGTGCCGGCAGCGCCGGCAGCCGCGGAGTCGACCCTGGCAGCGGCCGCGCCGTACGCCGTGAAAACGCGGCTCGACCAGATCTACGACGACACGTGGCAGCGCTGGCTGCGCGAGGATCCGACGCTGGCCACCGCCATCGGCGACCCGCGCTACAACGATCGCTGGCCCGATCTGTCGCCGGCCGCCATCAAGCAAGCCAATGACGGCGATCTGGCCGCGCTCGCGGCGCTCGGCGCAGTCGATCCCGTGGCGCTCGCTGCGGCGGATCGGCTGAACTACGACGTCGTCAAATTCGAATTGCAGCGCCGTACGGCGCTCGCTCCGTTCAAGCCCCGCCTGTGGTGGATCAGTCAGCTGGGCAGCGTGCAAACTCCGAACAGTCTGCAAACCGCAAACGAAATTGCCGAATTGTCGCCGTTCGCAACGGTGCGGGATTACGAGAATTGGATCGCCCGGCTGCGCGGTTTCGGCGCCTACCTGGATCAAGGCACTGAATTGCTGAAACTAGCGGTCCGCGAAAAACGCACTCAGCCGCGTGTGATCATGTTGCGAATCAAACCGCAAATTGCGGCGCAACGAACCGCAACTGCGGAGGCGAGTCCCTTTTTCGCGCCATTCGCGCACCTGCCGGACGCCATTTCCGCCGCCGAGCGCGAACGCCTGATCGACGCGGGAAAGACGGCGATATCGAGCGTGGTCCTGCCCGCATTTGCGCGCTTCGATCGGTTTTTCAACGAGACCTACCTGCCGGCCTGCCGCGACGGCGTCGGCATATCCGATACTCCCGAAGGCCAAGCCTACTATCGCGCACTCATCGCCTATCACACGACGACGGCACTGACCGCCGAGGACATCCATCGCATCGGCCTGGCCGAAGTCAAGCGCATTCGCGGCGAGATGGACAAGATCATCGCTGCCGTGGGCTTCCAAGGCGGCTTCCAAGAGTTTGCGCACTACTTGCGCACCGATCCGAAGTTCTTCTACACCGATCCGGTCGAGCTGCTGCACGGCTACATGGTCATGGCCAAGAGCATCGATCCGAATCTGGTCACGCTTTTCGGCAAGCTGCCGCGCACGCCCTATGGCGTCCGCGCGATACCGGACACCAGTGCGCCGAATTCGACGACGGCGTACTACCAGCCGCTGGCAGCCGACGGTTCGCGCCCTGGCTACTATTACGTCAACCTGTACAAGCCGGAGGCGCGGCCGAAATGGGAAATGGCGGTGCTCACCAGTCACGAAGCGGTGCCCGGCCATCATCTGCAGATTGCTCTGCAGTACGAGAACGCCGCGGGCGTGCCGATGATTCGACGCATGGCCGATTTCACCGCCTACGCGGAAGGGTGGGGCCTGTACGCGGAAAGCCTGGGCGAGCAACTCGGTCTGTATTCGGATCCGTACAGCAAATTCGGCCAACTGACCTATGACATGTGGCGCGCCGTGCGCCTGGTCGTGGACTCAGGGCTGCACGTCGAGGGATGGACTCGCCGGCAGGCGATCGAGTACTTCATGGCCAATGCGCCGAAGAGCGAGCTGGATATCACCAACGAGATCGACCGCTACATCGCCTGGCCGGGCCAGGCCCTGGCCTACAAGGTCGGCCAAATGAAAATCCTCGAACTGCGCGCGACGGCGCAGCAGGCGCTCGGGCCGAAGTTCGATATCCGCGAATTCCACGACGTCGTACTGTCGACGGGCGCGGTGCCGCTATCGGTGCTGGAACGGGTGGTTCAGGCGTGGCTCGCCGCCAAGGCAAGCGGCCACGGCGAAGCCACAAATACCGCGGTCCATTGACGGTGCGGCCCTTTCACGTTGCGGCCCTTTCACTCGGCGGCCTCGCGGCCTATCCGCCCGATCTTTTTGCCGGCCACCCCAGTTTGATCAGTTCCGCGACAATGGCATCGCGATGATCGCCCTGGATTTCAATGACACCGTCGCGGACCGTGCCGCCGGATCCGCAGCGCTTCTTGAGTTTGGCGGCCAAGGTTTCGATATCGGATATCGACATCGGCAGACCGGCGACCGTCGTGACTCCCTTGCCTGCCCTTCCCTTGATCTCCCGGCCCACCCGCACGGCCGATGGTTTTGCGGCACCGGGTGCGCCCTTCGGGCACACGCATTCCCGCACCGGCTTGCGGCAATTGGGACACAGACTCCCCACTCCGGTCGAGTAAACGATGCGTGCCGTCATGACGCCGTCACCTTATCGTTGCGGCCGATTGGCGTTCGCGGAGCGCCATCCCCATACTTCGCCGATTGACCGGGGGTTGTCATGGGTTTCATAGATCCTGTCTCATTGGCCGGCCGGCATGTATCACTGGTGCCGCTTGCCCATTCGCATCACGATGATCTTGTCGAAGCCGTGAAGGATGGCGAGTTGTGGAACTTGTGGTATACGAAGATTCCCGCTCCCGAAGGAATGCGCGCGGAGATCGAGCGGCGCTTGGACCTGCAACGTCAGGGTTCGATGCTTGCATTTGCCGTCATCGAAGCATCGACCCAGCAAGCCGTGGGCATGACGACGTTCATGCACATCGATGCGGTCAATCGGCGGGTGGAAATCGGTTCCACCTGGTATCGACGGCGCGTGCAGCGCAGTGCGTTGAACACCGAGTGCAAGCTGCTGCTGCTGACCCACGCGTTCGAACGATTGAATTGCATTGCGGTGGAATTCCGCACCCATTTTTTCAATATGCAGAGCCGCGCGGCCATTGAACGCCTGGGCGCGAAATTGGACGGGATACTGCGGCAACACCAGGTCGTGGGCAACGGCACATTGCGCGACACCTGCGTGTACAGCATTCTCGACCGCGAGTGGCCGGCGGTTAAATCGCATCTCACTCATCGACTGCAGCCCGCCTAGGCAGGTCTCCAAAAGGTGATGATTGCCCCTCCCGCGATCACCAGCACGCCGCCGACCAAAATGGGCATCGTTGGGACAGTCCGGAAGGCGACGAAGTTGATCAGCTGCCAGACCACGAACAGGGTCGCGATATAGAGCCCGACCACGCGGCCGAATTCCACCGGAGCCAGATTGAGAAACGATCCGTAGCCGAAGAGCAGCGCCGCGCCGGCGAGAAACAGCGCGAAACGGCTCGCGCCGACCTGATGATAGATTGCCATTCGAATGACGGCGTCGCCGCTGACTTCCAGCGTGGTTGCGATCACCAGTAGAATCAGCGGGTTCACGCCTTGAAGAATTTTCAGCATCGTACGGTTCGCTTGGTATGCGCTATCGATTTGGGCCGGGCCTTTAGCGTAACAGAGACCGGTATTTTCAGACGGAGCGTCGCCTCGGAAGCGCGGCAGGGCCGGCGGTGTAATCACGCGAGGAAGCGCGGCAGGGCCGGCCGGTGTAATCACGCGAGGCGCCTGCCGTGATTTGCAACTTTTTCCCGGCTGCCGTGTTTTGGGTCTAAACGAACACACTCCAGTGCACCATCCACCCAACGGGCCCGGCCGCTCCAGCGAGTTCACGACCTTCATGCGTGCCTATCAGGATATGGTTTTTTCGACCGCTGCCCGCCTCGCCGGCAATGATGGGCAGGCGGAGGATATTGCGCAGGAGGTCTTCCTGAGAGCCTTCGAACATTTCGAGCAGCTGCGCACCAGTCCGACGGCGGGCGGCTGGCTCAGGACGGTGACCACCAATTTGACGCTGAATTATTTGGGCCGCCATCGCAAGCGCTGGCGATTGTTTTCGGAGCTGAGGCCCGCGCATGCCGATGAGGACTCGTCCGAGCCGGAACTAGGGGCGCTGCCGGACGTGCTGCTCGCCGATCTCGACGCAGAGCAGCGGCGCGTACTCGTCGACGCAGCGCTGCGCAAACTCCCCGAACATCAGCGGCTGGCGCTGGTGCTGTATCACTTCGAGGAGCTCTCCTATGAAGAGATCGGCATCAAGCTGCGCGTCTCGCTTGCCAAGGTCAAGACCGATATACGGCGTGCCCGTGCCGCCCTGCTGCCCATCCTCGAGTCCTGCGCCATCGGCGCGGGCAACCTGGAAGATTGAGATGACCACGAAGGAATCCCCTGAGGCGCTGGAACGGCTGCTCGATCGCACGCTGGCCGTGCGTGCGCGGCTGTTGCGGGCGGCAACGGACGTGCTGGTGGCCGACTTCGCGTTCCGCGAGGCAGTCGCCACTGCCGACCGGCCGACGATGCAGTCGGCGCTCAGCAACCACGCCGGCCGCGTGGGCGCCGACCTCG
>Ga0137412_10000658_pt1 | contig 25145 bp, 18 predicted proteins | sample CZODoug2_1_16fun_FD_122160 | JGI IMG/M metagenome (GOLD analysis project Ga0137412, IMG submission 122160) | Vadose zone soil fungal communities from Angelo Coast Range Reserve, California, USA - CZODoug2_1_16fungal (Hybrid Assembly) | ecosystem: Environmental > Terrestrial > Soil > Vadose zone... | reverse complement strand
CCAGCGTGCCAGCCTTCATAGTGGCGGCGGCGCCGTCCTTGGTCAGCCACACCGCGCGCGAGGCTTCGTCGTCGGCGACCATGGTCACGACGGCGTCGGCGTCGATCGCGGCATCTTCCGGCGACGTGGCCCATTGCGCGCCGCGCGCGATCAGGTCCTCGGCTTTCGCCTTGCTGCGATTCCACACCGCAACGGCAAAGCCGTTGTCGAGGTAACGGCCGGCCATGCCATGGCCCATGCGTCCCAAGCCGATGAAGGCAACTTTTTTCATGCGTTAATCCACATCCTCGATCGAAGGCGGCGGAGCGCCGAAGGCGCGCTGCGCCAGCGTTGCCGCCATGAATTCATCGAGATCGCCGTCGAGCACGCCCGAGGTATCCGAGGTCTGCACGCCGGTACGCAGGTCCTTCACCATCTGATACGGCTGCAGCACGTAGGAGCGGATCTGATGGCCCCAGCCGATATCGGTCTTGGCGGCCTGGTCGGCGGCGGCCTGCTCCTCGCGCTTCTTCAATTCGATCTCGTAGAGCCGCGCGCGCAACATGTCCCAGGCCTGCGCCTTGTTCTTGTGCTGCGAGCGGCCGGCCTGGCAGACCACCGCGACGCCAGTCGGAATATGCGTCAGCCGCACCGCGGATTCGGTCTTGTTGACGTGCTGGCCGCCGGCCCCGCCCGAACGCATGGTGTCGGTGCGGACGTCGGATTCCTTGATGTCGATCTTGATGCTGTCGTCGACGACGGGAAAGATCGCCACGCTGGAGAACGACGTGTGCCGGCGCGCGTTGGAGTCGTACGGCGATATCCGCACCAGCCGGTGCACGCCGCCTTCGGTCTTCAGCCAGCCATAGGCGTTGTGGCCGCTGATCTGGATGGTCGCGGACTTGATGCCGGCTTCTTCACCTTGCGTCTCTTCGAGATATTCGACCTTGAAGCCGTGCTTTTCGGCCCAGCGCGTGTACATGCGCAACAGCATCTCGGCCCAGTCCTGGCTCTCGGTGCCGCCGGCGCCTGCATGGACTTCGAGATAGGAATCGAACTTGTCGGCTTCGCCCGACAACAGCGCTTCGAGCTCGCGCCGCGCGACCTCTTTCTTGAGATCCTTGAGCGCGTTCTCGGCTTCCGTGACCACGCCGGCATCGTTCTCGGCCTCGCCGAGCTCGATCATGTCGACATTGTCCTTCAACTCGCGCTCGACCTTGCCGATGCCGGACAGCGCATCCTCCAGCGAGGTGCGCTCCTGCATCAGCTTCTGGGCCTTCTGGGGGTCGTTCCAGAGATTGGGGTCTTCGGCGAGCTTGTTCAGCTCGGCAAGCCGTGCCGTCGATGTCTCGACGTCAAAGATGCCTCCTCAGCAGCCCGACAGACTGCTCGATCTCTTCAACCAAACGTTCGACTTCGGCGCGCATGTTCGCCTCTAACTTGAAACTGATGCAGAAGGATGTAGCGGCGCGCAGCGCAAAGCGCAATCGGCTTGCGCGCCGATCTCGCCTAGTACAGCCCGCCGGTGCCGGGACGCAGGATGGTCCGATCGTAATCCGAAGGCGGCATCGGTTGACGGGGATCAGTATCGTCCGCCCCGGACACTGCATAATCATCGGGCGGCGCGGTCCCCGGCTTGAAAGCCTCAAGGATGGTCGCGCGGCCGTCGCCGGGTCCGGCGCGCATGCCGGTCATGGAATCGACCCGCACCAGCTTGATGCCGGCGGGTATCCGGAACGGAACAGCCGGTTTGTCGGCAAGCGCAAGCTTCAGGAAATCCCTGGCGATCGGCGCCGCGGTATGGCCCGCCTGCGCGTCCCGGCCGAGACTGCGGGGCTTGTCGTAACCCACATAGAGACCGATCACGAGATCCGGCGAGAAGCCGACGAACCAGAGGTCCTTGGCCTCGTTCGTGGTTCCGGTCTTGCCGGCGATCGGCTTGCCGACATCGCGCAACACCGACGCCGTGCCGCCCTGCACCACCCCTTCCATCATCGAGGTGATCTGATAGGCCGTCATGGAATCCAGCACCTGCTCGCGGCGATCGATCAGTTGGGGCTCGGGCTGGTTCTTCCAGCCCTCAGGAGCGTCGCACCCGCGGCATTCCCGCGCATCGTGCTTGAAGATGGTGTGGCCGTAACGATCCTGGATGCGGTCGATCAAGGTCGGCTTCACCCGCCGGCCGCCATTGGCGAACATCGAATAGGCCGTGACCATCCGCATCACCGTGGTCTCGCCGGTGCCGAGCGCGTAGGAGAGATAGTTCGGCAATTCGTCGTAGACACCGAAGCGTTTGGCATATTCTCCGATCACGGGGATGCCGATATCCTGCGCCAGCCGCACCGTCACCGTGTTCAACGAATGCTTGAGCGCGTTACGCAGCGTGGTCGGCCCGTAATATTTTCCGACCGAAAAGTTCTCCGGCCGCCACACGCCACCGCCCTGCCCCTGGTCGATTTCGATCGGGGCATCGGCCTCCATGGTCGACGGCGTATAGCCATTGTCGATCGCCGAGGCGTAGACGAGGGGTTTGAAGGTGGATCCCGGCTGCCGGTAGGCCTGCGTCGCGCGGTTGAACTGGCTCTGGTCGAACGAGAAGCCGCCGACCATCGCCAGCACGCGGCCGGTCCATGGATCCATCACGACCATGGCGCCGGACACCTCCGGCAATTGACGCAGCCGGTACTGGCCCTCGACCGCCCTGCCATCCTTCGAGATCAACGGGTCGGCATAGATCACGTCACCGGGACTGAGAACGCGCGACACCGCGGTCGGCGTCTTGCCCTTGGTCGGGCCGGACGCGGCCTTGGCCCATCGCACGCCATCGAGCGTGATCAGGCCGGTTTGCCGCTCCTTCGCAACCGCGCCGCCCAGCACATGAGCGGGCTGAAAGCCGATCCGCGCGGATTGGTCGCCGACCTCCAGCACCACGGCCATGCGCCACGGCGAGATGTCCGAGAGAGATTTGACATCGGCCAGCGCAATCCCCCAATCGCCCGAAATATCGAGCTTGCTGAGCGGGCCGCGCCAGCCTTGCGCCTCGTCGTAATTGACGAGGCCGGCCGCCATGGTCTTGCGCGCCATCACCTGAAGCTTCGGATCCAGAGTGGTGCGGACCGACAGCCCGCCTTCATAGAGTTTCTTCTCGCCATACCGCTCGAAAATGTCGCGGCGGACTTCCTCGGCGAAATACTCGCCGGCGAACACATGGGCGCCGTTGCTGCGGTTGGTGACGACAAGCGGCTCCTTGCGGGCCTTGTCCGCGTCGGCCTGCTTGATCCAGCCATTTTCCACGAGACGATCGACCACATAGTTGCGGCGCTCGACCGCGCGGTCATGGTTCTTGGTCGGATGAAGCGTCGTCGGCGCTTTCGGCAGCGCGGCGAGGTAGGCGGCTTCCGCCACCGTGAGTTCGTTCACAGGCTTGTCGAAATAGACCAGCGATGCGGCGGCGATACCGTAAGCGCCGAGGCCGAGATAGATATGATTGAGATAGAGCTCCAGAATCTTGTCCTTCGAATAGGCGCGCTCGATCCGCATCGCGAGCAAGGCTTCCTTGATCTTGCGGTCGAACGAAACTTCGCTGGAGAAGAAAAAGTTCTTGGCGACCTGCTGGGTGATCGTGGAGGCGCCCTGCGGACGGCGGTTGGATCCGAAATTCTGGATGTAGAGCAAGCCGGCGCGCGCCATGCCGGAAAAGTCGACGCCGCCATGCTCGTAGAAGTTCTTGTCTTCGGCCGCCATGAACGCGTTGGTGACCAGTTTTGGGATCGCCTGGATCGGCAAATAGAGGCGGCGTTCCCTCGCATATTCGCCGAGCAGCGATCCGTCGGATGCGTGGATGCGCGTCATGACCGGCGGTTCATAGGCCTGGAGTTGTGAATAGTCCGGCAGATCCTTGGAGAAATGCCAGATCAGTCCGGCCGCGGCGGCGATGCCGGCCAGGAATAAGACAGTTCCGGCGCCGAACACATAGCCCGAGAACCGCAGCAGCAAACGCATTGTTGAATTTCCGCTTTAGCCGTTGCGCTGAACGGCGTGCACTCTGCCGGCGCGATATCAGGCGCCCGGCTCTCACTCTTGGGGATCTCAGGCTAGTAGAGGCTTCCGGTCCCCGGACGCATGATACTGCCGGCGTCAGGTCCCTGTCCCGGCCCAAGACTCTGCCCCGGCGGCAGCATGGTCCGGTTGCTGTCGGCATCGGCGACACCGATCACCGAATAGTTGTCCGGCGGCGCCGTGCCCGGCTTGAAGGCCTCCAGCACGGTCCGGCCGGTGTCACCGGGACCCGCCCGCATGCCGCTCTTGGAATCGACCCGGATCAGCTTGATGCCGGCCGGAACCTTGAACGGAATCGCCGGCTTGTCGGCGAGCGCGAGCTTGAGGAAGTCGCGTGCGATCGGCGCGGCCAGATGGCCGCCGGTCGCGGCATTGCCGCGTCCGAGCGCGCGCGGCTTGTCGTAGCCGAGATAGATGCCGACCACGAGATCCGGCGAGAAACCGACGAACCAGGCATCCTTGGCTTCGTTGGTGGTGCCGGTCTTGCCGGCGATCGGCTTGCCGACTTCCTTCACCACCGTCGCCGTGCCTGCTTGCACGACGCCTTCGAGCATCGAGGTGATCTGGTAGGCGGTCATGGTGTCCAGCACCTGCTCGCGGCGGTCGACAAGTTGCGGCTCCGGTTGGTTCTTCCAGCCGCTGGGCGAATCGCAGCCGCGGCATTCGCGGGCGTCGTGCTTGAAGATGGTGTGGCCGTAGCGGTCCTGGATGCGGTCGATCAGCGTCGGCTTCACGCGGCGTCCGCCATTGGCGAACATCGAATAGGCCGTCACCATCCGCATCACCGTGGTCTCGCCGGCGCCGAGCGCATAGGAGAGATAGTTCGGCAATTCGTCATAGACGCCGAAGCGCTTGGCATATTCGGAGATCAGCGGCATGCCGATGTCCTGCGCCAGACGCACGGTCACTGTATTCAACGACAGCCTGAGCGCGTTCCTGAGCGTGGTCGGCCCCTGATACTTGCCCGACGAAAAGTTGTCCGGACGCCAGACGCCGCCGCCCTGGCCCTGATCGATTTCAATCGGCGCATCGACCACGACGGTCGAGGGCGTGTAGCCGTTGTCGAGCGCCGAGGAATAGACGATCGGCTTGAACGACGAACCCGGCTGCCGGTAGGCCTGGGTGGCGCGGTTGAACTGGCTCTGATCGAACGAGAAGCCGCCGACCATCGCCAGCACGCGGCCGGTCCAGGGGTCCATCGCGACCATGGCGCCGGACACCTCGGGCAATTGCCGCAGGCGATACTGGCCCTCGACCGGATTGCCGTCCTTGAACAGCGGATCGGCATAGATCACGTCGCCCGCCGACAGCACCTGCGACACCGCGGTCGGCGTCTTGCCGCGCGCAGGTCCGCTGGCGGCCCGCGCCCATTTGACGCCGTCGACCGTGATCAGGCCGGTCTGGCGATCCTTGGCAACGGCGCCGCCCAATTCGCGGCCCGGCTGGAAACCGATCCGCGCCGATTGGTCGCTGGTTTCCAGCACCACGGCCATCCGCCATGGCGAGACGTCGGAAAGCGATTTGACGTCGGCGAGCTTGACGCCCCAGTCGCCGGAAATATCGAGCTTGCTGACCGGGCCGCGCCAGCCCTGCTGCTCATCGTAAGTGACGAGGCCGGCCACCATGGTCTTGCGCGCCATCACCTGGATCTTCGGATCGAGCGTGGTGCGGACCGACAGGCCGCCTTCATAGAGCTTCTTCTCGCCGTAGCGCTCGAAGATGTCGCGGCGGACTTCCTCGGCGAAATATTCGCCGGCGAACACATGCGCGCCATTGGAACGGTTGGTGACGGCCAGCGGATCCTTGCGCGCCTTGTCGGCGTCGGCCTGCTTGATCCAGCCGTTCTCCAGGAGGCGGTCGACCACATAGTTGCGGCGCTCGATCGCGCGGTCGCGGTTGCGCACCGGATGCAGCGCCGCCGGCGCCTTCGGCAGCGCCGCCAGATAGGACGCTTCGGCGACCGTCAGTTCGTTCACCGACTTGTCGAAATAGACCAGCGAGGCCGCCGCGATGCCATAGGCGCCGAGACCGAGATAGATTTCGTTCAGATAGAGTTCGAGGATCTTGTCCTTGGAATAGGCGCGCTCGATCCGCATCGCCAGCAAGGCTTCCTTGATCTTGCGGGTGAACGACACCTCGTTGGTCAACAGGAAGTTCTTCGCGACCTGCTGGGTGATGGTGGAGGCGCCCTGCGGACGGCGGTTGGATCCGAAATTCTGCGCATACAGCAGCCCGGCGCGCGCCATGCCGGAGAAGTCGATGCCGCCATGCTCGTAGAAGTTCTTGTCCTCGGCCGCCAGGAACGCATTGATGACGAGCTTGGGAACCGCCTGGATCGGCAGATAGAGCCGCCGCTCCTTGGCATATTCCCCCATCAGCGATCCGTCCGACGCGTGGATGCGCGTCATCACCGGAGGTTCGTAATCCTGGAGCTGGGAATAGTCCGGCAGATCCTTGGAAAAGTGCCAGATCATTCCCGCCATCGCGGCGACGCCGACCAGGAACACGACGGTTCCGGCGGCGAACAGGAATCCAATAAACCGCACCAACAAGCGCATCAGCTATTTCCGCTCCAAGCTTCGCACCGCGGCAGGCGGCGCTTCACTGACTGCAAAGCAGTCCGTCGATCAGGTTCCGCGCGATCAGGTTCCGCGGGGGGCGTCACAAACACAATAAATAATAAAGCAGTCCAAGGCACCCGCTTCGATCGATTCCGGGGCGTCCGGCTTAAGGTTTTTTATACGGCCTCCGCTGTGGCCAAACTAGGGCTTCGTGCCTCCTTCGGTTCGCTGGTCCGGCCGTCTCAGTTCGCCGTTCCGGCCGTGGTCGCGAGCTTTTTTGCGAGGAAAATGTCGACCGCCCGCGCCATCGATCCGACAATGCGGGTACGCCAGCCGTCCGACACCAGATTTTCCATATCACTCTTGTTTGAAACATAGCCAAGCTCGACCAGCACTGAGGGTACGTCAGGCGCCTTCAGCACCCTGAAACCCGCGGATTTCAAGGGGTGCTTGTGCATCTTCGCGGTGGTCTTCATCTCCCCCATCAAGAGGTGGGCGAATCGGTTTGAAAATGTGCGGGTTTCGCGCTGGGCCAAGTCGATCAGGATATCCGCCACGTCGGCCGGCTCGTCGGTCAGACTGACCCCGCCGATAGCGTCCGCCCGGTTTTCCGTCTCGGCGAGGCTTTCGGCCTGGGCGTCGGTGGCGTGGTCCGACAGCGTGTAGATGGTGGCGCCCTGGGCGTCGCCCTCGCCTTTCGGCAGCGCGTCGGCATGGATCGAAACGAACAGCGCGGCGGTCTGGATGCGCGCGATCTGCACGCGGTCGCCCAGCGGAATGAAGGTGTCGTCGGTGCGGGTCATGACGACGTGGTATTTGCCGGATTTCTCCAGCCGGTCACGCAACGCCAGGCCAAAGGCCAGCGTCACGATTTTCTCCATCTCGGTGCCGGATTGGGTGCCGTTGTCGACCCCGCCATGTCCGGGGTCGATCACCACCACCGGCCGCGGATCCGGCGGCGCGGCAGGCTGCGGCGGCGCCGGCACGATCTGCGGCGCAGTAATCGCGGCGTGCGAATCGGAAATCGCGGGCTTGAGCTCGGGCCGGCTCGCTCCTGCCTGGGAGGCCGGTGGTGCGGACCCGGTTGCGGCTCCCTGCTGGATCCCCTGTTGTTGCGTTCCTTGCGCCGTTCCCGGCGGGGTCCCCTGGGACATTGCCTGCGGTTGTACGCCCTGCGTTTGCACGAAGGTGGCGCGGTCGACCTCTTCGACGTCCACGACCAGCCGCGGCGGCTGGCCATTGGCCGAATCGAGCACGTAGGAGTTCGTCACCTTCGCGGGCCCTGCGAGGTCGATCACGATTCGCGAGCCGCCCGGCATGACCAGGCCGTAGCGGAAGCCCCTGACCAGGCCGCGCCCGGTGGTGCCGGCTCCCGCCGGGAGATGGAAATTGACCTGCGGCATGTCGACGACCACGCGGTAGGGATCGGACAGCGCAAAGGCCCGGAACTGGATGGTCCGGTCCAGATCCAGCACGAAACGGGTCTGCTTGGCATCGCCGGCCAACCGGGCGTCGGAGGCGACGGGATAGCCAGAGGTTGTCTGATCGTCGGCGGCGCGAACCGGGGACGCGTCAAGACACGCCGATGCTGCAGCGCACATCACCGCGCATCCCAGCAAAACTTTATGATTTGCGCGGTTTGCCACCGATTCTGTGCCTCCGAGCGGCCCCTTTTACCGCAATAGAACCACAGGGTTAACGGCCCTTTAAAACGGTTTCGGTGAATAAGAGCAAGTGTTGCCCGGCTGCGACGCTTCTTTCACGTCCCTTGCACGGGACTGTCAATCCACGTATGTACAGGAGGCTGACGGCTAATACTCCCGGTTGTGTCGCGTTCAGCCTCCCGTGCGGCGCCGGAGCCTTCGATTTGAGAAGATTCCAGCGTTTTTCCAGCCTCTCCCGGAGCCAGCGCAGCGCGCGGCCGGCAAGGAGGGATGGTTTGGAGCCCGAGCGGCGTCCGGTCCCAGGTCATTCATGTTCCAGGGACGGTTTTGAGCGGCGACACAGCCCGATATCCGGACCCCCTCGGGGACCGAATCAACGTTGGGCGAGCGCTTCGGCGTCACACCTTGCCTTCAGCGACAGACAAAGGCGGCATTTTCTGCCGCCATCGTGTTCCAGACGGGCCGACGCTTGATGCGCCAGACTGTATTGCCGACCAAAATCTGCGGAAGATCTGCTTCGATGCGGAACGACAGCGCTGCGCGTCGTTTCATTCCGCAGATCATTCCTGGGAAATCCGGTTCGGCTCGGTGTTTCAGGTTGCGTTTCGGCCTTCCCCTCACCCCCGAATCAGGTGGACCGTCGCGTCCCCCGACCGCGCGCCATGCGCTCTCGGTCCCACGCGCCCGCCGCCTCCAAGAGTTCCAAAATGCCCAACAAAATGTTGATCGATGCCACCCACCCGGAAGAGACCCGGGTCGTTGTGGTCCGCGGCAATCGCGTCGAAGAGTTTGATTTCGAGACCGCCCAGCGCAAGCAACTGCGCGGCAATATCTACCTCGCCAAGGTCACGCGGGTAGAGCCGTCACTCCAGGCGGCCTTCATCGAATATGGCGGCAACCGCCACGGCTTCCTCGCCTTCAGCGAAATTCACCCCGACTATTACCAGATCCCGGTCGCCGACCGTCAGGCGCTGATCGAAGCCGACGAACGCGCCCATCGCGAGGCCGAAGAGGAGAGCGAGAACCGCTCCAGCCGGCGGCGGCAGCGCCACCGCAGTTCGCGCCGCCGCAGCAGCGGCGAACGGGTCCAGAGCGAGGTCGTCGGACATGCCGAGACCGATCCGGCCCATGCCGCCCAGCCGGTCGAAGGCCAGCAACACGATCACGAACATGCCCAGGAACATGCCGAAGACCACGGCCACGCGTTCCACGACCATGCGGCCGAGGGCCACGACCATGACGGCGTCCACGCCGAAGGCGGTTACGCCGTCCCTCATGCCGAACATCACGGCGCACATGACACGCATCATGACCATGACGAGCACGCGCACGAGGGTGCCGATCATCATGATCATGAGCACGACGATCATGAAGATGACGCCCACGAGCCCCATGAGCCGATCACGGCCGGAATGCTGTCGGCGGAAATTCAACCCCCTCGTGCGGCGGACGCGCCGGTCGAGGCCGCACACGCCGATCGCGACCACGCCGACCACGAGCACGACCACCGCGAGCACGACCACGGCGACCACGAGCACGGCCATGAGAGCTATGCCGCGCATGACGACGACGCGCCGCACGCCGAAGCCCATGACGGCGAAGCCTTGGTCCATCATGGCGATATCGCCACCGCGCCGGGCGACGAAGCCCACGACGACGATGACGAGGGCGAAGACGCCGAGGAAGAGCTGGTCGAATCCGTCGGCGGCGACGACGTCCTGGAAGAAGTGCCGGAGCGCACCTTCCGGCCGCGCCGTCAATACAAGATCCAGGAAGTCATCAAGCGCCGCCAGGTCATGCTGGTGCAGGTGGTCAAAGAAGAACGCGGCAACAAGGGCGCGGCGCTGACGACCTATCTGTCGCTGGCCGGCCGCTATGCCGTCTTGATGCCCAACACCGCGCGCGGCGGCGGCATCAGCCGCAAGATCACCTCGGCCCAGGATCGTTCGCGATTGAAGGAAGTGGTGCAGGAACTCGACGTGCCCGACGGCATGGGCATCATCCTGCGCACCGCGGGCGCGGCGCGCACCAAGCCCGAGATCAAGCGCGACTTCGAATATCTGATCCGCATGTGGGAAACCGTGCGCGACATGACCTTGAAGTCGCAGGCGCCGACCCTGGTCTATGAGGAAGGCTCCCTGATCAAGCGCTCGCTGCGCGACCTCTACAACAAGGAGATCGACGAGATCCTGGTTGCCGGCGAAGCCGGTTACCACGAAGCGCACGATTTCATGAAGATGCTGATGCCCTCGAACGTGCGCGCCGTGAAGCAGTATCGCGACGGCCAGCCCCTGTTCTCGCGGATGGGCGTCGAAAGCCAGTTGGACGCGATGTTCTCGCCGACCGTGCAATTGCGCTCGGGCGGCTACATCGTGATCAACCAGACCGAGGCGCTGGTTTCGATCGACGTCAATTCCGGCCGCGCCACGCGCGAGCACCATATCGAGGATACCGCGCTCAAGACCAACATGGAGGCGGCCGAGGAAGTCGCGCGCCAGCTCCGGCTGCGCGACCTCGCGGGCCTGATCGTCATCGACTTCATCGACATGGACGAGAAGCGCAACAACCGTTCGGTGGAACGCAAGCTCAGCGACTGCCTGCGGCAGGATCGCGCCCGCATCCAGGTCGGCCGCATCTCGCATTTCGGCCTGCTCGAAATGTCGCGCCAGCGCATCCGCGCCAGCGTGCTGGAAAGCTCGACCGAGCCCTGCCCGCAATGCGGCGGCACCGGTCACGTGCGTTCGGTATCCTCGGTGGCGCTGCAATTGCTGCGCGGCCTGGAAGAGATCCTGATGAAGGGGGCGACCCACAATCTCGTGGTCCGCACCCGCACCGATGTCGCGCTCTATGTGCTCAATCACAAACGCGGCCATCTGCGCGATCTCGAGAGCAGCTTCAAGGTCTCGCTGGCGGTGATCGCCGATCCGACCGTAAGCGGCCAGCAATCCTTCATCATCGACCGCGGCGAGATGGTGCACACGCTGGAAGCGGCCAAGGCGCTGCTGGTGACGCAGGCGGCCACCTCGGCCGCGGTCCCGGAAGAGCCCTTCGAGGACGAGGAGCCGTTCGACGCCGAGTTCGAATCCGAAGCCGAGACCGAGGAGGCCGAAGGGCTTGCCGACGATGTCGCGGCCGGCGAGGCCGGCGATGGCGAAGGTCCCCGCCGCAAGCGGCGCCGCCGCCGGCGCGGCCGGTCCGGAGAACTGCGCGAGGGCGTAGCGCCGCCGCGCGACACCCAAGAAATCGTCCAGGCGGAGGCAGGCCCGATCGCCGACGCGCCGGCCGAAGACGGTGAGTCCGACGAGGATGAGACCGAGGAACAGGCCAACCTGGCGCGCGGCGATCAGCCGGGCGGCGACCGGCGCCCGCGCCGTCGTGGACGCCGCGGCGGCCGCCGTCGGCGTGGCGGGCCCGAAGGCGGCGTCGAGGACGGCCTGGTCGGCTCGATCACCGACGAGCTGACGCCGCCGGCGACTTCGGAAGCCGTGGAAGCCGTCGCCGATTTCGAGGGTTATGCGCCCTCGCCATCGCTGCCGGAAGTTCACCCCGAACCGATCGCCACCGCGCCGGAGCCGCAGCATGCGGAGCCTCCGCATAGGGAGCTCCGTCCCTCGCGTGACGAGGTCCATGCCGCCGATCCCGCGCCCGAGCCGGTTGCGACCGAAGCGGAAAAGGCCGCACGGCGGCGATCCACGGTGCGGGAGAAAGTCACCTTCCTGGCGGAGGCGCCGCCGGCCACAGCCGCTCCCGCCAATGCCAGCCCGGCCGAACCGCCGGCGCCGTCCCCTGACGCCGAGCAGTCGGCCGAGGAGCACGGAGCCGACGGCCAGCCCCGCCGCGCCGGATGGTGGACGCGCCGCTTCGGCGGCGGCGAATAGCCAACAGGGGATTACGAATTGAAAAACCGCCCGGGCAGCAACCCGGGCGGTTCTGTTTGGAAGGTCTAAAGCGCGGCCGCTTATCCCGTCGTGATCGCCGTTTTCACGTCGGTCGGATCGACCTGCTGGTTGAGCCTGGCGTGCAGCGTCGCGTGATCGAGTTCGCCCTCCCACCAGGATACGAACACGGTCGCAATGCCGTTGCCGGTGATGTTGGTGAGCGCGCGCACCTCGCTCATGAACTTGTCGATCGAAAACACGATCGCCATGCCCGGCACCAGCGCCGGATTGACCACCGTCAACGTCGCCGCCAGCGTAATGAAGCCCGCCCCCGTCACGCCGCTTGCGCCCTTCGACGTCAGCATCGCCACCACCAGGATGGTCAATTGCTGGGTGAAGGTGAGATCGACGCCGAGCGCCTGCGCGATGAACAAGGTCGCCAAGGTCATGTAGATGTTGGTGCCGTCGAGATTGAAGGAGTAGCCGGTCGGCACCACGAGGCCGACCACCGGCTTGGAGCAGCCGAGCCGCTCCAGTTTCTCCATCAATTGCGGCAGCGCGCTTTCCGACGAGCTGGTGCCGAGCACGATCAGCAGTTCATCCTTGATATAGTTGATGAACTTGAAAATGCTGAAGCCTATGAACCGCGCGATCAGGCCGAGCACGACGACCACGAACAGCCCCGCGGTGACATAGAACAGCGCGATCAGCCCGATCAGGTTGCCGAGCGCCGCGGGCCCGAACTTGCCGATCGTGTAGGCCATGGCGCCGAAGGCGCCGAACGGCGCGGCCTTCATGACGATGGCAATGACACCGAAGACCGCATGCGCGGTGTCGTCGATGATATCGCGCAGCTTCGCGCCGCGCTCGCCCATTGCCATGACGGCGAAGCCGAACAGGATCGCAAACAGCAGCACCTGCAGGATGTCGCCGCGGGCCAGCGCGCCGACCACGCTGTCGGGGATGATGTTGAGGATGAAGTCGACCGACTTCTGCGCTTCGGCCTGCTTGACGTAGGTTTCGACCAGGGCGGCATTGCCCTTCGCGCCAAGTCCGTGGCCGATCTGGACCAGGTTGCCCATGACCAGGCCGAGTATCAGCGCAAAGGAGGACACGATCTCGAAATAGACCAGCGCCTTGATGCCGACCCGGCCGACCTTGCTGGCGTCCTGGATATGGGAGATGCCTGATACCACCGTGCAGAAGATGATCGGCGCGATCAGCATCCGGATCAGCTTGATGAAGCCGTCGCCGAGCGCCTTGATCCAGTCATTGGTGGCAAGGTCCGGCCACAGCCAGCCGACGATGACGCCGATTACGATGGCGATCAGCACCTGGATGTAAAGGATTTTGTACCAGGGTTTTGCCGCCCGAACGCCGGCTCCTGTGACGGTGAGGTTTGCCATTCCGTTTGCTCCCACGCTTCGCCGGATATGCGCGCGCCCACGCGGACGGCCGGTCGCTTTCGAAAAACACCTGAGATCAATTAAGGCGGCCGAGTCAATGCCGGCACGCCACCGTGCGCCGCGGCATAGTCAACCCAGCCAGCGCGCGATTCGCGCCACCGCCTCGTGCATGTCCTCGGCCGACCGCGCGTAGGACAGGCGCAGGAAGTGCCTCCCATGATAGGGATCGAAGTCGACGCCGGGAGTGGCGGCGACATGCGTCTGCTCCAGCATCTTCTTGGCGAATTCGAAACTGTCGGCGGTGAAATCCGAGACGTCGGCATAGAGATAGAAGGCGCCGTCGGCGGGCAGGAATTTGCTCAGGCCCGCGCGCGGCAGCCCTTCGATCAGGATGCGGCGGTTCTCCAGATAGCCGCGCTTGATCGCTTCCATCTCGCCTGCGCCCTCGAACGCCGCTTCGGCTGCGATCTGCGACAGCGTCGGAACGGAAATCGCGAGATTCTGCTGCAGCCTTTCGATCGGACGAACCAGGGGCTCCGGCACCACCATCCAGCCGACCCGCCAGCCGGTCATGCAGAAATATTTCGAGAACGAATTGATCACGAGCGCGTCACGCGAAAGCACCGCCGCCGTCACCGCCGGAAACGCGTAATCGAGCCCATGATAGATCTCGTCGGAGATGAACCGGATGCCGGCGCCGTCGGCCGCCGCGATCAACTGGGTGAGCGCCTCGCGGGACATCATGGTTCCCGTCGGATTGGCCGGACTTCCGACCAGGACCCCCTTCAGGGGCGCCTTGTGGTGCGCGGCCAGCAGCGCCTCCCCGGTCAGGGCATGCCGCGTTTCGCTCGATGTCGCGATCAAGACCGGCTCGCAGCCGAGCGCGGTCAGGATATGACGGTAGGGCGGATAGCCGGGCACGGTGACCGCGACGCGGTCGCCCGGCTCGAACATGGCCAGAAACGCCAGGATGAACGCGCCGGAGGAGCCCGTGGTGACCACGATCCGTCCGGCATCGACAGAACAACCGTAAGCGTCGCGGTAATGGCGCGCGATGCGCTCGCGCAGCGAGGGCATGCCGAGCGCGGACGTATAGTCGATCCGCCCCTCGTCCAGTGCCCGATGCGCGGCTTCGAGCGCCGGGCGGGGCGCCGGCGCTGCCGGCTGGCCGACCTCCATGTGGATGACGTGGCCGCCCGCAGCCTCGATCCGCTCGGCGGCCGCCATCACGTCCATCACCATGAAGGGTGGAACATTACTGCGCCGGGATGCCGAAAGCAGGCCTTCCACACGGTTTGTCAATGTCGCATCAAGCATCGATATCTGGTAAATCCATTCTGTGAATTGGCTCGGGCTTGGTCCATTTGCTAGATTGCCAGCCTGGAAACCGCCATCCAGTGCCCCAGACTAGCCGCATTCCATGGATTGTTAGGGCATACCCCGTGTTCGGCCTGCCGCCAATCGCAAAAAGATCCCCCATGTTGCTCCGCATCGCGCTCCGCAAGACAATGACCGGTTTGACCACCGTCACGATCGCCGCAGCGCTTGCCGTCGTCCCCGTTCTGATACCGGTCGCACCGGTGCTCGCCCAGGAAAACAAAGGCCCCTCGTTCCTGCGCGACACCGAATCCGAACAACTGCTGCGGGAATACACCCGCCCGATCCTTCGCGCGGCGGGACTGGAAAAGCAGAACATCCAGATGGTGATCATCAACGACGCCTCGTTCAACGCGTTCGTTGCCGATGGCCGCCGGATCTTCGTCAATTACGGCGCGATCATGCAGTCGGAGACGCCGAACCAGATCATCGGCGTGCTGGCGCATGAGACCGGCCATCTCGCGGGCGGCCATCTCGCCAAGCTTCGCGAGCAGTTGGCGCAGGCACAGACCCAGATGATCATCGCGATGCTGCTCGGCGCCGGCGCCATGGTGGCGGGCGCGGCCGGCGGCGGCACGGGCCTGGCAAACGCCGGCGCAGCGGCGGTCGCAGCCCCGCAGGAGCTGATCCGCCGCTCGCTCTTGTCCTATCAACGCCAGCAGGAAGAAAACGCCGACCGCGCCGGCGTGAAGTTTCTGACCGCGACCGGTCAATCGCCAAAGGGCATGTACGAAACCTTCAAGCGCTTCACGAGCGAAAGCCTGTTCGCCGCGCGCGGCGCCGATCCCTATCTGCAGTCGCATCCGATGCCGGCCGAGCGCGTGGCGTCGCTCGAGGAGCTCGCCCGCGCCAGTCCCTATTGGGACAAGAAGGACGACGCTGGTTTGCAGGCGCGTCACGACATGATGCGGGCGAAGATCTCGGCCTTCATGGAGCGGCAGGACACCGTCTACCGCCGCTATCCGCTGTCCAACACCAGCCTGCCGGCGCGCTACGCCCGCGCCATCACCGCCTATCTGCATGGCGATCTGAACAACGCGCTGACCCAGATCGACGGGCTCATTCAGGCGCAGCCCAACAACCCCTATTTCTATGAATTGCGCGGTCAGGCGCTATTGGAGGGCGGCAGGCCCAACGAGGCGATCGCGCCGCTGCACAAGGCGCTTTCGCTGTCGAATAATGCGCCCCTCATCGAGATGTTACTTGGGCAGGCGCTCGTGGCCACCGATAGTAAGGCGCATACCGATGAGGCCATCACGATCCTGCGTGCGGCGGTCTCGCGTGAAAGCGAGGCGCCGCTCGGCTACAGCCAGCTCGCGATGGCCTATGGCCGCAAGGGGGACTACGCGGAAGCCGATCTGGCGTCGGCGCAGGCAGCCTATCTGCGCGGCGACAACAAGACTGCGCGCGACCTCGCCTCGCGCGCGAAAACGCGTTTCGCCATCGGCACGCCCGGATGGGTCAAGGCCGACGATATCATCGCCGCCAAGCCGCTGCCCGGCCAAAGGAACAATTAGGGCAAAGAACAATTAGGGGTCCGCGACCGTCTCGGGCAAGCGATCGCACCGGTATTCCCGACAAAGATCATGGTCTGGCGCCGCCGGGCCATTCGGAATAAAGCAACGAGGAATAAATCAACCGCGCTGGAGTACCAAGACAAAGGGAAACCGGCTTCATCAGAGGATTTACGAATGCCTTCGCTCCGTCTGCTCGTCCCTGCCCTGCTTGCCTTCGCGCTTTGCGCAGCGCCGCTTCCCGTCTCGGCGGAGAGCTTCTCCGACGCCCAGCGCGGCGACATCGAAACCATCGTCCGCAATTACCTGATCGCGCATCCCGAGGTGCTCGAGGAGGCGATGACCGAGCTGAGCAAGCGGCAGGCCGCTGCCGAACAGCAGAAGCATGAAGCGAGCATTTCGCAGAACGCGGACACGATCTTCAATTCGCCGCGCGGCGTCGTGCTCGGCAACAAGGATGGCGACGTCACCTTCGTCGAGTTCTTCGACTACAATTGCGGCTACTGCAAACGCGCCATGGCCGACATGCTCGATCTCATGAAGAACGATCCGAAGCTGAAGGTCGTGCTGAAGGAATTTCCGGTGCTGAGCGAAGGTTCCGTCGACGCCGCCAAGGTCGCGGTCGCCGTGCGCATGCAGGATCCGAGCGGCAAGAAATATCTCGACTTTCATCAGAAGCTGCTCGGCGGCCGCGGCCCGGCCGACAAGGCGCGGGCGTTGGCCGCCGCCAAGGATGCCGGCCTCGATACCGCGCGGATCGAAAAGGATCTGACGAGCCCGGAGGTCAAGGCCACCATCGAAGAGAACTTCAAGCTCGCCGAGGACATGGGCATGAACGGCACGCCGAGCTATGTGATCGGCAAGCAGGTCGTGATTGGCGCCGTCGGCCTGGAAGGGCTGAAGGAAAAGATCGGCGTGGCGCGCTGCGGCAAGGCCACCTGCTAAAGCAGGCCTCTTCCTAAACCACGCGATTGCAAAATCCGGCTGCGGCGCAGCCGGATTTTTTTGTTCATCGCGCGTTCAGCAAAACAATCGCGCAAAACAAACGTGATGGAACATCATATCCGACGGAACATCTCTCATCGCCTTTCGTTGTCGGCGCGGGCAATGCAAACACACCCGAGGAGAGAACATGATGTCCAAGCGTTTCATGATTTCGGTCGCCGCGATTGCGCTGATCGCCGGTGCTGGCGCGGCCAATGCGCAGGGAACCGGAATGAAGGGCGATTCCGGCGGAGCTGCGATGCAACACAGCGCGCCGGCTGGCGGCGCTGCCGCGCCGGCCGACCGTGGCTCTGCGCAACCGTCGGGCGCGACCGCTGAGAAGGCCGCGCCGTCCGAGGCTGCGCCTGGCAACGCCAAGGGCCAGCGCGCCGGTGAGACCGCTCCCGGTCAGAAGTCCAAGGGCATGAGCGCCCAGACTGAAACCAAGGGCGCTGAAACCAAGGGCGCCGACACCAAGGGCGGCAAGGACATGAAAGCCGAAGGCCGCGAAGGCCCGAACGGCAACATGAAAGCGGAAGGTCGCGAAGGCCGCGACAACAACATGAAGGCGGAAGGCCGTGAAGGCCGCGACAATGGCCGGACGAACGCCGAGACCCGCGAAGGCCGTGACAACACCAAGATGAACGCGGAAACCAAGAACGAGCGCTCGCAGACGACGACCGGCCAGGCCGGCGCCGGTGCGAAGATCTCGACCGAGCAGCGCACCAAGATCACCACGGTGATCCGGAACGAGCATGTGCAGCCGTTGACCAATGTCAACTTCAACATCTCGGTCGGCACCCGCATTCCGCGCGAGGTGAGCTACCACCCGCTTCCGGCGGAAGTCGTGACGATCTATCCGGAATGGCGCGGCTATAATTATGTGTTGGTCCGCGACCGGATCATCGTGATCGACCCGCAGACCTTCGAGATCGTGGCCGTTCTCGACGTCTAAGTCGTAAGTCTATCGACGAACGGGCGGGCCTTGTGCCCGCCTGTTTTTTTGCCGCCCCCCTCAGGCCGCAGGCTCCGGGCTTTGGCGCTTCGCCCTTGTCCACAGGCGGCCCTGCTTGCGAGCGTGGTTAATCAGCGATTTCTGCTGGTTCTGCTGGCTTTTTTGCGAGGCGGATGAGGCGTTTGGGCCGGTCGCGGCGCTGCCTAAAGGCTTCCCCTGCGCGCCGTTGTTACCTATAACCCCCGCCACCTGCCGCGACATTGCCGGAAAACGGGATGGCCATACCCCCTGACCAGACGATCTATGTGCTCAACGGGCCGAACCTCAACATGCTGGGGACGCGCGAACCCGACACCTATGGCCATGCCACGCTGGCCGATGTCGAGAAGCTGTGCGCCGAGGCGGCAGCGCAGTTCGGCCTGACAGCCTGTTGCCGGCAGTCCAACCATGAAGGCCAGTTGATCGATTTCATCCACGAGGCCCATGCCAAAAAAGCCTGCGGGATCATCATCAACGCCGCCGCCTACTCGCATACCTCGATCGCGCTGCACGACGCGCTGAAGGCGGTGAATATCCCCACCGTCGAGGTGCATATCAGCAACATCCACGCCCGCGAGAGCTTCCGCCACCACTCCTTCACCGCCATGGCCGCCTTTGCGACACTTTCCGGCTTTGGAATCGATGGATACCGGCTCGCAATCAACGGTCTTGCCGCCAAAATCGGGGCCAAGGCCAAAGCTTGACAAACCAAGGCTTGACGAACCAGGCCTGACGCCCCGCCCGCCAACACGCACAGAGTTTTCCGGAATCAAGATCATGGCGCGCCAGCCTGACGACAAACCAGCCGCAAAATTTTCCTCCGACGACAGCACGCTCATTCGCGAGCTGGCGTCGCTGCTCGACGACACCAATCTCACCGAGATCGAGATCGAACGCTCCGGCCTCAGGGTCCGCGTCGCCCGCAATGTCAGCATCGCGGCCGCGATGCCCGCCGCGTATCACGCCGCGCCGGCTGCTGCCGCGGCGGCGGTCGCCGATCTCTCCAAGCATCCGGGCGTGGTGCCCTCGCCGATGGTCGGCACGGCCTATTGGGCGCCGGAGCCCGGCGCCAAGCCGTTCATCGAGGTCGGCAGCAAGGTCTCGGCGGGGCAGACCCTGCTGATCATCGAAGCGATGAAAACGATGAACCAGATTCCCTCGCCGCGTGCCGGCACCGTGACGCAGATTCTCGTCGAGGACGGCCAGCCGGTCGAATTCGGCGAGCCGCTGGTAATTATTGAGTAGGCGAGTAGCGAATGGCGAATAGCGAGTAGGCTAGCTCTCACCATTCGCCACTCCCTATTCGCCATTCGCCCTCTAGGATCCCATGTTCGACAAAATCCTCATAGCCAATCGCGGCGAGATCGCCCTACGCATCCTGCGGGCGTGCAAGGAATTGGGAATCCTGACGGTCGCGGTGCATTCCACCGCCGACGCCGACGCGATGCATGTCCGCCTCGCCGACGAGAGCGTCTGCATCGGGCCGCCGCCGTCAAAGGACAGCTATCTCAACGTGCCGGCGCTATTGGCCGCCTGCGAGATCACGGGCGCCGACGCCGTCCATCCCGGCTACGGATTCCTCTCGGAGAACGCCCGCTTCGCCGAGATCCTGGCCGACCATAATCTGCATTTCATCGGCCCGAAGGCCGAGCACATCCGCCTGATGGGCGACAAGATCGAGGCCAAGAAGACCGCCAAGAAGCTCGGCATTCCCGTGGTGCCCGGTTCCGACGGCGCGGTCGGCCCGAACGACGACGCGATGGGCATTGCCAAGGCGATCGGCTTTCCGGTGCTGGTGAAAGCCGCCGCCGGCGGCGGCGGACGCGGCATGAAGGTCGCGCATACCGCCGATGAACTGTTGCTGGCGCTCTCGACCGCCTCCAACGAAGCCAAGTCGGCGTTCGGCGACGCCTCGGTCTATCTGGAAAAATACCTGCAGAAGCCGCGCCACATCGAAATCCAGGTGCTCGGCGACGGCCGCGGCGGCGCGATCCATCTCGGTGAGCGCGACTGCTCGCTGCAACGCCGCCACCAGAAGGTCTGGGAGGAAGGCCCCTCGCCGGCACTGGACGCCGCGGCGCGCACCAAGATCGGGCTGACGGTCGCAAAAGCGATGCAGCAGTTGAAATATATCGGCGTCGGCACGGTGGAATTCCTCTACGAGGACGGCGAGTTCTATTTCATCGAGATGAACACCCGCATCCAGGTCGAGCATCCCGTCACCGAGATGATCACCGATATCGACCTCGTGCTGGAGCAGATCCGCATCGCCGCCGGCGGAGAACTGCCGCTGACGCAGAACGAAGTCGTCATCAACGGCCACTCCATCGAGTGCCGGATCAACGCCGAAAATCCCGTGAGCTTCCGCCCCTCTCCCGGCAAGATCCTGCAATACCATCCGCCGGGCGGCCTCGGCGTCCGGATCGATTCCGCCGTCTATCAGGGCTATGTGATTCCGCCCTATTACGATTCGCTCGTCGGCAAGCTGATCGTGCACGGCAAGACCCGCGGCGAATGCCTGATGCGGCTGCGTCGCGCGCTCGACGAAATGGTAGTCGAGGGCATCGAGACCACGCTGCCGCTGTTCCGCGCCTTGGTGCGCGAGCCCGCCATCATCGACGGCGACTATCATATCCACTGGCTTGAACAATATCTCGCCGGCCAGCCTGCCGCCTGAGCGAAATAGCCTCTGCATACCGCTGGAACTTTTCAGTTCCGCGGGCGTTATCAGGGACTTTCATGCTTTTCCGCTTGGGGAACGGGCGAATTCCTTGAAATTCACGCGCACGAGTTTGCCGTGACGCCTGACGTCAAACGCAGGCGCTGGGCGCTAGGCCAGATCCTGCTGCTATCGGCGGGATTCATGGTGCTCGTGGCGGTCAGCATCGCCTCGGTGCTGTTGGTGAACAAGGCGCGCGAGGACTCTGGCTGGGTGATCCACACCGTCGAGGTCGAAAACCAGACCAACGCGCTGCTGCTGGAAATCCAGCGGGCAGAAAGCGCTGGGCGCGGCTATCTCCTGACCTCCGGTCCGGAATTTCTGTCCGACCACGAGCAGGCCGTGCAGGGCGTCCTTCCCGACCTCGACAAGCTCAGCCATTTGACGACCGACAATCCGGCTCAGATCGAAAACGTCAAGCGGCTGCGGGCGGCGGTCGAAGTCCGGCTCGACCAGTTCGCGCGGGAAATACAATCCGTCAAGAACGGCCAGTCGCAGAAGGCTACCGACCTGGTGCGCGAGGCTGCCGCGAGCAATGCGACGAGCGCGATCCGCAACGTGACGGGCGCGATGCGCATCGAGGAAGAGCGGCTGTTTGCGCTGCGAACCGCCAATGCCGACCACAGCCAGTTGCTGGCCTCGACCGTGACGATCACGGGCTCCGGCCTCGTCATCGCGCTGGCCGGCATTTCCATCTTCCTGGTGCGGCGTTCGTCGCGCGCGCGCGACGAGGCCGAGGCGCGGCTGCGCGACAGCAACCTCAATCTCGAAGCGACCGTCGATGAGCGCACCGCCGATCTCCGCGAAGCCAACAACGAGATCCAGCGCTTCGCCTACATCGTCAGCCACGATCTGCGCTCGCCGCTCGTCAACATCATGGGCTTCACCAGCGAATTGGAGGAATTGCGCGGCGACATTTTCAGGCGCATCGCAGCCCTGGCGCGCGCCGCCTCCCCCATGCCGGTCCCGCCGGTTGCCGCCGACGCCGAACCCGAGCTCGAAGGCGCCGACCACCAGCTCTCGCAGGATTTCTCCGAGGCGCTCGCCTTCATCAAATCGTCGATCGGCAAGATGGATCGGCTGATATCGGCGATCCTCAATCTGACCCGCGAGGGACGGCGCCAGTTCGAGCCGGAACGGATCGATACGCGCGAGCTGATCGAGACGATCGCGGCGACGCTGGCGCATCAGGCGGTGGAAGCGCAGGCCGAGATCCATATCGAACCGCTGCCGCGCATCGTGAGCGACCGGCTCGGGCTGGAGCAGATCTTCTCCAACCTGATCGACAATGCGATCAAATACCTCAAGCCCGGGGTTCCCGGCAAAATCACCGTTCGGGGCCGCACCAAGCTCGGCTTTGCGATCTTTGAGGTCACGGACAACGGCCGGGGCATCGATCAGAAGGACCATCAGCGCATTTTTGACCTGTTCCGCCGGGCCGGAACCCAGGATAAGCCTGGACAGGGCATCGGTCTCGCCCATGTCCGCGCCCTGGTGCGGCGCTTGGGGGGGACCATGTCGGTCGCCTCCGAGCTTAACACCGGCAGCACATTCACGATAACCTTGCCCATTCAGTGGACCGTCAGCAATCGGAACGGAGATTCATGGCAACCCCCGTCACCATCATCATGATCGAGGACGACGAAGGCCACGCCCGCCTGATCGAGCGGAACATTCGCCGTTCCGGCGTCAACAATGACATCGTCCCGTTCACCAACGGTACAGAGGCGATGAGGTATCTGTTCGGCCCGGACGGCAGCGGCGTCGGCCACAAGGGCCAGGCGCTGCTGATCCTGCTTGATCTCAATCTGCCCGACATGACCGGGATCGATATCCTGCGCCAGATCAAGGAGAACAAGTTCCTGAAGGCCGCGCCGGTCGTAGTGCTCACCACCACCGACGATTCCCAGGAGATCAAGCGCTGCTACGAGCTTGGCTGCAACGTCTACATCACCAAGCCGGTCAACTACGAAAGCTTCGCCAACGCCATTCGCCAGCTCGGCCTGTTCTTCTCCGTCATCCAGGTTCCGCCCGCCACCCTGTGAATGCGATCCCATGAAACCGACCATGCCCACGCTGCTCTATATCGACGACGACAAGGCGCTGGCCCGGCTGGTCGACCGCGGCCTGACCCGGCTCGGGCTCAAGGTCATTCACGCCGAAAGCGGCGCGCGCGGGCTCGATCGCCTCACCGAGGGCGGCATCGACGTCGTGGCGCTGGACCAGTACATGCCGGGGCTTGACGGCCTCGAAACGCTCGAGCGGATCATGGCGATCGCCAATGCCCCGCCGGTGGTGTTCGTCACGGCCTCGCAGGATTCCAGCATCGCGGTGACCGCGCTGAAGGCCGGCGCCGCCGACTATCTGGTCAAGGACGCCAGGGGCGATTTCATTCCGCTGCTGCACGTCGCTGTCGAAAGCGCGCTGCGCCAGGCGCAATTGCAGAAGGCACGCGACGAGGCCGAGGCCGAGGTCCACGCCTCGCGCGACCGCTACGCGGCGCTCGCCGCCGAGCGCGAGGTGCTGCTGCGCGAGGTCAACCATCGTGTCGGCAACAGCCTGCAGATCATCGCGTCGCTGCTGCATCTGCAGGCCAATTCGAGCAACCAGGACGACGTCAAGGCGGCGCTGACCAACGCCATGGGACGGGTCGCGGCGGTGGCGCAGGTGCATCGCCGGCTCTACACCTCGCACGACCTGAAGAGCGTACTGCTCAATCAATATCTCGACGCGCTGCTGGAAGACCTCCGGCGTTCCGCCGAGGGCAACAAGATGTCGCGGCTGACCTTGAAGGCCGAGCCGATCGAGATCGATCCCGACCGCGCGGTGGCGATCGGCATCATCGTCAATGAGCTGGTGATGAACGCCGTGAAATACGCCTATCCGGATTACGCGGGGCCCATTCACGTCGACCTGCATGTCGAGGACGACGACATCCTGTTGTCGATCTCGGACGACGGCGTCGGCCTCAACGGCAAGAGCGATCCGCGTTCCACCGGCATGGGGCAGCGCATCGTCAGCGCCATGGGCTCCAAACTGGAGGCCAGCGTGGAGCGCGACCCGGACCATGCCGGTACCCGGATCGTGGTCAAGTTTCGGCGCACCAAGACGCCGCCGGTCAAATCGACCGCCATCGCCGCCGGGAAGTAGCGAGCCTTCGCCTCGGCGGGCATCACGGGATGCTTATCGCCCGCGCCTGCGCCCTTTGCTATGCTCGCTGCATGAATTCGCGCGACTCCGCCGTTTCCGAAATCACGCCCGAAGTGCTGCTGCGCGCCTATGCCTGCGGCATCTTTCCGATGGCCGAGAGCGCCGACGACCCGACCCTGTTCTGGGTCGAACCGGAAATGCGCGGCGTGATCCCGCTCGAGGGTTTCCGCATCTCGTCGCGGCTGGCGCGCACGGTGCGCTCGGATGCCTTCACGGTGACCGTCAATCGGGCCTTCAAGGCGGTCATGGCGGGCTGTGCCGCGCCGCAAGTCGGCCGTGAGGACACCTGGATCAACAAGCGCATCCGCGATCTCTATGGCGGCCTGCACGCGCTCGGCCACGGCCACAGCGTCGAGGTCTGGCAGGATGGCGATCTGGTCGGCGGGCTATACGGGGTGAGCCTCGGCCGCGCGTTTTTCGGCGAGAGCATGTTCCACCGCGTGCGCGACGCCTCCAAGGTGGCGCTGGTGCATCTGGTGGCCCGCCTGATCGCCGGCGGCTTCGAGCTGCTCGACACGCAATATGTCACCGACCATCTGAAGACGTTCGGCGCCGTCGAAATCTCGCGGCGGCGCTACACCGCGCTGCTCGACAAGGCCATCAAAGGCGAGCCCGCGGATTTTGCCCGGCTGCCGGTCGAGCACCCGATATCAGGCACTGACGCGCTCGCGATCATCGCAACGCGGGGTGGTGGTTTCGCGCCCTAGATCATGATGCGATTACAAGGAATCGCATCATGATCTCATCTCTTTGATTGAGCATGATCTCCGCGCAAACGCTTTGCGTTTGTCGCGAGGGAA
>Ga0137412_10000657_pt1 | contig 25161 bp, 22 predicted proteins | sample CZODoug2_1_16fun_FD_122160 | JGI IMG/M metagenome (GOLD analysis project Ga0137412, IMG submission 122160) | Vadose zone soil fungal communities from Angelo Coast Range Reserve, California, USA - CZODoug2_1_16fungal (Hybrid Assembly) | ecosystem: Environmental > Terrestrial > Soil > Vadose zone... | reverse complement strand
GCTGCATCTTATAGTATTGTCACAAATCATTCACGTTTTCCACGCATAGCACCCATCAAAATAATTCGTGGGGCGACACTGGCCGGTACCGGTTAACGTGTATAGGTGGGGACTTTTCGGGCGCCCGGCCCGGCTCAGAGCCCGTTGAGGCGGGCAGGATAGGCCTTCCAGGAGAAGGCACAAAGGTATAGAAAGAAGGAGGACAATCCCTATGGTTAAACAATATCTTCTGGCGAGCGATTTCGACCAGACATTGAGTTTCAACGATTCCGGCGTGGCGTTGAGCGAGTTGATCGGATTTCACGGCTTTCACGACAAGGTGAAGGGCCTGGCCGAGATGAACCTTGTTCAGCAGGGTGCCGAGCTTTCGTATTTGATACTGCACGACCCGGAATTCCGGCGGGTGCGCAAGGAGCACCTTGTGCAGACCGGCAAAAAGATAAGACTGAAGCATGACGTGGACCTGTTTGCGCGTTCAGTAGAGAACATTGCGGACGGATACAAAATATCCTTCTACGTGATTTCCGCGGCGCCGCAGGAGATTATTCAGTCGGCGCTGGAGGGGATTGTGCCGCCGGACCATATTTTCGGAACGAGGTTCCGGTACAACGAGGCGACGGGAGAGGTTCAGTCCATCGTGAGGGCTTCCGCAGGGTGGGGGAAGATTACCGTGCTGGAAGAGTTGCGGGCGGATCTTGGGATCAGCCACGACCATATTATCTACATGGGGGATGGCAGTTCCGATTTGCCGGTGATGATGCATGTGAACCAGTACGACGGGCTGACGATTGCCGTGTCGGAGGCAAAGTTTATCTCGCGTATCGCGCGGCGCACGGTGCTGAGCGACAACGCGATGAGCGTGCTGGTGCCGGTGATGGAAGAGGTGCTGCACTGGGATTCTCCGGAAATCCGGCGGTTCTTTGCGGCGCACGGATTGATGCTGCGCGAGTGGGACAAAATGCGCACAGATATGCTGACGATTGAAGAGAACTCGGTGCCGAATACGGCTGCGGCAGTGCAGTGAGAAGAGCCGATAACAGATAACAGCGATCAGATAACAGGAACCTGACATGCGGGCTCTTGATGGCCTGCGCTTAAGGAACGTCTTGGTTGCAATCCCTCACCTGCGGATTTTGCGGGTGAGGGATATGTTTTTTGCGACAAGGGGGAAGGGCAGATTCCTACTTCCCCTTGAAAAACGAACGAAGGGAAGGATGAGATTCCTCGCGTAGATTTCGGCGATTCTCAAGGCTTTTTGCTATGCTGGATTTTTGAGGAGGATGAGATGTCGCGGAAGAAAATTCTGATGCTGGTGGGGGATTATGTTGAGGACTATGAGGTGATGGTGCCGTTCCAGGCGTTGCTGATGGTGGGCCACACGGTGCATGCGGTTTGTCCCGGGAAGAAATCGGGCGAAGTGGTTCGCACGGCGATTCACGATTTTGAGGGGGATCAAACGTATTCGGAAAAGCGCGGACACAATTTTGCGCTGAATGCGACGTTCGACACGATCAAGGCGGAGGATTACGATGCACTGGTGATTCCCGGGGGCCGCGCGCCGGAATATATCCGGCTGAACGCGCGCGTGCTCGATATCGTGCGGCACTTTGCGAACGGGAAAAAGCCGATTGCGGCTCTCTGCCACGGAGCGCAAGTATTAGCCGCGGCGGGAGTGTTGCAGGGGAAGAAGTGCAGTTGCTATCCGGCGGTGGCTCCGGAGGTCACGCTTGCGGGTGGAACATTCGAGGACGTAGCGATGACCGAGGCCGTTGTGGACGGCAACCTGGTGAGCGGACCGGCATGGCCGGCGCATCCGGTGTGGCTAGCGAAGTTTCTGGGAGTGCTGGGAACGCGCATCGAAGCGTAAGCCGTTTTTCCGGCGAACGCGACTTTGCCGGCTTAATCGAACGCAAAATTTCGATTGGTTTCTTCGGTTAATTAAATGTTTTGTTGCCCCTTCCTAATATTCATGGCAGCGTCCATAATCATTTGTTTTGCTAATCCACAGTGAGGCGAGCAGAGCATCATGGCGAATATAAACGTAAAAAAGGGCGTGATCGGAATCTTGACGGGCGGCGGTGACGTGCCGGGATTGAATCCGGCGATTCGCGCGGTCACTTTTCGCGCACTTCGAGAAGGTTACGAAGTGATCGGCATCCGCCGTGGCTGGGCGGGGCTGGTGGACATGGTCCGCGACGAAAAGCACGACAATTCGAATAATTTTCAGCGGCTGACGGAGGATGTAGTGAATCGGGCGGGCCGCACCGGCGGCACTTTCCTGCATTCTTCGCGTACGAATCCCGCGCGCGTCAGCAAGAGCAGCGTGCCGGATCACCTGAAGGGCGAGTACAACGCAGAGAAGAACGACCTGACGCCGGAAGTGCTGAAGAATCTCGCGTGGCTGGGCATCGAATACATGATTCCGATCGGCGGCGACGACACGCTCAGTTACGGCGTGCGGTTGTACAAGGAAGGCGTCCGCGTGGTGGCGATTCCGAAGACGATGGACAACGACGTGCCGGGGACGGATTACTGCATCGGGTTCAGCACGTGCATCACGCGGACGATTCAGATGACGAATGCGCTGCGCACTTCGGCCGGCTCCCACGAACGCTTCATGGTGCTGGAAGTTTTCGGGAGATATGCGGGATTCACGGCCATGCTGCCGACGATGGCTGGAGCGGCGCATCGCTGCGTGATTCCGGAACACAAATTCAAGATCGATCAGCTAACGGAATTGCTGGTGAACGATCGCAACCGAAATCCGAGCCGGTACGCCATTGTGCTGGTTTCAGAAGGGGCGATGTTCGAAGGCGGGGAGATGGTTTTCCAGAAAGATGCCGCAGACGCATTTGGACACAAGAAACTGGGGGGCATCGGGGAAGTGGTGGCCGAAGAGCTGACGGAGCTTTCGCCGAAATACAACAACGGGAAGAAAATCGAGTGCATCAGCCAGAAGCTGGGTTACCTGGTGCGTTGCGGCGATCCGGACGCGATCGATTCCATCGTGCCGATGGCGTATGGCAACCTGGCGCTGGACCTTTTGCTCAACCGGATTCACGGGCGGCTGGTGGTACTGAAGAACGGGCGCTACGACAACATGCCGATCGAAACGGTCACCGCGACGAAAAAATTCATCAGCCTCAAGGAGCATTACAGCACCGAGCGGCTGCGCCCGGTGTTCAAGAGCTTTGAGATGAAGCCGCTGTTCCTGATGACCAGCGAGATAGCCTGATCATTCCAGCCGGGCGCGTGGAGTCACTTGCGCGCCCCACTTTCTTCCTGCACCACCCCATAACTTCGCTATTGCGACCAGGCCAAGATGGTGGAATAGCGCGATTATTCCCAGCGCCCCCACTTATGCATTTTCCTTCGCCGTTTCTACCATCTTATGACTCGGTTTTATGTAACTGCGGTTCCCGGCGATACATCAAAAGTGTGAATCTAAGAGTGAGGTGCCGAATGGAATTTCGCGCGCTTGGAATAGCTGGTCCACAAGTTTCCGCGCTTGGGCTTGGCTGCATGGGAATGTCGGAGTTTTACGGATCGCGGGATGATGCCGAGTCGATTGCGACGATTCACCGCTCGATTGAGCTGGGGATGAGCTTTTTGGATACGGCGGACGTTTACGGTTTTGGGGACAATGAGGTCCTGGTGGGAAAGGCCATTCGCGACCGCCGCGACAAAGTTTTCCTGGCCACCAAATTTGCCATTCTGCGGGACCGCGCCAATCCCACCGTGCGCGCCGTTAGCGGAAAGCCAGAGTACGTTCGGGCGGCTTGCGATGCCAGCCTGAAGAGGCTGGGAGTGGATACGATTGACCTGTACTACCAGCATCGCGTGGATCCCAATACACCAATTGAAGAGACAGTCGGCGCGATGGCGGAACTCGTGAGATTGGGAAAGGTGCGCTACCTGGGACTTTCGGAGGCGTCGCCTGCGACCATTCGGCGCGCGAATGCCGTGCACCCCATTGCGGCGCTGCAATCTGAATATTCGTTGTGGACGCGCGATCCGGAGGATGAAGTTTTGCGGGCCACGCGCGAGCTGGGGATTGCGTTCATCGCTTACAGCCCGCTGGGGCGCGGGTTTCTGACGGGGCAGATCAGGAAATTCGAGGACCTGGAGGCGGATGATTACCGGCGCAATTCGCCGCGCTTTCAGGGCGAGAACTTTCAGAAGAACATTGACCTGGTGGCGCGCGTGGAGACGATTGCGCGAGAGAAACGTTGCACGCCGGGACAACTGGCGCTTGCCTGGTTACTCGCGCAGGGCAAAGACATCATTCCTATTCCAGGGACGAAGCGGCGCAAGTATCTGGAGGAGAATGCGGGTGCGCTAGGCGTGAAACTCAGCGCGGATGACCTGCGGCGCATCAATGAAGTGGCGCCAAAGGGCGCGGCCTCTGGCCCCAGGTATCCGGAGACGATGATGACGTTTGTAAATGGATGATTCTGTCGCGGCATGCGAGCCTGATCGGACTTCGCCGCTCTGTAGCTCAGGCCTTTGGGGCCTGAGGGTTTTGGTGGCCATGCCACGAGTGTGCCAGCGCAGTGGAAGGCCTCACCCCTAAAGGGGTGAGCTACAGAATTAAAAGAGTGCGCTATTTTCCGCCCGTTTGCAGGCCGGGGAAAAGATACGTGGGCTTCACTTCTTTCCGTTTTGACCAATCGTGATAGGTGTGGCATTCGAAGCAGCGGGATTCGGCGTGGTCCGGGCCGGGCGCGTGGCACGTTTTGCAGTTCGCGAGAGGTGGCACGAGGACGTCGCTGGTTTCCTTGCTGGTGAGCGCGCCGGGATGGCAGCCCATGCAAGAGAAACCGCGGTGGGCATCGTGATCGAAGCGCGCGTGGGGCATCCAGCGTTCGGTGAGGCGGGCATCCGCCACGCGGGGCAGGGAGGCGCCTTTCACCGCGCTCAACGCGTGGCATTGCTTACACGTTTTGCGCCAGAGGAGTTCTTCGGCGTCGGCGGTGCGCTCGGCGACCCACTGCGCCGGAGTTAGGACGCGGACTTCGGGCGGCAACGGCCTTCCCGTCAGGTCGCGTTGCGGATCCCGCACAACCCGGGCTTCCGCGGGATGCGCGGCGATGTATTCCTGAAATTTCTTTACAACAAATGTGTGGACGACGTCTGGCTTATCGTGCGGCACGCCGATGTCGAAGCGCTTGTCGAAGCTCAGCAGGTGGCATGCAGCGCAGGCGGTGGAAAACTTTACTGGCGCCATGTAGGCACGGCCCATGGCGTGGCGGGGTTGCAGCGTCCCGGATTTCACCGGGAGCAGTACTTCCTTACTTTCGTAGGTGACTTTGGCGTTTACGTAATTTGGGTCGGCGTAGGGCCAGGAGGCTGTGACGGCTTCCGGGCGATGGCAATCGGCACACTCCATCTGGACAAGCGGGCCGTTGGGGCCGCGGCGGATCGGTTGCATGTGGATGGAATGGTTCAGCAGGATGGCGCCGGGGTCTTTGGCTTTGTTGCGCAGTGCGGCGATTTCCGGGTGGCCGTCTTTGAGAGTGCGGATGTTAGTGGCATAGGGTGTGTTGCCTGCGGAAACTTTCAGATGCGAGTGGCATTCAGAACAACTGATATTGCTGGAGGCGACGATGTTGACGTGGCCGCGGTGTTCGACGTGGCAGGTTGCGCAGGCGGGGACATCGGCGCGGACCTGGTTTTCGTGGTGCATCGGGCCGTCGTGACAGGAGAGGCACGCCGTGTCGGCGGCTTTCTCGGCGAATTCGCCGATTTTTTGGACGTGGCAAACGGCGCATTGTTTTTCTAGGACGGCGTGGGGCCCGCTCATGCGGCCGCTGGAGTACACGCGGGAGTCGCGTGAGAAACCGCGCCAGGCGATCCAGCCGATGGCGAGCAAGGGAGCGAGGATGACCAGGATGAGTCTGGCGCGCTTGAACGGGGTGGGGCGCTTGAAATAGTTCAGGTCAATGCGCTGCGCCACCGTTTTGGTTGTGCGTGTTCTGGCCAATGGTTGCTCCGAACTTGCTCACCCGCGCAAATTGTTTTGTTGCGCCGGCTTCCAGCCGGCGATATTAGCTCTCTCGGAAATGCTGGCCGGCCCTCCTTTGTCAGGGCAACCAGGATGCCGGCGCCGCCTCTAATATCGCAATGCCATTACGGCGTGAATGGCTCCCAAAAGAATCAGCGCCAGCGAAAGCGGAATGTGCACCAGCAGCCAGCCGTGCAACCAGCGGTGCAGGAGTTCCTGGCGCATCAGTTGCCGGGTTTCGTCGCAGATGCCGAGGAGATCGTCGAGAGCGGGATGCGCGACCGGCGGCATCAGACGGCGCAACGCGGCGAAGGCGCTTTTCGCGAGCTCTGGATCGCCGAGGCGCTGGCGTTGCCAGGCTGGCGCTTCGAGGAACGCGCGGACTTCGGAGAAGTAGAAAAGCCGCAGCGGCTTGCTTTCTTCTTCGGTCAGCAAAACAATTTCGGGAGCCATCGCAACGGCAGCGCTTGCGCCTGCGCTGACCGCCGCGGAGGTGCGCAATGGCGCGGAGGATGCCGCGATGGGGCGAAGAGCGGTGAAGCCGCCGGCGCGCTGGCCTTCGTCGATTTCTTTTACGAGGCCGAGGCGGCCGCAGACGCTTTCGACCAATTTGTCGGCTTCCATGCGGAGGGCTTTGCGGACATTGCCGATTTCGTCGTATATCGTTTCGAGAGGAACGTCATTGGTCATCACGCGAGGCACATAATTCTGGAGGGCCGCGCCGTATAAGCCGCTGCCAACGGTGATGATCGTCAGCCACATCAACACGCGCGTCAGCGTGCCGCCAAAATGGAATCCACCGTGTAACAAAATCATCGGCAGGCTCAAGAGGCCGAACCACAGATGGCCGCGCATCCAGGCTTGCGCGCGGCCGACTCTCCAAGTCGGAACGCGTTTCCGCGCGCCGAGCAGCGCAGCGAAGAACATGAACGCGAACCCGGTGATGCCAAACATCAGGCCCATGAAGCTGCCGCCGCTTGGCCCGGTGGGCGATTGCAAGACATAAATCACGTAGGCGATCACGCTGACCACCAGGAGTGCGAGAGATCCGAGCGCCCAACCGCGTTGTGTGTGGTCCATTCTCATGCGGGTGCGCTCATCTCTTGTTGCCTTGCCCGAGAATTTCCCCGAAGAATTTTCTCGGATCGACGCGATGCGCTGCGTCGTGCGGGCACGCGTAGACGCAGCTCGGTTCTTTCAGGTGCGTGCAGAGATCGCAGGAGGTTGCTTTTTGCTTGATGACGGCTTTTTTTCGGCCGGCGTGCTCGGGATCGTCCGCGAGCACCTCGAACGGGTGCAGGTTGATGTTGCCGTAGGGGCAATTGCGCGCGCAGAGGCCGCAGCCGATGCACCAGTCTTCGATAATGACTTCGAGGGAATTGCGGCGGCGGATGGAGCCGACGGGGCAGCCGACCATGCAGAGAGGGTCGCGGCACTGGCGGCAGGACGTGGCGACGAGGTAGTTTTCGAAGCGCAGGCCGTCGCGCACCAGGCGGGTTACGCCGTCGTGCGCGTCGGCGCAGGCATTCACGCAGGCATCGCAGCGTGTGCAATTTTTCAAGTCGAGAATCAGCAGGCTTTGCGCTTCCATCAGACCTTGCGAGAGGAATTGGTCGAGCGGAACGCGCTCCACCATTTGCAGGCGGTGCTCGTTGGCGGCACGGCGCTCTGCGGCAACATTTTCGAGGCCCGTGCGGATGTTGGGAAAACGGTCGACCATCTGGCCGAAGTCATCGCCTGAAATTTTGACGACCTCGACGTGATCGAGGGCGGTGCAGGTTGCTGTGCGGAGGCCGCCGCCGAGTAGTCCGATTTCGCCGAAATAGTCTCCGCGCGAGAGATAGGCGAGGACGAGTTCTCCGCCGGGGTATTCCTCGGTGATTTTTACGAAACCGATGCGCACGAGGTAAAAGCTGTCGGCGGGATCGCCCTGGCGCGCGATCACCTGGCCGGGAGCGTAACGCACGAGCTCGACGCTTTCTTTCAGGTGCGTGATGAAATCGGGCGAGAGTTCGGAGAACATCGGCACGCCGCGCAGATGATTCTCGAGGGCGCGGCGGCGATAATTCTGGTCCACCTGGGCGCGGAAGGTTTTGTTCTTCTGCATGATGTCGAGAACATTGCGCAGCATTTCGTACGCGACGACATCGGATTCCGCGCGCACGGTTGCGGAGCGCGGGTAGAAATTCATGCAGGTCATTTCGCCGAAGAGATCGCCGGTGCCGAGTTCGGCGACGGGGTTGCCGTAGGCGAGATCGACGGAGGCGTCGATAGGAATGATGCGGTCGCGCGTTTCTTCCACGCGTTTATCTTCTTCGCGGCCGACCAGCGAACTTTTCAGTTTTTTGAAAAGGCCGAGTGCGCCGCCTTCGGTTTTCACGTGAGCGATAGGCGTGGAGATCGAAACCTGCGCTTTGCCTTCCAGGATGTAGAAGGCCGTGGAGCCGAAATCACCTTCGCGGCAGATGACGTCGCCCTTGCGGAAGCGTCGCTTTACGATTGCGCCGCGATTCAGCTCCAGGAAGGTTCCGGAGACGCCGGCGAAGACCGGCAGCTTGTGGAGTTCTTCGGGCGTGAGCGCCGTGTCGGTTCCCACTGCCAGCGTTGTGCCAGCCACACCTCTATTGGTCAGCGCGCCCGTGGGACACGAAACCATACATTCGCCGCAGGAGATGCAGGTGGAGTCGCCCATCGGTGCGTTCAAATCGAAGGCGACACCAGCTGAATAGCCTTTGCCCATGCGGCCGAGGACGAAATTGTTTTTGATTTCGTCGCAGCCGCGAATGCAGCGGTCACACAGGATGCAGGCGTCGTGATCGACGGCGATGGCGAGCGAAGAATCATCGTGGCCGCGGGAGATGGTGCGGCGCGGGAACCTGGGCGTGCCGACGCCCGCTTCCTTCGCCAGCGTTTCCAGTTCGCAATCGCCGGAATTTTCCTGGCGCGCGCAGGGCGAGGGGTGATCGGACATTAAGAGTTCGAGAAGGGTCTTCCGGGCTGCGAGGACTTTTTCCGAATTCGTCTGCACCTTCATGTTCGGCTCGACAGGCCGGACGCATGCAGCGCCGAGAACGCGCGCGCCGGTATCCACGACGCAGAGGCGACAGACTCCGACGGGCGTCTGGCTCTGGAGGTGGCACAGGGTGGGAATGGTGACGCCGTTCATGCGCGCGGCGTCGAAGACGGTGGTACCCGGCGGCACCTGAACGGTTTTGCCGTCGATGGTCAGTTCGATCATACCTGCCGCGCTCATGGCCGGATTCCCACACGCGGCAATTCCGCCAGGCGATTTGCAGCGGAGAAACAGATGCCGCTGGGACATTGTCCCTTCATGACATGCGCTTCCACTTCCGGGCGGAAATGTTTCAGTACGGATTGCACGGGCGCGGGGACGATTTGGCCGAGGCCGCAGATCGAGGTCTGGCTCATTGCGGCGGAGAGATCGTCAACAAGTTTCAGGTCCGCGGCGAATTGCGATTCGCTTATGCCGCCCTGCGTCCAACGAGTGAGAATCTCGACCATTTTTTGCGAGCCCATGCGGCAGGGAACACACTTGCCGCAGGATTCGTTGCGATAAAATTTCACGGCGTTCAGGGCCATGTCCAACATGCAGGTGGTGTCGTCGCAAACCACGATGGCGCCGGAGCCGAGCATGGAGCCGGCATCGGCCAACGCTTTGAAGTCCAATTTAACTTCGACCATTGAGGCGGGCAGATAACCTGAGGAGGGGCCGGAAGGAGCGAACGCTTTCAATTTTTTGCCGCTGCGAATTCCACCGGCGTGGCCGAAGATCACTTCGCTCATGGAGGTGCCCATCGGCACTTCGAATACTCCGGGGTGTTCCACCTGACCGCTGACGCCGACGAACTTGAGCCCGCGGGAGCCACTCACCCCCGCGGATTTGAACCACTCGACGCCACGCGCCAGTATCTGTGGCACGTTGGCGAAGGTTTCGACATTATTAATCACTGTGGGCTTTTGCCAAAGCCCCATTTGTCCGGGGAAGGGCGGCTTGTTGCGAGGCTCGGCGCGGTGCCCTTCGATGGCTTCGATCAGAGCGCTTTCTTCGCCGCAGATGTAGCCGCCGGGGCTTACGAAAATTTCCAGGTCGAAATCGAGATCGCTGCCCAGGATTTTTTTGCCAAGCAATCCGGCTTTCGCACAGCGGCGCAGCTCTTCTCCGAAAATCTCCTCCTGCAAAGGATATTCGTGGCGGATATAGAGGATGCCTCGTTTGGAGCCGGTGACGAGGCCGGCGAGGGCCATGCCTTCGATCACCAGATGCGGAAGGTGGCTGAGGATAAAGCGGTCTTTGATGGTGCCGGGCTCGCTCTCATCGGCGTTGCAGACGATGTAGCGGACGGGATCGGCTTGTTTGCGGACCAGGTCCCACTTCATCGAAGTGGGAAAGCCCGCGCCGCCCATGCCTTTCAATTCCGCTTCTTTGAGCGTGGCCAGCAGACCATCCCAATCCTTGCTGGCGACGAAGCGGCGGAGCACGCCATATTTTTCGTCATCGCCATAGGGATCGGAAGCGCAAGCAACACGATTTTCGTGGGGGTGCTCGACATGAGGATGATCGCCGCGCATTGCCTGTCGCGCCAGGTCTTCGACCTTGTCGGCATTCACGTGGACGTGGATTTCGTCGTTCACTGCGACGGCGAGGGCCTGATCGCAGCGTCCAAGACAGCTTACGTCTTTCACTTGCACATCTTCGGGGCGCAGGCTGGAAAAGCGGCGCAGGAGTTCGGCGCGGAGTTCGCAGGAACCGTTGAGATGGCAACTCATGTCGTCGCAAAGGCGAATTTCGGCTTTGGCGGGAGGGGTCAGATGAAAATGCGGGTAAAAGCTGGCGACGCTGTGCAGCTGATAGAGCGGAGTTTGCGTGCGTTCAGAAAGTGCCTCGAGTTCCGCCTTTGGCAGATACCCGAAACGCAGTTGTATGGCCCGCAGTTCGTCAAAGATCACGTTGATAGGTCTCGCGAGACTCCGCCGTATTGAGCAAAAGGCCGGCGCATTTCCTGGAACTGTTACCACGCATACTAGGGGGGATGCCGCCGGTTGTAAATAGCGACATTGGGCAGTGCGGAAACTCCAGAATGAGCCTCGCGTTCACCTTCCAGGCCGCGCGATCGTGATATCGCTCTAACAGTTTGCATATTCGTGGGCGTTGACTTCGTTGCCAGTAGAACGATATAAAGCATCAGAACTTTTCGCAGCCCTCAATGGGAATTCAACTCAAGCCTGGTATCGCGCAGCCCGTCCTGATCCTTGCGGCTCTGTGTTTTTGCTTGATTCCCGCCAGCTCCGCTTCAAGGGATACGCCGGAGCAATCCAAGTACATCGGCCCGGGTTCCTGCGCGGCCACGAGCTGCCACGGCAGCGTGAAGCCTGTGGCTGGCAGCCGCATTTATCAGAATGAATATTCGACGTGGATTCTGCAGGACAAGCACAGCCACGCGTATGGTGCTTTGACGGGCGACGTCGGCGAACGGATGGCGCGCATCCTAAAACTGGAAAGCAAGGCCGAAGAGGCGCCGAAATGTTTGGCGTGCCATGCGCTGTATACCACACCGGAGCAGCGCGGGCGGCCGTTTGAAATGGCCGATGGAGTCTCCTGCGAAAATTGTCACGGCCCGGCGTCGGCGTGGCTTGGGCCGCACACCACGCGAGACTGGCCGCACGAAAAATCCGTGGCGCTTGGGATGCACGACACGCGCAACGTGATCCATCGCACGGAAAAGTGCCTGGAGTGCCATCTGGGTACGAAGAACAAGTTTGTTGATCACGAGATGATCGCGGCGGGGCACCCGGATCTTTATTTTGAGCTGGACTCTTTTTCCGCGGTGATGCCGCGTCATTGGAAAGTGCCGCGCGAATCGGCTCCGGGCAGGCCAGCGGAAGAAGCGGCGTGGGCCGGAGTGCGGGATTGGGGAACGGGGCAAGCCGTGCAGCTTCGTGGAGAGATGGAACGCCTGGTGTGGCGTGCGCGCAACGAGCGCTTTGATAAGAAGGATGTGTGGCCGGAGTATTCGGAGCTTTCGTGCTTCGCTTGCCATCACTCGCTGGGGCCGGCGAAGGACAGCTGGCGGCAGGCGCACGGATATGAGGGCCGCCGTCCGGGTGATCCGGCCTGGAATTCGTCGCGGTATGCGGTGTTCCGTTTGCTCGCCAAGCAGATCGATTCCGCCAGCGGACAGGAGCTAGACAGGCATCTCCTCACGGTGTCGAACGAGATAAGCAAGCTGAACCCGGACCGCATGGTGGTCGCCAATGCTGCTTCGGCGGCCGCTCCATTGGCGCAGCAAATCGCCGAGCGGCTTGCGGCGATGCAGTACGACCAGGCTGTCACACTGCGCATGATGCAGCGCATAGCGGACGACGCGGAGAATATCGCTGTCGCCGACGAGCGTGCGGCCGAGCAAGCGGCGATGGCGATGGATTCGCTGTACATCGCGTATGCCAAGGATACGAAACCCGCGAACGATGCGGAAGTCCGCGGTGCGATCAATGTGCTGTTCCAGCAGCTTGAGAATCCGTCTGCGTATAATGCCGACCAATTTGCCGCGGCCCTGCGGCGCATCCGGCCGATGCTGCACTAGCACTGGAATCTCTCATAATTAAAATTCATCCATGGTTGGCTGCTGCGTAGGAGGTGTCTTCCTGAGGCTATCCGACGAGGATAGCCGAAGGATCTCAGCCTTAATAACTTGCATGGACTTTGAGTTGAGATCCTTCAGGGCGCGAACGGCGCGCCCTGAAGGATGACAATTTATGGTTGGACGGTGGGCGAGAGGTGAAATGGCATTTAGTTTGAGAGGCGAGATCGAAGTTTACGAATTCTGAAAGCTCTTTTAGCTTCGATTTAGGTTCTGTTTAAGGGAATGCCTGTATTCTAGGGGCTGAATAGGGACAGTGACGTGCAGTCTCGGGAAGGGAGATCATGTTTTTGCCAAAGGGTTCGTGTGTAATCCTGCTCGTTAGTCTGGGGTCGCTGCTTTTCACCTTGCTTCCGCCGGATTCAGTGGCACCCAGTGACGCGCAGCAAGAGGCCGTCCTGATCGGGGCGGGGGATATCGCCGATTGCAGCGATCTTGCCGGCGCAGAGGCAACTGCGAAGTTGCTGGAGGCAAATCCCGGAACGGTGATGGCGCTGGGCGACCTGGCTTATCCGAACGGCACTCCTGATGATTTCAAGTGTTACCACAAAACCTGGGGGCGCGTGAAGGATCGCACCCGGCCGGCAGTGGGAAATCACGAATTTCACTCCACTGGCGCAAGCTACTACTTCCAATATTTTGGCAGTGCTGCCGGCGACCCCAAGACCGGCTATTACAGCTATGACCTCGGCGCGTGGCACATTGTTGTGCTGAATTCCGAGTGCCAGCAGGTCGGTGGTTGCGAGGCCGGATCCTCACAAGAAAAATGGTTGCGGGCGGATCTTGCCGCGCATCCCGTGGGATGCACTCTGGCCTATTTTCACAAGCCGCGGTTCAGTTCCGGGCTCAATCATGGGAATGATCCGGAAGTTGGAGCCTTCTGGCAGGCGCTGTATGACTACAATGCGGAACTTATTTTGAATGGCCACGACCATGACTATGAACGATTTGCGCCGCAAGATCCGGGCGGAAACGCCGATCCCAAACGAGGGATTCGCGAGTTCGTTGTCGGCACCGGCGGAAAGAACCATCGAGAGTTTGGAATTCACAAATCGAACAGCGAAGTCAGGAATAACCACGCCTTCGGCGTGCTGAAGCTGACACTGAAAACGACGGGGTACGACTGGAAGTTCATTCCGGAGGCGGGAAAGACGTTCACGGATTCGGGTTCAGGAAGCTGCCACTAAGAGTTAGTGGCCTAAGTAAATCGGCTCATGCAGGGTTGGCTGCGCTACAATACAGGAGATCCCCTGCCTACCGACCATGAACCGCTTGGAACATTTTTTCTGCTCCACTTCGCTGTGGCAGCGCGTGACGCACCGGTTTCTGCTTCCGTGGGTCTTGTCCGGAGCGCGGCTGGGGGAGCACGTGCTGGAAATTGGAGCAGGGTACGGCGCGGCGACGGGGCATCTGTTGAAACTTGCGCCTCGCGTCACCTCGCTTGAATACGACCCGCACTTGTTGCGAAGGCTGAAAGCGCAGCACCAATCCTCCGAGCTGACGACGTTCTGCGGCGATGCAGCGATGCTGCCCTTTGCCGACCAGTCCTTTTCCTCCGCCGTCGCCATCCTGGTTTTGCATCATTTGAAGAGCAGGGCCTTGCAGGATCGCGCGCTTGCTGAAGTGCACCGTGTGCTGCGTCCGGGCGGATCTTTTTTTGCGTTTGAGATCAACGATGGCTGGATTCACCGGACGGCCCATTACAAGAGCACGTTTACGCCGGTGACGCCGGGTTCCGCATTCGCGCGGCTGACGAAAGTGGGCTTTTCGAAAATATCGTTGGATTTTCGCAGTGGCGGGTATCGCATGAGCGCGCGCAAGGCTGCGGAAGAAACGATCAAAGAGCAGCCGGCCGCGGCTTCAGCGACTGCCTAAGGCGGCGCCAAGTTCGCTGCGCGTTTGGATGACGCGCAAAATGGCGTCCCGCGTGACGATGCCAACGATGTGCGCGGAGCCGTCCTCGCCATGGCTGACCACGGGCATCTGATTTACATCCGCGGCCAATAGTCGTTCCAGCAAACGCTGCAAAGACTCTTCCGGCGAAGCCCAGATGATTTTGTCGCGCGGCACCATCACCGCCTGAACCGAGTTCATATTCCATTCGTCGCGCGCCACCTTGTTCAGCGCGGCCACATTCATCAGCCCGACCAGACGGTCATCCATAGTGACGATGTGCATGCGGCGTCCAGTGCGCAAAACTTCGTTGCCATATTCCTCGAGGCTCATGTTCGCGGGGATGGTAGGCACTTCCTGGCTCATGACGTCTGTCGCAGACAAACCGGCCAGGGCGCCGCGGATAGTAACCTGCGTAACGCTGGCTTGAGCCGCATTCAGCAGATACCAGCCGATCAAAACGAACCAGGCGCCGTCCCAGCGGCCAAGTCCCAAAACTGCCAGCGATGTTGCCAGGCGCTCGGACGCGAATGAACCGATGCCTATGACGATCATCGCGGAGGCAATCATCTTTCCGCTTGACCCTGCCACTTGCGTGGCGCGCGTGAAGTCCTTGGTGGTTCCCCACACGATAGCGCGGAAGATGCGGCCGCCGTCCAACGGAAAACCGGGAAGAAGATTAAAGCCCGCCAACCACAAATTCGATTGACCGAGAAATGTTCCCAGAGCGCCAATCATGGGATTCCTGGGGAAAACGACCGTCAGCGAGTAGAAAAACACGGAGAGAAATCCGCTGGCGAGCGGCCCGGCAACGGCGATGTTGAACTCCTGAATCGCTTTTGAAGGCTCGCGGCTTATGCGGGCCATTCCGCCAAAGATGAACAGCGTGATGGAGAGGACTTTGATTTTGTAGGCCTGGGCGACAACGCTATGGGCCAGTTCGTGGAAAACGACCGACGAAAAAAAGAGCAAAGTGGTCAGGAGGCCCACGGTCCAGGTTTGCGTGCCGGTCCAGGTTGGGTGCTGCGCGGCGAAATTTCCGGAGATAGTGAACGTGATCAGGCCAAAGACAAGAATCCAACTGAAATCAACGTAAATAGGTATGCCGAGTACGCGGGCGACGCGAATTCCTTGTGCTTGAGACATCTCCCCCATCGTACCCCAATTTCCTTGTAATCGTGGTGCTTCGGGAATTCCCACCCAGGGGATTTCCAACTCGCAAACTAGGTCGGCGAGCGTTTGGAATTCCAGTGGTGTGTAAGATTGGGTGGAGCAATGTTGTGGACAATTCTGAGCGGGTTGGGCATTCTTTGGCTACCACTGCCCGGCCCGTTTCCAGGTGCGACGGCTTCATCGAGAAAGCGAGAACCATGAAACCAATCTTTTGGGTTGGGATACTTTTGATTGTTCTTGGTGGCCTGGCGCTGGCTTACCAGGGGTTTGATTACACTCATCAGGAAAAAGTATTGGACTTGGGCCCGATTCATGCGACCGCGGAAGAGCAGAAGCACGTTTCCATACCTCCCGTGCTCGGAGGGCTGGTCCTGGCTGGGGGCATCGCGCTGGTAATTGTCGGGGCGCGGAAGAAATCTTAGCCAGAGAGTGATATTCACCCGGCTCTCAATAGTTGATTGGGAGTGATTTCATCGCCGAAACAAACTGGGGATGTACCAACGCGCGTACGTAGCTGCTCCCAGCAGAATGACGACCCACCAAGCCGTCAAGACAATCCGCATCCACAATTTGTAACGCGTTAGCCGCAGCTTTTCGGGCATGACTGTGGTGCCCGCGGCGAGCAAGAGGTACAACCCCGCGCATTCAACGACTGTTCCGAGAGCCGCGTGCGCCGTGGCCATTGCATAGTAGGAATTTCCAAGTTTGCGCGGAATCCTTGGCCAAACATGGCCGCGAAATGAAGGCAGCATGAATAGCAGAATGCTGACGGCATTCAGCAACACGATCACCGACTGGCACCACGCGTGCGCCTGAAACTTTCTGATCCGCGCGAATATCGCACCAACCAGCAGCCCCACGCCCATTGCCAGCTCGAGAAGCAGGATGAGATCTGCATAGAGTGGCGCTGCTGTCCCCAGGAAACCTTCGTGCACAGTATTGTCCCCGTCTTCCCGCAATCTTCCGTGCGAGGGTCTTCCTCCATGAATTCTCAAAGGAGAGTTCACTGACGAATCGGTTGCTTTTTCCGAATGCTGGCTTGCGGCGTTCTATCCCGGTCCGTTTACGCCGCTAAGAAATCCACCGAGGTGACCGGTCAGCGCAATGATGGCGACCGCTACGATCTCGATCCACAAACGATAGGTAGGCGGCATTTTCGGATGCCTGCGGGCGCGAAAATGGGTAGCCCAAATCACCCAGATCAGCAGGCTCGACGTCCAGGCGAGGATCAAGTGCTCGAGAAGGATGCCCTTCAATTTCTGCCCTTCGAGCGCGAATTTCCAAGCGAGGAAGCCAGTCGCCAGGGTCGGAATGGTTGAAATAGCAGCCACGAGGAAGTTGTAGTAGGCCGCTTCCACCAGGCCGCGGCGCTTCGTCCATTGGCTGAGGAAATCAAACGCCGCGCCGGTAATCAGCAGGGCGATCGGGAAGTGAATCAGCACCACATGCTGCGCGTGCTTGGCCAGCAGCGTGTTGTTAATGTCGAATGGATTCAGGCTCATTCACCGCTCACTTGACCACGACGGTCGCGGTCATTTTCGGGTGGATGGAGCAGAAGTACGGATAAGTACCGGCTTTCGTGAACGTGAAAGAGAACTTTTCATCGGTATCGAGAACCTTGGACTTGAAGACGCTGTCCGTGCTGACGACGGTGTGCGGGATGTCGTCGTGATTGACCCATGTGACCGTGGTTCCGGGAGCTACCGTGAGCGTGGCCGGCCCGAAGCTGAAATTGTCGATTTTCACTTCGGCTGTTGTCGCTTGCTGGGGACTGGCTGCGACTCCCCTCGCGGTCGCCAGCACTACGGTCATCATCAATGCCACGGTCGTAAAACCTAAAAACCAAATCGTTCTGCTGCTCATTCGTTGTGTCCTTTTCTGATTTATCCGCAAGAAATTTCTTGCCGGGAAAGACTTTCGCTATCTGCACAGGTTCGATCTGTGTCGTAGGCGACCTGCAATAAGTAGACAGTTTCGGGCCGGAAATTATTCCCGGCAGGCGGATCTTTTGCGGAGCGAAGCTTCGGCTTCGAGTCAGCGCAACTCAAACCGACCTGTTTTCAACCCTTTGGCGAGTGGCTGACTGCGGCCCGGGGAACACGCCGTGTCCGGCCAGCCACGAAGTTCCAGCCTTGCCATCCAGGTAAGTCCTTCATTGTCAATGCACTATGTATGGCTCCCCACCTGCCATTGCCTATTGCGAAGAGTTGCAGACCAGCGCAGCTCGGGAGAACACACATGGAAACGATGCTTGGATTCGCTGGAGTGGTCGTCATCACGATGCTGGCGCTGTTTGCCGCGCTGGCCCTGCAGAGTGCGCTACTTCACCTCACGATCCGGCTGATGCAGCCGGCTACCGCGGACCGCCGCCCGGTGCGCGTGGCAGTCGCTCACGGCACGCGGATGGTTGCGCGCGCCTTTCAGATGCAGAGGTAGCTTCACGGAGGGTTTCCGGCACAACACTTGAACGAGGACGCGGTTGGCTCCTCGCAGGGTTACCGGAAGTAGAGAAAAGGGGAAGGCACATGCTGGCACTGAAATATCTTCTGACGATCCTCGGAGTCGGCCTTTTTGGCAGCTCGGGGATTCTGGTCGCGTACGACATTTACATCGCAGCAAGGCTCAGGTGGCTGCTTGAGCAAACCAGTGGGGAACCGGGGACGGAGGCGGTGCAGCGCAAGACGGCGCGCCCTTTCGGTCCGGTACGGTGGAGACTCGCGCTGCAGTTGGCGGCGGTCGGCATCGTGCCGGTGTTGTTGGCGCTGAGCATCGTGGTGGTGCCCGACGGGACCGCGGGTATTCGCGTCAGCCAGCTTTCCGGCGTGCGCCCCGGTACGTTGTATCCGGGCGTCCACTTGGTAACGCCGCTGGTGGATGACGTGGTGTTGTATGACACGCGGGAACAGGTGTACACGACTTCGGCGAATGCCGGAAACAAGGCGAGCACGGAAGTTTTGACAGTGCAGGCGCGCGAAGGACTGAACCTTGGGCTGGCTGTCAGCGTTCGTTATCGCATCGACCCCTCGAAACTTTCCAGCATTCACCAGAATTTGCCGCAGCCGGTGGGCGAGCAGGTAGTTGCTCCGGTGGTTTCTTCCACCTACCGGCAGCTTGCCCCCAACTATGTGACTCGGGAAATTTTTGCGGTGAAGCGCGAAGAGCTTCGCACCCAGGCCGCCGACATGATCAAGACGCGCCTGGCTTCGGACGGAATCGTTGTGCGCGAAGTGCTGCTGCGCGACATCCAGTTGCCCGCCGAATACGCCAAGGGGCTTGAAGGTCTTCTGTTGAAAGAACAGGAGAACGAACGGTTGGGCACGGAGCAGGACATCAAGCTGAAAGAAGTGAAGATTGCCGAACTGGAGGCAGACGCCCAGAAGGCGCGTGACGTTAAACAGGCTGAAGCACAGGCGCAGGTGCGCGTGTTGCAGGCCAAGGCAGAGGCCGATGCGATGCAGTACACCCTGCCGCTGAAGCAGAAGCAGATCGAGCAGACCAAGCTGGAAGCGCAGGCTCGCAAGGAATCCACGTTGCAAAATGCGGAAGCCGCGGCGCAGGCGAAGATCATTGACAGCAAGGCGGAACTGGAACGCCAGCACAACCTTTCCGAAGCCGAAGCCAACCGGATTCGCGTTACCGCCGCCGCCGATTCCGAACGGATGAAGTATGAAGCCGCGGTACTGAAGCAGAATCCGATGCTCATCCAGAAAATTATTGCGGAGCGTTTGTCGGACAAGCTGCAAATCATGATGGTGCCGATCGACGGCAAGAACTTCTTCGCGTCGGATGTAATGCGCTCCGCGTTCCAGGGCGGGATGGGCGCGTCTTCGAGTGAGGATGATTCCCAGAATCCTGCGCCGGTGGCGACAGCCGCGGCGCAGCGAAAGGGGAACAAGCGCCCGTAATTGAGAATTTCGGAGAGGCGGTACGAGCAAGGCCGCCTCTCAGGAACGCTGGCCAATACCCCTGCGGGTGGCCCGGATCGCGTCGCTGGAGGAGCAGCCATGAGCAAAAAGACAAGCACCGCCGCGCTTGATTCCTTTCGCAAAGGGCAGCTTCGAAACCAGCGCCGCGCTCCGCGCCACCCGACCGGCGAAGAAAGAAGTAAGAAAGTATGGAAGCAAAGAGGTAACGAAAGAGCGAGAGAGTTTGGGCAGGCGCAGATTGTGGTTCGGCGGGAGAGCGCTGTGAACAAGAACGCGGTTTCGGGAACAGATGGGACGTTTCGCGTGATTCTCCCGGTGATTTTGAGGATTACATTTTGCCTGGCGATGTGGACGCTGGGCGTCATGACGATGGCAATCGCGGAAGCGCAGACACGGGAACGTCGCGCGGTGCAGGAGACTTCAGTGCGCCGCGTGCGTGCTGAGAATCTGCAACGCTCGGTGGATGGCGGTCATGAAACGCGGTGCCGGATTCGCAGCGAAAAGATTACGCGCGATTCGCTCGATTGAGGAATGCGCCAATGAGTTCCACCAAACAGACAAAACATAGCACGCCTCTATTGACCCGCCGGACGGCCCTGACCAAGCCGTCCGGCGCCCCTTTGCGCAAAGGAAGATTCAGTGCGCGAGGTCCGGTCCTGCAGGCAATTTCGCGAAGGGTGGTAGCATCTATCTGAAGGAACTTCGAGAGGTGAGGATTGCGGCGAGCGGCGGCGGCGTTTGTGGTTTGGGCGATGGCGATGGGAGCGGGAATGGCGCGGGCGGACACTCCATCCTGTGCGGATTTGCGCGCGCAAAAGGAAAAAGTTTACGGATTTCACCTGACGCAACTCAACGAAACGCAGATTGACACGAAGAGCAAGGAGATTGACGCTTACTGGAAGCAACTTCAGTCGGCAGGGCCCGAGGGCGTGAGTTGCCTGAAAGAAATGCTGGCGGCGGAGAAGACCGACCACATTTTTCAATTTGATGCCGCGTCGTTTCTTTTTCAGCTGGACAAATCGCCGGAGTCGCTGAATCTGGTCAAAGACGCGATCGTGCAGACCGATTTTCAGGAGACCGATCCTGCCAATTATCTTTCGCTGGCGCTCGACCTGGGACAGCGCGGCGTGAATGTTCAATCGCTTGCTGCCAGGCTGCTGTTGTTTCCGAATGCGATCATTCACATCTCGGAGCACTCGCTCGATCTCGATTCGGATACCGCGGCGCTCTTTTTGTACGGAAGTATGGATTCCGCGAAGGCCGGCAAGGCGCTGATTGCGCAACTCCAGGCGCAGGAACCGTTCGTGCGCGCGGCCGCGGCACATCTCCTCGCGGAGGAGATGACGGAGGAAGCGTTCCGCACTCTGAGCGCGTGGGGCGGCCTTGCGGAAATCAAGGAAGACTATCGGCGCAACGATATTCAAGCGGTGATGAAATACCAGGCGCCGGACCCGACGGAGTTCGCTAATCCAAAATGGACTCGCGAGCAGGTGCTGCAAATCATCGCCGCGCTGCCGCACACGCGAAAAGAGTTCGACGACGTGATGAGCACGCGGGGCGCGGAGTTCGACAGGCAGATGCGCGAGAAAAAGCCGACGCAGGAAGAACTCGCCAAAATCTTCGCCGAGAGCGAGCCAACCTACGGAATCTCTGACCGCACCGCTTTTCAGAACAGCGCGGTCGCCACGCTCAAGGCCGAGGATTTCGACACCCTGCGGGAAGCCCGTCGCAAAGCGCTCTACAACGTTTCCGACGAGAGTCTATCGGAATATCTTGCGTACACGCAATTGATGATCCGGCTGCTGAACCGGCTGGATTTGTATAAGGATTACCGCGCTCACTGAAGTGTAATCGGTGGGGCGCGCCGCGGCGGAGCGAGCGTGCTTTCTTTTGGGAAAACTTACAGCAAGATATTTTCGGCGCACTTTCTTATTTCACGGATTTTAATTTTGATTGCAGCGCTGCTGTGCTGAGCGAATTTCCCGGCCCGATACTTGGCACCAATCGGGAACAAAATCCCAGCAGCGTGCTGGTGGTGGCCCAAAATTTGCGAACAGGGAACTATGAGATTTACAAAATCACGCTCGCTTGCGGCAATTAGCGCCGCGATTGCTGCGTTAGCCTGCTTCGCAGCCCAGGCTGCACCTCCGCGCTATGGCGGCACGCTGCATGTGAGGCTGCGCGCGTCGAGCGTCTCGCTGGACCCGGGCGAGTGGACGCCCGGGTCGCTGTCTTCGGCGGCGAGCGAAAAACTGGCGAGTCTTGTTTGCGATTCGATGACGCACTGGCCGCGCCAGCGTCCGATCAGCTTCGAGAGGTGCTATGGCTTGCACTGGATCGCGATACCATGGCCAACGTGTTGCTGCAAAGGGAAGCACAACCCGCCGATTCTCTTTTGCCGCAGTGGCTATCGGGATATGCTTTCCTTTTCGAGAGCTCGATGAACTTGCAGCGCGCCAGGGAGTTGCGGGCCGCTTTCCCCGCGGGAGTTCCGGGCGCGACTCAGCCTTTGCGATTGCGTGTGGACGCTCCGGGCGATCTTTTCAAGTTGATAGGAGAACGTGTGGCCGTGAATGCGCGGCAAGCCAATTTGCTGGTGCAGGTTGCACTGCCGGGAAACGCGGGCAATTCCCCGACGCCGGCGGGTGGATTGCATCTGTTTGCGTGGCATTACGATTCGCTTTCACCGCATGCCGAGTTGGAGGCTTTTGTGAAGCAATTGCTGGACAGCGCGGATTTACCCGCCAATTCGGCGGATCCCGAGCAGCTCTTCGCGCAGGAACGACGCTTGCTCGAAGAGCGCCGCATCCTGCCGCTGGTGCTGCTGCCGGAGTATGCCGGCGTTCGGGCAAACGTGCACAATTGGAATGCATCGCCGTGGGGCGATTGGCGGCTGGCCGACGTGTGGCTTGATTCCGAGGATGCGGTGACAACGAAAGCACCAACCAGCCCGCAGAAAAATAGTTCGACGGCTCGCAATCCGGGAGCAAGACCATGACTTTCCGCACCAAGGTATTCCTGATTTTCCTGATCACCGTGCTGGCCTCCGTCTCACTGGTGGCCTACGGCGTGACTTTCTATACGCAACGCGCGTTCGAGCAGATGGAAGCGCAGCGCACACACGCGTTGGAGGTGCAATCCGAAAAGGAGTTTGCGCAGCGTGGAGAGATGGTTGTTCAACAAGTGGAAAACATCACCAACGCGGACGTGACCATACGCATGGTGCTGGACCTGGCGCGGCCCAACGGAGACGCTTCGCTTTTCCTGCATGACGCGAATGGCGCCGCGCAAAGCCACGGCCTGGATTTTGTCGAGTTCGTGAATTCCGATGGCACGCTGATTTCCTCGGCGCAATATCCGGCGCGCGTCGGCTATAAGAATGACTGGGTGACGTCTGCGAAGAACTGGGATACGACCGGGGCATTCCTGAAGCGGGAGGAGTTGCCGGACGCCGCAGCGCTTTCGCTGACCGCGGTGCGCACGCAGACCGTCGGCAACAAAACGATCTACATCATCGGCGGGCGGCGGCTGGACCAGAATTTCCTCGCTTCGCTGGAACTTCCCGAAGGGATGCGGGCGCTGCTTTACAGGAATCTGGAGCCCACGTTCGTTGCCTCGGCGCTGACCGACGCGAACGGCGGCGTTCCGCAAGCAGGGACGTTTCAATCCCTGATCGAGCAGATTCAGAAGCAGCCCCAGGATCTGATCAAGACCATCTCGTGGAACCATGATCCGGCCAGCGCGGAGACGTTTCACGCCATGCCGCTCAAGGGCCGCAATGGCGAGTTGCTGGGCGTGCTGCTGCTTGGCAGCTCGGCGAAAGAATTGGTGTTGCTGAAGCGCGAGATTTTGAAGATTGCCTCCGTTGTTTCGCTGGCCGCGCTGGTGATCGGATTGCTCCTCAGTTGGTGGGTCTCGCGACGCATAACGCGGCCGGTGGTGGAGCTTGCCAACGGCGCACGCGACGTGGCTTCGGGACGGTGGGATACGAAGATTGACGTGAAGGGCAGCGATGAGATCGGGCAACTTGCGAACGCGTTTAACGAAATGACTGGCACACTGGCGGCCCAGAAAGAAAAGCTGGTGCAGACGGAACGCGTGGCGGCGTGGCGCGAATTGGCGCGGCGGCTCGCGCACGAGTTGCGCAACCCGCTCTTCCCGTTGCAGATTACCGTGGAAAACCTGCAACGCGCACGACAGCTTGGCCCCCAGCAGTTTCAGGAGGTGTTCACCGAGGCGACCGCGACGTTGAAGGCGGAATTCGCCAATCTGAACAGCATCGTTACCCGCTTCAGCGATTTTTCCAAAATGCCGGCGCCGGAATTCTCCAAAGTCAACGTGAATGAAGCGTTGCGCGATGCGATCCGGCTGTTCGAGCCTCAATTCACGGCGGTGGGCAAGCCGCACATCGGCACGGAATATTTCCTCAGCGACTCGCTGCCGGAGATTGACGCGGATTCGGACCTGCTGCACAAGGCGTTTCAGAACCTGGTGTTGAACGCCATGGATGCCATGCCTGCCGGCGGCACGCTTTCACTGCGTTCCCGCGATGGCGGAGAGACCGTGCTCATCGAGGTTTCGGATACGGGAAAAGGTTTGACGCCGGAAGAGTGTTCCCGGCTGTTCACGCCTTACTACACGACGAAGCAGGTGGGCACCGGACTGGGGCTGGCGATCGTGCAATCCGTGGTGAGCGATCATCGCGGCACGATTTCCGTTTCCAGCGAAGAGGGTCACGGCACTACCTTCCGCATCGAATTGCCGAAACGCCAGGGGGGCACCGCGCTCAAGCCAAAAGCAGAGGCAAAAGCCGCGGAGAAGGAGTCGGAGCGCGCCGCAACTGCGACGGATTAGCTCCTCCACACAGGGACCAACTTGCCACGCAAAGCCCACTTGCTGCTGATTGACGACGATCCGAACACGCTGGCTTCTTTGGCGCGTGCTTTCCGCCTGGCGGGACACGAAGCCACGGTTTGCGATAATGCCTCGCGCGCGGTGGAACTGGTGCGCGGCGAGCGTTTCGACTTGATCCTTTCGGATGTGGTGATGCCGGGGAAAAGCGGGATGGAGCTGCTTGAGGATTTCAAGAAAGCTGGCATCACCACGCCCATCGTGCTGATTTCGGGACAAGCGAATATCGAAATGGCGGTGAAAGCCACGCGGCTTGGGGCGCTGGATTTTCTGGAAAAGCCCCTGAGCACAGACAAGCTGCTGCTCACCGTCGAAAATGCGCTGAAACTTTCGCGGCTAGAAGACGAAAACCGCGAATTGCGTCGCCGGCTGGGTAAGCACGAACTGGTCGGCTCCGGCCCAGCCATGAAAAAGCTGATGGCACAGATCGAACGCGTGGGGGCGAGCGAAACCCGGGTGTGCATCCTCGGCGAAACCGGCACAGGGAAAGAATTAGTCGCGCGGGCAATTCATGAAAAATCGCCACGGCGGGAAAATGCGTTCATCACTTTGAACTGTGCGGCGGTTCCCGCAGAGTTAATCGAATCGGAACTCT
>Ga0137412_10000656_pt1 | contig 25189 bp, 16 predicted proteins | sample CZODoug2_1_16fun_FD_122160 | JGI IMG/M metagenome (GOLD analysis project Ga0137412, IMG submission 122160) | Vadose zone soil fungal communities from Angelo Coast Range Reserve, California, USA - CZODoug2_1_16fungal (Hybrid Assembly) | ecosystem: Environmental > Terrestrial > Soil > Vadose zone... | reverse complement strand
GGATCAAACTGCACATCGGACCCTGCGCCTTGCGCCACATACAGTTCAGACAACGCCGGCGCTCGAAATACTCGCGCATAATTCGTGCGCAGGGCGATGGATTCGACCGGTTGCCAACGGATGCCCGATTGCCAGGTGAAATGTCCGCCAAATGATGAGAAGTCGGACCATCGAGCGCCGGCGGCTACATCGAGCGCCTCCGTAAACGGTCGATCCCGCGCCAGAGGTGCACGCATTTCAAGATAAAATTCCCGCGCTGAGTAGCCAACCGCCGGAATATCTTGTTGACCACCGCTGCCCACCGCGCCTCCGCCTCGACTAGGGTCGAAAATATAGCTGCCTTCTTCGCGCCGATATTCCGCGCCCGTCGCCCATTGGATCGGTCTGCCCGATAGCGCTCCCCAAGGACCTTGCGCGTCGATGCCGGCGATCTGCTCGACGTTTGTGCCGTGATCCTCGAGCGATTGGTCAAGATAAGCAATTTGCTGCCGGCTCAAGGAGCCTACGCCGCCGAATAGATCGACGGGGACGCAGCCGGGAATGACGGACGCCGCCGGAACGGTGCCGCTGGCATCGGGAATGCCGCATGCGATTGCGCCTTGGGCGGTCAGCCCCGAAGGACCCAGAGCGGCGGCAAGATGTTGCCCCGCAATCGCGCCGAAGTCCGTTTCCGCCGCATTCGAGTGTGCATATGAAAAGGCCGGCTCCAGCTTCCATGACCCCAACTGTATGCTGAGAGACACCAACTCTCGATTCATGTCGACACGCTGATCAAACCCTCGATTCGGAATCTCCACGAATCGACGCCGCACATCGATCAAATCCACGCCGAACGGATTGTAGTAACTGTTGGCAGGGATGCCTTCTGTGCCATCGGACAGCAAAGGCGTTGGGTCAAATGCCGTTTGGAATGGAGTGGGTGCCAACATTTGCGCGGAGGTGCGGTGATTGAAAAGCCCCTCGACATGCAGTGAGATGTTCGCAGCGAGAGGTTGCGTTCCAATCAGCCACACGCTGCCGCGCTCATTCGGTGTCTGCAGATATTGATAGGGAGCGTAGTTGAATACATCGGTGTCGACGTTTCCCAGTCGATAGTCCGCCGCGGTGTGGCCGATGGTGCCATTGACATGCGTGTAGTATCCCGGCGCAAGGCCCAGTGCATTGCCGTCAGGCACGTCGAACAGGCCTTGCGGCAAAGAGTAGCTGCCAACCGCCACCCTGGCGCCATTCGAGTCGCCTAGCGTGAGCGGCACCGCTGAGAAACCCCGATCGGATTGGCTGACGCCGCGCTGTTTGACATATTGGCCGCCCACCATCCACTGACCGCCGAAGAATTCATGACCGGCGCTAAAGGTCAGTGTGCTGATCCAGCCATCGCCGCGATCCGCCTGAGCTTGTTGGCCGTTTAATTCCAAACCGTTGAAGCTCGACTTGCTGATGAAATTCACCACGCCGGCGACCGCATCGGCGCCGTAGATGGCGGAGGCGCCGCTGGTCAGTACTTCGACGCGATCAATGAGTCCCGTCGGCAGAGAATCCAAATCGACAGCATTATCGCCGCCGATTCCGCCATTGGGGAAGCGATGCCCGTTGAGCAAGACCAGAGTCCGCTTCGGCGATAGCGCGCGCAAGTCCAACCGCGCCGAGCCGTCGCCGCCATTATTTAGGTTGGTGTTGTGCACTGACGCTGCGCTCATTGGGAGCGTCTGCAGAATTTTGCTCAAGGAATCGATTCCGCCGCGCGCCAGGTCAGTGGCATCCAGCACGGTCACCGGCAGGATTTCATCAAACGAATCTGTCGGGATCCTGGATCCGGTGACGATGACCTCATCGAGCGATGTAGCATCGCGCGCGGACGCCTTCGGCACGGAGACGGCATCAGCAGCGTGTGCCGCCGCACCCAGCAGGTACATTGCGCACGCCACGCACTCGCCGATTCGCCGCATCCCGTCCATTGTTGCCGGTCTATCTCCCTTTGCGCAGACGTTACACCAAACAATCGTTGCCGTATGCGCTGAGGCTGGAAATGGGCCGAACATCGGAGTTCGGTGCTAAAGTGAGGCACCCAGCGGGGGGCATGCCGCAAAATATCGCAGCGACCTCATCGAATCGGGCTATTCAGGGAGTTTTTAACTCAACAAGGTCAATTTTGAGTTCGAACGAGCAAGCAGATGGCAGTCATCCGCCGTGGCGAGTGGGCGGATGAGCGACATTCGCGGGCGCGGTCCGCCAGCGGAAATCTTTGATTTTGGTGATCTTCGCATCGATGTGGGTCGACGCATCGTCAGCCGGGGCATGGACGAAATCCCACTGCCCAAGCTGTCGTTCGATTTGCTGCTCGCACTGTTGCAGTGCGCACCTAACGTCGTTTCCATCGACGAATTCATGCTGCAGGTTTGGCCTGGGTTGGTGGTGAGTCCCGAGACGGTCAGCCAGCGCGTAAAACTGCTTCGCGACGCACTCGGCGATGATCCGCGCAATGCTAAGTATGTGGTAGGAGTGCGCGGGCTCGGATACCGAGTGATCCCCCCTGTTTCGAGCAACGTAAAAGGCACGGACGCGTCCACGCCGCCGGCGAATTCGGCAACGCCTGCGGTCGTTGTCTCGCCCGCGATTCCCGGGACCGGTGAAGCGGATCCGCAGACGGTGCTGCCGATCGGTCCCCTGCCACCGCAGATATCCCTGCCGACGGCGGTGGCCAAGAAGCCCGCGCGGAGCAAATTCCGAAAGCGCATTTATCTTTCACTCTCAATGCTCGTGGTACTCGCAATCGTAGGCGCATTTATTTTTTATCGTCGTGCACCGCCTAAGTTCGTAATCGTAGAGGGCACTCCTTTTCGCTCCGTCGCCGTGCTGCCATTCGACAATCTGAGCGCGGATCACAGTGACGATTATCTTGCGCTCGGGCTATCGGAGATGATTCTCAACCGCCTAGCCGGCGTACCTGCGCTGCGGGTCAGCGCTCGAACGTCGTCATTTTCCGTGCGCCGCGATGGAATGGACCCGCAAGAGATAGGGCGAAAACTCAATGCACGTTATCTCGTCAAAGGCAGCGTGCAACGCGTGGGGCAGCAGCTACGGGTAACGGCTCAAGTGCTGGATGTGGATTCTGGCCGGCAATTTACCGCCATGTACATCGACAAGCCACTTCAGGAGATTTTTGAACTGCAGGATGAGATCGCCGACCGGATCGCGATTTCATTGGCCGTGCGGGTCGGCGGTACCGCCAAATTCCGGCCCGAGCAAGCGCGCAACGCCAACATTGCCGCCTATTTGGAATATCTTCAGGGCCGATCGCATATGGCTCATTGGACGGTTGCAGACATGGATTCGGCAGCCTCGCATTTCCAACGGGCCATCGATCTCGATCCACAATTTGCGGCCGCGTATGCCGGGCTGGCTATGTCACAGGAGTGGGTTTCCAATTTGCGCCTCAAAAAAGATCGCAACTTAGAATTGCAGGAAGCCAAACTGATCGAGAAAGCACTGGCGCTGGACGATGGGCTCGGGGAGGCCTACGTGGCGCGAGCGGCGCTGAGGGGGGACGACGATCAAGTGTCATCCGAGGCAGATTATCGCAAGGGACTGGAGCTGAGCCCGAGTTTTGGGCTTGGCTACGCGATTTATGCGGACTCACTGGAGTCGTGGAATCGCCACCACGATGCGTTGCAAATGATCGACCAGGCGATCTCGATCGATCCGCTTTCGCCTCGCGCCTTTTACCTGAAAGCATTGTTCATCGCAAACGGAAACACTGCTGATACTGAACGCGAAGCCGAAGGGCTCATGTTATATGTCTTGGAACTCGACCCGAACTTTACGAACGCACTTGTTCGCTTAGCGCAGCGGAAGGCGTTTTATCACGGGGAGACTGCCGAAGCGATTCGGCTTGTTGAAAAAGCTCTGCGCACAGATCCCGATGCCGCTTGGATACGCGATGACGGAGTGGAGATGTACCTCGAAGCTGCTGATCCCATCGCCGCGCACAATGTCATCGCCGAAACGCCCATGGAAATTTGGTACGGCGAATTGTGCCTGGCCCTATACGCGGGGGATTGGCGCAAAGCGGCGGACCTTGAATTCAACAGACCCAAACAGTTGCGCGATATCGACTACGATTATTTACCCATCCTTGCAATACAGTGGTATGGGTTCAAGACCAAGGAGTTCGACCGGGCCATTGCGTTCTTGAGGAGCACCTATCATCTTCCCGCAGGACGCGAGTTCGACGGACAGAACTATGACGCCGCATTGTCGATTGCAATCCTAACGAAACAGAGAGGTGATAAGGCTGGCACGAAGAGATTGGTGAACGACGCTTTGCGCGTCCTGAAGATCAGGGCCGACCGTTCCGCAAGTACCCCAGCCTTCGATACGCTAAACCGCGCCATATTGCATGTCCTCACGGACCAATACGAACTTGCATGCGATGAATTGACCGAGTCGACGCATGCGAAGTTCGCAGGAACTTTCCCTTACGGCTGGATCCTGGATAAGGATCCCTTATGGGATCCAATACGAGCCGATCCGCGCTTTCAAGCCATTGAAAAAATATACCGAGAGGAGACGGCACGGCAGCACAGCCTGCTGCTGGAAATGCGCCGCAAGGGCGAGGTGCCGGCGCGTAATGCCTCGTAGGAGGAGGCACCGTGAGACACTCAAGGCAGCGTCACGGGCCGTCAGAAATGCAATCGTACTTTGGACGTGATCCACAACGCCGTCGAATGCTCAATGGCTTCCCCGCTGGGGTCAGTGATCACACAGACCAACTTGATGAGGGGTGAGCCGAAGCCGACGTGCAGCGTCTCCGACTCTTGCACCGTGCTTGAAATGATTTCGAGAACGTTTTTGCCGTGGGTGGGCGTGCGTTGGTATGTCGTTGCCAACACACTCCACAATGAGTCCTCCGCCGACGATAGCAACACGGATTCCAATCCCGGGAATAGTCGCGGCGGCAGCCAAGAGGTAATCAGCGATACAGGCGAGCCCTCTGCCGATAGCAGGCGTCGAACCACGATCGCAGACGCGCCGGCGTCCAGCTGCAGCGCCGAGGCCGTCTCTTCGGGCGCGGGCTGAATGCCTTGGTCCAGTATGTCGACGCGCGTATGGTACCCAGCCTGCCGCAGTTGGCTGGTTACGCTTTCCATGGGCCGGAGGTCCAGGGTAACTTCCGGTATTGCCGTGATGATGGTACCGATGTTCCGGAGCCGGCTAATCAGACCCGCGTCCGCGAGCCTTTGCAGCGCTTGCCGCAGAGTGACGCGGCTTACGCCATAGAGGCGTGCCAACGTTTGCTCCGGTGGCAATCGCGAGCCAAAAGGGTGTGCGCCCGACTGTATCTGCCGCCTCAGATCCTGCTCGAGCTGTACATAAGCCGGTACGGGAGAAGTCGGGTCAACCTTGACCGCACGGAACTCATGAATATTTTTTACGCTTGATTGCAAGGCCCTTCTCCCCTCGTTTTCGATTTTCCATCGTCGGCTGCGGCAGCCGCTCCTGCGGGGCCGATAGGTATTTTAGACTGGATGATCAGTCTAAAACACACAGGAAATCGTTCGCCCCCTGCAACTCCTTGAATGTACAGCGGCTAGGTGGAGTTTCACGCGCCTGGTTGCATGATGCCATGGTCATTGGTATTGTAGTATAGACCTATATACATATATCTTGAATTGACGAATAATTGCTGTCGATGGGGGTTGGCTGAGACGGGGATCCTTTCAGTTTTAGCCACACCGGAACGCAAAATGAAGTCCATTCAAGTTATCGCAACGGCCTCCATACTTCTCATCGGCTGCACACTTGCGGCAGTCGCGACGGCTCAACAAGCGTCCGGTTCAGTCGGCGTCGACGCCGCTGGCAGCTCAAGTACCGGTGAGGGACGAAACCTCGAGGAAGTCATCGTCACCGCGCAAAGACGCAGCGAAACAATCAAGGATGTGCCTTTCAGCGTCTCGGCAATCGGCCAGGAGCAGCTGGAGCAGCGTCATATCACAGATATTGAGGATGTGACGCGCGCTATTCCTGGGGTCTCCTTCGGGACGGGTGCCGTTCAGGGCCAAGACAACATCACCATCCGCGGAATCGGTTCTCAGACCGGTAATTCGGCGATTGGTCTGTACTTGGACGATGTGCCGATTGTCACTCAGAACCCTTGGCAGCCGAACACCTATACCGGCGCAACCGAGCCGCACTTCTTTGATATGAACCGCATCGAAGTACTTCGCGGCCCGCAAGGAACGCTCTACGGCGCGAGTTCATTGGGCGGGGCGATTCGATATATCAGCAATTTGCCTGACTTGGACCATACAACGGTGACTATTAGCTCGGACCTCTCCCACACGCACCATGGAGGGCTCAACTATGATGAGCAGGCGATCGTCAACCTAGCCGTCGCGCCTGGAGTTGCCGCGATCCGCTTTGGGATCGATTACGGCCAGGACAGCGGTTGGATCAATCACGATCAATTCATCTCTTGCGGGTTGTCGTGCCAGCAGGGGCAAGCGAACTCCGTGTACGGTGCTCAAGATCAAAGCGGTGTGAACTCCCAGCTGAATTTAGTTTTGCGCCTAAGCGGGGAAGTGAAGCCCTCCGACGACTGGTCGATTCTTGCGTCGATGTTTTATCAAAAGCAATATTCTCGCGATACTTCGTTGTTCTATACCTATATGGGTTTGTGGAACGAAGACAAGTTGGTGCCGGAACGCGGCCTTGACACGATGTATGTTCCAAGTATCACCGTAAACGGCAATTTGGGCTGGGCCGATCTGACCTCTGTCTCCAGCCTCTTCTTGCGCCAGAACAAAAAGACCAGCGACGGCACCTACTACAACAGCGACTTCATCGGTTACCTGGCGGATTTCGTATTTCCCGACTTGATGACGAAATGCCCGAATTGCGGCGTCGCATTTGATGCCCTTCCTGGTCCTGCGGAACAGGATCAGACAACTCAAACCCTCTCCCAAGAATTGCGCTTGGCCTCGAAAACGCCGCTTGAGTCGGGGCGCCCGTTTAGCTGGATCGGTGGACTGTTTTGGTCCAACAAAGCGATTCATGTGACGGACAACGAATATATAACCGGTGCGAACGCGCTTTTCACGCAGCTCTACGGCGAACCGTTACAAGATTCCAGTTTCGGCGTGGCAGCCCCCAACGATGATTTCGGTCATGCCAATGTGCACGAGGACGAGCGCCAATACGCCGCCTTCGGCGAATTTACATACGATATATCCCAGGAGTTGAAAGCGACTGTCGGGGACCGATTGATTATCGCTCACGCGTCCTGGGACTATAACCCCGGCGGATTTTTCACCACCGGTGTTTCTGAAGTGCGTGACTCGGTTGACTATCACGGCAATACGCCGAAGTTTGCCGTCGACTACAAACTTAGCGACGAAGTCAGCCTGTATGCGAATGCAACGAAGGGTTACCGGCTGGGCGGTTTCATTGAACCCGTGACGGTCATCCAACAATGTAGCTCTCAATTCGAGGCGCTCGGAATCGACCCGACTCACCTCCCCGGCACGTTCAAAGCTGACCACCTCTGGAGCTATGAAGTGGGGGAGAAATCTCAATTGCTGGATCATCATCTTTCAGTGAACGCTTCCGCCTATTACATCGACTGGAGCCAAATCCAGCAGTCCTTTGTGTTGCCTTGCGGAGCACCGTATATCGCCAATTTCGGCACAGCCAGGAGTCACGGCGGCGAGTTGGAGATACTTGGCAAATTGACCCAAGATCTGACTCTCGGCCTGAACGCCGGAGCCACTCACGCGTACCTCACTTCAGTTTCCCCAAACGTTGGCGCCGCGGCGGGACAGGACCTTCTGAACACGCCGTCATGGTCTGCGAGCCTGACCGGTCAATATGAGCGGCCGATTAGCGACACCACGCATGGCTTCGTCCGCGCCGACTATGATTGGGTTGGCCCGTCTCACGGCACGTTTTCCGTGACCGACCCGGACTATACCAGGCCGTCTTATTCCATTCTGAACGCCACCGCCGGTTTGAACTTTGGCAATGTCGAAGTCTCACTGTATGGCAAGAACTTGTTGAGCGACTACAAGGTTATCCAACATGTGTTGATCAATTCGCTGGAATCAGCGTACACCTTGAGACCGCTGACGGTGGGCGTCAAGGTGGTGGTAAAACTTGGCGAACCCCGGCGTTGATTTATGCCCAAGCTAGCGTCCCTATCCCAGTCCACTGAATTCGCGGGCGACCGCTTCGCCGAACAGACCTATGCGGGTGTGCTCGGTAAGCTCATCGGCGTCTATCTCGGTCGCGCCGTCGAAGGGTGGCCCTATTCGGCGATTCAAAATACCTTCGGGGAAATCGACTATTACGTCAACGACAAGGTCAACTGGCCGCTGATAGTCCCGGACGATGATATTTCGGGTACCTTCCTGTTCTATCGCGCACTGGAAGATAATGGCTACCCCACTGATATTTCGGCCAAGGCCATTGGTGACACGTGGCTCAACTACATTGTCGAAGACAAGACCGTGTTGTGGTGGGGTGGGCTTGGTCGTTCGACCGAGCACACCGCGTATCTACGGCTCAAAGCCGGGGTTCATGCACCGGAAAGCGGTTCGGCCAAGCTCAACAGTCGGGCCATGGCGGAAGCGATCGGCGCTGAGATATTCATTGATACCTGGGCGATGTCCAATCCTGCGAACCCAGAGCGCGCGGCGGCGATGGCCCGCGCCGCCGCCTCGGTGAGCCATGATGGCGTTGCGGTCGAAGCTGCGGTGCTGCTGGCGGCAATGCAGGCGCAGGCATTTGTAGAATCCGATATCGACAAACTGCTGGATCTCGGCTGCTCAATGATCCGTGACGATAAACTCCGAAGGATCGTTGGCGATGTGCGTGAACAATGCGCCAAGGCAACCGACTGGCGTGTCGTGCGGCGTTGGTTGGGAGACAACCACAGTTATGCTCACTACCCCGGCTGCTGTCCGATGGTTCCTAATCACGCTCTGCTCCTCTCCTCTTTCATTCTCGGCCGGGATAATTTTCAGGAGGGGCTGAAGATTGCGGTCTCCTCGGGTTGGGATACCGACTGCAATGCGGGCAACCTCGGCTGTCTCAATGGCATCCGTCTGGGACTCAAGGCGCTCGAGGAAGGCCCCGATTTCCGTGGCCCGGTTGCGGACCTCATGTACGTCGTGAATGCGGACGGCGGCGAGGCCTTGAGCGACGCGGTGATCGAGACGCGGCGGGTAAGACGTACGGCCGCGGCGCTCTCCGGGATGAGCTACGAATCACCGGCAGCGCGCTTCGCCTTCGAGTATTCCGGCTCGGTTCAAGGCTTCCAGCCGTGTCCACTGCATGACGGGCGGCAAGTCGTCACCGCGGTCGGCAACCTGAACACCGGTAGCGCCGACAACGGCCTGGAAATCCGCTACGAGGCCCTGGCGAGAGGTGTAACGGGCTCCGTCTCCGTACCGACTTTCATCGATCCGAAACCGCGATCGATCGGTGAGACGAGCTATTTCGAAGTCATTGCCAGTCCGTCGATCTACGGCACTCAGACCGTTCGGGCCATGCTGCGCACTTTCGCGAGCGCGAACCCGGAGGTGCGTTTCTACATCGTTCATTACGATGGCGCCGGAGACCTGAAGAAAGTCGTCGGCGAATTTCAGCATCTTGAATCCGGCGACAACAAGCTCCACTGGCGCGTGCCCGATGTCGGGGGGTTGCCGATTTACCGGATCGGTCTGGAGTTGGCCGCGGATCGCCGTCTTTCCGGCCGCATCGCCATTATTGAAATGGACTGGACGGGGGCGCCCGAGGCGTTCGTGATGGGGGGCGCTTTTGATCTGTCGCCAAAACTCTCACCATTCGACACCTCGACATTCTGGATCAAATCCTTTGTCAGTTCGGCGCGGCACTTTGGGCCGGACATTTTCTCGACGTTTTGCCTGTCACACCCCAGCACCAACGGCGTGGCGACTACCGGCACCCGGGACTGGGTTGACTATGAGGTGTCGTCCCGGTTGACGTTGGACCTGCACAAGGCAGTCGGACTGGTGGCGCGGGCGCGCGGACACCGCCGATACTATGCCGCGATCGTCGAGAACCAAACCGCCAAGCTCGTCAAGCGTAAAGACGCGGGGGTCGAGGTGTTGGCCCAGGTCAGATACACCTATGAAGAGAATGCCAAATTGCGCTTTGCATTGTCAGTGATCGGTGGACGGCTTGCATTCGCCATCGACAGCAAAGAACTACTCGTCGCCCAAGATGAGAGCTACGCTTCGGGAGGAGCTGGCTTCGTCATCGAGGAAGGTACCGTGCCGGCACATGGGTTCTCGGTGAGACGGATCGGATGACCGCTGCGCGCCCACTCGTAGTGATCTCGAACATCATCATCGATGACATCGTTTTACCTGGGGGCGTGCGCCGGGCGGGCGTGTTGGGCGGAGCCGCCACGTACAGCGCCATCGGTGCCGCCTCGTGGTGGCCGCAAGTGGCCATCGTTGCCGGTGTCGGAGGCGATTTGAATGAACTCGCCGGCGGCCAGCTTACTCGACTGGGGCTGCGCGATGAGGGCCTGCTGGTGCGCGATCAACATACGATTCGCAACCACCTCGTCTATCTCGCGGACGGCGAGCGAACCGAGACGCCCATGCTTGGCATCGAACACTTCGACAAGCTGCAGATCACGCCGGATGACGTGCCCGGCTGTTTGCTGCCGGCAGCCGGTACCTATTTTTTTCGGGATGCCTCACCCGACTTTTGGCGCAGCGTGGAACGTCGGCGTGCGCAATTCGGAACGACACTGTGGGAATGGCAAGGCGGGGGCGCGGCGCCGGACATCTGGTCCCGGATGCGCTCATTGCTGCCCACGGTGGACATCTTCTCGTTGACACTGAACGAAGCTCGAGAGCTACTCGGCAAAACGGACCCACAGGACATCGTGAGTCGACTGTTGATGGCAGGCGCGAACATGGTCGTACTGCGCATGGGTGCGGCGGGAGCCTTGATCGCCGATCGCCGCCGCCGACTGCGTTTGCTTCCCCCGGCATCGCGCGTCGTGGACGTCACGGGAGCCGGCAACTCTTTTTGCGGCGGCTTCCTGGCCGGCTGGTGCAAGGCCTATGATTTAGAGTGGGCTGCTCGCACAGCGGCCGCAGCCGCAGCCCAAACCATGTTGGACTACGGTCCCCCGGATCGAATCGATCACCAATCGCTTGGACAGCTGGCCGGCGCTGCGACAATTACGCATGCGGGCGTGATCACATGAGCCAAGCCTTGACAGCATTTCTCAGGCATATTCGCAGTCTTCCGGGGTTGTTGCCGCAACTCTCCGAAACCATCGAACTCAGAGCGCGCCAGGTTCTGTCCACGCCGGACATCTACCGTATTCGCCAGATCATCCTCACCGGCAGCGGAGACTCCCGTATTGCGGCCGAATCGGCGGCACCTGCGCTGCACGCCTGGACCGGCTTACCGGTTCAGGCGATGGGCGCCATGGATGCCGCTCGCTACCTGACGATGGGAATGAAGAAGAACTCGGAGCGCCTTCGCGGATCCTTGGTGGTGTGCGTAAGCCATTCGGGGGAGGCCGCGCGTGTGGTCGAAGCGGCGCAACGAACCCGCGCCGCAGGCGCGCAAACGCTCGCCCTGACCGCCAATCCCGATAGCCGTGTGGGCCGCGCCGCCGCGAACGTGTTGGCTCTCTCCGTACAGGATGCCGGCGCTGTGCCTGGCACCAGTTCCTACTGCGCCTCGCTGCTCGGACTGTATCTGCTTGGGCTTCGCATCGCTGAAGTGCGTCTGTGCATCAGTATGGATACCGCCAATGCACTACGAGGTGCGTTGACCCAACTGCAAGCGCCGATGGCGCATGCGATTGAGGTCTGCGAGGAGCCATTGGCGGCGCGCGCGCAGGCCTGGGCGCATTGCCCTGTTGCCGATATCCTCGGCAGCGGACCGGGCGCAGGCGCAGCCGCCTACAGTGCTGCAAAACTCATCGAAGCCGTCGGCATTCATGCGGTCTCGCAAGATATCGAGGAATTTTTCCATCTGAATTACTTCGTCGCCGACCCAATGGAAGTGCCCACCATGGTGTTCGCCGGCGCGAGGTCCGCGGGCTCCAGCCGCGCGCGAGAATTGTGCGGAATTCTGCAGGATCTCGGGCGGCCCTTTCTCCTGCTGACGGATGATGCGGCGTTTGGTCCGCCCGAGCACTCGCTGGTGCTGCCGGTCGTGCCTGAATGGCTATCACCCCTGCTCGCAGTCATCCCGGCCACCCTACTGGCCGCATTGTGGGCCGATCGGAGCGGCGCTGACTACTTTCGCGGTCACTCTGGCCGTTGGCGCGCATCGCAATCGGGCGCACTGGTCCGCGGCGGCGGCCTCGACACTGCATCCGAGGAGGATGACGAATGAACGCCTATACGCTCGCGACCGATCGCAACGGTCTGTTCGACATCACGCCCCAAGTGCTGGCGGCCCTTCAGGAGTCCGGCATCACGGAGGGACTCTTGCTGGTGTCCATACCGCACACGACAGCGGCTGTTACGGTGGTTTCCCACTGGGATCCCTTGGGTCTCGAGGATATCGACGATGAGATACGCCGGCTGGTGCCGACACGCGTTGATTTCAAACATCAGGCTGACACGCCGCAGGACGCGGCAGGCCACGTCAAGGCCGCCATCGTCGGGCACTCGCGTACGTTTTGCGTGAACAAGGGCGAGTTGGTGCTCGGTTCATCGCAAAAGATTTTTTTCTGGGAATTCGACGGGCCTCGCCATAGGACCTTCCACACTCAGGTGATCGGAAAATGACGGATCGCTCGCACGATCGCGATTTATCCAAGGACGTCTGGTCGAGTTATAAGTACCGCGACCATGTGCCGCTACGCGGCCTGCAGATCAATGGCAGGCCGGCGCTGACAGGTCTTGCACCCGCGCTCGTGGGCGAGTATGTGCTGTTGTTCGTGCGCGACCCGCTGTTTCAGGCAATGGACGAGGATCCGGCAACGCAGCTATCTCACCGTCTCGAACGGCCAGAGCTCGCGGGCAAGAGCGGCATGTTCACGAGCTGGTCGGGATACTATCGCGGCGCCCACATCACGGCGATCAGCGGCGGCAGCGGAGGTCCCGAGGCGGAGCTCTGCATGTTTGAGCTGCTGGAACATACCAATGCCACGACCTTTCTGCGCGTCGGCGGATCCGGCGGTTTGAGCGAGCGGGTGCGCCCGGGGGATATCGTGATCGCCAGCGGCATTGTCAGAGCCGACGGCGTGAGTTCCGCGTACGTCGATCCGGGGTGGCCCGCGATCTGCAGTCCCGATCTCGTCATGGCGCTGGCCGAGGCGGCTCGGGCTCTCAAGGTGGGCTATCACATTGGCCTCACCCGCTCATCGGATTCTGATTTGTGTGGTGCGGGGAGACCTTCGGTAGGCGGCTTTCTGCGGCCCGACCAAACCCGCATCGTCGACGACTGTCGCCGCTCGGGTGTGCTCAATGGGGAGCGCGAGGCGTCCACCATAGTGACCATGGCCACTTTGTTCGGCCGACGCGGCGGCGCCTGCTGCTCGGTGGCAGACAATATCGTCACCGGCGAAGCCTTTCAGGCGGGCGCGGGGCACCGTGCGGCGGTGGATGTCGCGCTCGAGGGCATTGCGATCCTTGGGCGCATGGACCGGGCGCGGGCGCGCCTCGGCATCGACGAGTGGCTGCCCTCTCTCAGCACGAATGATGAGGTCGGTCTCGAAGATGCAGCGCCCAATGCAGCGGAACTGAAACGGTGAGTCAAGCGGCCGAGCGAGATTGGAGCTACTACCTCTTTGTTCTCCCGGCATTGCTGCTGAGCGCCTGCGTGATACTCGTGCCGGCATTGCTGACTCTGATACTGGCCTTCACCGACTGGGACGGTGTCTCCAGACCGGTGTGGCTGGGTCTGGATAACTTCCGCGATCTACTGAGCGACATTACGTTCTGGCGGGCGATATTCAACAACGTCAAATGGACCGTCATATTTCTGACCATACCCATGGCGATTGCACTCGTGGTGGCCTCGCTGCTGCTCACGCGCCGCCGCAGCCAAAGGGTGTATCAGATTATTTTTCTGCTGCCCTATGTACTCTCGCCGATCGCCAACGCGAGTATCTGGAGCAACATGATTTTCGATCAAAGATCCGGCGTGCTGGGCTACCTCAATAAACGCCTGCTGCCGATGCAAGATCCCCTGGGCCATGTCTCCACGGCGCTGTACACCGTCGCTTCGGTCGATATATGGCATTTTTGGGGCTATCTTGCCGTCGTGTTCTTTGCGGCCATGCGTCAGGTGCCGACGGACCAGCTGGAGGCGGCGTATCTCGAGGGTGCCGGTGGTTGGCAGATATTCCGTCACGTGACGCTGCCGAATATTCTGCCGACCATTGCGCTCATGTTCGTCATGGTCACCATATTTTCCTTTCTGACCTTCGACTATGTGTACCTGATGACTGGCGGCGGCCCGGCGCATTCCACCGAGTTGCTCTCGACGCTCGCCTATGGCTTTGCCTTTCGCAGCTTTGAAGTGGGTAAGGCGGCCGCCATTGGCCTGTTCATGAGTCTGTTCGGCCTCATCGCGGCTGTTGCCTATGTCTGGATGAGCCGCGAGAGCGTGCGGCGATGAGCCGCTCGCACTCACCCCCTGCACTGATGGCCCGCTTGTTGCTGGGCTTGGTGGTTCTGGTCTCTCTCGCTCCGCTGTTGCTGGTGCTCATCAATGCTTTCAAACCGCACGCCGAAATCGTGCAAAACCCGTTGTCGCTCCCGGGTTCACTGGCGCCGGCAAACTTCAAGGCGGCCTGGATCGGCGGCAATTTTTCGGTCGGGCTGGTCAATAGCCTATTGCTCACGGGCACGACCGTGCTCGTGACCGTCGTGTTCAGCTCATTGGCCGCTTTCCCGCTGGCCCGCCGCCGCATCGTCATCTGGAAGCTCGTGACGCTGTATTTCCTGTGCTCGGTGACGGTACCGATCCAATTGTTCCTGTTTCCGTTGTACTTCCTGTACGCACGCCTTGGACTGATCGGCAACGTCTTTGCCACCGCGCTCATCATTGCGGCGATCAATTTGCCCTTGTCAGTCATGCTGTTGCGCACTTATGTACTCACCATTCCGGCGGAACTCGACGACGCCGCGTTCATCGATGGCGCCACACCGTGGCAGACGTTTCTCTACGTGATACTGCCCCTCATGAAGCCTGGTTGCGTCACGGTCGCTGTCATCGTAGCGCTCAACACGTGGAATGAGTTCTTGATCACGTCTACTTTTCAACAAGGAGATGCGGGATTCACCATGACACTGGGCTATCGCGCGATGGCCGGCGTGATGTCAGCCGACCGCGGCATCATGATGGCGGGAGCCTGCATCGTCATTGTTCCGATCATCGCGTTTTTCCTATTCCTGCAGCGTCTCTTCGTCGAAGGCATGACTGCGGGTGCGGTTAAAGGGTGACTGTAGGAACCATGGCCACTTTGGAGCTGCAGAAACTCGAGAAACGGTTTGAGTCGGTGCAGGTCATCCGGCCAATGGATCTGCTGGTCGCGCATGGTGAGTTCGTCGTATTCGTCGGGCCGTCGGGCTGCGGTAAGAGTACGTTGTTGCGCTTGATCGCGGGATTGGAGCCCGTCTCTAGCGGCGAGATACGCATCGACGGCAAGAATGTCACGAATCTGCCGCCGGTCGATCGCAATGTGGCAATGGTATTTCAAAACTACGCTCTCTACCCGCACATGACGGTAGAAGAGAATATCGGTTTCGGTTTGCGCATCGCGGGCATGCCCAAAGCACAACGTCGAGAGAAGGTCACGGAAGCGGCTCGTATACTTAAATTGGAGCCTTATCTGGCCCGTAAGCCGAAGGCGTTGTCCGGCGGTCAACGCCAGCGCGTAGCCATTGGCCGCGCCATCGTCAAGAAACCGAAGCTATTCTTGTTCGATGAACCTCTGTCGAACCTGGACGCCGAGCTGCGCTTTCAGACGCGGCTGGAGATCGCCAAGCTGCACCAGGATCTTGACGCCACGATGATCTACGTGACCCATGATCAAGTCGAAGCGATGACGCTTGCGGATCGAATCGTGGTGCTGCGGGATGGCTGCATTGAGCAGGTTGGAACACCGATGCAACTCTACCTCGATCCGGCGAATGTATTCGTCGCGGGTTTCGTGGGCTCACCCAAGATGAATTTTCTGGACGCTCGAATCAGTGCAGTGCGCGAGGATACTGTTTGGATAACCATTCCGGCGCTCGCGCCCGGAGACTACGAGTGCCGCACCTTGCGCAGCCGTCCCGCGGTGGGCACGAAAATCACCTTGGGTGTCCGGTCCGAGCACATTGAAGAAATCGGCGCCGATCTGGGATTTCCGGCGAAAGTCGGCATCGTCGAGCGCCTGGGGAGCACCTCGTACGCGTATGTCGAGACAGCCCTCGGCGCGCATCTCTGTGTCGAGCGTCGGGTTCAACGGGAGGACCGCGTCGGGAGTACCGTTCGCCTGCGATTGATGCCTGAATGCGTATTCGCGTTCGCCGAGACAGGCGAGCGGCTATGAGCGGGTACATCCGGCGCCTGCGCTGGGCCCACCTGGCCTTGAGCTTGCTCGGGATAATCGGGCCGTCGTTCGCAGCGGGCAGCGAACGGGCAACCATCACGATGTGGTTCTGGGGCGCCTCACCCGCGTATCGGCAGGTGCTGCAAGAGGCGCTGGTCAATCCTTTCAATAGCCGCCAGGAGAAATACCGGCTCGTGATCGAGTACCGCACCACAGTCGATAGCGACGTGCGTATATCGGCGATTGCCAACCGCGGCCCGGACATTATTTATACCTCAGGACCCGCCACGGTCTCGCCGCTGGGGAAGGCCGGCAAGCTCGAACCGTTGGAAACCTATGCCAAGCGATACGGGTGGGATGATCGGCTGCTGGCGCCGGTTTTGGATGCTTGCCGTCAATACACTCATCTTTATTGCGTAACGCCTTCGCTGTGTGTGAACGGAATGTTCTACAACAAAGCGGTTCTACGGGAGAACGGCTGGCCCATCCCTAAGTCTCTGCAGCAGGTCGAAGCGGTCATGAAAGCGGCGCAGGCGAAGGGAATGTACGCCTCGGTCACCGGCAATAGCGGGTGGCAGCCGGTCAACGAGGACTATATTTCCATTTTCCTCAATCAAATCGTGGGTCCGGCAAAGATCCATGACCTACTCAGCGGACGACTCAACTGGTCTTCTCCCGATGTCGAGGCGGCCATGGTGGAGCTCGATCGATGGTACAAGGCCGGGTATCTGGGCGGCAGCGACTATTTCGTACTCGACTTTGAGTCCTCGCTGGCGTTGTTGCATCAGAAAAGATCACCGTTCTTTTTCGCACCCTCGTTCAGCTTTCAGTGGGCGGTGAACTACTTCAAGGGATCCGAGGCCGACGATCTGGGCTTTGCTCCCTTCCCGCGCCTGAACTCGAACCTGCCGTATCCGATCTACGATGTCGGTAGTGCGTTCACGCTGTCGATCAACGCCAATTCAACGGTCAAGGATGGCGCCGCTCAGGTCCTGGATATGATTCTATCGGCCGAGTTCGTTCTGGCCATCTCGAAACAGTGGCCCGGGTATTGGTCCATTCCGCTCAAAAACTTTCCCAGCGACCAGACTGCAACGGGCGTGGCGGAATCCTACTATCAATCCATGGCCGACATATCCGCTGCCGTTAAATCCGGCGCTTTCGGCTACAACGCCGCCTCCTACTTCCCCAACGCGACGAAGGATCTGCTGGTTCAGGATGTGGAGGGTGTTTGGCTTGGTGAGGAGACTCCGCGCCAAATGCTCATGAGGGCCGACCGCGTCTTTGCCAAAGAGCGAGCGCGTGGATTGGCCATAGACGGTGTTCCGCCGCCTCACTTTTGATTCAAATTAAGGTGTAGTTGTGAGAAACATTATTTTCGACACCGATCCGGGCATCGATGACGCCGTGGCCATCATGTTTGCAATCGGCTCCGGCCAACTCGACGTCAAGGCCATAACCACCGTATCGGGCAATTTGCGCGCCGATCGCTGCTCCGCGAATGCTCGGAAAGTACTCGAACTCATCGGGGCCGAACACATTCCGGTATCGCGGGGCATGCAATCTCCGCTGGTCCGGGCTTATCCGAAAGACCCGTTCTCGCATGGCGACGACGGCTTGGGAAATCTCGGCCTACCGGACCCCGCCTTGCTGGAAGATAGCCGATTCGCACCGGATCTGTTGATCGACGTGGTGAACGAACACGCGGGCGACATCAGCATTCTTGGGATTGCGCCGTTGACCAACCTCGCTCTGGCTGTGATGAAAGATCCACAGCTACCGCGCAAGGTCCGCGAACTCATCATCGTCGGCGGTGCCTACGGCTTCGACAGCGCGGGTTCGTCGCGCGCGACCGGCGACAACCCGGTCAGTGAATGGAACATTTACGTTGACCCGGAAGCGGCCAGAATCGTATTCAATGCCGGCTTCAATCTGACGGCCATAGGCCTCGACGTCGCCACCCACCACTCGATTGTGCTTGGTCGGCAGCACCGAGCGACCCTAGCAGCGTCGGCGAACAAGGCTGCGGGTTTTCTAAGCGGCGTCGTTGATTTCGTCGAGAGCCGGGGCTTTGGTTCCTACTGTGCTCTCATCGACTCGTTGGCGGTTGCAGTGGCGCTCGATCCGACGATCATCAGCACGGAGGCGGTCCGCGTGGGGATCGAGACGCAAGGCGAATTGACTGTCGGGCAGACGGTGGTGGACCGCCGAGAACATTTTCTATGGACGCATCTGCCAGTGGTCAATGTGGCTTCGGCCATCGATGCGGGACGATTCTTTGAGCTGTTGCTCAAAGCAATCACCTGACGTCCGCGTTACTCCGCAATGACACGACCGGCGTATGCATCGACGGCTGCCAACCAGCGCCGCTTATCCGGCGGCGCGAGAAACGATGCCTCGAAGGAATTGCGCGCGAGCTGGGACAGATGATCCTTGGACAGGCCCAACCCCCGCTGCGCCGCGAGATAATTTTCCAGGACATAGCCGCCAAAATAAGCGGGGTCGTCTGAGTTCACGGTAACGCATAGACCGCGCTCGAGTAAGCGCTTGAGATTGTGGTCCTCCATATGGTTGAAGACCTTCAACTTGATGTTCGACAGCGGGCACACCGTCAACGGTATGCGCTCCTGCCCGAGCCGTGTTACCAGTTCCGGATCCTCTTCACAGCGGACGCCATGATCGATGCGCTTGACCCCCAGGATGTCGAGCGCCTCGTAAATGTACGACGGAGGCCCCTCCTCGCCGGCATGCGCCACGGCGAGCAAGCCCTCGCGCCGTGCTCGCTCGAACACGGCGGCGAATTTCGACGGCGGGTGACCGCACTCGGCCGAATCGAGGCCTACCGCAGTGATGGCGTCCTTGTAGGGAAGCGCCTCCTCCAGCGTCCTCATCGCGTCTGCGGCACTTGAGTCGCGCAGAAAACTCAAGATAAGGCGGTGGCTGATGCCAAATTCCCGCTCGGCCTCCTGCAGCGCAAGCAGAATTCCACTGATCACAGTGCTGAACGCCACCCCTCGGCCGGTGTGGGTCTGTGGATCGAAAAATATCTCGACGTGCACGACGCCCTGGCCATGCACCTTGTGGAGGTATGCCTGGGTCAACTCGTAAAAGTCACTCTGGTCGCGCAACACCTTGGCGCCGGCGTAGTAGAGGTCTAGAAATGACTGTAAATTTGAGAACTGATATGCCTGGCGCAGTTCCTCGACTGTCGCGTAGGGCAACACTACGCCGTGTTTCTTTGCCAAGCGAAACGCCAACTCAGGCTCGAGCGTCCCTTCTATGTGCAGATGCAGTTCTGCTTTGGGCAATCCAATGAGGTACTCGTTCAAAGGGCAACCTTGAACTGAATCCCGACGGTTCTGGGTCGCGGAACGTAAGCGTCCTCGAGCAACTCGACTGTCACACGTTGAATGATTGTTTGGTCGTTCGCCAAATTCTTCGCATACAGGGAGAGGGTCACATTGCCGAGATCGACGCCCGCACGGGCATTCAAAGTGGAATATGACGGATAGTTGAACGCGGCATCATTGGGGTTATAGCTACCGTGCGACGGGCCAATCCAGTCATAGTCGCCCCGGATGAACGCGCTGTCATGCGGCGCGAAAGTCCAACGATATTCGCTGCTTACCGTGGCGGTCCATGAGGGGGTGTTCAGCAGGTGTTGGCCGACTGAAGCTCCGACGTCCGGGGCCACGGATGTCAGCGTCGCGTGCGTCGCGCCCGCTTCGAGGCCGAGCAATAAGCCGCGCACCGGCTTTGCCAATATTTCCAATTCCCCGCCATAGCTTACGGCGTTGCCGAAATTCGCCGTGAACAACGACCCACAGGACAAGGCGAACGTTTGCTGCACGTTTTTCCAGTCGACGTAGTATGCCGCGGCATTCACGGACAAACGGTTGTCCACCCAGTCGGTCTTGGCACCGAGTTCGTAGCTCCAGAGACTGTCCGGCTTATAGCTCAATTGCGGATTGGCAATGCCTATGGCCGCGAGGGAAGCTGGGCAAAGCCCAGTGGTCAAATCAATCGGCACGATATATCCGCCGATCCGGTAACCCTTGGACGCGTCGGCGTAAACAGTGGCCTCGTTCGAAATGTCGTAGCTGATTGAGACCTTGGGAGTCGTCGCGGTATATCCATTGCTGGCTTGAGTGTGCGGGGGAATGCCCTGGGCAAAATATCCCCCGGTATTGAAATCAAACGACGTGTTGGCGCGCAGTTCACGCACGCCGGCGGTGACCTTCAAGTTAGATCGCACGTAATACGTGAAATCGCCGAATGCGGCGATCTGCGATTGATCTTCCTTCCCACTGTTATAGCCCGCGAAATCGTTGGTGAACGCGTCGGCAAAGCTTGTCTGCTCGGGCGGCACGCCGTACAGGTTGAGAAATGTTTGACGGATACCCGTGATGTAATCGTACTCGCTGGTCTTGATCTTGCGGTCAGAGGCAAAGAGACCGGCTACCCAACTGATCGGAATCCCGGATTCCTGCGGTAGCTTCGACGCGAAACGCAGCTCTTGCGAAGTGGTTGCCGTTTGCTCGTGCGAATAGGAAGGGCCGGGCAGGCCTGTGAACGCAGCTCCGCATTGACAGGACCCGAGGTCCGGCGAGGTATCGGCCAGGTATTGGATGAAGTCACTGTTGAAATACGTGCCGTCACTCGTATTCGCGTTCTGTCGGAAGAAATAGCTCGTAACCGATGTCATGTCCGCCCATCCCAAATCGTACTGGATGGTGAGGCTGGGTACGGCCATGGTATCAGTGCTCGGCTCGGCCACGAGCTTGTCTTGCACATAGCGGCCGAGCGTGGGATAGAAGACGGCGGTGTCGCCCGCGGTGAAGCGCTGCGCGAACACTGCCGGCGTGATGACTAGCTTGTCGGTGGGCGCCCATTCTGCAGCGACACGCACAGCGACTGTCCTTTGAGTGTTGACCCCACGATTGAGCAATGCGCCGGGCTGAGCGAGATAATTCCCAGCGGTCACGTCCGCCTCGGTGAGTGGAATCTGCGTGTATTGATCGATGTAGCCGGCCAGCTCGCCGACATCGACGCCGGCGCGGATGGCGAACACGCCCGGCACCAACGCGATATTGACTACAGCAGTCGTTTCGTAGTTCGCCTCGTTGGCGTGCTTGGTGTAAGACACGTCCGCACTGGCACTCACGGAATCTTCTTGAAGGTTCGGAGATTTCGTGATGTATCGAATAGTGCCGCCCAAGGATCCGGCACCGTACAGCGTGCCTTGCGGTCCGCGCAGCACTTCGATCCGATCGAGGTCGAAGATCTTCGGCTCGGCGGCACCGGAGGTTGGCGACGGAGGCGCGAACGAGCTTTGCGTGACAATGGGCACATCGTCCAAATACTGGCCCACGGTGGCGTTGCCGCCCTGCGAACTGATGCCGCGGATCGTGATGGTGTCCTTCCCGGCATTGCCGCCCGCGCCAAACGATATACCCGGAACGGTGCGTGCAATGTCCTCCACGTTGTCGATGTGGCGGCTTTCGAGTTCTGCACCCGAAACGGCTGAGATGCTGTAGGGAACAGAATGGATGTCTTCAGCGCGCTTGCCCGCGGTGACCACGATGGTTTCCAGCGCATCGGAGTTCGCTGCGCTGGATGGCGGACCTGCGGCGGGCGCTTGTTGAGCCGTTGAAACTGTCGCTACTGCGCAGCCGATTAGGAGCGTGGAGACTCCCGCGGCGAGTTGAATTGGCGTCATTTTGTCTTCTCCCTTGGTGGCTAAACTCAAGGATTCCCCGCTTCAACCAGCATCCACTTCGACCGCAAAACGGCAAACTTGTCACTTTCTTATGTATATAGGTCTATACCACAATACCAATGGATATGACATTCTGCAACAATGACGTGACGGCGTGCTTTCTGCCCTCCAATCGGCGGTGCCGAGATCGACCTCGACCTTCGCCTTTCGCTATGAATCGGTGGGATTGCTCCCTTGACGCGCGCGGCGCGGGTGGGCGATATAAGAGCTGGTCGGCCCCTGCTCCTGCCCGACATACAAGAAGATGAACTCGTTGGATGCAGTCGAACTGACTGAGAGGGGCTCCTTCAAGGCGTGGGGCATGGCGGTCGCCCCCAGCATGTCGCCGCCCCCGAGCTGGAGCGGTTTTATTTGCGTCACTGTCCCGGGCGGCGGCGGCCGACGTGATTGGCAGGCATCCGCAAAGAGCGTACAACAATCCCCGGACGCTGCAGCACGAGCCGCAAATGGGCAATCAGAACGCCCGGTGGAGCGAGGCATCGGATGTCATTCCGATGTTCCCCACGCTCGCGTGGAAAATCGAGCTCGAGGCACAGTTGCGCGAAGCCATCGGCGTTCGGCTGCTCGCAGTGCTTGCAGACCTGAGGCGGAATCTGCCGCCGCTTGCGCCGGGCCACGGGTGGCAATCAGTCCAGTCGCTGCACGAGCGTGATGAGCTCCGGGATCTCGTATCCTGCGTGCACCGCATCGTGCCGGGAATTCTGCAGTTCCTCAAGATCGGTTACGACGCGTACGAAGTCACCGCCTGCTGGGCGACAGTCTTGGCGAGAGGCGCGGCACACAAGATGCACCAGCACCCGAATAACTTCCTGAGCGGCGTGTACTACGTCCGAACCCATCCGGGTGCGGACACCATCAACTTCCACGACCCGCGCAATCAAACCGGAATCATCCGGCCACCGGTCGTCGAACTCACCGCTGAAAATACCGATCAGGTCGTCGTGAGAGTGAAGGACGGAACGATGCTCCTATTTCCAGCCTACCTGCAGCACTCCGTGGACGCGAACGCGAGCGAAGAGGAGAGAATCAGCATCAGCTTCAACATCATGTTCTCTTCGTTCACGAAGAATCTGAGCAAGCCGCTGTGGTGAAAAGCAAAAGCGGGCCGCGATCAGTGACGGCGACCCTGCAGCTCCTCCAGTGTGTGCTTCAGCCTCTCCAATTTCTCACCCGCCTCGGCGAGCTTTCCGGCAGCGGTCAGTTGCTGATAATCGGTGAAGTCCCGGGCCGCCTCGGCGATCAGGGCATTGACGTCCTCCGGAGCTGCAGCCGCCGCGGTTGTGGCGCTCGCCGGCCGTGGGGCGGCGGGAGCAGCCGGTGAAACTTGCGCGCTGAGCGTGGACGGGGCCGTCCCAAACAGGGCGGCCATCGCCGCTTCGAAGGTCGGCCCGTAAGCGAGTCGATCCTGCACCGCGAGCACCACCAACCGTAACTCAGGCATGGGACTGCGGTCTGCTTGCAGGTAGATGGGCTCGGCGTATAACAGTGCTCGCCCGATGGGAATGACGATCAGGCTGCCGCGGCGTACATGCGACCCTTGCTGATTCCACAGCGACAACTGACCAGACAACTGGGCGTTCTGATCGATGCGCGCCTCGATTTGCAAAGGTCCGTCGATCAGCTTGGTCTTGGGAAAGTCGTAGACCACCGCCTCGCCATAATGTTCGCCGTCGCTTCGGCCTGCAATCCAACCAATCATGTTGTTGCGATTGGCCGGTGTGAACGGGAGGATCTCGATGAATTCGACCGACCGTTCTCCCGGCAGGGTCATCAGCACGAAGTTGGGTTCCATGACCTGTTGGCGCTGATCGGGCAAGGCCACTTCCGTGGCCACGCTCCATAGATCCTCGCGGTTGTAGAACACATCGGGATTGGTCATGTGGTAGAGGCCGTAGACGGCGGCCTGTACCTTCAGGAGCAGCTCCGGGTACCGTATATGCTTGCGCACGGCGGCCGGCATCGCCGCCGCGTCGGTGAACAAGCCGGGAAACAGCGCCCGATAGGCTGCGATAACCGGATCGTGCGAGTCGAACACATAGAATGTCGTCTGCCCGGTGTAGGCATCGATCAGGATCTTGACGCTGTTGCGAATGTAGTTGATGCGGTCATTGCCGAGCGTGAAACGGCGCGCGTACGGGTAGTCGTCGGACGTCGTGAAGGCATCCATCAGCCAGTAGATTCGGCCATCCTCGCCGACCACGACGTACGGGTCCGGGTCGAGCGTGAGAAACGGCGCGAGCTCCTGTACGCGTTCGCTTAAGCGGCGGCGCATCAACAATCGACTCTCCGAATTCACATCGTCGCTAAACGGTAGTTTCGCGAGATCGCCGCGATCGAGCGCGATCAGAGTGCGGCGGAGCAAGCCGCCAAGCCGAATGCCGCCATTGCCCTGGTACGACGTCAGATTATTGGCATCGCCTTGCGGGTAGTCGAATTCCCTCTGGCGAGTCTTGACGTAGACGTCGGTAGTTGTGAGTTCGCCGAAATAAATCTCCGGGCGCGTCACGGTGAGACCTGGAATCGTGCTCTGGATCGGCATGTTGCTGAGCACGAGTGTCGGCAGCCCTTCAGGCGTGAAGCCGTTCACCGGGTTCATCGTGACGCCGTACCCGTGGGTATAGATCAGTTTCTCGTTGATCCAGTTGCGGCTGCTTTGCGGCAACTTTTCCACATTGAGTTCGCGTGTGGCCAGCATCATCTGGCGGACCGAACCACCGATCTGATATCGATCGATGTCGATACCCGGAAAGTCGTAGTAAGTCCGGATTTCCTGAATCTGGCGGAGCGTATCCTGCAACGGCCGCCAGTCCCATAGCCTGATGTTTTCGAGCGTCGCCTGGTTGTTGGCCGGTTCCACGGCCTCG
>Ga0137412_10000655_pt1 | contig 25190 bp, 25 predicted proteins | sample CZODoug2_1_16fun_FD_122160 | JGI IMG/M metagenome (GOLD analysis project Ga0137412, IMG submission 122160) | Vadose zone soil fungal communities from Angelo Coast Range Reserve, California, USA - CZODoug2_1_16fungal (Hybrid Assembly) | ecosystem: Environmental > Terrestrial > Soil > Vadose zone... | reverse complement strand
ATCGCCACTCGGCGCGATCAGCGACGTGCAGGAATTGCGGCGAGTGTTCGCCGACATCATGTCCGCCGTGCCGTTGCCACCGGACCTGCGCACGACCGCGGCCACGCTGGGATCGGTGCCGACCGTGGAGATCGCCGTCGCCGGCGTGGACCCTCGCCACCTGGTGCTCTACTTCCACGGTGGCGTCTACGCCTTCGGCAGTGCGGCCGGCGGCGCGGAGCTGGCCGGTCAGATCGCCCGGCGGATCGAGGCCTCGGCGATCTCGGTCGACTATCGGCTGGCACCGGAGGACCCGTATCCCGCGGCCGTCGAGGATGCGGTAGCCGCCTACGCCGCCGTGCTGGCGCAGGGGGTCGCGGCCCGCGACATCGTGGTGGCCGGGGAATCCGCGGGCGGCGGCCTCGCCATCGCGTGCCTGGTTGCCGCGCGCGATCGCGGATTGCCCTTGCCGGCGGTGGCCTTCGTCATGTCCCCCTGGGCCGACCTCACGCTGACCGGAACGTCCATGGACACCAAAAAGGGCATCGACCCGCAGCTCGCCCGAGCCGCGTTCGTGCCGCGGGCCGCCGACTATGTCGGCGATCACGACCCCGCCATCGGCGCCATCAGCCCCATCTTCGCCGACCTTTCCGGCCTGCCGCCGCTGGTCATCCAGGCCGGATCGCATGAGGTGCTGCTCGATGACGCCGTGCGGCTGGCGCAACGCGCCGCGGCCGACGACGTCCCCGTCACGCTCGACATCACCTCGGGCGTCCCGCATGTCTTCCAGGCGTATCACGCGGTGCTCGACGAGGGTGCCGCCGCACTCGACAGAGCCGGTCGGCTGCTGTCCGCAGCACTCCGAGAGGGGCGATCATGAGCGTTGGTCCCGCCGCGGACGTCCTCATTGTCGGCGGCGGCTCCGCAGGGGCCGTGTTGGCGGCTCGACTCAGCGAGGAGGCCGGCCGCGAGGTTCTCCTCCTCGAAGCCGGAAATGCTTACCGGGCAAGGGAATACCCCGCCTCCCTGCTCGAGGCCTCCCGGGTCGCCGACCCGGACCATGACTGGGGCTACGTCTCCCGGGGCAACGCGCGCAACCCGCAGATGCCCACCCCGCGCGGCAAGGTGTTGGGCGGCAGCTCAGCGGTCAACGCCGCGGTCGCCCTGCGGGCCCGGCCGGCCGACCTCGCCCGATGGGCGGACCACGGCATCGACGGGTGGAGCTACCAGGACGTGCTGCCGACGTTCCGCCGGATGGAGAACACGCCGGCGGGCGATGATCACTTCCACGGGCGCACCGGGCCGCTATCCGTCCGGCAACGCAGTGACGAGGAGTTGACCCCGTCCCTGTTGGGATTCGTCGACGCCGCCGTGGCCACCGGATACAAGCGCATCGGCGACTTCAACGGCGCCGACCAGAACGGGGCCGGCGGCTACCCGGTCGACATCCTGGACGGCGTACGGCAGAACACCGGACTGGTCTATCTGAGCGACGACGTACGTGCCCGGGCCAACCTGACCATCCTCGGCGGTGTCAACGTCGATCGCGTCCTGCTCGAGGGCAGCACCGCCGTCGGAGTGGTCGCCGAGGACGGGACGACGTACCGGGCGGGCGAGGTGATCCTGTGCGGCGGGACCTACGGGACCCCCATCGTCCTGCTGCGTTCCGGCATCGGCCCGGCGGCCGACCTGCGGGCGTTGGGGATCGACGTCATCGCTGATCTCCCCGTGGGGCAGTGGCTGCACGATCACCCCGGCTACTACAACGCGTACGCCCTCGCGCCCGGCTACCTGCAGATGACGCCCGCCGTCGGATCGCTGTTGTGGACGGCGTCCAGCGAAGCCGTGGGCGACGAACTGGACCTGCACGTCACCGCCACCCACCTGATGGACGGCTCGTTCAGCCCAACCGGCGGCGCCATCGTGCTGGCCGCGGCTCTGGTCCAACCGGAGTCCCGGGGAACCGTCAAGCTGGCGAGCCGTGACCCGCGGGACGCCCCGATCATCGACAGCAACTTCCTGGGCACCGACCGCGACGCCCGACGCATGGTCGAGGCGGTCCGGCTCGGCCGCACCATCGCCCGCCGGCCGGTGTTCGCGAATCTGGTCGCCGCCGAGATGCTGCCGGGGGATTCGGTGGGCGACGACGCCCTGGCCGACGTGGTCGCCGGCAACCTGGCGATCTACGGCCACCCGACGTCGACCGCGCCCATGGGCGGGCCCGATGATCCGCACGCCGTGGTGGACACCCTGGGTCGGGTGCGCGGGGTGGACGGGCTGCGCGTGGTGGATGCCTCGATCATCCCCGAGGTTACGTCCTCGACCACGAACCTCACCGTGATCATGCTCGCCGAGCGGATCTTCCAGCGGGCCTACGAGCGATGACCTTCACCGTGGACGTCCACCATCACATGCTGCCGGACTTCTTCTGGCAGGCCACCAACGAGGCCGACTCCCCCGTCGGCGGGATTGCCCCGCCGGCCTGGTCGCCGGAGGGAGCCCTTTCCTTCCTCGACGACGCCGGCATCGACGTCGCGGTGACCTCGATCAGCACCCCGGGCGTGCACACCGGGGACGACGCGGCCGCGCGGACGCTGGCGCGGCGGTGCAACGAATACACCGCCGAACTGGTGCGGGCACATCCCCGGCGGTTTGCGGGTTTCGGTTGCCTACCGCTGCCGGACGTCGACGGTGCCTTGGACGAATTGGCGTACGCCCTCGACGATCTGCGCCTCGACGGGGTCGTCGTGTTCAGCAACGCGCGCGGGGTCTACCTCGGCGATGACCGGATGGATGCCCTGTTCGCCGAACTCCAGCACCGCAGGGCCGTGGTGTTCATTCATCCGAACGCGTCGCCCGACCCGAGTGCGCACCGGTTGGGGCTACCCGATTCGCTGATCGACTTCACCGCGGACACCACCCGGGCCGTGGCCCAGATGCTGTACGGCAACAAGTTCGCGGCGACCCCGGACGTCACCTACATCCTGTCCCACGCCGGCGGCACGGTCCCCTACCTGATGGGCCGGTTCGGCATCGTGGACGAGATGGGGGTGATTCCCGGAGGGGGACAGCGCGACACCGCGGCGGCCACCCTGCGCCGGCTCTACTACGACACAGCGCTGTCCTGGGGCGACCCCGTGCTGTCGATGCTCCGTTCGGCGATCGGCATCGACCACGTGCTGTTCGGCACCGACTTTCCTTATCTGCGCCGCGATATGGCGGTCGGGTGCCGGCAACGAATTCTGGACAGCAGCGTGCTCGACGAGGACGAGAAAGGGCTCGTGCTCGCCGGCAACGCCACTCGGTTGATCCCGCGGTTGGCCGACTTGGCGCCGACAACTCCAATCGCCTCCGGATGACGGGCAACGCCTTGGAATCTTTCGATCGCCGCAACATGCTCCGACTGGGCGCCGCCGGTGCGGCGCTGGCCGGCCTCGGGGTGAGCCGTGCCGCGCCGGCGTCGGCGAATTCCGTTGTCTCCAAAGGGATTCACCTTCACGCGACGCTGCTGGTCCTGGACGACGCCCCCGGGGGTCCGACCATCCGAAGCTCCGGGACACTGCCGGGCCTCGGTATCGAATTGCACTTCAACATCAACATCGAGGTCTGGGGACCGGACTCCGACCTCAGCGGCACCGGGTGGGGCGCGCTGTCCGACCAGAACGACCCCAAGCAGACCGCGCGCGTGGACGCCACGCAACGCGTCTTCACCCAGCGCGGTTCGCTCGACGGCGACATCGTCCGGCTGAAGGGCCGCATGTTGTTCTCCTACGTGCCCGGCGACGTCGGCGGCCCGATCCTCACCGAGGCCAACCTCGCCACCGGGCACATCCGTTTCATCGCGGGCAACACCGCCAGCAGCGCCACCCTCGAGGGCACCGGCGTCGTCGTCCGCATATGACGTGGGAGGCACGACCATGAGCGACTGGAACGCGAATACCATCGCGGAGTTTCGCGCCAACGAGGGCCGGGTTGGCGGGCCCTTCGAGGGTGCGCCCGTCGTCCTCGTGCATCACCGCGGCCGCAAGAGCGGGAACGAGTACGTCACCCCGATGATGTACCTGCCGCACGACACCGACGACAACGTCATTTATGTGTTCGCCACCAAGGGTGGCGTCCCCACGAACCCCGATTGGTACTACAACCTCATCGCCACCGGCGAGGGCAGCGTCGAACGAGGCACCGAGGTCTACCGGGTCACCGTCCGCGACGTGTCCGGCGACGAGCGCGACCGCATCTACGCCGAACATGCCCGCCGCTACCCCGGCTTCGCGGAATACGAGCGGCAGGTCGCGGGCATCCGCATCATCCCCGTGCTCGAGCTCACGCGCAGCTAGCCACCCGGATGCCTGACGGAGCATCAGCCCACTTCGTCCACCTCCTCACCGCCAAGCGTCGGGAGCATACCGCAGTTCTGTACAGTTGAAGTGCTCAGTCATGTACAGTTGGTCCATGGACGTTGGTGTCACCGAACTGCGAGCCCAGCTCAGCGCGTGGTTGGACCGGGCCAGGGCCGGCGAAGAAGTCGTCGTCACCGAACGCGGCGTGCCCATCGCCCGCCTGACCGGGGTCTCGGCCGCACCATTGTTGGAACAACTCATGCAGGACGGAACGATCGGCCGACCGGGCGCGGCCGTGCGCCCGAAGGCATCGGGACGCAAGCGCCCCAAGGCCGCCCGCCCGCTGTCCGATGCCGTGACCGACCAGCGCCGCTGACATGGCGCCGGTCTACTTCGACTCCAGCGCCCTGGTGAAACTGCTCGTGGAGGAGCCGGGTAGCGATCTGGCATCGGCACTATGGGACGGCTGCGACGCCGCGCTGTCCAGCCGCTTGGCCTATCCAGAAGTGCGCGCGGCGCTGGCGGCCGCACACCGCAATGGCGACCTGCGCCGGTCCGACCTGGTAGAGGCCGAACAGAGCTGGACGATGTTCTGGGCCGCGGTGCGGCCCGTGGAGCTGACCGAGCGGATCGAACAGCGCGCCGGGGACCTGGCGGCGACCCACGGGCTACGTGGCGCCGATGCCGTGCACCTGGCCAGTGCACTCGCGATCGGCGCCGACGACCTCGTCCTCGCCGTGTGGGACCGTCGGCTTCACGCAGGCGCGAGGGCGGTCGGACTGGCCACTGCCCCGGCAGCGAGGCAATCATGATCTTGCGGACCCGGCAGTTGACACGTCATCCAGTGGGTCCTAAGTTCGGTTGATGTGACAACCGCTTTCGGTCCAGTCGCCCCGAGGCCTGGCCGGCATGGCCGACACCAGTAGGCGGCGGTTCCTCGGTTCGCTCGGCACGGCCGCGGCGGCGGCCTTGCTGGCACCCCACGTAGCGGCGGCTCGGGTCGCCGGTGGGGGTCGTCTCCCTGCGCTCATTGATCCGCTGTACGGGCAGCCGATCGCCGACCCCAATGCCATCCCGCGGTTCGTTCAGCCGCTGCTGGTACCGGCGCAGCAGGGGCTGCGAATCGACGCCACCGCCGGCGGCGCCCACCGAATCGTGATGGCGGAAACAGTCCAGGACGTACTCGGGGTAGGTCTTGGCACCCCGGTGTGGGGTTATGGCCGGACCGGGGCGGACGTGAGCTACCCGGGGCCGACCCTGGTGGCCCGTCGAGGTCGCCCCATCCGGGTCGAGTGGTCCAACCGCCTGCCGCGACGGCACCTGGGCCCGGTCGACACCACGCTGCACTGGGCCTTCAGCCACAACGGCCTGTCGATCGCCGAGGCCGGTGTCCCGGCGGTGGCGCACCTGCACGGCGGCCACGTGGACGCCGCTTTCGATGGCGGACCGGAGCAGTGGTTCACCGCCCGGGGGGACACCGGCGCCGCCTTCGCCTCGAGTGCCTCCCGCTACGACAACAGCCAGCAGGCGGCCACGCTGTGGTACCACGACCACACGCTCGGGATCACCCGACTCAACGTCTACGCCGGGCTGGCCGGGTTCTACCTGCTGCGCGACGCGCACGAGACCGAGCTGATGCAATCGGGTGGGCTCCCGGCCGAGCGGCACGAGGTCGAACTGGTCATCCAGGACCGCACGTTCCATCCCGACGGCCGGCTCGCCTACCCCGACATCCCGATGCCATTGCCGGGCTGGCCCGGTGGACCGTCACAACTGGTCGACTTCTACGGCGAGGTCATTCTGGTCAACGGCCGGGCCTGGCCCCGCTTGCGGGTCGAGCCCCGGCCCTACCGATTCCGCCTGCTCAACGGCTCCGATTCCCGCATCTACGCCTTGGCGATCACCGCGCCGGCCGGCCCGTCGGTGACCATGATGGTGATCGGCACCGACGGCGGGTTCCTCGAGCACCCTGTTGCCCTGTCCGGGCCGCTGGTGCTATCTCCGGGTGAGCGGGCCGACGTTGTGGTTGACTTCAGCACCTGTGCGGGCAGAACACTGACGGTCCGTAACTTCGCCTCAGCACCCTTCCCGATCGGACTCCCCCCGAGTCCGTCCGCGGCCGAGGTCTTGCGGCTGCAGGTCGACCTCCCCCTCGACCGATCGGCGCCGCCGGTCACGCTGGCGACACGGTTGCGCCGGGTCCCGTTCCGGGTCCCCGGGCCGGTGGCGGTCACCCGTCGGCTGATCCTCGACGAGCGTCTCGATCAATACGGTCGGGTCCAGAACCTGCTCGGCACCGCCGAACTGGGCCGGCTGAGCTATCGCGACCCGGTCACCGAGACACCACGGATCGGCGAGGTCGAGGTGTGGGAGTTCTACAACGGCATGACGACGGCCCATCCGATCCATCTCCATCTCGTCGCCTTCGAGGTCCTGGGCCGGGCGCCGTTCCTTGCCGTGAAGGACGACGAGACCGGTGTCCTGCGGGACATCCAGGTCGGGCCCAGCCGGCCCGCACTCCCCCAGGAACGCGGCCCGAAGGACACCGTCCTGGCCTATCCCGGCGAGGTGACCCGCATTCGGGTCCGCTTCGATCGGCCCGGGGACTTCGTGTGGCACTGCCACAACCTCTCGCACGAGGACAACGAGATGATGCGTCCCCTGCGCGTCCGATGATCTGACGGGGGTTGACGAAGGTGTCGAGGTAGCGCAGCGAGGCAATCATGATCTGGCGGACGCCGTCATCGGTGAACACGTGATGCGCGTCTGAGGCGGCTGCTCACGGCTTCAGCACGACCTTGCCGGTAGTCGCTCCGGCCTCCATGAGGCGGTGGGCCTCGGCGGCTTCGGCCAACGGAAGCGTCTGCACCGCCGGCGTGCGCAGCCGGCCCGACGCGATCCACCCCACCAGCCGTTGCAGTGAGGCGACGGCCTGCGCGGGTCGGTGCTCGAACCAGATGCCGAGGTTGAAGCCCGTCAGCAGTTGGCTGGGCGCGGGGTCGTAGAGCAGCGGGACAAGGGTCGCCGGGTCCAGTCCGTAGACCGAACCACTGACGGATCCGTAATTGATCAGGCGCCCGAACGGGGCCAGGATGCTGAGGGTCTGCCCGAGATGGCCCGGCCCGCTCATCTCCAGCGCGACGTCGACGCCCCGTCCGCCGGTCAGTTCCAGCACCAGCTTGGTCCATCCGTCCTCGCGGTAGTCCACGGCCTCGTCGGCTCCCAGCCCAAGGGCGATCTCACGCTTGGCCGCGGTCCCGGCTCCGGCGATGACAGTCCCGGCGCCGAGCAACTTCGCGATCTGGACGGCAAAGCTGCCCACCCCACCGGCGGCCGCCGGGACGAACACCGTCTCACCCGCGGCGAGCTGCGCGACGTCGTGCAGGATCACGGTGGCGGCCAGCCCCGACACCACGATGCCGGCCGCGGCGTCCGGATCCAGTCCGTCGGGAATGGGGATGAGGTTGGCGGCGTGGGCCACGGCGTACTCGGCATAGCCGCCCGAGGCGTCGGCGCCGACCGTACCGAACACCGACGTACCGACGGAGAGGCCCTCAACACCCGCGCCGAGAGCGACGACCGTGCCGGACACCTCGGCACCGGGCACGAATGGCAGCGGCGTCGGCACCGGATAGACGTCACCGCGACGTCGCATCAGATCGGAGAAGTTGACGGCGGCCGCATCCACCTTGAGCAACACCTGACCGGGGCCGGGTTGGGGGGCCGGCAGCTCGACGAGGCGGAGCACCTCGGGGCCGCCCTGCTCGGTCATCTGGATCGCCTTCACGATCGCTCCTTCGGGTCGGACGGGCGGTGCCCGCAATTTAGCTGTCCGGAACAACTAACTTCGTGTCCAACCAGTTCATTCCGTCGCGGCACGGATATGGTGGCCAGGTGGTCATCGGTCCGGCAGCGCGCGGGCGCGTGCCGTCGTCGACCGCAGCGTCGGGTGGTCCGGTCAGCAACGCGCTGATCAGAGTGACCCGACTGCACATGATGCGAGCCCGGCACCTGCTGGCGGGCATGGGTCTGCACACCGGCCACGAACTACTACTCATGCATCTGTGGGACTCGGGACCGCAACGGCAGTCCGATCTGGCCCTTGAATTCGGCACTGATTCGGCCTCGATGACCCGCACCGTGCAACGGCTCGAACGAGCGGGCTTCGTCCGACGACGGCCGGATCCCACCGACGGCCGGGCCACCCTGGTCGAGTCCACCCCGGCCGGGACGAGGTTGCGCCGCCGGATCGAGCGGTTGTGGGCCGAGCTCGAGGCCGACACCGTCGGCACCATGTCCGCGACCCAGCAGCGGCAGTTGTTGCGCGCGCTTCAGGTCGTGGAGACCAACCTGGTCAGTCCAGGGTCCGCGTCTCGCTCCAGTCCAGGATGAGGATGCGCTCGGCGAAGAACCAACCACCGTCGAGCTTGACGAAGGTGTCCAGGTAACGCAGCGAGGCAATCATGATCTGGCGGACGCCGGCCTCGCTGAACACGTGATGCGCGATCGTGTAGCTCTCTCCTGTCGCGCGATCACCGTCGAGCACGACCGTGCTCTGCCCGTTGAAGTGCGTGGTCACCTCGTAGCGGTTCAGATCCGCGAAGACCGGGGTGAGCGCCTCTCGCCCGTCCAACACATAGCTGGGCTCGGTGCCCGCACCGTCCATGTGCACCACAAAACGCGTGTCGACGGTGAACAGCGCCTTCTGGCCCTCGGCATCACGCCGATCTGCGCAGTGCGCGTAGGCGTCGAACAGTTCGCGGATCGCCAGTCGATCGGCGGCCTCCGCGGGCGTCAACTCGGTGTGCACAGCCATGCTCGTACGCCCTTCTGGAATGAGACCGAATTGTCGGTAACCCGGATGTGATCATCCTCGGGGGACAACCCCAACGAGGAGGCCGGGGCGTTGTGCGTGCCGCACAAGCCACCGGCCATCGGTCCCGTCAAGGCTGCTGCCATGAGCACACAGACCGTTCACCACGCGACCTATGACCTGCTCCGCCGGTTGGAGCTGACCACGTTCTTCGGCAATCCCGGCTCGACCGAGCAGACTTTCTTGCGGAATTTTCCCGACGACTTCACCTACGTGTTGGCCCTACAGGAAGCCTCCGTGGTAGCGATGGCCGACGCCTTCGCCCAGGTCACCGGGAAGCCGGCGCTGGTGAACGTGCACACCGCGGCCGGGTTGGGCAACGCGATGGGCAGCCTGGTGGCCGCCTACGACGCGAAGACCCCGCTGATCGTCACCGCCGGCCAGCAGCACCGGGACATGGTGCTGCTCGAGCCGTACCTGGCCAACCGCGACGAGACGATGCTGCCGCGCCCCTGGGTGAAGTGGGCTTACCAGCCCGCGCGGGCCGAGGACGTGCCGGCGGCGTTCATGCGCGCGTACGCGATCGCGTTGCAGCCGCCGGCCGGACCGGTATTTCTGTCGATCCCGTTGGACGACTGGGCGAAGCCGGCATTGGGCACGGCGCTGGTCCGCCAGGTCAGTCACCGCGTCGCGCCTGATCCCCATCGGCTGCAGGCATTCGCCGAACGCATCAATGCCAGTCGCAATCCCGCGCTGGTGCTCGGACCGGAGGTGGATCGCGCCGGCGGCTGGGAGGCGGGCCTCGCCCTGGCCGAGCGCCTGCGGGCCGCGGTCTACCACCCGCCACTGGCGGACCGAATTTCCTTCCCCGAGGACCACCCGTTGTTCCAGGGGCCGCTGCCGCTGACCATGGCCGGGATCAGCACCCGGTTGGCGGGCCACGACCTCGTCGTCGTCATCGGTGCGCCGGTGTTCCGGTACTACCCATTCATCGACGGTCCCTACCTGCCCGAGGGCACCGAGCTGTTGCAGGTCACCTGCGATCCCGACACCGCCGCCTGCGCCGCGGTCGGCGACAGCCTGTTGGGCGACGCGACGCTGGCCCTGGAAGGCTTGCTGGACAGGGTTTCGGCGGCACCGGCCGATCGCAGATCCCTCACACGCCTGTCGTGGCCCCGTGAGTTGCCGGCCACCCCCAGCAATCCGTTGACCCCACCGGAGGCCTACGCCGCGCTTGCCGACGTCCGCCCGGCCGATGCAGTGATCGTCAACGAGTCCACCTCCACCATGGTGCAACAACTGGAGTGGTTGCCCACGCTGCGCTCGGGCGCCTTCTTCGCCACCGCCAGCGGCGGCATCGGTTGGGGCGTGCCGGGCGCGGTGGGTGTCGCGCTCGGTGACCGGGCCCGCGGGGTGCACCGGACCGTCCTCGCCACCATCGGCGACGGGTCGTTCCAGTACTCCGTGCAGGCCATTTGGACGGCGGCCCAGCACAAGCTGCCGATCGTGTTCGTGGTGTTCCGCAACGGCGAGTACTCCATCCTCAAGTCCTTCGCGAAGCTGGAGGAGGCGCCGGGTGTTCCCGGCCTGGACCTGCCCGGTCTGAACATTGTCTCGGTGGCGAAGGGATTCGGGCTGCGCGCGGTACACGCCAACACCGCCTTGGAGATCAGGGATCAGGTCAAGTTCGCCATCGAGGCCGAGGGTCCTACGGTGATCGTGGTCGAGACCCAGCCGCAGGACGCCCACCTCGGCTGACCGGCGGATTGGACACCACCTGAGCTGCTTCAGCCCTGCGCCTCGACGGAGAGCCATTCCCAGGCGCGCCAGGTCTCGAGTCGTTGTGCGTAATCGGCGGTGGCCACTTCCAGCGGGCCGTCGCCGAAGAACACCCGCAGCGGCGGTTGGTCCGCGTCGACCAGCTTGAGCACCGCGTCCGCACTGGCGGTCGGATCGCCCGCCTTGGGCAGCCGGGCGGCCCAGAAGGCGTCCCTGGCCTGATGGACCAACTCGTATGCGGGTAGCGGCGTGGACCGCTGCAGGGACGGTCCGCTCCAGTCGGTCGAGAAACCGCCCGGCTCGATGATCGTGACGTGGATGCCGAAGTCCTCGACCTCCCGGGCCAGTGCCTGGCTGAAGCCCTCGAGCGCCCACTTCGAGGCGTGGTAGGCCCCCACGCCGGCAAACGCCGTGATCCCCCCGATCGAGGAAACCTGCAGGATGTGCCCGCTGCGCTGCGCACGCAGGAAGGGCAGCGCGGCTTGGGTGACCCACATCGCACCGAAGACGTTGGTCTCCAGCTGCGCGCGGAACTCCGCCTCGCTCAGCTCCTCGACCATGCCGACCTGGCCGTAGCCTGCGTTGTTCACGATGACGTCGAGGCGACCAAAGTGCTCGTGGGCCCTCGCCACCGCCGCGAAGGCGGCGTCCCGGTCGGTGACGTCCAGCGGAATGGTCAGGATCGCGTCCCCGTGGATGTCCACGAGATCCTTCAAGGTGTCGGTGTTGCGTGCGGTGGCGGCGACGCGGTCACCGCGCTGCAGTGCGGCGATGGTCCACTCGCGACCGAAGCCGCGGGAGCTGCCGGTGATGAACCAGGTCTTCATGTGATCTCCCCGTGCATACACTTTGCGACGAAACGGAGGAGCCTCCGCTTGGACGGACAGTAATCGGAGGAGCCTCCGTTTGGCAAGTCCGGCCGAGCGAATACGCCGTGCCGATCACACGGCCGCTCGACCACCGTCGACGGACAGGATGGCGCCGTGGATGTTCGAGGCATCCTCACTCGCGAGGAACACCACCGCTCGGGCCACCTCCTCGGGCGAGCTGGCCCGACGCGAGGGAATCGCGGCGAGGATCGGCGCGATGTGGTCCGCCCAGGCCTCGACCTTGGTGGTGAGGGTCGGCCCGGGGGCGACGGCGTTGACCCGGACGCCGGCCGGGCCGTATTCCGCGGCCCAGGACTTGGTCAGCGAGTGGAGCGTGGCCTTGGTTGCGCTGTAGAGCGCGGACCCCGCCATCCCGAACAGACCGTTGATGGACCCCAGGTTGATGATCGCGCCCTCCCCTCGCTCCACCATGGACGGCGCGATCAGTCCGGTGAGCAAGAAGGCTGCCTTGACGTTGACGCTCAGCGCCGCGTCGATGAGCTCCTCACTCACCTCGGACGTGGGCGCGGGCTCGATCAACAGGGCCGCATTGTTGACCAGGATGTCGATGCGACCACCTGCTTTCGCGTTCGCGAGATCGGCCAGTTCACGGATGGCGGTGCGCCCGAGCGCCAGGTCAGCGGGGATGAACTCCGCTCGACCCCCTTTGTCGACGATCGAGGCAACGACCCCCAGGCCGCGTTCGGTGTTCCGCCCGCTGACGATGACGCGGGCACCCTCGGCGGCCAACTCGCGCGCAATCGCCACGCCGATGCCGTCCGTCGAGCCGGTGACCAGAGCGATGCGGTCCTGCAACCGTGCCGGCATGTCTGTCTCCCCTAAAGTATGGACTGGTGAGTCCATACCGTGACTCACATAAAATGGACTTGCAAGTCCACTTTGGAGCTCGGCCATGAGCCGTCCGCTGACCGACAAGGGTCGTGCGACCAGACAACGGATCATCGAGGGTGCCGCCGCGGAGATTCGGGAACACGGGGTGGCCACGACGACGCTCGACGACGTGGGGGTGCGGACCAGGACCAGCAAGAGCCAGCTCTTTCACTATTTCCCCGAGGGGAAGGAACAGCTGCTGCTCGCTGTCGCCGAGCATGAGGCGGCGCTGGTTATCGCCGACCAACAACCGCAGTTGGGCAAGCTCGACTCCTGGCGCGCGTGGCAGGACTGGCGCAACACGGTCGTCGATCGCTATCGCCGACAGGGTCAGCAATGTCCGCTCAACGTGCTGATCAGCCAGCTCGGTCGCAGCACACCCGGCGCCCAAGCAGTGGTCACGGAGCTGCTGAACCGCTGGCAGTCCGAGATCGCGGCCGGTATCCGCGGCATGCAGGCGCAGGGAAAGATCGGGCCCGGCGTGCAGGCGGATCAGGCCGCGGCAGCGATGTTGGCGGGCATCCAGGGCGGCGTGGTCGTCATGCTGTCGACCGGCCGGCTGACCCACCTCGAGGCGGCGCTCGACGTCGGCATCAAGCACCTGCGCGCGAGTCGCCACTAGCTGCGCAGACATCGTTACGCCGAGCCCGGATGTGGGCGCTCAGATGTGGCTCGCCGAGGTGGCGCTCCCCCGCCGTCAACGGGCGCGGCCGGCTCTGTAACCACTCCGCGGTTGACTCGGTGGCTCGGTCGAGCAGGTCCGCGGTCGCGCTGAAATCAATCGGCAGGATCTCGACCGGGCACACCGGGGGCACCACGAAGAGCTCCACCGACTCCGGTGCCCGGGCGATCGAGGTGGCCATGCGTTGCGCGGCGATCAGGTTGAACCCGTGCAGTGCCATGCCCAGGGCCGTCGACGGCCGATTGACCACGGCGCAGGTGAATCCCGTGGTGAGCACGTACACCCGGTCGGCGCCGGCGTCGATGGCCCGGTCCAACGCGGTCGCGTCCGCGTACATCCCGTCGATGAGATCCATGCCGGCCAGCCGGACGACCGGGAACAGACCCGGGATGGCGCTGCTGGCCAGCAGCGCGGTCGGCGCCGGGCCATTGGTCAGCGAGACCAGGCAGCCGGTGTCGTTCTCGGTCGCCAGCACCTCCACCGGGATGACGGTGTCCTGCAACCGGTGCACCGGCAACGAGCGGCTCAGGAACCCTTCCAGGTGCGAGGACGGGAACAGATAGTTGCGCCGACCGCCAATCGCCAACCCCAACGTGGCCGGGGAGATCGGGAAGGCGTAGTTGGCCACACCCAGTGCCGCCTTCACCGCCTGCACGGGGTGCGCGGGTAGTCGTCGCAGCGCGGCGTGCAGCATCTCCGCCGGGTGGCGAGGCAGCACATCGTGTGCTCCCACCGCCAGCCACAACGCGGCCAACGCCTCCACGCCCTCGGCATCGGGGCGCGCCGCGAAATGCACCGCGTTCAGCGCCCCGATCGACGCGCCCACCACCAGATCCGCGCGCACCCCGTGCGCAGTCAGCGCTCGCAACATGCCCACCTGTGCTGCCCCGAGACTGCCGCCTCCGGTCAACACAAAAGCTGTTCGCGTCATGACGACGCTCACCCCCGCGGTGCTCGCCCGTGCTCCCTGCAGCACAGTCAACCAGCGTGAATCTCCTCCGGCACCGCCCGGTCGGTCGCCGGCTCTTGTTGACGCCACTGACCCGGGGGGACTCCGTGGTGGCGGCGGAAGGCCGCCGCGAACGCGTAGGGCGAGGCATACCCGGTACGGGCGCCGATCTGAGTAAGCGTCAGTTCGCCGGCCCGCAGTTGATCTCGGGCCAGCGTCATGCGCCACTCGGTCAGGTATTGCATGGGCGCCTGGCCGAGCGCGAGGGAAAAGATCCGGGCGAATGCGGCGCGGGACAGCCCGCTGGCGGCGGCCAACTCCGGCACCGTCCATGGGTGGGCGGCGTCGGCGTGCATGGCACTCAATGCCGGGCCGAGCCGCGGATCGGCCGCCGCCTGATACCAGCGCGGCGCTTGCTCGCTGCGCTGGAATCCCGCGCGAATTGCCAGTACCAGTAAGACATCCAGCAGTCGGTCGAGCACTGTCTGTTGACCGGGCGCGGGGGTGGCAAGTTCGGCGGACAACAGCGCGATGACGTCGTGCAACGGGTCGTCCGCCGCGGCCGACAGGGTCAGGATCGGTGGCAGCGCTTCCAGTAACCCTCGGCCGACGTCGCCGGAAAGCACGTAGGCCCCGCACAGGAACACGTGGGCCCCGTGCGCCGATGCGCGTTCGTCAGCGGCGTGGCGAGCCCGGAACTGTTCGGGCGACAGGCATTCGGCGCCGGGCCGGTGCGCGATGAAGTGATCCGGGCCGCCGCGGACCAGAGCCACGTCACCGGGTGCGAGCTCCACCGCGGATCGCGGATCGTCCAGCCACAACCACATCCGGCCCGCGATGACCGCATGCACGGCCAGCTGGATCGTGCCGGGCAGGCGCAGGCCCCAGGGCGGGTGGGCGACCGACCGGGCGAACACGCCGCCCGAGGCGCGAGCCCGTACCAGATGCGCTTGCAGAACATCCACGGTGCGAGCGTTCTACACAATGAATGAAGCGTCAAACACATTGATCCGCTTTCCCCGGCCCAGCAGGCTCGAGCTATGACCAACTCTCCTTCGATCACTCTCGTGCTTGCCGGCACCGGGAAGACCGGCTCTCGGCTCGCCACCGAGCTCGCGAAGCGCGGCCTCGGCGTCCGCACCGCCGCCCGCAACGGCGCCGACGTCCACTTCGACTGGGACGACGCCACCACCCATCGGGGCGCCGTGGCGGGCGTCGATCGCCTGTACCTGGTCCCGGCGGTCATGCGGATGGACTTCGCCGGCCAGGTAGCGACCTTCCTGGATCTGGCGGAGAAGGCCGGCGTGCGTCACGACACCTATCTGAGCGCGTACGGCATCGACCAGGCCCCGCCGCAGGTCGCCCTGCGAGCCGTCGAACTCGACCTGTTCGGCCGCGGTGGCCTCACGCATTCGATCCTGCGTCCGGCGTGGTTCATGCAGAACTTCAGCGAGACCTTTCTCCAGCCGATCGACGGCGCGATCACGGTGCCCACGGCCGACGGCGCGGAGGCGTTCATCGATGTCGGGGACATCGCCGCGGTCGCCGCCGAAACGCTGGCCAACCCGGATGCGCATGCCGGCGCCGCCTACGCGCTCACCGGCCCGGAGGCGATCACGATGAGCGAGGCTGCCGAGATCATCGGTCGGGTGATCGGCAAACCGGTGCGGCACCACGACATCGACCGCGACGTGTGGATCCAGGGCACGGTGGCGGCCGGCGTGCCCGCTGAGTACGGCGAGATGCTGCGGATGCTGACCGAGACGATCGCCTCCGGCACGGGCTCCCGGCCCAACGACAACGTCGAGGCGGTCACCGGAGCTCCGCCGATTACGTTTGTTGACTTCGCCCGGCGAACCGCGCAGGCCTGGACCTAGACGGAGCCTCATCGTGACGACGATCGCGAACCTCGACGACTTCAGGGCGCTCGACCCGTTCTTTCGCATCATCGAGCAGGGCCTCGAGGGCATTGCCGACGGTGCGCACTTCTTCGACCTGCTGGCCGAGAACGTCGTCTTCGACTACATCATCACGATTCCCGGCTACCCACGGCACATCGAGGGCCGCCAGGCCGTCGCCGAGCTCTACCGCCCCTACGGCACCGCGCTCGTCCTCGACCGATGTCACGACCTCGCGGTCCATCACGACACCCGTACCGGCGTCGTCGTGCTCGAGTACGCCTCCGAGGGACGGGTTGTATCCACCGGGGCCCCATACGCCAACCGCTACATCTCGGTGCTCACCATCACCGATCGCCAGGTGACGCACTGGCGCGATTACCTCGACCCCGTTGCGGTTTTCGATGCGCTGGGCTGGCCGCCACGCTGAGGACTGCCGCGCTGAACTTGTTCGTCTCGCTCAACCGTCTCGGCATCACCGGGGAGGGCGCGGGCGAGTTGCAGGCGGGAGCTGATTCCGAGCTTCGTGAAGACCTTGCTCAGGTGGTACTGGACGGTGCGTGAGGTGATGAACAACCGGGCGCCGATTTCCGGGTTCGAGAGACCGTCGCGGGCGAGCCGGGCGACGTGGGCCTCCTGGGCGGTGAGTTGGCCGCTGGTCTCGACGGAGCGTTTGCGCGCGGTCTCGCCGGTGGCCCGGAGTTCGCGCCGCGCGCGCTCGGCGAACCCTTCCATACCCATCGTCGAGAGCAGGTCATGCGCGGTGCGTAGCTGCCTGCGGGCGTCGACCCGGCGGCGCTCCCGGCGCAGCCATTCGCCGTAGAGGAGGTGGGCGCGGGCGAGCTCGACGCGTACGCGGGTCCGGCCGAGCCGGTCGATCGCCTCCCGATAGAGGCACTCGGCGGCCTCGCCCTTGCTCAATAGCGCCCGCGACCGGGCCTCGATCCCCAGCGCCCACTCGGTGCCGCCGGCGCGCGTCGTCTCCGCCAGGCGCTGGAGCGCGTCTCCCACCCCCGTCGCTTTCCCGCTCCGGGTGGCGGCCTCGATCAGCTCGACCAGCCCCCAGGCGGACGGCAGCTCGTGGGGGTGCTCGCCGACCCGCTGGGCCGCGTCCAGCGCCGCCTCGTAACAGCCGACGCCGTTGTAGAGCACCGCGCTCGTCCAGTCGACGAGGGCCAGACCCTGACCCTCGCCCCGGGCCATCACCTCCTTCCGGCTGGTCTCGATCAGCTCGACGGCGTCGGCTTTCCGGCCCCGCCAGGCGGCGAGCCCGAGGGCACCGTAGGGCGCGAGGTGGCCACCCGTTGCATCCGTGACCGCCTCCACCTCGTCGACCAGCGCCGCCGCCGCGGCGAGCTCGCCGGCCCACAGGTGCACCGCCATGCGGGAGATGAGGGCGATGGGGAGAACGGCGAGGGCGCCCGCATCACGGGCGAGCTGAACGTGGCGGGCGGAGAGCGCGTCCCAGGTCTCGTGGTCCCACAGATCCACGGCCGCGAGGCAGGCCAGCCACAGCCAGCGGAGCGCCTCGTCGTTGGAGATCTCGTCGCTGCGGAAGGCGCGCAGCGCCTGCTTCAAGATCGGGGCCCCGGCGGAATGACCCTCGGTGATCAGCAGCGCCAGGCCGTCCAGGAGGAGATCGGCCGGCCGCGGTGGCTGCGCGGGCGGGGGCGCCCGACGGGCGGCCTGCGCGACCTCCAGCACGCCGACGCCGCCGGCCAGACGGCCGACGAACATCGCCGCCTGCAGCGCTTCCAGATAGGTCTCGCGGGCAAGCCCGACATCGAGTGGCTCAAGCCGCTTGGCCGCCGTGAGCAACAGCGGCGGAGCGTCGCGGCCGCGGTTTACGGCGAAGGCGATCTGGGCCCGCAGCAGGTCCACTTGGGCCCGCCGGAGATCATCGAGCGGTCCCGCTTCCAATGTGGTCAGCAACCCCAGCGCCGCATCGACGGCGCCGCTCTGGGCCTTGGCCTGCGCCGCGGCCAGGCGTCGCTCGGCCCGCCGACCCGGCTCGGGTGTCAATGCGGCAGAGCGTTCGAGGAATGCCGCCGACGCGGCCAGACCTCCCCGCCGCCGGGCGCGGTCGGCGGAGCGTTCCAGTTCTGACGCGACGTCACCATCGGGGCCCAGTGCCGCTTGTGCGCGGTGCCAGGCGCGCCGATCGGGATCAATCCCCGGATCTGTCGCCTCCCCCAGCGCGTCGTGCACCCGACGCCGCTGCACGGCCGACGCCGACCAGTAGATCGCCGAGCGCGCCAAGGGATGACGAAACGTCACCCGCGCACCGAACTCCAGCAACGCTTCGGACTCAGCCGCTTCTGCGGCCTCGATCCCGATCCCCAAATACGCGGCTGCCCGCCACACCAGCAGTGGGTCGCCGACCGGCTCCGCCGCCGCGACCAGCAACAAGCAGCGCGTCGCGGCCGGTAGTGCCGCGAGCCGCCGTCGGAAGCTTGCCTCGATGCGCCCGGACAACCCCCGTGCACCCGGCAACCCGAAGCCGCCCGCCAGGTCCTCCGGGCTCAAACCCCGCGGAAGCTCCAGCAGCGCCAGCGGATTACCGCGCGTCTCCGCGACGATTTGGTCACGCACCTGCTCATCCATCGGCCATCTGATCACCGAGCCCAGCAGCGCGCGCGCGTCGTGGTCAGTCAGCCCCTCGACCAGCAGCTCCGGCAACCCCGCCAACAGCTGCTCCTCGCCGGTCCGGCGCACCGCGAACACCAACCCGACCGAGTCCGCGAACAGCCGGCGGGCCACGAACTCCAGCGCCTGCACCGATTCCCGGTCCAGCCACTGGGCGTCATCAACCAGGCACACCAGCGGCCGCTCGTCGGCCGCCTCCGACAGCAAACCCAGCACCGCGAGACCAACCAGGAATCGATCCGGCGCCGCCCCGGAGGCCAGCCCGAACGCCGTGCCCAGGGCAGCGCGCTGCGGCGCAGGCAAGCAATCGACGCGATCCAGCATCGGCGCACACAACTGGTGCAGTCCTGCGAACGCCAGCTCCATCTCCGACTGCACACCGGCAGCCCGGGCCACCAGACACCCCGAGGACTGCCCGGCCAGGTAGTCCAACAAGGCCGACTTGCCGATGCCAGGCTCCCCACGCAGCACCAGCGTCGGGCTCTCACCGGCGCGCAGCACCTCGAGCAGTTGGTCGAGCCGCTCGCATTCGCTGCGCCGGCCCTGAAGCGCCACTCGATCATGCTAATTCCCGTCGCCCGTGGCGCGACCGACCGTCTCCAACACTGCCCCTTGCGGGGGGCTTCTTCACCCCCCGCGAGGGAGTACGGGTGGCAATTTCCTCGGCGGCGAGGGCGCGGGCTCGCCATTGCGGCTGTGGTCCGGCAGATGCGAAGAGGCGCAAAGCGGCGTGAAAGTCGGCGCGCACTGCCCACGAAAGGAAACCGGCACCCATGGCCGACATCACCGATCACGAAATCACCGAGATCGACCGGGCCAACGGTTCGGGACGCCCTCCCGTCGTCTTCGTCCACGGCCTGTGGCTGCTGTCGAACAGCTGGGATCGATGGCGGACCGTCTTCGAGGACGCGGGCTACGCGACGTTGGCGCCCGGGTGGCCGGACGACCCCGAGACGGTCGACGAGGCCAAGCAACACCCCGACGTCTTCGCTCGCAAGACCGTCGGCCAGATCGCCGACCACTTCGAGGACGTGATCGGGAAGCTCGCGCAGAAACCGGCCGTGATCGGCCACTCCTTCGGTGGCCTGCTCACCCAGATCCTGGCCGGGCGGGGCCGCTCGGCGGTGTCGGTCGCCATCGATCCGGCCCCGTTCCGAGGTGTCCTGCCGCTCCCGGTCTCGGCGCTCCGCGCGGCGTCACCGGTCATCGGGAACCCAGCCAACCGGGGACGGGCCGTGCCACTCAGCTACGAGCAATTCCGTTATGGCTTCGCCAACGCCGTCAGCGAGGAAGAGGCCCAACGGCTCCACACCACCTTCTCGGTGCCGGGATCCGGGGCCCCCGTGTTCCAGGCCGCCGCTGCCAACCTCAATCCGTGGACCGAGGCCAAGGTGGACACGAAGAACCCCGAGCGGGGGCCGATGCTGATCATCTCGGGCGAGAAGGACCACACGGTCCCCCGAGCCGTCGCCAAGGCCTCCTACCGCAAGCAGCTCCGCAACGACGCGGTGACCGAGTTCGTCGAGATCCCCGGCCGGGGCCACTCGCTGACCATCGACCACGGGTGGGCCGAGGTGGCCGACACGGCATTGCGGTTCGTCCAGCGGTTCGTCGCATGACATCACCGGAGGTTGAGATGGCGGAGGATTCGACTTCGTCCCGTTACGAGCGGGGTATGAAGAAGATGAGCGAGGTCTACGGCCTCGACGTTTCGGAATTCGTGGCGGCCCTGGGTGATGTCGGGCGGTATATGGCCGAGTTCCCTTACGCAGACATCTACAGCCGCCCGGGCTTGGCCTGGCGCGACCGTGAGATCGCCACGTTCGCGATGCTCACCGCACTGGGCGGCCGGGAGCCGCAGCTGCGCACGCACATCGCCGCGGGGCTCAACTCCGGCCTCACGGTCGCCGAACTGGAAGAGATCATCATCCAGTCGATCATCTTCGCCGGGTTCCCCACCGCCATCAACGCGCTGAACTTCCTTCACGCGACCCTTGCCGAGCTCAACGCGGGATCGACGACCGGCCCGCGGCCGCCTGAATGAGTCGTACGACCTCACCGGGGTGCGACACCATGGCTACGTGGCTGGAGGGGACCTCGACGGTGTCGGCGTCCATCCGCTTGGCGAACAGGTGCTGGGCTTCCGGCGGGAGCGCCTCATCGTTGGTGGCGATCAGGTACCGGGTGGGGAGCGACTTCCAGGCCGGCACCCCCATCACGTCGTTGAACGCGCCGGCCGCCAGCGGCTGCTGGACGGCGAACATCACCCGGGCCCGGGCCGCCTCGACGTCGGCGGCGAAGTGGTGGGTGAAGTCCTCCTCGGAGAGCCAGACGTAGCCGCGGCCGTCGACGAACTGGTGGGCCAGTGCGGGCGACACCGGGCCCTGGGAGAGGAGCGCGCCGAGCGACTCACCCTCGTCGAGAGCAAAGGCGGCGACGTAGACCAGAGCGACGACGTTCGGGGCGTCCGCACCGAGGGCGGTCATGATCTGGCCGCCGTAGGAGTGGCCGGCGACAATCGTGGGGCCGTCCTGCAGGGCGAGGACCTGCCGGAGCCGGGCAACGTCGTCGGCCAGCGAGCTCAACGGGAACTGAGGCGCAGTCACTTTGTACCCCTCCGCCTGCAGGCCTTCGATGACCCCGCTCCAACTGGAGCCGTCAGCCCAGGCGCCGTGGACAAGGAGGATATTGGGAAGAGAACTCATCGCATGTGCTCCTTCGGCTATGTGGAACTCTGAATCGATCACACTTGCGCCCTGCCGCCATCGACGAAGAGTTCGATGCCGGTGACGTAGCTGGACTCGTCGGAGGCGAGAAACAGCGCCGCCCGGGCGACCTCTTCCGGCTCCCCCATCCGCCCCATCGGGACGGTGGACACAATGCCCGCAATGTCTTCCGGGGGCGCCGCAGCGGCCAGCGGTGTCGCGATCGGACCCGGGCTGAGGACGTTCGACCGGATCTGACGGTCCTTCAGTTCTAAGGTCCAGGAGCGCACCAGACGCCGGATGGCGGCTTTCGTGGCGCCGTAGACACCGAAGCCCGGGGTGCCTTTGACGCCTGCCGCCGAGCCGGTGAGGATGATCGAGGCGCCATCATTCAGCAGCGGCAGAGCCTTCTGGACGGTGAACACAGCCCCCTTCACGTTGGTGTTGAAGAGTTTGTCGAAGTGCTCTTCCGTGACGCTGGGCAGCGCGGCAAATTCACCGACGCCGGCGTTGGCGAAGAGGATGTCGATCCGCCCCTTCTCGGCAACCGTCTCGTAGAGCCGGTCCAGGTCCGCCAGGTTGGCCACGTCGCCCTGAACGCCGCGGACGTTGGTGCCGATGGCATGGACGGCCTCATCGAGTTCTTGCCGGCGGCGACCGGTGATGAAGACGTAGGCACCCTCTGCCACGAACAGCTTCGCCGTGGCGAAGCCGATACCGGTGGTGCCCCCGGTGACGACCGCCACCTTCCCGTCCAGCTTGCCCATGATCGAGACTCCCCCTGAGGTCCGACGGTGGTCGACACCGAGCTACGCGACGGGCACGGCCCGGGCGGCGGTCATGAACGCTTCCAACTCGCGGGCGATCTCGGGCCCGGTCGGCTGGTAGACGACCTCGGTAATGCCCGCTTCGGCGAACGCGGCGAGGCGTTCGGAGAGCTCGGCCGCCGACCCGGTCACGGTCGTGGCCGGGATCGCCGCCCAACTGCCGGCCGCCCAGGCGGCTTCGTCGGCCTGGTTCAGGCCGACGAGATGCTGATGGTGGACGGCCAGATGCCTGTCCGGCTCGGGTGTCTGATTGATGGTGTCCAGCCACACCCGCCCGGCAGGAAGGCCCGTGACGTCGCCGCCGAACTCGTAGGTGGCGTGGTACGCCAACGCGTTTCCGGGGCCGGCGGCAGCCTGAACGCGGGGCGAGTCCAGTGCTTCTCCCTCGCCCAGGACCGTGCCGTGCACCGCGAGGGTGGCCCGGTCGAAAAGTTTGGCGTATTGCGTTTCTCCGTTCACGGTGAACAGGCCGTCGGCGAGTTCGGTGGCCACGGCCAGGCCCTTGGGCCCCAACGCCGAGATGAGGACCGGGACCTCGATCGGGCGGGGCGGGGCGTAGCCGACCGGATGCAGCATCCGCATGCGCCCGCCCTCCCAGTCGACGGTCGCGCCCTGGAGCAGACCCCGAAAGGCGCGCACGTAGTCGCGCAGATAGGCCCACGTCGCGGGTTTGGCTCCCATGGCCCGAGCCCCCGCGAACCCGGTACCGAAGGCGACCGCAACCCGTCCGGGGGCCATGGCGCAGAGCGCCGCGGCGCCCGCCGCGCTGACCATGGGGTGGCGCAGTGTGGGCACCAGTACCCCGGGCCCCAGGCCGATGCGCGCGGTGCGGGTAGCGGCCAGGGCCAGCATCATCCACACGTCCGGGCTTTGCTGCGGAGTGTCGAACAGCCAGGCGCGGTCGTAACCCAACTGCTCGCCAATGGCGATGTGCTGGGGCGAGTCGAGGGAGGTCGCAAACTGGCACGAGATCTGCACTGGTGAGCCCCCGAATATGACGATCGTCCTACTCGGTATCGACCGTACGTACCCGGGGCGGGTCCGGTCAAGGGCTTCCCGGGACGCGTGTCCTAGCCGGTTGAGCTCTCGGCGATGTCCAGCACCATCCGGAACCGCGCCTTGCCCTCCATCATTCGGGCGTAGGCCTCCGGCGCTTGTTCGAAGGGCACCACTTCGTTCATCGAACGGATACCGTGCTCGGCGGCGTAGTTGAGGTTGTCCTCGTTCTGGATGGAGGAACCCGTCAGCGACCCGGACAGCCGCCGGCCGCCGAAAACGAGGTCGTACGTCTGGACGCTCATCGGGTCACCCGCAACCCCGACCACGAACAGCTGCCCTCGGGGCGCCAGGCCCGGGATCAGACTCGACATCGAGGCACCGCTGGACGCGGTGGCCACGATGCCCGCGGCTCCCCCGAGCTTCTGCAACGCCGAACCGGGATCCTCGCTGGTCGAGTCCAGGAAGGTCGTCGCACCGAGCTGTTCGGCGAGGGCCGCCTTGTCATAGCCCCGCGCGATGGCGACCACGCGATAGCCCAGCTGATTCGCGTACTGCAACGCGAGGTGGCCGAGCCCGCCCACGCCCTGCACCGCGACGATCGAGCCGGGGCGGGCATCGAGCTGGCGAAGCGCGTTGTAGACCGTCACGCCGGCACAGAGCAGGGGCGATGCCTCCAGGTTCGTCAGGCTCACCGGGATGCGGGCCAGGGCGGTGGCCCGGGCGTAGACAACCTCGGCGTATCCGCCGTCCACCGAGCTCCCCGTGGTCGGTTGGTCGGAGCAGTTGACGAAGTCGCCCCGGCGGCACTGCTCACAGACCCCGCAGTTCCCGCCCAGGTATCCGACGCCGACCCGTTCGCCGAGTTGCCAGGTGATGACACCCTCGCCGACCGCGTCAATGATGCCGACCAGCTCATGGCCGGGAACGACGGGTGCAGCCGGGTCGGACCGTAAGCCCTCAACTGACGCAGCGTCAGTGTGACAGACGCCGCAGCTCAACACGCGCAGTCGCACCTGCCCGGCCGGCGGCGGTTGCACGGTTCGCTCGACGAGGGCGAAACGACGTGAGCCGGTGACCTCCCAGGCCCGATAGGTAGCCATGCGATCCCACCCTCTCGCTCGAGAATATGTCGGCGAGCATAATAACATTCGCTGCTGTGGAGCAAGTAGTTCGTCCAGCGCGCCGACACCACGGACGGGAAGAGTTGAAACACCTGGTGCGGTCTCACGCCTCAGATCGCACCACCTGTTTCAACCTTGCCCACCAGTGGTCAGTCGGCGGCGGGCCGGATAGTCACCCGAGCCCGAGCTCTCCGGCCCGACGCACCAGGTCCACCCGGGAGCTCACGCCCACCTTCGCGTAGATGTTGCCCAGGTGCGTCTCCACGGTTCGCTGCCCGAGGAACAGGTGTGTGGCAATCTCCTTGGCCGACATGCCGCGGGCGGCAAGCTCTGCGACGTCGCGCTCGCGCCGGGTGAGTGAGCCCGGGCCCAGGGCGGAGGCAAGTGCGCGCCGCGCGGTACCACCCTGACGGCGCATCAGTTCCAGCACCATCCCCCGGCGCCACACCGCGCCGCAATCGGCATAACGACGGGCGGCGTCCTCGAGTGTGGCGGCTGCCTCAGCCGGGGCGGCGGCCATCAGGGCCTGGCCGAGAACATGCCGAACCCGGGCTTGCAGCGCTCGGCACTCGGTGCTGTCGGCCTGCTCGACGGCGGTCCGTGCGGTAGCGGCGGCCCCGGCCTCATCGCCAGTAGCCAGCGCGGCCCAAGCCTCGGCGCACGCGGCCATCGCCAGGTACCGTGCCCGGGCG
>Ga0137412_10000654_pt1 | contig 25201 bp, 24 predicted proteins | sample CZODoug2_1_16fun_FD_122160 | JGI IMG/M metagenome (GOLD analysis project Ga0137412, IMG submission 122160) | Vadose zone soil fungal communities from Angelo Coast Range Reserve, California, USA - CZODoug2_1_16fungal (Hybrid Assembly) | ecosystem: Environmental > Terrestrial > Soil > Vadose zone... | reverse complement strand
GCTTCGATTACAAGGTCGACTTCGCGCAGCGCCTCGTAGCTGTCGGTGGCCGCAATGCGCGCCAATGCCGCATCGCCGGCTTGCCTATCGATGCGGCCGGCGGCTATTGCGGCTTCCTCCTGTTGTCTCAGTTTCGCGAGGCCTCGCTCGGCCGCGGCCTGGCTGACGTCGAGCAGCACCACATCCAGTCCGGCGCGCGCTGCCACCAGTGCGATGCCGCCTCCCATCAGTCCGGCGCCGAGCACGCCGACCTTGCGAAAACTTCGCCTGGCAAAACCGGGCGGACGGCGGGCGAGATCGTTGGCGCGCGCCATGCTCAGGCCCAGGGTGCGCGTCATCTGGCGCGCGACAGGCCCGCGCGCCACCTCGACGAAGCGGTTGGCCCCCGCGCGCAATGCCGGATTCATTGGCACGCCCTGGTCCTCAGCCAGCATCGCCTTGATCGCGGTTTTGGCCGGATGCTGCGTGCGCTGCGCTGCCGACAGCTGGACCCAACGGCGCGCACCGCAAAGCAGTTGATCGGCAGGCACGAGTTCGTCGACCAGACCGGCCTTGTGCGCGGCGATGGCCGACATGAGCTGGCCGTTTTCCAGCAAGGCCGCAGCCTGCGATGTCCCGACCATACGCGCCAGGCGCAACGCCCCACCCGCGACGGGGGGCAGGCCCAGCCTCACATCGGTAAAGCCGAACAGAAGATTCTGCCCCGTGATCGCGATCCGCCTATGGCAGGACAAAGCGAGCTCCAGCGCGGCGCCGCGCGCATCGCCGTTGATCGCGGCAATGAAGGGCTTGGCCGAAGCGTCGATGCGCGAAAGCACCGCGTTCAGGCGCAGTATTTCGGCCAGCAGATCGGCCTCGCCGCGTTCGGGCGACGCGAGATCCAGCAGCCATGCGAGATCGAGGCCGCCGACGAACGCGTTGCCGGTCCCGGTGAGCACCGCACCTTTGATGGCTGATGTCACCATCACCCGTTCGACCGCGGCCTCTAGATCCCGGACCGTTCCGGGGCCGAGCGTATTGGCCGCGCCCTGCGGCTGCCAACATAATGTGGCCACACCGTCGCCATCGATCTCAAAGCGAATTGCTGCGGACATTTCAGATTCCCAAATAGGCGCTGCGCACCATGTCGTTCTGGCGCAATTCGGCCGGCGTTCCCTGCAGCACGATTTGGCCGTTCTCGATCACATAGGCGTATTGGGTGATGCCGAACACGAAGGCGGTGTTCTGTTCGACCAGCAAGATGGAGATGCCGGCGGCGTTGACCTGGCGGATCACCTCACCCAGCCGGCCCACCATCTTGGGCGACAGGCCGAGGCAAGGTTCGTCGATTAGAAGCATCGTGGGCCTCGCCATCAGGGCGCGGGCCACCGCCAGCATCTGCTGCTCACCGCCGCTCAAGGTGCCGGCGCGCTGATAGGCCCGCTCGCGCAGCAGCGGGAACTGGGCGAACACCTTCTCGGCCTGCTCGCGCTTGCTGGCCGCATTTTGCAGGAAGGCACCGAGCTCGAGATTCTCCATCACCGACATTTCGGGAAACAGCTGGCGTCCCTGCGCCACCTGCACCAGGCCGCAGCGAACGATGTCGGCGGTCGAAAGCCGGCTCAGGTCGCGCTCGCCCATTTTGATGCGGCCACGGCGGCGGACCAGGCCGGTGATGCCGTTGAGGGTGCTGGTCTTGCCGGCGCCGTTGGCTCCGACCAGGCCGACGATCTGGCCTTCATTCACCGCCAGCGAAACGCCGCGCACGGCCAATACGCTTTGATAGCTGACATGGAGATCGTCAACCCTGAGCATGGGCTTCGCTTCCAAGATAGGCCTCGATCACGCGCGGCTGCTGCGTGATCTCGCGCGGCGGCCCGTCGGCGATGACGATTCCGGCGTCGAGCACGACAGCGCGATCCACCAGCCCCATGAGAAAGTGCAGATTGTGCTCGACTACCCAGACCGTGACGCCGGCGGCATGCACGCGGCGGATCACGCGCTGAAGGTTCGCGACTTCCTCGGCGCTGAGGCCGGCTGCCGGCTCATCAAGCAGCAGCATCACCGCGCCGGTCGAGATCGCCATCGCAATGCCGAGTTCGCGCATCACGCCGCTGGGCAGCGAGCCCGCGGGTTCGTCGGCGTAGCGTTCGAAGTCGAATTCCTGCATCACGTCGGCAATCACCGGCTGCCGGCGGGCGCCGCGCCCCTGCGGCATGTGGCTCGCAATCCGCAGGCTTTCGCGAATGGTCAGTTTTGGAAACACCCGGGCGCCCTGGAAGGTGCGCACCAGTCCGCGCGCGGCCAGGATATGCGGCGACAGCGAGGTGACGTCGTCGCCGTCGAAGAAGATCCGGCCGCTTGTCGGCGCAAGGAAGCCGCTGACGACGTTGAACAAGGTCGTCTTGCCGGCGCCGTTCGGGCCGATCAGCCCGCTGAGTTCGCCGCGGCGGATCTGCAGCGACACGTCGCGAATAGCGGCGAGACCGCCGAACTGTTTGGTGACGTTTTCGATCCGCAACATACTCATCGCTTTATCGCATCGGCAGTAGCTGCGCCGGCAACGCGCGTCCAGGGCCTCAGCCGCTGACGGATCAGGCCGGCGATGCCCTGGGGCATGAACAGCACGCCGACAATGATGACGGCGCCGAGGATCACCAGCCGGTACAGCTGCGCCAGCCGCAACAGCTCGGGAATGCCGAAGAATACCAGGGTCCCGATGATCGGCCCGGACAAGGTGCCGATGCCGCCGATGATCAAGACCCCGATCAGGGAAATGGTTTCGTGGGCGTTGAGCAGCTCCGGCGAGATGAAGCTCATGAACGGCGCATAGGCGGTGCCGATCATGGCGGCCATCATCGAACTCATCACATAAGCCGCCAGCTTGTGCCCGACGACGTTGATGCCGAGAAACGCGGCGAGCACCTCGTCTTCGCGCACCGCCACCAGCGCGCGGCCAAAGCGCGAGCGCTGCACCAGGAACACGACCAGCAGCGAGACCAGCAGCATGCCGGCGGCGAGCCAGTACAACCCCCTGGAATTGGCGAAGTTGAAGCCCAGCAGCGGCTCGGGTGAATACAGCACGCGCATGCCCATCGGACCGCCGGTCACGCTGTGCCAGTTGGCGGCCAGCAGACGGGCAAGCTCGCCGAATGCGAATGTGATCAGTGCGAGATGTACGCCGCCGGTGTAACGCAGCGCCGGATAGCCGATGCAGGCGGCCAGCACCGCGGCGAGCAGCATCGTCACCGGAATCGAGATCCAGAAGCCCAGGCCGGCGCTACCGACCAGCAACGCCGATGCATAGGCGCCGAAGCCGTAAAACGCGGCGTGCGACATCGCGAACTGGCCGGCATAACCCATCACCAGATTGAGCGACGTGGCCAGCGCGGCCTGCAGCGCGATCAGCGTTCCCAGATAGAGCAAATAGCGCGAGCCGCCGATCGCGGGGACGACCATCAGTACCGCCAGCATCAGCCATCCGGCAACCGGCAGCCAGTATGCGAGCAAAGCCAGGCGCGGCGTCGCCGGGACGCGCGCGGCTTTGCCTGCCGCCTCGTGGGTCTGTGCCAATGGTTGAGCCGCCGAGTTCATACCCGGGCCTTGCCGCGGACACCAAACAGCCCGGTCGGGAAAAACAGCAAGGTGATGATCATCAGAATGAAGCCGTAGCCATCGTTGAAGGCGGCCGAGAAGTAGCGCGAGCCGAAACTCTCGGCCAAACCGAGCAGGAAGCCGGCCAGCACCGCGCCGGGCACGCTTCCGAGACCCCCGAGCACGGTGAGGATGAAGCCCTTCATCAGGGGACCGGAGGCCATATAGGGCGTGATGGCGAAAAGGCTGCCATAGAGCGCGCCGGCCGCACCCGCCAGCGCACTGCCGAGAACAAAGACCAGCGCCGTGATCTGCGTGATCTGAACCCCCACCAGGGCGGCGCCGGTACGGTTTTGCCCGGTGGCGCGGATCGCCTTGCCGAAACTTGTCTTCTGCAGGAACAGATAGAATGCGCCGACCAGGCTCATCACCAGCACCAGAACCAACAACCGCTGCGCCGACAGCGTGATGCCCAGCACCTGGACGCTGCCCGACAGCGGCGGATCGAAGTTGCGGTGGTCGGGCGTGAACAGCGCCGCGGCCAGATTCTCGACCACCATGATGATACCCAGCGACACCGTTAGCCCGGTCATGTGGTCGGTCAAAGTGTGGCGAAAGATCAGGCGTTCGAGGATCAGGCCGAACAGGCCCATCGCCACCATCGCCAGCAGCAGGCCGACCCAGAAACCGAAGCCGGCCGTCACCGCAAAGAAGGCGATGTAGGCCCCGAGCATGACCATCTGGCCATGGGCAAAGTTCAAGATGCCCATGATGCCGAACACCAGGGTGATTCCGACCGCAACGGTGGCATAGAGGCCGCCGACCATCAGGCCATCGAAAACGGTCTGCGCTACGTCAATCCACATGACATGCCTTCCCCAGACCGCTCTCGATCGAAGTTTTGTGGTGCCGCCGGATACCGGTTACTCCGGGCTCGCGCGCACCGAGCTGACCTTGCCATCCTTGAGAATCCCGATGTCGATATCGGAATTGGCGCGGCCGTCATTGTCGTAGCGCATCAGCCGAACGCCGTCGTAACGCATCGATTTGACCTTGGCGGCGATCGCCTTGAGATCGCTCACCGAACCAACCTCCTCCATGGCCTTGGCCATCATGAAGACGGTGTCATAGAAGGTCAGGCCCCAATAGGTGTTCGGCGAGGCGTCCTTGCCGGTGAACGTCTTGTAGCGCTTGATCCATTCTTCAACCTTGGGATCGTCGCCATGCTCGAGATCCCGCGTCAGGATCTGCCAGATGAAGCTGTCGATCTGTTTGGCGTATTTGATCCCGGGCGCGCCGGAACCGCCGCGATAGAGAAACTTCTTCGGCAGACCGCCGAGCTCGGTGCTCTGGCGCACGATGGCCTCGACGAGGGCGTCGTTGGTGCCGGTCAGGAGGCCGTCCATCTCCTGATTCTGTAATTTGCGCAGCACCGGGCCAAAGTCCGAAGTATCGGGCTGGAAATACTCGACCATCGGCACGTTGATTCCGGCTTGCTCCAGCAGCGGCTTGTAGACTGCGACGATGCTGCGGCTGACATCCTCGTTCGGCAGCAGGATGCCGACCTTCTTCACCCCGAGCTGCTTTACGCCGACGGGAACGAAGGATTTGGCAACGATAGCGTCGGCATCCAGCGTGCGAAACGCCAGTTCGAAGCCCGGTTTGCCGAGCAGCGTGTCCATCAGCGTGAAGCCGCCGAAATACAGGATGTCGTTCTTGGCGAGCAGTGTGGCGGTGGGCACGCCGGGACCGCTGGTGAGGATGCCGAACACGATCTTGATGTCATCGTCGCGCAGCAATCGCTGCGCGCCGCTGACGGCGAATTCGGGTTTGGACTGCGCATCTTCGGATACCAGCGAGAAAGTGTATTTCTTGCCTTTGACCGTGATGCCGCCGCGCTTGTTGAGTTCGTCGAATGCCATCGCGACGCCCTCGCTGGCGGGCAGATCGAAACTCGAATGCGGCCCTGTGAGGCTGTTGACCATGCCGATCTTGACGACCTCTGCGCCTGCGGGCGTCGCAACGGCGAAGCCGGCCAGCGCCAACGCTGCGAGGCGGGGTACGCGACCTAGATGACGGCTGCTCATTTATGATTCCTTCCGTTCGTTCCAGAACTGTTCTCGGAGATCCCGGCGCAGCACCTTGCCCATGCTGTTTCTCGGCAATGCGTCGAGCGTGAATATCGATTTCGGATATTTGAATTTTGCCAGCCGGCCGGCGCAAAAGCTGATCAGCTCCTGCTCGGTGATCGCTTCGCCTGCGCGCAGCACCACGCAGGCCCTCGGCGATTCGCCCCATTTCTCATCCGGCACACCGACCACCGCGACCTCGACAATCTTGGGATGTTCGACGAGCACGCGCTCGATCTCCGCCGGATAGATGTTCTCGCCGCCGCTGATGATGGTGTCGCGCTTGCGGTCGAGGATATGAAGAAAGCCCTGCTCGTCCATCAGGCCGACGTCGCCGCCGGTTTCCCAGCGGCCGGTGCGCATCGCGGCCGTGGCATCGGGATTGTTGTAGTATCCGAGGAAAGGCACCGGATTGGCGGCGTGGATCTGGCCGATCTCGCCGGGGCCGAGCCGCCGTCCCTCTTCGTCGAGGATCGCGAGTTCGCAGCCGAACGACGCCTGTCCGAGCGAACGGTCGGTGCGCATCATGTCTTCATGACGGCAATAGGTGATCCAGCCGCTCTCGGTCCAGCCATAGGCATCGCTCAGGCTCTTGTTGGGAAACATGGCCTCGAATCCGTCAATTACAGGCGTCGGCAGCCGCGCGCCTGAACTCATGATGCCGCGCAACTGCTTGCACGCGCCGACGCGCGCGCCGGCAGCGCTTTCCAGCAGGGTGGAAAGCATCTTCGGCACCAGGAACGACCAGGTGACGCCGCGATTTTCGAGATCGTCCAGAATCTGGGCGCCGCGAAATTCGGTGCGCAGCACCACGCGCGCTCCCACGCACAGCGAGATCAGCGCGACCGAGCCGAACGACTGGTGGAAGATCGGCCCCGGCACCAGCGTCACTTCTTCTTCGGTAATTCCAAAGCGCCAGCCCCAGGAGCAAAACCGCGTCAGCAACGCGAGATGACTGAGCATTGCGCCCTTGGGAAAACCGGTGGTCCCCGAGGTATAGAATATCGCGCCGGGGTTTCCCGGCAGCGTCACGCGGGGCGGCTCCGCATCGGAAGCCTTGGCAAGCAGGCTTTCGTAAGCGTAACCGTGGTCGGCCGTTTTGCCGAACACCACGGTTTGCACAGCGCCGATCTTGATCTTGCTCAGCTGGGTCACGAGGAGCGGCAGGAATTCGGCGCCGATGATGAGGCCGCTCGAACCGGAATCATTCAACAGGTAGACGAGTTCGTCGCCGGAGAGCCGGTAGTTGGCCGGCACTGCCACCAGACCCGCGAGCTGCATGCCGACATAGGTCTCTAGATACTCAGGGCAGTTTTGCGCGAAAATGGCGATGCGATCGCCGGGCTTGAATCCCAGCGCCAGCAGCGCATTGGCGCAGCGCAGCGACCGGCCCCAGAATTCGCCATAGCTCCATTGCCCCCCGTCATATTCGATTGCGATCGCATCGCGGTTGCGACGCACCGCGACGCCGATCAGGTCGGCGAGGCAGCCAACGTTGAGATGCGGGCTCAGCATGCGGAACCACAACCCGTCACGGCATGCCCCGATGAATCGACCCCAGTTGGCACCCTCATCGTCTCCTCCGTGTCACTACTTATTTCTCTTGAAGAGATTTTCTCCTGAAGAGTCGTTCACATCGCATGTCTCGTTAATAAGCGATCGCTTATGTCAACCTAAGCGGTTGCTTATGCTATGGCGGCTGCAGGCTTGCGTCAACACTTCCCTGACCGGAGCTTCGGCGCGCGATGCTGCGGCGTGCGGCGACGAGGTGATTGAGCACCGAGGTGCCGTCGACCACCGACATCATGCGTGCGTCGTTATGGAGCCGCACCAGCCGGTGGTCGTCGCCAAGGCCGGCGGATCCCATGCAGTCCGATGCCCAGCGGCAGGCATCGAGCGCCAGTTCGCCGGCAGCCGCCTTGGCGGCGGAAGCCATTGCGGTGGCGTCGGGCGCGGCGAGGTTTGCGGCCACCCGAAAACACAACAGCCGCGTGGCTTCGATGCGGGCGCTCAGGCTCGAATAGCCGTGCTGCACCAGACTGCTGTCGGCAAGTGCCTGCGACGCAACGACGCGTGCACGTGCATAATCGGACGCCAGCGAAAGCGCTGACCGGCCGATGCGCAGCGCTTGCAGCGCTGCGAGCGCACGCGCAATCGGAAAGGCTTCCTTGGCGCCCTTTGCGCCCTCGCCTTCGGCGCCTAGTCTCAACCCGGCCTCGACTTGGCAATCGCTGAATTCGAGATCGGCAAAGCTCAGATGCGTGAGTCCGACCGGCTTTTGCTTGCTACGTCGCAATCCCTTGCTGTCGCCCGGCACGATGAAGCGGGTGAACTGGTTTTTGTCATCCCCAGTCCGCGCCAGGACGATGAAGGTCGATGCGACCATGCCATGGGTGACCCAGGTCTTGCGCCCGTTCAGCACATAACGGTCGCCGGCACGGCGGGCCACCGTCTCGATGCGGGCAAGATCCGAGCCGGCCTGCGCCTCGGTGATGGCGATCGCGCCAATCTCTTCACCGGAGAGCAGGCCGGGCATGAAGCGACGGCATTGGGCGTCCGAGCCGAAGCTGTGCAGGTAACGCTGCACACTGTGATTGCCGAGCAGCGTGAGGTCGGGAGCAAGCCCCTCGACCAGGGCGGCGAACGCGAGTGGCGACAATCCTTTTCCCCCGGCCTCGGGCGGCAGTACCGAAGCGAGGTAACCCGTGGGCTCCAGTGCGCGGAATATTTCGCGCAACGCCGCCAATGACAGGCTAGCGCCGTCAACTGGCGCGTGCGCGGCGGCGACGGTCTCGGCCCGCTCCAGCAAGGCGCGTTCGCCGGCGGACAGATCGAAGCGGGGAACGATGTCATTCGCCGGCATCTGATTCTCCTACCGGGCCGGATCGGACGCAGGCAGCACCGGCGGCGGTTGTGGCACCACGCGCTGCATCGTCGTGAAGTGCAGCGGCATGCCGACCTGAAGACTTTCGCCGTCACCCTGCGGCAGGCGGTACAACATGCCGCGCGCATGCAGGCCGGCATCTTCGGTCACTTCGGCATAATCGCGTTCCGGCCCGCAGGGCAGCCTGGCGGCACGCAGCAGCGTCACCCATTCCGCGCGCGTGCGGTGGCGTATCAGCGGATTCAACAGGGTTTCGATCCGGCGCTGCGCCGCGCAGCGCAGCGCGTTGCTGGCAAAGTCGGGATCGCCGGCAAGCTCCGGCGCGCCCACCACCTCGCACAAGGCCTGCCAATGCCGCTGATGCAGAACCGTGACCAGCAGCCTGCCGTCGGCGGCTTCGAACAGTGGCGTGCACGCAACCACCGAGTGATTACCATTGCGGCGCACGACATCCGGCGCCGCCGCGTACATCGTGAGATGGGGATACTGCAGATAGAGGCAGGTATCGGCGAGCGAAGCCTGGATGAATTCGCCCTGCCCGGTGCGGCGGCGGTTTTCTAGCGCCGCAAAGACCCCAAGCGCGGCCCAGACCCCGGTCGATACGTCGACGACCGACGGACCGGTGCGAAACGATGGGCCCTCGGCCGAGCCCGTCGTCGCCATCAGACCCATCGCCGCCTGGGCGAGGCCGTCGGTGCCGGCCGGGCCGCCGGGACCGAAGCCCGTGACCTCAACACAAATCAGTAGTGGATTGGCCCGCCGCAGCGCTGGCGCATCCAGACCGGCCTTTTTCAGCAGCGCCGCATCGAGATTGGAAATCACGACATCGGCTCCGAGCGCGAGCTGTCTCGCTTCAGCGGCATCGGCCGGATTGGTGAGATCGAGACAGACCACCTGCTTGTTGCGGTTGGTGGAGGCGTATAGCGCCGCCACGTCACCGGCCATCGGGCCCATCCGCCGCGTGATATCGCCTTGCGGCGGCTCGACCTTCAAAACCTCGGCGCCGAAATCGCCCAGCACCTGGCCGCACGCCGGCCCCGCCACCATGTGGGTCAACTCCACTACCCGGACGCCTTGCAGCACACCGGCCATGCTCAGCCCCTGCCCAGCGGGCGCAACGGCGGACCGTCATAGTCGATTTCGTCATTGGGCACGTGGCGCCAGCCGGCCTCGCGCTTCATTTCCTCCACAGCATGAACCGCGAGGCCCGCGCTGCGTGGAATGAACGCCAGCGCGCGCACGATCTGCCAGTCCAGCCCCATGTCGAGACCAAGCGCTGCGAGCGCGCCGTCCTGATTCATCGGCAACGGACGCTTCTTGACCCGGCCCAACTCCGCCTCGACCGCCTGCGCCAGGCGCGAGTAGTGGCCGGTCACGCCGTTCTTGTCGGCAATGGCATAGAGACGCGGCACCCGCGGATCGCCTTCCGGATGCAGCGCGTGGCCATAACCCGGGACTTTCTCGCCGCGCCCGAAGAAGTGTCGGACGATGGCTTGCGCCGCAGCGTCCTCGGTCTCCGTGCCCTGCGCGATCAGCTGGCGATGGTGGACGAGACGCTCGGCAAGTTGCTGACATGCGCCGCCATAGGTGTCGCCAAAGGAAAGAATGCCGCCCGCCACCGCGGCCTGGATCGGGGTTCCGGAGGATGCGAGGTAGCGCGTCACGATGCTCGACGGCACGATGCCGTGGTCCAGCACCGAAACCAGCATCGCTTCAAAGGTGCGGGCGTGGCCGGGAGGCGGCAACTCGCCGAGCGCCAGCAGCAGGAAGGCTTCAGCGAACGACACCTTGCCCACCAGTTCGCCGAGGCTGTAGCCCCGTATCACCACCGAATCGTCGTCGCCGTAGGCGAGCGCCGTTCTCCACCGTCCCTTGGTTGCCATGACCTATTCCTCGTAAATCAGCTGGATGGCCGAGACCGGGCACAACTCCGCCGCATCGAGCAGTGTGGTCTCGTCCGCCGTATCGGCGACGTAAATAGCGTGCCCATCGGGGCCCATGCGGAACGCTTCGGGGCTGGAGCTGACACACATGGCGGAGCCGACGCAGAGATCGGGATCGACCCAGGCCCGGACCAGTTTGCGCTGCTGTTGCATCGGCCCTCTCAATCCAAGCGGAGGTTGATCGGCGGCTGGATACTGCGTCCGAGGATGCGCGGATCCCATTGGATGCTGCTGGTCAATTCCATTTTGGGGAAGCGCCTGAGCAGCGCATTGAAGGCGATTTCCATCTCCATCCGCGCCAGCGGAGCGCCGAGACAAAAGTGGATGCCGTGGCTGAATGACAAATGCAGGTTCGGGTAGCGGGTCGCGTCGAACCGCTCCGGATCCTCGAACTTGGCCGGGTCGCGGTTTGCCGCCCCCATCAGCAGCAGAATGCGATCGCCGGCACGCACCTGCTTGTCGGCAATGACCATATCTTCGCCGGCCACCCTCATCGTGCCCTTGAGCGGACCGTTGAAACGCAGCCCCTCCTCAATTGCGGTTTTCATGTGCTGCGGCTTTTCGCGCAGCAGCGAGAGCTGGTCGGGCGTCTGCAGCAGCGTGGTCAGCGTGTTGCAGATCAGGTCCTGTGTGGTTTCGTGACCGGCATTGACCAGCAGGATGCAGGAATGCAGCACGTCATCCGGCGTCAGCGTCGGGTCGTTGCGCTGGACTTCCATCAGCCAGCTCATCATGTCGTCGCGCGGGTTCTTGACGCGTTCGTCGTACAGGCCGCGCAGGTAGGCCTTGAACTCGATCAAGGCATTCTGGGCCCGGTCCATCCGCTGCTCCTCGCCCACCCCGGCGAGCAATAGCGTGGTGAGGGCATCGGCCCAGCCGTGGAAACGGTGAACGTCTTCCCGTGGCGCGCCGATGATCGAGGCGATGACGTTGGCCGGGAACGGGTAGGCGAAGTCGCGGTTCAAATCGACGGTGCTGCGGCCCTCCCACTGGTCGAAGAAGTCCTTGACGTAGCTTTCCACCACTCCCCGCATCGTCGCCACCGCCTTCGGCATGAAAGCCCGGCTGAAAATGCGGCGCAGATGGGTATGCTCGGGCGGATCGAGGAACACCACGAAGGAATGCAGGACCTGGTAGGTCAGCGCGAAACGCTCGCGCTCCTCGTCGTTCAGGCGTGTCTTGAAGAACGGCGTGATGCGATCGGCCAGCATCTTCGGGCTGTGCAGTGCACCGTAGACATCTTCGTAGCGGGTCAGGACCCAGCCGCGCCAGCGCTCGTTCCAGTAGCATGGATAATGCTCGCGCAGCATCTTGTAATAGGGCGAAGGGTTTTGAATGATCTCGGGGTCGAGCAGGTCATCGTTCACAGTCAGCATCGTTTCCTCCTCGCGCCCCCGGATCCGTGCCTAAGCAGTCGCTTAGTATTTACTAAGCATTCGCTTATATGGTAGGCTTGCTTTGTGGTCAACAGCCTTGTACGACCGGTCAAGCCGCGCCGATATTGCGGCGCGCCTGAACAGGATTTCGCGTCAAGGATTTCTGGCAACGCCCGGAAAGGCACCCCATGTCCGACAGCCTCTACAGCAACTACCAGCGCCTGCGCTTCGACCGCCCGCACCCCCGGGTGCTGCGGGTCACCATCGACAATCCGGGCAAGAAGAATTCGATCGACGAGGTGATGCATCCCGAGATGGTCCGGGTCTGGCACGACATATCGTACGACGACAGCGTAGCGGCGGTGATCCTGACCGGAGCGGGCGACGCATTTTGCGCGGGCGGCAATTTCGAGATGGTGCAGCAGATGGTCGAGAACCACGAGATGCGCATGAAGAACCTGCGCGAGGCGCGCGACGTCGTCTACAACATGATCAACTGCACCAAGCCCATCATCAGCGCGGTGCGCGGGCCGGCGGTCGGCGGCGGCCTGGTCTGCGCGCTGATGTCGGATATCTCGATCGTGAGCAAGACCGCCAAGCTGATCGACGGTCACACAAGGCTCGGTCTCGCGGCCGGCGACCATGCGGCGATCATCTGGCCGCTGTTGTGCGGCATGGCGCGCGCCAAGTACCACCTGCTGATGTGCACCACCATCACCGGCGAGGAGGCCGAGCGCATTGGCCTGGTCTCGATGGCGGTCGAAGATTCCGATCTCGACGCCAAGGCCGTTGAAATCGCCTCGACCCTCGCCGACGGGCCGCCGACCGCGATCCGCCTGACCAAGTACACGATGAACCACTGGCTGCGGATGGCGGCGCCGATCTTCGACGCGTCGCTGGCGTTCGAATTTCATGCTTTTACCGGGCCGGAGCTGAAGGAGGGCATGGCGGCGATCAAGGAGAAGCGAAAGCCGGTCTTCCCCGTCCACAGCGCATTCTGACACGGCGCCGCCAGACGGCCCCGGGGCGATAATTTGTGCTAGGAAAGCGAATCGGCCTGCAGACCCAACCGCCAAGAAAGTGCATGACATCCAGCCTCAGAGACGCCACGTCGAGGACTCTTTCCTTCGAGCCGTCCTCGATCGGCCGCTCCACCGAGTCAACGCTGCCCGACCTGTTCCAGCGTCGCGTCGAAAGCCCCTCGATTCGCAGGCTCTTGCTGGCGGCGGTCGATAGCTTCTGGAAGAGCGGCTTCCACGCTTCCAGCACCCGCGACATCGCCAAGCGCGCAAAGCTGAGCCCGGCGGCGGTCTATGTGCACTTCAAGTCGAAGGAAGAACTGCTGTTCACGATCATTGTCGTGGTGGCCGAGCGGCTGCACGAGCGGCTGGCCGTCACGTCGCAGGAGGCCGGCGACCCGACCGAGCGCCTCAGGCGCATCGTTCAGGACTATGTCGCTTTCCCGCTGAAGATGTTCAAGGCCGCGAGCGTCGCCAACACCGAATTCAACTTTCTCAATCCCGCCCAGCGCAAGGATATCGTCCGGATTCGCGATGCGCTCGAACTTATCGTGGCGGACTGCCTGAGGGATGGTTGCGCGACCGGCGAGTTCAGGATCAAGGATATCGACATGATGAAGACCGCCATCGTCGCGCTGTGCCGGTCGGTGCTGCGGTGGTACTCGCCGCGCGGCCGCCTCTCGCCCGAGCAAATCGGCGAGTATTATGCCGGGCTTGTCGTCTCCATGGTCAAGCCGGCCAAATAAGCGTCCCGTGGCGCGGCGGCCTTGGTCGGACACGGCCTGATGTTAGTGCGCCATCACGGCGGCAGCCACCCGCTCGCGGCTCTCGAGCGCGGCCTTGTCGCCGGCATCGACAATCTCTCCGCCCTGCAGTGCGATGAAGCGATCGGCGAGGCCGCTGGCGAACCGGTGATTCTGTTCCGCCAGCAGCAGCGTCAGGCCGAAGGCGCGCAGCCGCTTGATCGCGAGCGCGATTTCCTCCAGCACGATCGGCGCCAGGCCTTGCGAGGGCTCATCGAGCAGCAGCAGCGACGGTTCTCGCGCCACCGCAACCGCGATCGCCAGCATTTGCTGCTCGCCGCCGCTGAGCATGCCGCTCAATTGTTTGCCGCGCCGGCCGAGGATCGGGAAAAGTTCGATGATCCGCTCCCGGATCGACGCGCGCCTGGACTCCGGGCTCAGGCGCAACCCGAGTTGCAGGTTCTCGTTCACGGTCAGCGGCGCGAACAGGTTGCGCCGCCCCTCGGGAACGAATGCAATGCCGGCGCGGGCGCGCTGGTGCGATGACAGCAGGTCGATGCGCCGTCCGGCAAGAACAATGCTGCCTTTGGCGGCAACCGTGCCGGCGATGGCTCCGAGCAGGCTGCTCTTGCCGGCGCCGTTGGCGCCGAGGATCGCCAGGAATTCGCCGGTTGCGACCTGCAAATTGATGTCATGGCAAACTTCGATGCGGGAATAACGCGCGGACAATCTGGAGATCTCGAACGTCATTCTGCCGCCATCCCGCCGGCATATTCGGCTGCCGCACCCAGATACGAGCGCAGCACGCCGGGGTCACGCGCCACCTCATCCGGCGTGCCGACGAAGATCACGTCGCCTTCATCGAGGACGGTCACCCGCTCGCAGAGCTCATGAATCAGGAAGAAGTTGTGCTCGACCAACAGCACACCGATGCCCTGCCTTGCCAGTTCGCGAATCTGGCGGCAAAGCACCAATTGTTCCGCGCGCGTCAATCCGGCGGCGGGCTCGTCCAGCAGCACGAACTTCGCATCGGCCGCAAGACAGCGCGCGACTTCGACCAGCCGAACCTGACCCATCGACAGCGTGCCGAGCGGGTGGTCGCGTTGCGCACCGAGCCCGAGCCGCTCGATCAGATCGTCGGCTTTCTCCACCAGCCTGCGCTCCTCACTGTGCAGCGAGGGAAGCCCGGCAAGCGCGCCAAGAAAGGTCGAGCATCTCGCCGGGTAGAAACCGCAGAGCACGGCGGCGAGCACCGTGGCATCGAAATCGAGCCGTGGCGTTTGAAAGGTACGAACGATGCCGTGCTCGACGATCCGGTGCGGCGCAACGCCGGTGATGTCGCGTCCGGACAAGGTGATGCTGCCGGCCTGCGGACGAACGTAACCGGTGATGCAATTGAAAAGCGTGCTCTTGCCCGAGCCATTGCGGCCGATCAGCCCGATGATGGTGCCCGCCGCCACCTCGATGGCGCCGCTTTTCAATGCGGTGAGGCCGCCGAACGACATGCGGATTCCGCTGGCTGCGAGTACGCCGGTCACTGCGTCGCCTCCCGTTCGACCGTGGCCGCCTTGGTGGTGCCGCGGGGAGCGCGGTGGACGCGGAGCCTTGCCAACAACGCTGGCACGAGTCCGAGCAATCCGGTCGGCGCCAGAATCAGAATGAGGATCAACGCGCCGCCATAGAACATCCCCTGCAGTTCCTGCGCCGGCAAATGACGAACCAGAACGTCCAGGAATACGGTTCCCGCGAGCGGACCGAGGATGATGCCTGAACCGCCGATCACCGTCATCAGCAGGGCCGAGATCGAGGTGTGGGTGTCGAGCGAATTCGGACTGATGTAGCTGATATAATGCGCGTAGATCCAGCCGGCCGATCCGGCGATCGCCGCCGAGAACGCGAACGCGGCGCTGAGCAGTTGCGGAACGTTGACCCCATCGGCCTGCGCCCGCGTGCGATCGTGCCTGATCACGTTGAGCGCGCGGCCGAAAGGCGAGTTCACCAGGTTTTCGTACATCAGGACGCACAGGCAAATCATCACCCAAACCAGCACGCAGTATTTCAGCGGCGTGTCGATGATGCCGATGCCGGGTATCCCGGCCAGGCCAATATAGCCCCCGGTAATATTGTCCATGTTGCGCAAGGCGATCTCGATGACGCTGCCGAGCGCAAGCGTGGCGAGTGCGGTTGCCAGAGGCGTCAAGCGGGTGACGAGGCGCGCGAGGCCGTAGGCGAGCAACGCCGGCAGCGCCGCTGCAATCAGCAGATCGATGCCGGGGGGCAATCTGAAGCGCAGGGTGCTAACGGCTGCGGCATAGCCGCCGATCGCGGCGAAGGCGCCCTGCGACATCGACAGGATTCCGGCCTGTCCGTAGCTGATGCCGGTCGACAGCGCGATCAGAACGAAGACGCCGACGATCACCCATGTGTCGGTCCAGACCGGATCGCGGGCGGCCAAGGCGACGCTCGCGACCGCCAGCCCCAGCACGATCATCGTGTTCGGGCGGCGGGTGAAGCCCCTCATGGCCGATCCCCGGCCATTGCCCCGCCGAGGTTGCTTGCCGACAGCACGATCAGAACGAACAGGAACGGCACCATGGCGGTCACCATTCCCGAGGTGTAGCCAGCCGCAAGCGCCTCGGCAACGCCCATGGCAATGCCGCCCAGCAGGCATCGCAGCGGACTGGTGATGCCGAAGATGATTGCGGCGCCGAAGCCACCGAGCGTGAGGCTCAGCGAGGCGGTGAAATCGAGCCCGGCGCTGTAGAGGATCATGATCCCGGCGAGGCCGCCGAGCAGTCCGCCCGCGAGGTAAGTGCCGAACTGGATCCGCGCCACGGGAATGCCGGCAAGCTCGGCGCCGGACGGATTTGCTGCGGCGGCACGCATCATGCGACCGAGATCCGTCCAGTACAGCAGCAGATACAACAGCAGCGTAACCAGCGCCCCGAGCCCGAGGTTGATCACGCCCTGCGGGCTGATGCGAATGCCGCCGAGCGACCAGAACTGCGAAAACGATGCCCTGACGAAGGCCTGGGTTCCGAACTGCCAGAGAATGAACGAGGCGATCGCCACCGCCAGACCGAAGCTTGCGAGCGCAAAGACGATATGGTCCTTGGTTCCGATCCGCGTCAGGACGAGGAAGATGACCCCCATCCCCGCCGCCGCGGTGACCGCCGCCGCGATAGCGACGGCGATCCCCAGTGGACCCGCGATGATGGTGGCGACGGCGGCGGCGAGCAAGGCATAGGCGCCGACCGCGAAGTCGATCGTGCCGGCGGTCGCAAACAACAGGCTCATGGGCAGCGCCAGCAGCCCGTAGATCGAGCCGGCCTGGATGCCGCGCACAATGTACTCGGTCAGAACGTACAAATGCCGTCTCCGCCGGTTAACGTCTGGTCTTCAGCTCTTTGTTGCGCAGCTCGGTGATGACCAGTGAATCCTCGGCCCAGCCGTCATGGCTGTCCTTGGAGAAACACGGTTTGCCGCGGGCATATGCCGGATAACCGCACAAGCCCTCGATGGTATCACGCATCGTTACCCCGGTGATCTCCTTGTCGCCCTGGGCATTGACCGCGGCGACGACGGTCATCAATCCGTTGCTGCCGACCAGTTCTCCCCAGCCTTGCGGCACCTTGCCGGCCTGCTTGAGCAGCCTGGCAAGCTCGGCCTCGCCCTCAGAGGGATCATAGGGCAGATTGCCGATGCTGAGCACGCGCAGGCCGTCGACCTCGCTGCCGACCGACTCGGCAAAGGAGCGCTGGGCGAGGCCGGCGTTGGCGTAGGCCGGCGCGGTCAAGCCGACCTGGTTGGCGGCCTTGACGAACGAGGCGCCGAGCGAGGAGATCGAGACCTGGAGGAACACCGCCTCAACGCCGGCGTTGCGCAGCCGCGTCGCCTGGGCAGTGAGATCGGTCGCGGCGTAGGGAGCGCTGACTGTTTCGACCACTTCCATGCCGAGCGTCGCGCCGATCTCCTTGGCGAAGTCGACGCCGGTCTTGCCATAGGCGTCTTCCTGGAAGAACACGCCAATCTTCTTGGCCTTGCTCTTGGCCATATCCTCGAGGATGACCTTGACGTCGACGCGATCGCTCGGCGCCACGCGGAACACCCACGGATAGAACTCGTTCTTGCGGTCGGTGATCGCCATCGTTCCGGCCGGCCCGAGCAGCGGCACCTGCATGCGCAGGGCCAGCGGCCCGGCCGCCAGGATGTTGCCGCCAGTGCCGGGGCCGATGATGGCGACGACCTTGTCGTTGCTGATGGCCTGCGTCACCATGCGGGTGGCTTCGGTCGGATTGGTCTTGTCATCGTAGATGACAAGTTCGATCGGCCGCTTGAGCTTGCCGTCCGCTTTCAGCTTTTCCATCACCACCTGGATGGCGTCGCGCTCGGGAATCCCGAACACGGCGGCCGGTCCGCTCAGGCTCAGGACCACCCCGATCTTGACGGCGTCCGCCGACAGTGCGGCACCGCTTGAGACTACTGCCGCCGCGGCCGCCGACAGGACGAGCGAAACTAATCTGCGCATGGCTTCCCTCCCAGGAAATTATTTATGTTTCCGATTTGCAGGCTTTGACATCGCTATCTCAATCCGCCGGCGACCCTCACCACCTCCCCGCTGATCTGGTCCGACTCGGGCTGCAACAGGAACTCGATCAGCGCGGCGACGTCGTTCGGACCGGGCATCCGGCGCAACGGAATCCGCGCGATCTGGCTGTCGATGAATTCCTGGCTGAAGACCTCGCGCACCCGCTCGGTATAGATCGAGCCGGGTGCGACCACATTGACGCGGATGCCGTCGCTGCCGAGGCTGCGCGAGAGCGTGCGGGTGAACCCGATGACGGCGGCCTTGGCGGCGTCGTAGGCGGCGTTGCCCATGTGATCGAAATTGCCGAAGGCCGCCAGCGACGCGACGTTGACGATCTTGCCATAGCGGTTTGCCTTGAACGCAGGAACCAGTGCCTTGGTCAACAGGAAAGCGGTGTCGACGTTGAGTCGAAAAGTTTGATGCATTTCCTCCAGGCCGATGTGCTCGATGGGCCGGTCGATCACGTCCACCCCAATGCCTGCGATGCCGCCAGCCACGTTGGCAAGGCCGTGAACGGTGCCGAAGCGCTCGACGGCGATTTCGGCGATGCGATTGGCAGACGTCTCGTCGGCCACGTCGGCCTTGTGCGTCACCAGCGAATCCTGGTGCGCGCCGAGACGCTCCGACAGCGCGGCCAGCCGCCTGGAACTGATGTCGCAGCCGAGCACGCGGTGACCCGCAGCCAGCAGCCGCCCGACCAATTCGCCGCCGATGCCGCCTGCCGCGGCCGACACCACGAATGCGCGCGGGGCGGCGCTCATGCCGATTTGCCGAGCGCGGGCAATTTACCGCCGCACATGCCGCAAAACTTGTGATCCTCCGGCAGGTAGGTTGCGCCGCACGACGTACAATTGATGCTGAAACCGCCATAGGGCGCCACCGTCACATGGCCGGTGTCGGTGGCCTTCCAGCTCGGTTCGGAATTGACCGCGCGCTTCTCGAAGAAGGCACCGAAACCCTCGCGGGATTCCATCGACGGGAAATGCAGCGAGAGCCATTCGCGCGCCTGGGTCATCTCGCGGAACGCAAGTTCCTTCGGCGCGTTCACCGCAACCTTGGTGTAGCGCATGGCATCGGGAAAACCCTTCGCCAGCTTGTCGACATAGCCCTGCACGGTTTCATCGAGCTTGTCATAGGGTGCGATGGCGTTGACCGCGCCCCACTGCAACGCCAGTTCGGCGCTGACCGGCTTGCAGCACAACAGGATTTCCCTCGCGCGCTTGTCGCCGACCACCTGCGGCCACCACTGCGTCGGCCCAAAACCGCCGACGCTGCCGATCATGGTCCCGACCTGCTGAAGCTTGGCGTTGGTCGACATCACGGCAATGTCGGCTGCGAGATGAAAGGCATTTGCCCCGCCAACGCAATCACCGTTGATGCGATGGATGATCGGCTTCGGGCAATGGATCATCTCGGCGAAGGTTTTTTCCAGCGCGCGTTCGTAGGCCCGCATCCCGACCATGTCGTCGCGATAGCGCGTCCAGTAGTCGCCGACATCGCCGCCGGTCGAAAAGAAGCGGCTGCCGGCGGACGTGATGACGACCGCACGGACGTCGGGGGCATCGGTGACGCGCTCCAGGGCATCGATGATCTCGTCCAGGGTCTGGCGCCGGAACGAATTGCCCCGGCTGGCGCGGTCGATGGTGATCCAGGCCGCGAGGCCGCGCCGCTCCAGTTTCACGTCCTCATAGCTAACGTCGAGAATGGCTTCACGCATGATTTTTCACCTGGTTGGCAGATGCATGCGCACGCGCCCATCCACGAAGTTCCGATTTGATGAGCTTGCCGAGCGCATTGCGCGGTAGTTCGTCGACGAACTCGACGGCATCGGGGCACTTGAGGCCGGCGAGCTTATCGCGGCAGAACGCGATCAATTCCACCTGCGTCAGCCGCGTGTCGGGCTGCAGGACCACGAAGGCATGCACCTTCTCGCCCCATTCCGGATCCGGTCGCGCCACCACCGCCGCTTCTCGCACGCCCGGGTGCCAGCCGATGATTTCCTCGACTTCCTTGCTGGAGACGTTGAACCCGCCGCTGATGATGATGTCGCTCTTGCGGTCGACGATGTAGATGTAGCCTTCGGAATCGACGGTCGCGAGATCACCCGAATGCAGCCAGCCGTTCTGGATCGCGGCCTGGGTGCGCTCGGTATCGCGCCAGTAGCCGCTGGTGACCTGGGGGCTTCGGAACACGATCTCCCCGATCTCACCATTTCGGACTGCCCGACCGTTGTCGTCCACCACCCTCAGTTCGCAGCCATAGACCGGCCGCCCGCAGGCGGATAACTGCCGGCCGTCACCCGCCAGCGCCTTCGCATGATCTGCCTTGGTCAGCACGGCGGCCAGCGAACTGACCTCGGTCATGCCGTAGCCCTGCACCAGGATGCTGCCGAACATCCGGTGCAGCTGCTCGATGCGCTCGCGCGGCATCGCCGCCGAACCGTAGCCGAGCGTTTGCAGGCTCGACAGATCGAAGCGGGCCGCCGCGCCGCTATCGAGCACGCGGATCAGCATCGTCGGCACCAGATGGCAATGCGTTATCTTTTCGGCTTCGACCTGCGACAACCATCGCTCAGCGACGAAGCCTTTGGCGTCCGCCATCACTACGGTAGCGCCGACCACCCAGGCCGGGATATAGAACATGTTGATCGATGCCACCGAGTTGTGCGGATAGACCATCAGCAGCCGGCTGTCGGCGCGAATGTCGTAATAGAGAATCGGAACCGGGGCATGCGCGACGGACTGGCGCTGCTGGAACAGCACGCCCTTGGGCGATCCGGTTGTCCCGCTGGTGTAGACGATGATAAAATTGTCGTCGGCCAGCGGATCGACCTCGGGTTCACCGTCCGTCTGCGCGGCGAGCCACGCCTCAAATGGCGACACGGCGGTGTTGGCTGGATCGAAGCGCATGGTCGTTTCGAGATCCGGGCAATCGGCAATTTCGCCGAGTTTTTCGGCGAATTCAGTCTCGATGATCAGAATGCGTGCACCGCTGTGCTGCAAGATCTGACGGACTTCGCGGTTGGACAGCCGGAAGCTGATCGGCACATGGACGAAAGCGCCCTTGGCCGCCGCCGCCGTGCATTCGACCGCTTCCGCAGTGTTGTTGCCGAGATAGGCGATACGGTCGCCGCGCTGCATCCCGCCTGCAATGAGGCCGTTGACCTGGCGGTTCACGCGCGCATTGAATTCTGCGTAGGTGAAGCGCCGCTCGCCGGCCACGAGCGCGAGTTTGTCCGGAAACCATTGGCTGTTGCGAACGATCCATTGGCCGATGCTCATCGGTCCGCTCCGCGTTTCGGTGGCAGCGAACGCCCGGCAAAGCTGACGCAGAATTTGTCTTTGCCCGAAGACACTAAGCCACCGCCATGAGAAGTGGCGCTTCCATCGTGCGCGTCAGCACGCGGGGACGATAAACCACCGGGCCGGCGAGAGCGAGCTTCGGAAAGCGCCGGAGGATGTGGGTCAGCGCCACTTCCAGCTCCAGCCGCGCCAGCGGAGCGCCCATGCAGAAATGAATTCCATGGCTGAAGGTCAGATGCGGATTGGGGCTGCGGGTCACATCGAACGTATCGGGCGAGGCGAATTTTTCCGGATCGCGGTTGGCGGCGGCCATCCACAACAGCACGCGATCGCCGTTCTTGATCGAGGCGCCGCGAATTTCCATGTCGGCGGCTGCCACCCGCATCGTTCCCTTGGCCGGGCCGTTGTAGCGAAGCCCTTCCTCGATGGCGGTCGGGATATGGTGCTCGTCCTGGCGCAGCAGAGCGAGCTGGTCGGGCGACAGCAACAGCGCAACGAGCGTGTTGGCGATCAGGTTTTGCGTGGTCTCGTGGCCTGCGACCAGCAGCAGCATGCATGAATAGATCACGTCCTCCTTGCGGATCGACGGGTCGCCGGCCTGGGCTTCCATCAGCCAGCTCATCATGTCGGCACGAGGATTGGTCAACCGCTCCGCATAGAGGCCGGACAGATAGACATTGAATTCCTCGACGGCGGTCTGGGCCCGGGTAAGCCGGTCCGACGCGCCGACGCCACCATGCAGCAGGTTGGTAAGGATATCGGCCCAGACATGAAACAAATGCACGTCCTCGAGCGGCGCCCCGATCATGGTGGCGATCACGCTGGCCGGCAGCGGATAGGCAAAATCGTCGATGACGTCGATCTGCTTTTTCGAATCCCACGTGTCCAGCTGCCTGGTCACAATCGCCTCGACCACCTCACGCATCTTCGCGATCGCGCGCGGGGTGAACGCCCGCTGCATCAGGCGGCGCAGGCGGGTATGCTTCGGCGGATCGATGAACACCGTCCAGTTGTTCAGGACGTCGTAGATCAGCGCGTATTTTTCGCGGTCCTGCGGCTTCATCGCCTGAAAGTAGGGAGTGACTGTATCGGCCATCAGGCGATCGTTGTGCAGCGCGGCGTAGACGTCGTCGTAGCGCGTGACGATCCAGCCACGCCAGCGCTCGTTCCAGTGCACCGGCATCTCGTTGCGGATCTTCTTGAAATAGGGGTACGGGTCCGCAATGAAGCCCGCATCCAGATAGTCATGGCTGACCCTGATCATTGCCGTCCCCGCCGCTTCCAACTTCGTGGTGCTATGCAAGCGCTTGCTTAGCACTTAAACTAGGAGTAAACCCGGCGCGTTGTCAATGCCGACAGGTGCGCTTTGCGGTCGCTGCATCGCCTCGGGTTTGGAAATTGCGCGGCTGCGCCGGACTACCCCGGTGCGGACCCGCCAACCTTCGTGTACACCTTGATGGCCGCCGCCAACACCCGGTGCCTTTTTGATAAGACGATGATGGAAGCCAGGAATTTGAAGAGCGTCACCGCGCCGGGCAGACCAAGGTCCGTGCGCCGTATCACCAAACTGCCGGCATCCAGCGGGTCCGACGTCATTGCCTTTACCGACTCGATAAATCGGGGGGTGTTGTCGGAATTTTTTGGCGCCGGACAGAACAATTCGATTCGCAAGCTGGTAATCGCCGCCATCGAGTGCTTTGCCGAGCGCGGCTATCGGGCAACTACCACGCGGGATATCGCCAAGCGCGCCCAGATGAGCCCGGCGGCGCTTTACGTTCATTTCCGAAGCAAGAACGAACTGCTGTTCAAGCTTACGGCGGTCACTGCGTCGGCCATGCTGAAGGAATTGCAACGGACGGCAGCGGTCGAAGCTTCCGCCACGGAACGGCTCCGTGCCCTGGTCGCCGCCTACGTTCGCTGCAATGCGCGCATGTACACCACGGTCCACGTCGCGACTTACGAGTTTGACGCGCTCGATCGCCGCCAGCAACGCGCCATCGTCGCAATACGCGGGCAGGTAAAACAGCTTTTCGCAGATTGCCTCGATGACGGGCGAGTGCGCGGCGAGTTCCAATTTCGCAGCGCTCCACATTTGCGCGTTGCCATTATGTCGCTTTGCACTTCCGTGTCGCAGTGGTTCTCGGTCAAAGGGGTGCTGACACCCGAGCAGCTTGGCGATTTGTACGCCGAGTACGTTCTAAAAATGGTTGGCGCGCGGCAAGCTTGACGTCGGCGCCCGCACTTCGGCAGTCCTCATCGATCGCGCGCTTAGGGGCGTGCTTACTTCTGGAGCGGCTCGACCGAAGGGCTGTCCAGGCTGAGGCACGAGCATGTTGTATTGGAATGGAAACTTGAGCAACGTCACGGCTGAAGCGCAACGGACGTGCAGACTGGAAGGCTTCGCACCCGCACGACGACTTCGGGCGAAGATCCGAGGGAGACGCCATTGCCTAGAACGGTCACTTTCCAAGTCGCGGTAGTGCTGATGCTTTGGTGCGTCGTACGTGCGCTGATGGCTGATGCATGGGCCATGCCTCTGGAGCGCGTAGAGTTTGGAAGCGCCTCTCAACGGCGCATGGGCGCGCTCATTCCGGGTGACCGCATTCAGGGCGATCTGGCCAAGCCCGATGGCGCAGGCCCTTATCCCGCCGTCATCGGACTGCACGGCTGTGCCGGGATGCATGACACGACAAAGCAAAGGTTGGCCGATGAACTCGTCGCCCGGAGCTATGTCGTCCTGCTCGTCGACAGCTATGCAACGCGTGGTATAGATCACGCGTGCACGTCAAGCGCGTTTGTCACCTTCCTCAAGCGCAGGCCGGATGCCTACGGGGCTCTCGTCTTCCTGGCTGGCCAAACCTTCGTCGATCCACACCGTGTGGCTGCGGTCGGCTTCTCGGCAGGCGGTTGGGTTACCCTCTCTGCGGCGGAGCCCAATTCGTTCGAACACTTCGCCCCTCCAAGCAACTTGCGGTTCCGCGCGGCGGTTGCGTTCAATCCTCCATGTAAGCAGGCCGTGGCGCGTCCTGGGATACCCACGCTCTTCTTCATTGGGGCCCTCGACGATTGGACGCCGGCGGCAGACTGCTCCAATAAAATCGCCAGCTGGGGCAACGACGGGCCGCCAGTCGAGCTCGTTGTCTATCCCGGCGCGCACCACGGATTCTATTACCCGCACCTCCAGCCCGGCATGACCTTGTTTGATCACTGGGTGGAATACAACGGCGAGGCAGCGGACAATGCAAGTCACCGCCTGCACCAGTTTCTCGATCGCCACCTCAACTGAAGGCCGATAGCGGCAACAGAAATTAACTTCTTTTGCGGGGTCACTAGCTGACGCCGGCGGCATGTCCGCTTTGGGAACGAACTCCTCGAAAATAAACAAGTCTTCTCAATGGCACTTACGACAAGCCGGCCGTGTTCGACGGCGCGCTTGCAGGTTTGCTTTCGGAATACCGTCGCCGCTCAAACGGCCAAAGCCCTGCCCATCACCTGATCGCTCGCAATGTCGGCTTTTCCATCAACAGCGGACCTTCCGCAACGCTGCGGTCATGTCAGCTTTGTGCGGATACTGTTGCAAAAGTCTTTTTGCATCACCGATTGCAAATTTTCCGGGCGCTACGTGTGGCGATCTAATGATCATT
>Ga0137412_10000653_pt1 | contig 25207 bp, 17 predicted proteins | sample CZODoug2_1_16fun_FD_122160 | JGI IMG/M metagenome (GOLD analysis project Ga0137412, IMG submission 122160) | Vadose zone soil fungal communities from Angelo Coast Range Reserve, California, USA - CZODoug2_1_16fungal (Hybrid Assembly) | ecosystem: Environmental > Terrestrial > Soil > Vadose zone... | reverse complement strand
CCTGCGCGTTCAGCGAGAACTGTTGGACCAGTGCCGGTCGAAAATTGGGGGCTAGAGCATTGACCGCGGCCTTTGTACTTGAAGAATACGGTACAAACAGTGGGAAGGACGCCGAAGTTGGAAACGGCTGCGCAAATGGTGCTTCAAATGTAGCTGGTGCGTTCGCCAGCCCGGTGCTGATTCGGGTCAGGGCAAACGGCGCGGCAAGCACGGATTCAGTAGAGGCCTGGCCGGTCGCCCGAGAGTAGTACATGCCGTACCCTCCTCGCAGCACCAGTCGATTTGTCGTTGGCAAGATCTGCCACGCAAAACCTATCCGGGGAGCGATCGTGTTCTGTCCTTCCCCATAATTTCCAAATGTATTGTTTGCACGTGTCACACCCGTCGGGAGAGCGCCCGGAAAATTGGAGGGCACGATGTAGCCATCGAGACTTCCACTCGGCGGCGGGTTTGCATTCGCCTTGTTGACATCGAAGCTTGAGTTGCGGCCCAGTTTGTCGCCGAATTGCCCCAACCGTTCGTAACGCACGCCGAGATTCAGGTTCAACGACTGTCTGATACGATAGTCATCCTGCACAAATCCTGATCCTTCCCACACTCTAAACTCACGATTCAACAGGCCAAAGGCATCAGCCGATTCAGAGACATTACTAAAAGCTTTAGTGCCGTTAGTTGCGCCGTCGAGTCCGAGTAGAAAATCCGGCCAACTGAGAAACTGCACAAATGAACCAAACCCCGCGAAGTCAAGGTTATCTTCCAGTCGGGTAACCGACCCTCCGAATTTCATGGCGTTGGCACCACTGAGAAAACTAAAAACATCATTGAAGACGAAGCTGTTTTGCGTATAGGTTCTAGGGAGTACGCTGGTCATACTGACGGAACCAACGATACTCAAGCTGGGCAGTCCGTTATTTTCATTCATGTCGCTCTCAGTGACGCCGACATCGGACCAATTGAAAGGCGTCTCTGCCTTCGATTGGGTTCGCGTGCGAACGAATCCAATTCTGGCCTCATTGAGCAAAGCTTTGCTGAACACGTACGTGTGAGCAAGAGAGAAAACAATGAACGCGGAATGACCGGGGCTGTTGAACCCGTGAGTGTTACCTAGTGGATTCAGGGCACCGCCCGGAAAAGTTACCAACTGCTCCGTGTCTGCGACAAAGAAACGAACTCCAAGTCGGTTCTTCTGAGACGCAACGTAATCAACATTTGCCGATCCCTGGTCCTCGTTGAAAGTGCAGGGTTCTGAGAAGGCTGAAAAACCACTGCTGGCAAGAGGCTTCGAGGGGTCAACCGTTTGAGGCGTCGGAATCAATAAGCTGCCGTCGGGCAGTTTGAAATTCAGGAGAGCCAGTGCCACGGGGTTGATGTTCGACCCGTCAGGTTTGATCGCGATGCCCCCCAATGCACCTTTCAAGCGGCCGAATAGTTTCCCAAGCGCTGCGGGAGATCTGTCATCTGTGAGCGGTGGTTCGTTTAAGCTGGCGGTGCAAGCAATCCGCGATTGACCCGCGGCTGTTCCGTTGACCTGTCGCGTCCCCTGATACGCACCAAAGAAAAGCACTTTGTCCTTTTTGATTGGTCCTCCGAGGGCGAATCCGAACTGGTTTTCCTTGAGGGCTGGCCTACTCTGCCTAGTTCGGTTCAAGAAGAAGTCGTCCGCATTGAGAACATCGTTTCGCAGGAACTCGAAAATCGCTCCGTGATACTGGTTGGTTCCTGTCTTCGTGATGACGCTGGCATTGGACCCCGCAGCGCGCCCGAACACTGCGTCGTAGAGTCCGGTTTGCACCTTGAACTCCTCGATCATGTCGGGGTTGGGAATCGGGATTCCCCCGCTTATCGAACTAGAACCCTGCACATCACTGACGCTAATTCCGTCTAACTGCCAGTTATTGTCGTAGGATCGCGCTCCGTGCACGAACACCCCATCATTAGACTTCCCAATTTGTGAAAGCGCCGTTGCTCCAGTCCCAAGTTCTCCGGCGTTGTAGACTCCGGCGGATACTCCGGGAGAAAGCGCCGCTATTTGCGTGAAGTTTCTTGTGACCAAGGGCAAACGGCTGACTGTCGATTCGTTAACGACTCTTCCGAGCGCCGAAGTGTCGAGTTGAACCATCGGAGGTTCGGAGAACACTTGTGTCTGCTCCACGCGGGTTGCCAATTCAAGGTGAATTTGAAGGCGAAGTGTCTCGGTTACATGGATGTGAATATCCGGCAGACGCAAGGGTTTGAAGTCAACCTTGCTAGCCTTCACTTCATACGTGCCAGGAGCCATTAAGAAGAACCCGAACAGCCCATTTTCGTCCGAGTCGGCAGACATTATTTCCGTCCCATCCGACTTTGCGAGGTGAACGCTTACGCGCGGAAGGATCGCACCAGAGGGATCGAGAGTTACGCCCGACAGCGCTCCGGTGGAGGCTGTCTGGCTGTAGGTGGTTTCAGATGAAAGCAGCGCAACAGTCAGGGCCAACATAAGATGAAACCAAGGATAGCTAACTAGATCACGCCTATGTAATCTCTTGCTCATAAGCAACCATTGGGTGCGACCAGCTTTAGAGTTCTGCCATGGGTCGCCATTCTATCGCTACAAGTTGGCCGCGGCTCGTAACGCAGATGCGCTCTGATACCCAGCGTATAATCCAGTTGGAGAAGCTACTATCTCATAGTTTTACCAAGTCATACCTGTCAGCTTTACCAGTGATTCGGATATGGATTATTTTGATACACTCAGGTGCTATTTCCCTATCGGAATATCTTGTTCCCACGAATAGGGGTTAGCGTGTCAGCATATACGAACTACAGAGTTGTCTCGCGGCTCATATGCCTCCGTCGGACCGGGTCTGGCCGACAAAGCCGAGGGAGGGGGAGGACACGTTGCCTCTGTGTTCTGCTTGCGGCTCTTACAGCCATCTCCCTCTCACATTCAATTGCAGCGTCGCCATCGAAGGAAGTCCGGCGGATTCTGATTCTGAACGAGGCGGGCACTTCGTACCCGGCGATAAAAATCATAGATGAGGGAATCCAAGCCGCGCTGCAAAATTCACCCTACCATCTTGAGTTCTATTCTGAGTACTTGGATACAGTACTGTTCCCCGATCCGGCCGCCCAACAGGAGTTTCGTGACTTCTACATTCGCAAGTATCAGAATCGCATACCGGACGTGATCATTACGGTCGGGCCATCACCCCTCAAATTCATGCTAGAGGTCCACAAAAGCGCCTTTGCGGGCGTCCCCATTATTTTCTGCCTGCCCAACGGAAATGTACCGGGGACTCCCGCATTAGATTCCAACTTTACGGGGGTCGAGAATGATATAGCCCCGGCTGAGACATTGCAGATAGCGTTGCGCCTTCAGCCTGGCACAAAGCACGTGGTAGTGGTATCTGGCGTATCTGACTTCGACAAACGGGGGCAGGCCTCGATCATGCAGCAATTGAAGACCGTCACAGGTCAGTTCGATATTATGTATATGACGGATTTGAGCATGCCTGATCTGCTTGAACGACTAAGACAACTGCCAAATCACACGGTGGTCCTCCTCAACTCAGTAGGACAGGATGCCGCAGGAACTCGGTTCAAATCAAACGAATCAGGCTCGATGGTTGCGGCTGCAGCGAATGCTCCGGTCTTTGTCCTATTTGACGTCTTCCTAACTCACGGAGAGGTGGGAGGCTATCTTTCTAGCCTCAGCGGTCAGGGCAGGATTGCGGGAGGCATGGCGCTGAAGGTCCTCAATGGGGAAAAGCCGCAGGACATCCCCAGGGTAAAAGGTGTAACCGCCTATATGTTTGATTGGCGTGCTCTGCGGCGCTGGGGACTTAAGGAAAGCGAGCTGCCCCCTGGCAGTGTCGTACTCAATCGCGAGACAACCTTTTGGGAAGCGAACCAGCGAAAAATTATTGCGGGGATTCTTGTGCTCTTGGCACAGACCCTGGTGATTATTGCGCTGCTGTGGCAGCGAGCAAAGCGGAGGCGGACAGAGGCACAACTCGTCCGCTACGGCGACCGACTTCGACTGGCGATGGAATCGGGCAAATCGGTCGGATGGGAATGGGATCTCACCAGCGGACAGGATTCTTGGTTTGGCGATCTGCGTACCATATTTGGGATTTCTTCCGACACGTTCACTGGGAAAGTTGGCGATTTTTTCCGTTACGTCCATCCGGAGGACCGTAAGCGAGTCTCGGATGTGGTGGCGGAGGCGAGGCAAGAGTGTAAGACCTACATGGCGGAGTACCGCATCCTTTGGCCTGACGGCACAATCCGTTGGATTGTGGAGAGAGGTAAATTTGAGGACGCGACGAACGGTATTCCCGCACGAATGATAGGCATGGCGGTAGACATTACGGATCGCAAACAGGCGGAGGAAGCCCTGAGGCGCTCAGAAGAGAACTTCTCTAAAGCGTTTCGTCAAAGCCTTCTCGCCAAAACACTAACGAGCATTCAAGACCACCGCTACCTCGAAGTAAACGAAGCGTTCGAACGTCTCACCGGTTGGCGCCGCGACGAGATACTGGGCCGTTCGCCTTTAGAGATCGAGAGCTGGGTTGATCCTACTCAGAGGGAGGAATTAGTACAACGTTTACTGATCAAAGGCACTGTGCGAGATCTCGAGGTCAAAATCCGGAGGAAGGATGGCCAGATCCGCACCACATTAGGAACATTTGAGTTAATCGAGATCCGAGGTGAGCCGTGCGCTCTTTCCATGATCGCGGACGTCACCGATCTTAGGCGGGCTGAACAAGCTGAACAAGCTGCAGAGGATCGATTCAAGCAGTTTTTTGAGACACTCCCAGAGTATTGCTTCATCACTTCTGCCGACGGCGAAATTTTAGACATCAACCCAGCAGCCTGCAGCGCTTTGGGTTACCCGAAAGAAGAACTTATCGGGAAACCGCTGTCAGTTATCTATGCGCCCGGGGCGGTTACAAGGCTGATTGAGTTGTCTGAAAAGTGGAAGATCATGGGCACACTTCACAATGAAGAGATCGAAGTCCTCACCAAAGAGGGGCAGAAGCGAACAGTGCTTGTCAATGCTGGATCGCTGAAGGACGCACATGGAAACCTCTTGCACACGATGACGGTACAGGTGGATATCACGGAGCGCAAACAAGCCCAGAATGTGCTCCAGGAAAGCGAAGAGCGCTTCCGCCATGTCGCGAATACAGCTCCAGTGATGATCTGGATGGCAGACACCGATAAGTTATGTATTTATATAAACATGACCTGGCAGCAGTTCACCGGCCGATCTTTTGAGGAGGAGCTCGGAAAGGGCTGGCTGGAGGGGGTTCACCCCGATGATTTGCAGGGCTGCTGGGAGACCTACAGGAAAGCGTTCGACCGGCGGAAACCTTTCCAGATGGAGTATCGCGTGAGGCGATACGATGGAGAATATCGATGGGTGCTCGATCTGGGTGTGCCTAGATTAAATTCAGACGGCTCGTTCGCAGGTTACATCGGCTCGTGTATCGACGTCACGGATCAAAAGCTTGCTCAAGAGACGCTGTCCGATATGAGCCGCAAGCTAATCGAGGCCCATGAGCAAGAACGTACGTGGATCGCACGAGAGCTTCACGACGATTTCAATCAGCGAATCGCCTTGCTGACGGTGAATCTGGAGCGCTTGAAGCAAGCTCTCCCAGCATTGGCCCCGGGAATCATGCAGGGCCTCGAGGAAATACTCGAGCATGTATCGAGTCTCGGGAGCGATATTCAAGCCCTATCGCACCGGCTACACTCTTCAAAGTTGGAGTACCTGGGGATTGCGGCGGCGGCGGCCAGTTTCTGCCGAGAGCTATCCGACCAGCATGAGGTGCAGATTGAATTTCACTCCGAAGGAGTGCCGAAGGAGCTGCGACAGGAGATCGCGCTTTGCCTCTTTCGGATCTTGCAAGAAGGTCTGCAGAATGCGATCAAACATAGCAAATCGGAGTGCTTCGAAGTGTGGCTCAGAGGAGCATCGGATCAAATCGAGCTGAGCATGCGCGATTGGGGCATTGGCTTTGAACCCGAAGCGGCTATGAGGGGACAAGGGCTGGGCCTCACCAGCATCAGGGAACGGCTGAAGCTGGTCCGTGGGACGTTTTCCATCGATTCCCAGCCTGGGCTTGGCACGACAATTCGAGTTACCGTGCCATTAGGTTCGGCTTCCAGAGCTGTCCGAGTGTAGAAACCTGCGTCATGGTTGATTTCAGCCATCCCTCGATCTGAATTAGCGCGAGCTGGACATGTGAGGAAGAGATGCTGCCGAGGCTTCATGAAGAACACGGCAGACTGCGGGTGCACAATTCGCTTCTAAGGGTTGTCCTCCGCGAGTAGCTCAGAACCTGCCCTCCCCGGTCACGATCGCTATTCTTCGTCCTAGCAGCTAGGAACGGGCCATTTTGCGGCCTTGTGCAATATTGAACAGACAGACGCCTTTCTGGGTTTATAGGCTGTGGTAAGTGGGGGTACCTGCGAATGTCAGCACGCGTGGATTCATCAAATCGTGGAGGTGTCTTATGACATGCCTCTCATGCCAGTCCGTCAAACAGGCCGAATTGACAGCCGAGATGCTCATCCATTTCCCAGGGCGCAAACATCTGGACAAACCTGGGGTCTTCTTATTCCCTAGGCTAATGGTTTGCCTAGATTGCGGCTTCTCTGGGTTTACTGTCGCGAAGACCGAATTGGGGTCGATTGCAAAAGGCACTTTGGCAGATAAATCCGCTACCTTGGAGCAGAATGCTGACGATGGTGCCGTCAATAGCCAGACCGTGTCTTAGGTGAGACGGTGAAACTGCCGACTGCTTGTGTGCTGCTGACAAATGTCCTTCCTAAGATCTGAATTAGAATTACGTCGAGAATTGTCAGAATCTCCCTCTAGTCGTGTGAGCCGTGACCGTCCTTTGTCGCAGACTCTTCGCCATCCAGTCCGCTGCTGATAAACCGTTTGCCTTGCAGGGCGGCTTCTATGGCCCCTAACAGATCGCTTACGGCTCGTGACTTCACTACATAACCACAGGCACCCACATTAAGCGCTTCACGAACCAGTTCCGCAGAAGTCTCTTGGGTCAGAAAGATTATCTTCGACTGTGGGACGAACTTGAGGATCTGCCGGGCGGCTTCGATTCCGTTAAGACTAGGCAAGCCGATATCCAGCAGAATCAAATCGGGGCTCAGCTCTTGTGTTTTCTCGACGGCTTGTAGCCCGTCCCCAACCTCGGAGATCACCCGTAAACTGGGCTCCTTCGCAAGCAATGAGGCGACAAAAGTGCGGTAGGGCGCGAAGTCCTCTGCTACTAGAACCTGCGCAACTTGACGCGGAGATTGCCCTACCTTAGTTATGGCTCTCCCTCGCTTTCAATCATGCTATGCAACTGTTAGAAGGCGAGCTCCCCGTACGGTTGCATGAAGGGAACATACTTGAATGCAGCCTCGCCGAGTCACCGCAGCCGCACAGGGCGACTTGAGTCGAGGTAAGACTGCGAAGAACGGTACGCTTCCGCACGAGTTAGGTCAAGCTTTTCCGCGACTCCCGCTACGAAATGGAACCAACCGCCCTGACAGGCCGGAAGTGCTGGTCAGTTTCCATGGAAGTAAACGGTGGCCCTCGCAAGCTTGAGCGCCGGACCTACCTGACTGTAAGAAGTTACAGTTGCTGCCCAGTGGTTCCAAGTCCACCTTGGCCTAGTTAGAAAATTCTGTCTCGCCACACCTCGGACGCTGGCGGACTGGAAATTGACATCGAGAAGACCAAGGAGGTCCGAAATGAGGATCCTGAGACTAATTCTGCTGGCCGTAGCTCTCTTGACGGCAGGCTCGATGCCAACTATCGTAGCCGCCCAGTCGGACTCTTCCAATCAGAATGTGCAAGAGATGCGCAAGCAGCTCGACGAGTTGCGCGCGCAGATGAGCAAACTGCAAGCGCGACTCGGCGAATTGGAGAGCACCAAGGTTACCGAAGTGGGAGCACCTTCCAGCGCCTCTTCCGCCAAGCAAGAAGGAACGATTGAAAGTACTCAACCTCCACTCGAGGGCAAGACCTCTCCGCAAGTGGGCAATGCAACAGCTACTTATAATCAATTCTCGGAAGACACAGTTGCAGCCGCGCGCTTCGATAACGTTCCCCTTGATCCGAAATACAACGGGTTCTTTCGCCTGCCGGGAACGCAAACGATTCTCAAGATCGGCGGCTACTTTAAGACGGACTTCATCTATGATTTGAAACCCGCGGGAAACACGGACTCGTTCGTCACTTCTTCGATTCCCATCCCCACCGTGGTCGGCGTGAACAATTCGACCGTATCCATCCGTCCCACCCGCCTCAGCCTCGATTTTAGGGTTCCTGGCGCCAAGGTTGGAGAGGTGCGTTTCTATGTGGAAGGCGACTTGTTTGGAACCAACGCAACAACGCCGCGCCTGCGCCATGCTTACGCGCAAGTAAGAAACTTCCTGGTAGGCCAGACATTCTCAAATTTCATGGATCCAGACGCTTTCCCCGACACCCTCGACTTCCAGGGCCCCAACGGAATGGTCAGCGTTCGCAACCCGCAGTTGCGGTATGGATTTGCGCTGAGCCCAAGCACCACATTCTATATTTCCGTGGAAAAACCCAGTTCCGATGTCGCCTTCAAAACGCAGCAATTCTCAGCTCAACCCAATTCTCCGAGTCCGGACGGTGCGATTCGTGTACGAAAGGAATTTGAGGGCGGCCACGTCCAGGTCGCCGGCATATTTCGCTCCATCGCAGCATTTCTGCCGCCGGACGCCACGGGAATTGCAAAAACGGGCTCTGTCTTTGGATGGGGTCTGAACGCATCCAGCGGCTTCAAGACGATTGGCAAGGACAACATGATTCTTGCTGTGGCAGCGGGACACGGAATTTCGCGCTACTTGCAAGATACTTCCGGCCTGGGAATCGACGCAGAAGCATCATCAGCCACTTCTCTCAAGGCAACTCCCGCCGTGGGTGTCGAAGCATCCTATCAGCACTACTGGCAAAAAACTCTTCGGTCCAGCGCGATCTATTCTTACGCAGCGGTAAACAATTCCAACTTCGCCCAGACGGCGTCGTCCTCGTTTATCCCGTACAACCATGGCACGTACACTGGAACCAACTTGATCTGGAACCCCTATGGATCGCTCAATGTCGGCGCGGAGTTCCTGTACGGTTGGATCGTGCGGCAAGACGGCCAAAAGGCAAACGCTCCCCGCATCCAGTTCAGCGCCAAGTATAGCTTCGTGAAAGTGGATAGAGACAAATAGTAACTTCCGCCGTCGCCGAACCTAGAAACGATCAGGTTCGGGCCGCGCAGACCACGCCCATGATCGATAACGTGATCCCGCCCAAAAACCTGTGGGCAGCATTTTTTACGAAAGCGGCCCCACGACTGGCGACGCTCACTGGCTACCCAGCAAATAGGTCGCTATCGAGGGATCGGGCCTGCCAGCTGAGCCTGCTCTTTTTCATAATGCTAACGGCCCCAATCGCTTTTGCTCAGAAGACCTCCACCACTTACGACAAGACCTTTGACTTTTCCGGACACAAGCGTTACGCCTGGCGGGAAAACCACCTGATGACTCACCAACACCCCGATACCAATGAAATGATGGACATGAAGATCGTGAAGGCCGTGAATCAGACCCTAATCGCGAGAGGCTTTGTCGAAGTGAAGGATAGACCGGACTTCTACATTAACTATGATGGGGGCTCAGACATGCAGATCAGTGCTGGAGGTCCGGCACAGGCGAACTCAACTCCCCTTAGTCCTGTTGATCGCGCCCCTACGTACGGGTTGGGAAACGGTCCAGCGCTGTCTCCGGCAACCTGGCTAAAGGTGAACGGCCAAATCGAGTTCTACATTGCTGACGAGTCTGGGAAAATCGTATGGGAAACGAAATACAACAAGACATTTCGTGATCCCAACAAGGCCATTCGCAATTTAGATAAAGAAGTCAACGAACTCGTATTAAAGTCGTTTAAGGACTTTCCGCCTAACACCAAGAAGTAGCGATGTCGTGACACCATTCCTGCCATGACAGTTGGGCGAACGATTTCGCGGAGAAATTGTTCGCTAGCTGTAATTTTTGCCAGTTACCCGTGCACTTCAACGGCTGATTATTGAATATGGGACGAAGAGCCAAAGGTAGTCCTATGGACGTGCTCGCCTCTTATCGGGGGACGGATTCATCTGACCATATGCTCTTGGACTTGTCCTGATCTTGGGCAGCAGTAGTCCAAAGCCCTTATAGAACTAAGGAGTGATTCTCGATGGCGAAAAAGGAAGGTGGTAACGATGACGGACGTCTGAAGCGCAAGGAATACGAGAAGGAGCTCAACCATCTCCAAGAGGAGCTCTGTAAGCTTCAGGACTGGATCAAATATAAAGGGCTTCGAGTGATTGTGGTCTTCGAAGGACGTGATGCTGCCGGCAAAGGCGGTACAATTCGCGCTATTACAGAGCGGGTCAGTCCGCGCGTTTTCCGTTTGGTGGCGCTGCCCGCTCCATCCGATCGCGAAAAAAGCCAAATGTACATGCAGCGTTACACGCAGCATTTTCCTGCTGCCGGGGAAATTGTCATCTTCGACAGAAGTTGGTACAACCGCGCGGGAGTGGAATACGTGATGGATTTTTGCACCAAAGAACAGCATCGAAGGTTCCTGCAACTCTGCCCCGAATTTGAGAAGTACATTGTGGACGCTGGAATCATTCTCATCAAGTATTGGATGGAGGTTGGCAAGAAGGAACAGCAGCGCCGATTTGAAGCGCGCATTAAGGACCCTCTCCGTCAGTGGAAGCTCAGCCCAATGGACTTGGAGTCGTTTCGACGCTGGTACGAATACTCCCATGCGCGAGACAAAATGCTGGAGGCAACCGACAGCAAGCACGCACCCTGGTACATCGTTCGCACGGACGACAAAAGGAAAGCGCGGCTAAATTGCATTACTCATTTATTGGGCATGATCCCTTACCGCAAAGTCCCGCGGGAAGAAGTGAAATTGCCAAAGCGCAAGACCAAAGAAAGTTATGACGATCAGATTCCTCTGAAGGGAAGACACTTTGTGCCGGAGGAATTCTAGACTTGTTCCCAAGAAGGGCGCTTCCCGGATAATAAACCTGATCACTTAAGAGTCTCAATTTCTCATGGTTAAAGAGAGCGGAGGTACGCCCATTTCTTGCCGGCTTATTAGCGTTCGCCTCCGGCCATGGCCCTGGCCGCTGCGCTTCGCGTTTTGTCAGGTACGTCAGTGAATGCGGCCCGTTTGCCCAGTTCCAAGGCGCTCTTTGCATCAATGGATCCATATAGTTGGATAAGCTTGGCCACGAGCCCGGTCCAGCCGGTCTGGTGACTGGCGCCTAATCCGGCGCCATTGTCGCCATGGAAGTACTCAAAGAAATAGATGTTGTCGCGCCAGAAGGGATCGCTCTGGAACTTCTCCGTACCGCCATAGACGGGCCGCCGACCACCCTCATCGCGCAAGAAGATGCGAGTCAGCCGGTCCGAGATCTCCTTGCTTACCTCGAAGAGGTTCATCAGTTTGCCGGAGCCGGTGGGACATTCGATTTTGAAATTGTTGCCGTAGTACAAATAAAAGTTCAGCAACGCCCGGATGATGAGCAGATTCACCGGCATCCAAACCGGTCCCCGCCAGTTGGAGTTGCCGCCGAACATGCCGGTGTTGGACTCGGCCGGCAAATAGTCCACGCGGTACTCGTGGCCGCCTACGTTTAAGACAAACGGATGCTGCTGGTGGAACTTGGAGAGCGAGCGGATCCCGTAGGGGCTCATGAACTCATTCTCGTCGAGCATCTTGGTCAGGATCCGTCGTAGCCGTTCGGGGTTGACCAGGGCCATGATGCCGCGCTCAGCTACGCCAAGGTGTCCCACGCCCGTAGGGTGGATGGTCGCCTTGAGTTCGGGAATGCGGCGCAGGCGTTCCTGCACCATAGTTATCGTCTGCGGAATTTGATCCCGCATCGATTTTTCAGTAACCGTAGTCGCACACAGCGGAAGGAGTCCCACCATGGAGCGCACCTTGAGCCTCTGAGAGCTGCCGTCTGGCAGCCGCAGCAGATCGTAGTAGAAGCCGTCCTCCTCATCCCACATGCCATCGCGACCCGGCCGGTTCATGGCTGCGCCGATATAGTAAAAGTGCTCGGCGAACTTCATGATCATGGGTTCGTACGTGCGATCGTGGAGGGTGATCTCGAATGCGAGTTCCAGCATATTCTGGCTGAACAAGGCCATCCAGGCCGTGCCGTCCGCCTGCTCCAGGTGGCCGCCGGTGGGCAGCGGGGCGCTACGGTCGAAAACGCCGATGTTGTCGAGACCGAGGAAGCCTCCCTCAAACACGTTCTTTCCGAAGCGGTCCTTTCGGTTCACCCACCAGGTGAAGTTCAGCAAGAGCTTGTTGAACGTTGCCTTGAGAAACTCCACGTCCGTCTCGCCGCGAAGGGCCATTTCAGCGCGGTACAAAAAGAGACTGGCGAACGCGTGGACCGGGGGGTTCACGTCGCTAAAGTTCCACTCGTAGGCAGGCATCTGGCCGTTGGGATGCAGGTAGGCGGTGCGGAGCATCAGATCCATCTGCTGCTTGGCGAAGTCAGGGTCCACGATGGAAAGCGGGAGCGTGTGGAAGGCAAGATCCCAAGCTGCGTACCAGGGGTATTCCCACTTGTCGGGCATGGAGATGATGTCCTGGTTCAGCATGTGGTACCACTCCGAGTTCCGGGAATTCCGATACCCATGATGAAGCGGGTTGGAGTGGTGCTCGTCCAGCCAGTTGTCACCGTCGAAGAAGAAGAACTGCTTGCTCCAGAGCATGCCGGCGAGAGCCTGGCGCATTACTTTGGCTGTGTCTGCACTCACTGATGGTGGCGTAACGGACTTGTAAAACTCATCGGCTTCACGTAGCCGGTCAGCGAAGACCTCATCAAATTGTTTTCCGAAGGGTTTGGCTTTCAGGTCCGAAGAACTGCTTTGGAGCCGCAAGCGAATTACCTTGCTCTGACCGCCGCCTACATGGAATTGGTAGTGCGCGGCGACCTTGGTGCCCTTCTGATCGGAATTTACGGCGCCGTGATTGCTCTGCACCACGCAGTTGTTGATGCCGTCCTTGACGTGAGGGCTCTCGTTCTTTTGCCCGGGAAAAAGCAACTCGTGGTTTGTTTCGTTCTCCGTGAAGAGAAGAGGCACGTCGCCTTCGCAAGAGAAGATGTATTTACCCAGCAGCGAATGCATCACCACTACTGCGCTCGTGCCCGCAGGGGCTTCAATCTGCTTTAGGATTGGTTTCTCGGCGGCCCTGTTGGATGCGGCAATCCACTTCGACCAGTCGTTCCGGAACCAGAGCGTCGGCAAGAGATGCAGTTCAGCCGCGTCCGGTCCATGGTTGAGTGCCGTGATCCGCACCAGGATGTCTTCCGGACCTTCTTTGGCATACTCGACAAAGACGTCGAAATACCGGTCATCATTGAAAACGCCGGTGTCGAGCAGCTCATACTCCATCTCGTTCTTCGAGCGACTGCGGTTCGTCTCCACCAGATCGGCGTAGGGATAGGCCGCCTGCGGGTACTTATAGAGGTACTTCATGTAGGAGTGCGTTGGCGTGCTGTCGAGATAAAAGTAGTACTCCTTCACATCCTCGCCGTGGTTGCCCTCGTTGTTGGTCAAGCCAAAGAGTCGCTCCTTGAGGATCGAGTCCTTGCCGTTCCACAAGGCCAGCGCGAAGCAGAGGCGTTGTTTGTCATCGGAAATCCCAGCTAAACCGTCTTCGCCCCAGCGGTAGGCGCGCGACCGGGCATGCTCGTGGGTGAAGTAATTCCAGGCATCACCCCCTTCGCTATAATCCTCGCGGACTGTGCCCCACTGACGCTCACTTAGGTAAGGGCCCCATTTTTTCCATGGAATGCTTCGAGAAATGACGGCTTCCAGACGTTCATTTTCCGCGGTCTTGGTCATGGCTGCTCTCCCGTGCGCTCTGGAGAAGTTCTCTTGCCGTCAGTTCCCATCTCAAAGCGTCTCCAGTGTAAAAACGTGATACCCCCACTCCCGCATGTCGAGGTAAAGGCCATGATGAAACAGTTCTTCGCCATCACGCTGATAAGCTATTGAGCTCATTAAGTCCTGTGCACGCACAACTCGTCCTTGCAATTCGTCAAATACAGGGACGGATACTTATGCTCTGTGGCTCCCTTGCCTACATCCAAGGGCTTAAGCTCAGTGGATCGCGCCGACCTCAACGATGTGGCCATCAACCGCCTCAAAACGTTCTCATATTCCGAAGGATTCCTGCCAAGTCGACATCCACATGGTTCAACCACAGGAATGACGGAATCCATTCGCATCGTAGATGCCTTCGAAGAAGAGGTGAACTGTCAATAGTTACAGCTGTTAAGGCTTGGCCAAGTCCCTATATTATTGAAAATGACGTGTTTAAGAGCAGAGTCGCGCGCGATTGTTCTGCTTTTCGGCGTATGTCTTGCCGCCGCCGCCATCTGCCGGGCGCAGGATCTTGCTCCCCGGGCTTATGTCATCACCCCTTTGCACTCGAACGCTGTCAACCTTACGTATTCCTTCTTCGACGGAAACATTATCTTTGACGGAACAACCCCTATAGCCGACGCCAGAGCGAGAGCTAACGTCTCTATTCTCAGCATTTCCCACTCACTCAACTTTTTTGGCCGCACCGCTATGTTTAGCGCTTCCCTGCCGTACGGGGTTGGAAACTTCCGAGGGACTGTGGCCGACGCGGAGACGCTCGCGTACCGTTCAGGTCTCTTAGCGTCTAGCTTTCGGTTTTCTGTGAACCTCAAAGGCGGCCCAGCAATGAACGTTCAGGAATATTTAAAATGGAGGCAAAAGACTATTATCGGGGTTAGTATCAAACTGGTTCCTCCTACGGGCCAATACGATCCGACCAAACTTATCAATTACGGCACCAATCGCTGGGCTCTCAAACCAGAGGTTGGCTATTCCAGACGCTGGGGCCATTGGATTCTTGATGCATTCGGGGGGGGCTGGTTCTTTACCACAAACTCTGATTTCTTCTCGCGCAATCAATTCTCATCTGGCACCAACACGCAATCGCAAAGCCCAATCGGCTCTTTCGAATGGCACGTCAGCTACGATTTCAAACCCAGGTTGTGGGTCTCCCTTGATGGGAATTATTGGTTCGGTGGTAGCACGTCCCTAAATGGTGTCCAAAACGACGCGACGCGCCAGAGGAATTCTCGCATTGGGGCAACTGCTTCAATTCCTTTGACCAGGCACCAGGCAATAAAACTCAGCTACAACAACGGCGCCTACATCAGGTACGGCGGCAACTTTCAGAATCTCTCCGTTGGATGGCAATACTCCTGGCTAGGCAGACCCAACTAGTTCGAGAAGTTCTCTGCTGGATGGTTCAGAATCATTGCGAATGCAAGGACTCAACTAGGCTCTCTAGATTTTGGGGCGCAACTCGAATAATCCCGTAATGGGGGCTATCGATGTCTGCTATTAGAAACAGTGATATGGAAAGGGCGATAGGCAAAATCAGGAAGAGGAAGGCGCTCCTTCCATGGGCGACGTAACCTACTAATATGTTACAGAAGATGGAAATAATCATCAGCAATGCCCATGCGGCAATTGGAATGCGGTTCCACCACGCGGCCTGTGTGTATCCCTGTGAGTTCAGTACATCGTTCATGCCGGCAAGAATAAGAGCCGCCACAGGAGTTGGCTTCGCCGCGGCGAGCGCGCTGACTGTGGACCACATCTCAATCTGCAGTCGAACTGTTTGAGCGTTGACCTGCCGAAGCTGTTGCTCGTCTCGCGTCTTGTAACAAAGTACGCGCTGATCAAGATAGCTCCTCAACAATGCATGCACTTTCGCCGCGTCCCCAACAGGCAGCAAGTCCGCTCGTACGTACTCCGTCCCGATTGCATTGGCTTCCTGCTCTTCGTAGTTCTTGCGCTGGTCATACCTGTTTACGGCCATAGAAAACGTAAAGGCGACGATAAGCCCTAATAGTGTCAGGGTGGCACCTAGGACGAATGCGAAATCCTCGTGGCTGTCTTCCTTCTGGTTGCCTTGCTTCATGCGGATCCAGCCGCCGATCCACGCCGAAATCCAAAATATAATTAGAGAGATCAAAAAAAAGAACAATGGGCGGTCCAGCAGATTGAACATACGTACTTCGCTCCTTCGTGTTCACGTCCCAGATGGCACTGTAGGGACCACAAATCCCCCTTTGCAATTTTCGAGAGAGTGCCAAAGCCCGCGGTTGAATGTGTTCCGACTAGCTGATCGCCCAGCAGCCAAATCATAGTGAGTCCAGGGAATGTCATAATCAGTGCATTCTCACAAATCGGCCTTCGCACATCAGTACGGAGATGTCCCGCTCCGCGGCCTTCCGCAACAGCGAGAAGATAGGCAGTTCTGGCTTTGCTGGAGTTTTTGCAATTGCATGGGACCCTGAAAGGTGTCAGTCCCTGGGCAATCTGCGAGTGAGCACGGCTTCCTCGAGCACTGCAGTCCATTTCTTATTCTTTGATCCAGCTTTAGGAACATCAATGGCACGAACCGTCATCCGCAAACTGGCCATTTGCGGCCATCGCAGCGAGCGCGCGCGCGCAATTCAGAATTTTTTGGTCCAGCGGATCATTATTGAGTGATTCAGGGGGAACGTATGTCCTGGATTTGTTCGCCTCCACCAATCGGTCACTCAAATTCTTCATATTGTTGAACTCATTCGTGAGCAGCTGAACTGCCCTTTTGTCAGATTCTGTTGTGGCCGCCAAGGATAACAATCGCAGGCTCTGTTCGGCACGAGCCCGATAACCGTCTATCCAATCTTCAGTTACCGGATATCCCCGCTGGACGGCGTTCCTTACCGTACTTCGCCACTCCCTAATCACGGCCATTTCTTCGATACCCGCCCTGATGAAGTCCTTGGTGAAGCCGGACGGAGAAGGCTGAGTTGTCGCGGAAGCCGGTCCGGCCGCACCAGGGAATGTCAGCACGATCTGATTTCCGTTGAAGCTCAGCGAGGCATTGGTCATTCGCGCTAGTGCCTCAATCTCCGCATAGGCATGTCCCTCTCTTTCGATGACCGCAACTTCTCCGGGATGGCCATTTATCACTAGTGTTCGGCTTCTCTGCGCGGCCTCCCCAAGGAAAAAAGCGGGTACAACAAACGACACCACCAATGCCAACTGTGCCCCGCGTAATTTTTGTCCCATACATCTTCTCCTATGGCACGGGCATTATTGAGTCTAGTCAGACTAAGTACCTCTGCGAGTATTCACAGCTGCCACGAAATGCCGAGATTGTGAAAATTGCCGTAGGCGTGCCCGTTCAGAAGTCTTTTACGCCATCACTTTCCGTCAGGTCATGAGCGAGACGATAATGGTTCCCCAGGTCGTTAGCAGGACATGACCAAAGGCAACTGTGTATGAATAGCCCAGCGTAGCGACAGGGCTGTCCGATTTTTCTTGCACTGCGGCCACACCCGCGATCATCGTCTGAGCGCCGGCGATTCCTCCAACCAATAGCGCCGGGTTGAGTCTAAGAACATAACGGCCGAAGAAAAGGCCAGCAATGAGGGGTGTAAGCGTCACCACGATGCCTCCAAGGAAGAGGACGTAGCCAAACTCTCTCACGGCCTGCAAAAAAACTGGGCCCGCTTTTAGCCCAATCATCGCCACGAACGCTGCCAAACCAATCGACCGCATAAAAAGAATCGCAGCATCTGGGATTATTCCGAACCAGGGCCGCACTGACCGCATCCACCCAACGATCACCCCAGCCAGGAGAGTACCGACGCTAGTGCCTAGCGCTATTCTCAGGTGGCCTAAAGGTATAATGATCGTGGCTCCGACCAATATTCCGATGAAGATAGCTAATCCGAGTACCGCAAGATCGCTCTCTTCCGTTGGGCGAATTACACGGCCAGCTAGAAGGGCCAACTTCTGGACGGCAGCTTCAGATCCGGTTATATGGAGGGTGTCGCCGCGTTCGATAAGCGTGTTTGTCCCGATCGGAATCCCGTGGCCACCGCGCGTAATGCCTCGGAGCAAAACACCGCGAGCTTCCCCGACGCCATCAACGATCTCCTGGAGAGTCTTGCCTGCGAAGGTTTTGCGAGTGATGTATAGATCGAAGAATGCAACTGGAATTGCCAGAAGTTCCGGGTCAGCGACCTCTCTCGCGGTCGGACCAAGTGCCTCGATCATGATTTCGGTACGCCCTATCACGGCGACCGTGTCATTTGGCTCGAGTACGGTGGCGCCGACAGGTGAGAAGATCTCCCCTTTACGCCGAATTCGCTCGATAAAGAGACGGGCACCTGGCACCCCCTGCTCGGCTTCTGCGAGTGTTTTGCCAACGGCGAGCCCATCTTGAGCAATTGTATAGGCGCGAAAACCGATGGGTTGCCATGCGGAATAAACGCCAAGCTTGGATCGTTGAATTCCCAAGTTCGCTTCCACTCTTTTCGACTCTGCACGCAGATCGAAGCGAAGGAGCTTCGGTCCGAGGCTGCTGCAACACCAGACCACACCCAACGTCCCGAAGATGTAGCAGATCGCGTCCGCTACAGCTATGTGCGCGATCCATTGCTGCTTTAGTTCGTCGCTCAAGGATAGGGAACGAATAGTTTCGCTTGCAGTGCCGATTGCGGGCGATTCCGTCAAGGCGCCAGAAAGCATCCCGGCGGAATAGCCTGGGTCCAGTTTCAAGAAATGAGCGACGGTAAACGCTGTTATGAGGCCAATGGCAGGAACAAATACACCGAGCACAGCCCAGCGCCAGCCCTCTCCTTTGAGATTCTGAAAAAAGCTAGGCCCCACCGAGTAACCGATTCCGAAAAGGAATAGGAGGAACACGAGCGATTTGGCTTGGTCGGAAACAGGCACGTGAAAAAAATTTCCAATCAGGATCCCTCCCAGCAAAGATCCTGTTACCACGCCAAGTCCAACACCCCGAAACTTTAGCCGCCCGAACAAGTACCCTATGCCAACTGCCAGGTAAACTCCCATTTCGGGATACTTCGTAAAGAGTTTCGCCAACCATTCCATATGCCATTCCTTTTGCGGCGGTCTCGCTTTGCACAACCTCCCAAAATGAGGTCTGCAGTTGGTAGGTGAGCCGGATGCTCCCTGTCGAAGCGGGCATATCCCAAGCGACTTCGCAATGGCATCGCCTGCCGCTTGGGTTCCGAATTACCTCGACTAATTTATCGCGCGGCCGCTTGTTTAGATTTTTGGGGGCCCTTCGAGGCTTCGAAGGCATCCCGGTAACCGCGCGCGATCGATCGAACGCCGCGTCCGATTTCCTCATACGCTTCGTCGGGCAAATTGGCCAGGGACACACGCAAAGACCAGTCCGGCGCCTCGAAGCCGCCGCCGTTCAGCAGCACGATCCCATGATCCTCCGCCAAGCGGAAGGCGAGGTCGAGCGGGTGGACGTTCTTCTTCAGGTATTCGACGGCGTCCTCGCCGATATTCTTGCGTGCAAAGAACTCGAAGTCGATGAGACCGTAGTAGGCGTTGTACAACGCGTTCGGTGTAACTTCGATGCCGAGACCGTCAATCATTGCCTTGGCGCGCCGGTGCACGATCTCCAGGCAGGCCTTCTGGTACAGCTTGGCTCCATCCATCATCTCAGCAAGGGAGAACAGGCTCATCATGACCTGTTGTGGCAGGGCCAGCCCGGCCGTGTGGTTGAGGGCCACATCCCGGCTGTCGGCCACGATGCGGTCGATGAACTTGATCTTGCGCGGCTCAAGAACCAGCGTGCCATACCGTTTGTCGAGCGCTTTCAGATCGGCATCCGGGAGCTTCGCGATCATCTTGTCGAAAATATTCTCTTCGTGGACCGCGATGACGCCGAGGCGCCACCCGGTACAGCCGACATACTTGGAATACGAGTAGACGCCGATAGTGTTGTACGGTAGCTCGCCGAGCAGAGATCGGAAATCGTGCACGAACGTTCCATAGACGTCGTCAGTCAGGATCATCAGGTCGGGACGTTTCGTCTTTACCAAATTCGCGATCTTGGCGATGACTTCTTTGCTCACTGCGACGCCCGTTGGATTTCCGGGATTGACGAGAAAGAACGCCTTGACTTGGGGATCTTCCAGCTTCTTCAGCTCCATGTCCGTAAACTGAAAACGGTTCTCTTGCGGGGCTTGGATGGTAATGAAGTGCAGCCCGTAGTCTTCTAGATGGGGCAGTTCGAGGTACGGTGTAAAGATCGGCGTGCCCAGCGCGATCGTGTCTCCGGAGTGCAGCAAGCGATTGGCCTTCATCGACTTGAAGATGTAGCACATCGCAGCCGTGCCGCCTTCGACGGCGTAGAGGTCGAACTTGCCTGCCGGCCTCGGCTTCCCGCATACCGCCCACATCAGGTACTCGTGCACGATGCGCTCGTTATGGACCAGCATGCGGTCAGGAACGGGGTAATTGTCGCCGATGATCGAGTCCACGAGCTCGTGGACGAAGGCGTCCGGCTCGAACCCGAACGTCTTTATTGCATACGGCACCATCCTCGTGAGAAACGACGCACCGGGCATGTCGGCATGCTTGGCGAGCCAGGCTTCGAAACGGCTAGCGATGCCTTGAAGCTGCGGCATCCCACCGACACCGGCGGGATGTTCCATCACCCGCTTGCTTTCGGTAACCGCGAACTGACCGAGCAGGAAGAAGCCTTCGCGCGGAGTGGTGGCGATCCAGTTGGGGTTGCCGCGGCCCGCGTTGAGGAATGCCGACTGCGTCGTACGGGACGTTTTCTTAGCAAGATTGATCAGTTCATCTTTAATCTCAAACGGGCCCAGCGTCTCGAACTTGCGTAGCTTTACGAGGTCCATGATTGTCACCTTTCAGAGAACGTTACGACAGAAGCATGATGGCGACCATGCCCCAGATCGTAAGAAGGGTGTTGCCGATAGCATAGGTCACTGTGTATCCCAGTGCGGGCACCTGGCTCTTGCCGATGTCGCAGACCAAGCCGAGCGAAGCCGTCGTCGTGCGTGCCCCGGAAACAATGCCAAGTAGAAGCGCGTCGTGGAAGCGGAATAGGTACTTGCCGATGAACATGCCCAAGATGAGGGGCACCGCCGTTGCCAGGGCTCCCCATAGGAACAAGCCAGCGCCTTGCGTGCGCAAGCCGTTGACGAAGCCGGGGCCGGCTGAAATGCCCACTATGGCGATGAAGATATTGAGTCCGACGGAGTTCATAAACCAGACCGTCGAGGTCGGGATGCGACCGAACTTGGGATGCACCGAACGTAACCAGCCGCAAATTAGTCCCGAGATCAGCGCGCCGCCAGCGGTTGAGAGCGTCAGGGGCACACCGGATACCTTCCAGACCAGCGCGCCGATGAGCGCTCCCACTGTGATCCCGGCGCCAATAAACGCGACGTCAGCGACGTCGGTCGGGCGATCCGGGACGCCCAGGATCTTGACAGCGGCATTGGTGTCCTGTGTACGACCGGCCACAGTAACGATGTCGCCGCGGAAAATTTTCGTATTTGGCAGAATAGGAATTGAAGTGGCAACAGCGCCCCGGGTGATCTTCCGCAGGAAGACGCCACGAGCGTTGGGTAATTCTGCAAGTTCAGCGAGAGTCTTGCCGTCCACCTCCTTATTGGTTACGTAAACATCCACTCCCTCCACGGGAACGCTCAGAAGTTCGGGATCGTCAACCTCTATCGCGACTCTTTGGGTAGGGCTCGCAATGGTCTCGCGAGAACCTACGGTCGCGACCATTTTTGCGCGTTCGCCGATAATACTCACGAGCGCTTCGCGGGCCCCTGCGACCGCGACTACGTCGTCCTCGCGCAATACCGTTTCCGCATTCGCCTCCTCGATGACCCCGTTACGACGTATGCGCTGAACAAAAACGCGCGCTTGGGGGAGCAGCGCCTCGGCCTCGATGGCGCGAAGGCCAATGACTCTTGCGCCGGGTTGCACGCGGAACGCACGTACTTCCCAACGACGCCAGGCCGTCCCCGGTCCTCCAAGTTCCTTGCTGCCCCCATGTTTGTCCTCGTAGTCTTTACACGCTGCGGGCAGATCGATGCGGAGAAGGGCCGGACCGAGCAGTGCAATCACGAGTGCCGAGCCTACAGTACCAAACAGATAGGTCACGGCGTAGGCAACCGGCATAGAGTCGAGCAGGTTCTTCGCCTGGTCGGCGGCCAAGCCAAGTCTGTTGATCGCGTCGGTCGACAGCCCCATCGCTGCGGAAATGGTTTGCGACCCAGAATATAAACCTGCTGCAAACCCGAGGTTGTAGCCCGCTACCTTGACGATTATGACCGTGACCGCCAGGCAAAGCAGGCATTGGACTACCGCAAAGATTGCTTGCGGCACGCCGTCCTTGGCGACACCGCGGACGAACTGCGGCCCAACGGCATAGCCGACGGCAAAAAGGAACAGGAGGAAAACTGTCGCCTTGAGAGGCTGCGAGATGGTGATTCCGATTTGTCCGATCACGACCCCAGCCAGCAGGGTGGCGGTCACCGACCCCAAGCCAATGCCCTTGTAGGTGAATTTTCCGAAGTAGTATCCGATAGCGAGCGTGAGGAAAATGGCGATCTCCGGATAGTGCCGGAGGGTGTCAGCGAACCATGCAAATATAAACATCGTCTTGCTCCCTGTTTCGTGAAGGTCTTGTTTGAAGCTCGAGTTCTGATGACCTGCCTGCTGCTAGCCGTGCTCTGCTAACTAAAGCCATTGAGTAGTGCGTCGCGCTTAGTCCCCTGCCGCCGCACGTGCGTGTTTCCGCTTGGCATTCCCCGACACATCCGAAGCACTCTTGTTTGCCGGATTCGCGGCTTGCATTGCCGCCGGATTGAGCAACTTCAGCCCTAGCGCCGCGCTGAATCCGTGGATTTCCTTCACGTCGAGTTTGCGCATGAATTCAATCGTTTCTGTGTTGATCACTTGTCCAGGAACCATGATCGGAAATCCCGGCGGATAAGGAATTACGAAGTTCGCCGAGACCAGTTCCGGCCCCTCTTTCAAACGCTTGTCAATCTCCGGACTGGAGAGTTTCAAGTGTTCGCATTGCTCTTCGCGATACGCTCCGAAGAATGCAGAACGCATGTCGCCTTCACTGGTCTTGCTGGAGGGATCTTCACGGAAGCGGCCGTAAAAGGAGCTGAAGTTCGGAAGATTAGGAACATCCGTCATCAAGGATTTGACGCGCGACGCGAATGCTTCCCTTCCCTTTGTTCCGCCGTCCGCAAGCTTTTTCTCGATTCCTTGCGAAATTTCCACGAGTACTTTGATCAGTTGTGCAATGTCGCTGCGAGTGTTGTTGATATTGGTTTGGAGTAGAACGCTGTTACGCGACGTCTTATTGAGCTGAATGTCGTACTCCGCTGCGAGTAGGTTCTTGAATTGCGTGCCATCGAAACCGGCCGAGCCGCAAACGAGGGTAAGCCGTGTTGCGTCGAGAGCGAATTCGTCCTCTTTCAGCGCTTTCACGGCGGTCGCCCAGTTCGCTCCCGGAGTCAGGTAATCTACAAACCCCGAATTCCGGAATTCGGCGGGAATCATGTCGTCCGCTCCAAGCACCCGGAAGTATTTCGAGATCAGCGGATGAGAGTTCACTTCCCTGCGCACATCCAGAGCCAACTGGATGGCTCGATTCACTAGTTCGTAGCCTTCCAGCTCCATCTGCCGCCTGGCAACGTCCAAGGAGGCAATGATCTGGAGGTTCGGTGAGGTGGATGCGTGCGTGAAAACAGCCTCATGGAACTGTTCTTCGACGGTGTGGAAATCCGGGTCCTTCACGAGCACCATCGATCCTTGCCGCAGGCAAGACATTGATTTGTGTGTGGAATTTGTTTGGTAGACCCGCAATCGAACTTTGTCCGGGTTGGCGAGCAGTCGAGTTTCGAGAAGGCTTTTGTCTTTAGGGTCAAGATCGGCGCCTAGCTTCTTTTCCTGCTCTTTGTACGCCGCGCGGTAAGCCGGATCCTTGAACTTGCTTTCCAGAATAGCCGCCGCTCCCATCGCCGTCCGCCGGCGATAGAACGGACTCCATCTCGCAAATCCAAACCATGCTTCGTCCCACAAGAAGATCAGGTCGGGCTTGATTGCCAGGCATTCTTCCATGACCCGTTCGACGTTATAGATATGCCCGTCAAAGGTGCAGTTTGTGAGCACCAAAAGCCTTGCTCGATCGAGTTTTCCCTCTGCTTTCAAATCGAGCAGAGCTTTCTTGATTGTCCGTAGTGGTACCGCACCATACATGGAGTATTGAGTGAGCGGATATGCCTCCACGTATAAAGGTAAGGCACCGGAGATAACTGCGCCGTAATGATGCGACTTGTGGCAATTGCGGTCGACCAGCATGATGTCTCCTGGTGCTAGCAACGCCTGCTCGACCATCTTGTTCGATGTCGAAGTGCCGTTGGTAACGAAGAAGACGTGGTCCGCTCCAAATGCACGGGCTGCCTTTTCTTGGGCGACCTTGATGTTTCCCGTAGGTTCCAGCAGGCTATCGAGGCCACCGGTTGTTGCCGAGGACTCGGCCAGAAAGAGGTTTAATCCGTAAAACTTACCCATGTCGCGGATCCAATTCGACTTGAAGATGGACTTTCCTCTCGCGACCGGCAATGCGTGGAACGTTCCCATTGGCCGTTGCGCATATTTTTGCAAGTTGTCGAAGTACGGAGTGTCATACCGGTCGGCGATACCGTCGAGAATGCTCAGGTGCAATTCGAGTGGCTCCTCAACTTGATAGAAAACGCGCCGGACGCAGGCAGCGCTGGTGTCGCCAGCCACCTTCTCCACTTCGCGATCACTCAGGAAATAGATATCCAGCTCAGGACGCAGCTGCTTCAATCCCTGGGCAAGCGCCAGGCCGTACTGCACTGAATTTGCGCCAATCCCGCTGGCCGCGAGGTGCGAAGTAAGAACCTCGCGCAAAACTGGATTGTGGTGGGACGATGCGAAAGGAATACCTTCGTAGATCATCACCGCTTCGAGCCCGCCGTTCAGGATCGTTGCTAGCACGCCATCCTCAAAACTGCCCACGAATACTGGCTCGTAAATGAACTTATCCTGCGGCCTGCGCAGCTTGCGCAGCTCTTGTGCCAGTTCCGACCATGCTGCCGGACGGGCGGGGCTTACAACCAGCACTTCAAAATAAGGACGGTGCGGTGCAGTTTCTTCGCCGGCTCCTGGCACCCTATCGGAGAGACCAATCGAGGACTGTTCCTCG
>Ga0137412_10000652_pt1 | contig 25214 bp, 27 predicted proteins | sample CZODoug2_1_16fun_FD_122160 | JGI IMG/M metagenome (GOLD analysis project Ga0137412, IMG submission 122160) | Vadose zone soil fungal communities from Angelo Coast Range Reserve, California, USA - CZODoug2_1_16fungal (Hybrid Assembly) | ecosystem: Environmental > Terrestrial > Soil > Vadose zone... | reverse complement strand
CTACAAATTGGTCGACGAAGCACTAGTCATCATCCCGGTCGACAACCAAGAGTTCGCGGATGCCGCCGCAAAGCTGTACCTCGAGCCCTCGGGCTTTCATCTCCTGCCCGACTACTCCAATGTCAGTACTCTCGATATGCCGGAGGTCGTACAAGGCGGCACGCTGGATGATGCGGTCAGCCAGGGCCAGCAACAACTGGTCAGCACCATCGAGGCCGACTACACCGCCAATGAATTCGGCGACGGCAACCCACTCTACGTCTTCGGCTACTCACAGAGCGACGTCGTCATGGGAGATGCAGAACAGCAGCTTTACGACTTTGGTATTCCCCAAGGCGATCTCGACTTCGTGATGGTGGGCGACAGCGCATCGGCCGAAGGCGGGTTTCTGAATACCTACGTCGACTCATTACCAACGTGGTTACAGCCCTGGGTCATCGAGGCTTTCAACGAGTTCGGAGCCGGTGGTGTGCTGGGAGCGACGACCCCCACTGGCCTTTACGCGACGCAGGTCTATTCGCTGTCCGGAGATGGTTGGGCGAATTACGACAATGGGCTCAACGATGGTGGTATGTACTCCGACCACCTCGAATATCTCGGGTTGACCCCACAAGAAATTGGGACTGCTTTGACCGCTGGGCCCACGTTGGATGGTGTGGGGCAGTACGCGACCGAATACTTCACCATCCAAGATTCGATGGTCAACAGCCTGGAAGCGTTGTGGACCCAGCTCCAGATTGCGGACAGCGTGCTCTTCTAAACCAGCAGAAGGCATCGGGCCCTGCCGCTAGGCTGCCTCGCTGGGCGACACTCACGTCGCCTCGTTCCAACAGGAGGCATTGATGACAGGTCGGTTGGCGGGCAAGGTCGCCGTCGTCAGTGGCGGCGCTCGCGGAATGGGTGCCTCGCATGTTCGGGCACTCGTCGACGAGGGCGCCAAGGTGGTCTTCGGCGACATCCTGGACGCCGAAGGTGAAGCGGTCGCCAAAGACGTTGGCAGCGCGACCCGTTACGTACACCTCGACGTCACCCAACCCGACGATTGGGAGCACGTCGTCGCCACCGCAGTCCAAACGTTCGGCGGCGTCGACATCTTGGTCAACAACGCCGGCATCATCAACGTCGGCCTGATCGAGGAGTACGAACTCTCAGAGTGGCACCGCATTCTCGACATCAACCTGACCGGCGTCTTCCTCGGCATCCGGGCGGTCGTCGGGCCGATGAAGGCGGCCGGGCGCGGATCGATCATCAACATCTCGTCGATCGAGGGGCTGGCCGGCACCATCGCCTGCCACGGCTACACGGCCACCAAGTTCGCCGTGCGCGGGCTGACGAAATCCACTGCTCTGGAGTTGGGGCCCAGTGGAATTCGGGTCAACTCAATCCACCCGGGATTAATCAAGACACCGATGACCGAGTGGGTGCCCGACGACATCTTCCAGACCGCACTGGGGCGTGCCGCCGAGCCCAGGGAAGTTTCCAGCCTCGTCATCTACCTGGCCAGCGACGAGTCCAGCTACTCGACTGGTTCGGAGTTCGTCGTCGACGGCGGCTGCACGGCAGGCTTGGGCCACAAGGACTTCTCCGCGGTCCAGACCGAGCAGCAGCCCGAGTGGGTCACGTAAGACGCGACTGCTCCAAATAGGTTGCCAGCGCGTTGGTTAGCCCTCGGCGGGCTTCACTGAGGTCGGCGTACGAGCCGAGCTGACGCTCAGACACCAGGCCGCGCATCGCACCGGGAATCAGGGCGGCCACCTCGCGGACTCGCTGCGGGTCGACGCCCAGATCCGCGAAAGCGCGTTGGCAGGTTTCCTGCCAGCTTTTGCCCCACGAGAACAGTTCGGCCGCGGTACGTGGATAGAGACGCTCCAGCTCGTCGGGCTCGCGGGGGAGCGCGGCCCGCAGATTCTCGATCGCACGCGAATCCTGTGACGCCAGACCGTGATACAAGGTGTCGATGATCGCGCCGACCCGCTCGCGCAGGGGCGCCTCGGGTTCGGCACTGGTGAACGCCGACATCGTCTTGTCACGGCGCTCGGCGGTGCGATGCAGGACGGCGGCCCAGAACCCGTCGACGTCGCCGAACTGATACTGCACCGCGCCCCAGGTGGCGCCGCTCTCCTTGGCGATGCGACTGGCCGACACCGCGCCCGGATCGCCGGACGCCAACGAGCGCACGGCGGCGTCCAGCATCGTTTCGCGGGTGGCCAGGCCGCGCTTGTTACTGCGCCGCTGCTGCACGTCCGCGGGAGCCATGCTCTGGATCGGAGCCGCTTTGCGCAAATGTCATAGAACCCACTATGAATTTATGTCCGAGCGCATTAACATCCAAAGTCGTTGGCCCGAGAACCGCAGGAAGGACGCGCTGACATGGCTAAACCGCCGCTGTCGATGAAACCGACCGGCTGGTTCCAGGTTGCCTGGTCCGACGAGATCGAAATTGGTGACGTCCACACGATGACGTACTTCGGTCAGGAGATGGTCGCCTGGCGTGCCGAGACTGGCCAGCTCACCGTGATGAACGCCTACTGCGAACACCTCGGCGCACATCTCGGATTCGGCGGCACAGTGGTCGGCGAGGTGTTGCAGTGTCCGTTTCATGGCTGGCAGTGGAGCCAGCAGGGTCGCAACGTGCGCATCCCGTATCAGGACCGCCCCAACCGGGGCAGGCGCATTCGCACCTATCCGGTGGTTGAGCGCAATGAGTCGGTCTACATCTGGCACGACGTCGCGGGCCGTGACCCGTACTTCGACGCACCGGACATTTTCGCCGGGTTCAACGACGGCAGCAGCGCCGACGGCTACTACCCGCAGCAGCGGCTGTATCGCGAGCGGCTGGAAATGCATCCGCAGTACGTGCTCGAAAACGGTGTTGACTTCGCCCATTTCAAGTACGTGCACAACACGCCGATCGTGCCCATCTTCACCCGCCACGACTTCGCCGAACCGATCTCCTTCGTCGACTTCACCATCACCTTCGAAGGCGACGACAACCAGAAGATCGAGGACATCGACAGCCGGGTGGAAGCCATCAACGGCGGTTTGGGCATCGCGGTGACCAAGAGCTGGGGCATGATCGACAACCGCACCATCTCGGCGATCACCCCGGTGGACGAGTCCACCTCCGACGCCCGATTCATGGTCTACATCGGCCGAACACCGGGCAAGGACACCGAGCGCGCCGAAACCAAGGCGCGCGAATTCGGCGAAGAAGTGATCCGCCAATTCGAGCAGGACATCGAAATCTGGCGGCACCAGCGCTACTCGGACCCACCCGCGCTGGCGACCGCTGAATACGAGGGCTTCACCGCAATTCGCAAGTGGGCCAAGCAGTTTTATCCCGACGGCATCGGTGGCAGCGCCGCCGAAGTGCATGCCGCAGCTCAGAAAGGCTGAACCGAATGAATGCACCGCTCCGCGTGTTCCAAGTTGCCACCGGCAATGTCGGTTCGGAGATGATCAAGCGGATCGCGCTGCGGCCGGATCTGGAACTCATTGGCGTGCATTGTTATTCGGCGGACAAGGTGGGCAAGGACAGCGGCGAACTCGCCGGCGCGGCGCCCAACGGGATCAAGGCAACCGGCAGTATCGAAGAGATCATCGCGGCCAAGCCGGACGTACTGACGTTCCATGGGGTGTTCCCCGACGAGGACCTCTACGTCAAAGTGCTTGAGGCGGGCATCAATATCGTCACCACCGCGGACTGGATCACCGGTTGGCACCGCGATACCAACCACCCGCACCCGTCCGGCAAGCCGGTGAGCCAGCTTCTGCAGGAGGCCTGCGAGAAGGGTGGCGCATCGTTCTACGGCACGGGCATGAACCCGGGGCTGAACCAGATTCTGGGCGTGGTGTGTTCGGCCGACGTCGCCGAAATCGAGAACGTCACCACGATCGAGTCGGTGGACGTCTCCTGCCACCACTCCAAGGACACCTGGATCGAGGTCGGCTACGGCCTGCCGGTCGACGATCCCGAGATCCCGGCCAAGCTGGAGAAGTACACCCGGGTGTTCGCCGACAGCGTTCTGATGATGGCCGACTGCTTCGATCTGCCGCTGGACGAGGTGAAATTCAGCTACGAGCTGGGCGCCTGCACGAAGGACGTGGACCTGGGCTGGTACACGTTGCCCAAGGGATCACTGGGTGGCAACTACATCAAATATCAAGGACTCGTGAACGGCGTCCCGCGCGTCGAGACGCATCTGGAGTGGCAGATGACTCCGCACACCGACCCGAGCTGGCATATCAAGGGCTGCTACATCACCCAGATCACCGGCGACCCGTGTGTTTACAACAAGCACATGATCTTCCCCAAACCCGGTGTGGATCTGTCCAATCCGGCAAACTTCGCGTCGATCGGAATGACCGTCACGGGCATGCCCGCGCTGGCCGCCATCGCCGGCGTGGTCGCGGCACCTCCGGGACTGATGACCAGCGCTGACCTGCCGCTGCGCGGGTTTGCCGGCCGTTTCAAGCCCTAGGCGGCCCGACCAATCGCGCGAGCGGGGTCGGTCTGTACTGAATATTCACGGCGCACACGGAGAGTGTGACAGCGACGTAACATTCCCGGAATCGACCGTCCTTAATGTCAGCCGCACAACGGACTGACAATTCCGATGCGATGCATCGTGGCGATAGGGGCTCGATTGAGCGGCAACGCAGTGCGCATGCAGGCAATCACCAATGTCGAGGCGTACGTACCTCCCGCGATCAGCTTCGACCCTGGTGAAGAACCAGGCGAGGTCTTCGGCTCCAGCGTCTTCACCAAGGCCGAGATGCAGGCACGGCTACCCAAGGTGGTGTACAAGTCGATCGTCGCGACGATCGAAAAAGGCACCAAGCTTGACCCCGCGGTCGCCGACGCGGTCGCGGTAGCCCTGAAGGACTGGGCACTGGAGAAGGGCGCCACCCACTACGCCCATGTGTTCTACCCGATGACCGGCCTGACCGCCGAGAAGCACGACAGCTTCCTGGATCCCGTCGGCGACGGAACCACGCTCGCCGAGTTCGCCGGCAAGACCCTCATCCAGGGCGAACCCGATGCCTCCAGCTTCCCGTCAGGTGGTCTGCGGAGCACCTTCGAGGCACGCGGCTACACCGGCTGGGACGCCACCAGCCCGGCCTACATCCTGGAGAACCCGAACGGCAACACGCTGTGCATCCCGACCGTCTTCGTCTCGATGACCGGCGAGGCACTGGACTACAAGACGCCGCTACTGCGGAGCCAGCAGGCCATGGGCGTGCACGCCGAGCGCGTACTGAAGCTGTTCGGTCACAAGGATCTCAATCACGTCGTGTCGTTCTGCGGTCCGGAGCAGGAGTACTTCCTCGTCGATCGGCACTTCTTCCTGGCGCGACCGGACCTGATCAATTCCGGTCGAACGTTGTTCGGCGCCAAGCCGCCGAAGGGCCAGGAGTTCGACGACCACTACTTCGGTGCGGTTCCGGAGCGTGTCCTCGGTTTCATGATGGACACCGAGCGCGAGCTGTTCAAACTCGGTATTCCCGCCAAGACCCGGCACAATGAGGTGGCCCCCGGCCAGTTCGAGCTGGCGCCGATGTTCGAGCGGGCCAACATCGCCTCTGACCACCAGCAGCTGACGATGACGATCTTCAAGACGCTGGCCAAAAAGCACGGCATGGAATGCCTGTTCCACGAGAAGCCATTCGCCGGCATCAACGGCTCCGGCAAGCACGTGAACTTCTCCTTGGGCAATTCCGAGCTGGGCTCGCTGCTGGTCCCGGGCGATACCCCGCACGAGAACGCCCAGTTCCTGGTGTTCTGCGCCGCGGTGATCCGGGCGGTGCACAAGTTCTCCGGGCTGCTTCGTGTGTCGGTCGCGTCGGCCACCAACGACCACCGGTTGGGCGCCAACGAGGCACCGCCCGCGATCATCTCGATCTTCCTTGGTGAACAGCTCGCCGACGTATTCGAGCAGATCGCCAAGGGTGCAGCCACGTCGTCAAAGGGCAAGGGCACCATGATCATCGGGGTCGACACGCTGCCGCATTTGCCGACCGATCCGGGTGACCGCAACCGCACCAGCCCGTTCGCGTTTACCGGCAACCGGTTTGAGTTCCGGGCACCCGGCTCCGGGCAGACGGTTGCCGTGCCGTTGATCGTGCTCAACACGATCATGGCGGACTCGTTGGACTACCTGGCAACGGCGCTGGAGAAGGCTGTCGACGACGGCGAGGACTTCGATGTGGCAGTGCAGAAGCTGCTCACCGAGGTCATCACCGAACACGGTGACGTGGTGTACAACGGCGACGGCTACTCAGAGAAGTGGCAGATCGAGGCGGCCGAGCGAGGCTTGCCGAACCTCAAGACCACGTTGGACTCCGTTGGCGAGCTGATCACGCCAGAAGCGGTCGAACTCTTCGAGAAGTACGGGGTGTTCAGCGAGCGCGAGCTGCACAGCCGCTACGAGGTCCAGTTGGAGCAGTACGTGCTGACCGTCGCCGTCGAGGCAAAGCTGTCGCTAGAGATCGCGACGACGGTGATCCTGCCGGCCGCGCTTCGTTACCAGACCGAGCTCGCGCAAAACGTCGTTGCGTTGAAGGCCGCCGGTGTAGCGGCGAGTACCGCTGCGCTGGAAGCGGTTTCGACATTGGTCGCCGATCTCGAGGCGGGCTTGGCGAAGCTGACGGCGGCGCTGTCCGATCATTCGGCGGAATCGGCGCTTGATGAGGCCAAACACGCACAGCATGAGTTGCTGCCGGCGATGGACACGATCCGGACCGCCGCCGACGCACTGGAAGGCATTGTGGCCGACGATCTGTGGCCGCTGCCCACCTATCAGGAGATGCTGTACATCCTCTAAAGCAGGAGTCGGGTGCGACTCGCTTGTAGGCTGCAGGCAACTAATTGTGTGGACAACTACCACGGCGCGATCACGTTGAACGCCATGATGATCACCGCGATCGTGGACGGTGAGTTGCCCATCGATACGCTCGACCAACTCGTGAGCTTGCGCTAACAGAGGTCAGTGCAAGCCGAGCCGCTCCCGAACCGTGTCGGCCACGAACCGCTTCGTGGACACCGGGTGGAAGTTGAGGGCGGCGTCGGTCAGCGCCTTGCGGGAATCCACGCTCAGCTCGATATCGGCTGCGGCGACGTTGAATTCGAGCTGCTCGACACTGGATGCCCCGGGAATGGCAACGACGTTGGGCAGGCTGATCAGCCAGGCCAGTGCCACCTGCGCGGGCTTGGCATCGACGTCCTTGGCAACGTCGCGCAACGTCTGCAGCAGCGGCTCGATCCGGCGCAAGTTCTCGGTACCGAACAGTGAGTTGATCGCGCGAACGCCGCCGGGCCGGTTGTGCTCGCCGTACTTGCCGCCCAGAAGCCCCTGGGCCAGTGGGCTGTATGCGATCACCACGCGGTTCTCCTGCTCGGCGAACGGCACGAGACCCTTGAGCGCCTGCGGGTGGGCAAGTGAGAAATGCACCTGGTTGCTGATGACCGGTCGCCCGAGTGCGGCGTCGGCCTGCTTCCAACGAGACAGCGAGTAGTTCGAGACGCCGGCGGCGCCGATGGCGCCGCTGTCGAGCAGGTCGCGCATGCCCGGCATGATCACCGAATCGGGGATGACCGGGTTGGGCTGGTGAACCTGGTAGAGGGGGATGTGCTTCAGTTGCAGCCGCCGCGCGCTGGCGCGCTCGCGCTGTTTGACCACCGCCGGAAACGGCGCGACCGGAAAGATCTTGCTGGCCACCGCGACCTGATCGCGCTCGTCGCCCAATGCCTCGCCGAGGATTCGCTCGCTCTTGCCGAGTCCGTACACCTCGGCGGTGTCGAAGAAGTTGACGCCCAAGGCGCGTGCGCGATGGACGATATCGCGGGCGGCGCCGGCGGCGTAACCATCGCCATAGCCCCACTCGCGGGATCCGAACTGCCAAGTTCCCAGCCCGATCCGACTAACCCTGCCGATGCCCTCGACGTCGAGATACTTCATCTGGCTCACGGTACGGACCGAGAGGGTCAGGCGCTCAGGTGATCGCGCCGTGCCGTTCGAGCACCTCCATCACCTGGCGGCTCTGGACCACGTCTTCGCGTTCGCACAGCCGGCGCAGCTCGTTGACCACCGTTTGCAGCACGTCGAGGCGTTCCGATGCTTGGACCAGCGTGACGAGCCAGTTGTCGTAGTTACGCTCGTCGTAGCCAATCTCGGCAACAGCGAAAGAAGTCATGCTCACGCCGATCACTCTCCCGACTTGTGGGTGCGCGTCGCGCACCGAAATCTCCAAATGTGAGCAGCGATTAGCCCGTTCTAAACGTGTCTAAACTCACAAATTCACACACGCCAACTATCCGGACGGGGGGTCCCACCCACCGGAGTTGAAGGCCGGGCTGACGTGGTATCGGCGGCGGTATGGAAGGCCGACCCAGCGGCCGATACGCTGTGGCTGCAACGGGGCGCGTTACAAGAGAGGGCGAATATGTCACGGACAGTGATCGTTGGGGCGTCGAGTGGCCTCGGGCGTTGCATTGGTGTCGGTCTGGCCCAACGCGGCGGACAGATCGCGTTGCTCGCCCGGCGTCGCGCCCGCATTGAAGCCGCGGCCGAGGAAGCAGGGTCAGGCGCCGTCGCCATCGAATGCGATGTCACCGACGAGGCATCGTGTCGGTCGGCGTTCGATCAGGCGGCCGAAGCACTGGGCGGTATCGACAACCTCATCTACACGCCCGCCATCAGCCCGCTCGTTCGGATGGTCGACACCGGCGCCGACACGTGGCGGCGCATTTTCGACACCAACGTCATCGGCGCATCTTTGGCGACCGCGGCGGCGATTCCACATCTGACGGCCGCTGCGGGCAAAGCGGTCTACCTCTCCTCGGACGCCGGCGGCTTCGGGCCGCCGTGGCCCGGCCTCGGTGCATACGGGGTCAGCAAGGCCGCGCTGGAAAGACTCGTGGAAGCCTGGCGGGCTGAGCACCCGGACGTCGGCTTCACATCCCTCATCGTCGGCGAGTGCGCGGGCGGAGAGGGTGATGCGGCAACCGGGATGAACGCCGGCTGGGACATGGATCTGGCGATGAAGGCCTATCCGCTGTGGGTCTCGGGCGGGTGCATGCCCGGCAAGCTGATGCCCGTCGAGGACCTCATCGATGTGGTGCAGACGATTCTGCAGACCAACGCGTCGACGTCGATGCCAGTGGTGGTTGCCAGAGGTGCGCCGTCCGGCCAGGTCGCCTTCCCCGACACGAATTAGCCCAAGCCGCAAAGCCAATCGGCACTGCCGCTATCGCGCGTCCTCTACAGTTGCGCTGATAATCACGAGCGAAGGAGACGCGGATGGCGTGGTTCATGGCCCTCCAAGGCCCACACCACACACCCCACCAGTCGATGGTCTACGAACTCCAAGACGGGGTGGACGTAGACAAAATCGCCCAGGAGCTCGTCAGTTCGGCGACCCTGGACCGGGTTGTGGCCGTTCCCGCGGTGTTGTCGGCGAACAAGCGTCGGCACCAGAAGGTGACGATCTACGTCCGTCCTGCCGCGTGGGGGCTGTGGTCGTTCTACGAGCTGTCTGATGAAGACCGCCGTGAGATGGCGAAGAACAACCCGATGGTGAACGCGCTGGCACAGGCGGCGCAGCAGCGTGCGGCAGCGCAAGGAAAGCAGGCGTCCGGCGGGCCGATGACCGTCCAGGTCAATCCTTTGACCGGCCAGGTAGGACCCGCCAACTCCGGTTAGGCAACTAGGCGGTGTGCTGGGAATCGCCGGGGTCGTCATCCAACGACGCGGCCCCGAGTGTTGTCAGCATGCCGACCGCGGCTCGTTGCCAGGTGAACATTTCAGCGCGCCGCCGGGCAGCCGCGCGGCGACGCTCTTCGGGGCGGCTGACGATTGCGGTGACGGCCTCGGCGATCGCTGTCGGGTTGTTGTCGGCCAGTGCGCCGCTGTCCGCGGTGATGATCTCGCCCAGCGCGGACGTGCGGGAGACCACGGCCGGCGTTCCGCATGCCAGCGACTCCAACGCGGCCAGCCCGAAGGTTTCGTGTGGCCCGGGTGCGAGCGCGACATCGGCTGATGCCAGCAACTCGGCGACGCTGTGCCGATCGGAAATGAAACCGGTGAAATCGACTGGCAATCGCGCGGCCTGCCGTTGCAACCTGGCCCGCAGCGGGCCATCGCCCACCACGACCAGTCGGGCCTCAACGCCGGCGTCGCACAACGCGGCAACCGCGTCGATGCTGCGATCGGCCCGTTTCTCCACCGACAACCGGCCGCAGTGCACCAGCAATATCTGGTTCGGTGTGGCCCAACGCTGGCGGACAACGGCCGAGCGACGCGACGGGTGGAAGGTGTCCAGGTCCACACCGAGCGGAATGGTGACGGTGTTCGTCGCGCCGATGCGATCGAATTCTTCGCGGGCAAACCCGGTGGTGCACACCACGGTGTCGTAGTTGGCGGCGGTGCGCCGATTGGCGAAGTCGGCGAACCTCCGCGCGGTGCGGCGCGGAAGTACTTGGCCCGCAAGGCGATCGAGGCGCTCATGGGAGATCATCACCGTCGTCGCGCCGTGGTCGCGGCCCCAGCGGCCGAGCGATCGCAGCGTGAGCCGATCCGACACCTCGAGGGTGTCGGGTCGCAGGCTTTGCAGAAGCGTGCGGACCGGGCCCGGCAGCACCGCGCGGTATCCGCCGGTGAACGGAATCAGCCTGGCGGGCACCGTTATTCGCACGACTCCGGTGGCCAAATCACTGTGCTCGGCATGCCGCCCCGGGACGATCAGAAACACCTCGTGGCCCGCGGCGCAGTATTCGGCACCCAGGCGGTCGACGGCGGTGCGAAGGCCGCCGGATCGAGGTCCGTAGAAGTTGGCGACCTGAACGACACGCATATAACCAGCAGAACGGTCGCTCGTGTGCGGTCAACGATCTAACACTGACGAGTAACTGAACAGGCCGTGAACACCGCAGATCGCCGAGGCCGATACGAGGCCTCAGGCGACAGGTCGCAGACGAAAGACCCTGATCTCGCGCGGTGCGCAACTGGCCCGGTAGCGCTCGTAACCGGCGTAGAAGTCGGTAGCCGTGGCCCATGCCGACGCGCGGGCATCGCCGGTGAGCAGCTCGGCTCGGTATTGCGCGGCCGGAGCCATGAACTCGACCGTGCATTCGGGATGCGCCAGCAGGTTGGCGCTCCAGGCCGGATGCTTCGCGCGCCCGTAATTGGACCCGATCGCGAGCAGCCCGTCGGAGTCCTTGATCAATGTCAGCGGATGCGTGCGCTGCAAGCCAGACTTCGCACCCGTCGTCGTGACCAGCCCCACCCTGCCGATTCCGATTGAGCTCAGCCGGCCGTTTGTCGGGGGAATCAGCGCCTTGTCGATCCGCGGCGCGAGGTGGAGCAGGAACTGATAGCCGACCGGGCTCATCAGGGCCTGCTCCATCAGCGACTCGTGGATGCGCAAGCGTCGACCACGAAGCGGGCTTTCCCGCCGAAGGGGCATGGCACGACGGTACTCACTTTGGAGCTCCGGCATATCGGTATTCCGCAAACATCTCTGCCCTATTTGGAATCACTGAGCGGAACCTAAAATTGCTCTAATGCCCTGGTATAACTCGTCGCAGCGCGCGGTAGGGTTGTGGTCGCGGGCTCGGACCGGCAACGCCGTGGACTATCGCGCCGCGCTCAGGTCGGGGTTACGACGGGAATGGGAAACAAACAGATGCGCCACTTCGCCGCCACGTTTGTCGTGGCCGGCGTCGGGATGCTCGTCGCGGGGTGCGGCGGCAGCAATCATGCCGGTACGAACTCCACGACGACCGTCACATCGCTGATCCCGCGGCCTGTTGTCGAGCGTGAACTCGAGTCGCTGTTGCTCACCCCTGCCCAGATCAACCCGCTGATGGGCGCGACCGAAATGGCGGTGATCAGAAAGCACGACGCGATGTCTGACGACAGCGCCACCATGAAGCCGATCGAATGCCTGGCCATCGACGGTTCGGCGCAGGCACCGGTCTACGCGAACAGTGGTTTCACCGCGGAACGTGACCAGGCGCTGAACGACGGCAATAACTTCACCCACTACGCCGAGCAAGCCGTGGTGCTGTTTCCCACCACCAAACAAGCCCACGTCTTCTTCATCTCCTCGGGCCTCCGGTGGCCGGCCTGCCACCAGTACATGCACACCCAATCCAGAACACAGTGGACCGTGGCGCCGATATCTGATGTCAACGACGCATTGAGCACGATTTCGACGCAGCAAGAAGCAAAAACCGGCGGGTGGGCCTGCGGCCGCGCATTAGCCGTCAAGAACAATGTCATCGTCGACGTCAACACCTGCAGCGCCAATCCCGCGAGCTCCGCGGTCGACATCGCTAATCAGATTGTCGCGAAAGTTGCTACACGATAAGGGATCTGGCTAGTCCGGGCTTGAAGGTCCCAACAGCCTTGCCTCTTCGAGATCCATCGAGGCCTGCAACTCGAGCAGGACGATGTCGTCGATGCGACGCTGGTCGCGAAGCTCGGTGATCGCGCGGCGCTTGTGTTCGAGCACGCCAAGGCGCACCTGCCGAATCAAATCGCTGCGTTCTTCGGCGTCGTTGCGAGTAGAGCCGTCGTCGCTGGCCTTCACCAGCGCAGCGTGTTTCTTGTACTCCGCGTGCAGCCGGTTCTGCAGGTCCTCGTCGACGCCGACTTCGGCGGCGACCAACGGCAGCGCGTCCAGGGCGGCTTGGGCGCCGTGGCAGCGCGCAAGACGCAATTCGTCGGCGTGGGACTCGTCTTCGGGAATGCGGGCCCAGCGGACGACGGCGGGCAGGCTGCTGCCCTGGACAATCACGGTTGTCAGAATGACAAACGACACGACGAAGATGATCAGGTTGCGATCCGGGAAGGGCGCGCCGCTGTGGGTGGTCAGCGGGACCGCTAGCGCGGCCGCGAGCGAGACGGCTCCGCGGAATCCGGCCCAGTTGGACACCATCCGTTGGCGCCAGGCGATCCGCCGTTCGCGCTGCGCTTCGCGCCGATCCACCGTCCGGACTAGCACCGTCGTGGCCTCTCCCCAGGCGATCCGAGTCACGACAACCACGGCGGTGACGGCGACCGCCATGACGAGGGCGTGGTGAACACCGCCGTCAACCCGGGAGACTCCCCGCACCGCGCTGGGGAGCTGGACGCCGACGAAGACCCACAGCGCGCCGTTGACGAGAAACGTCGCAATATCCCAGAACGCGTACGTCACCAGACGGGACCGAGCCCGGATCACCCGCGGCGAAGCGTAGGCGAGCATGAGAGCGGACACCAGGACGGCGACGACACCGCTGCAGCCAACCGAATTGGCGAGCAGGAACGCGGCGAACGGCGTCAGCAGGCTGAGCGCGGCTTCTTCTTGCGGCGCGTCGAGCCGCGTCCGGGTGAGCGTCACGACACCGCCGATCAGCAGACCGGCCGCGATGCCGCCGAGGTAGGACAAGATGAATCGGACGGTCAAGTCGATCGGGCCGACGGGCGCGCCGCCCATCGCAACCGAAACGGCCACACCGAACAGGACGAGCGCGGTCCCGTCGTTGATGATGCTCTCCGCTTTCAACACGGTGAGGGTGCGGCGCGGCAGTTGCTTCGCCAGACCGGCGACGGCGGCGGCGTCAGTCGGGGAGAGCACGGCGCCGAGCACCGAGGCAGCGTGTGATTCCATCCCGAATGCCCGCGCCGTCCACGACACCGCTATCGCGCAGGCGATTACCAACCCGACGCTGAGCAGAACGATGACGCGCAGGTTGGCGCGGATCTCGCGAAAGCTGGTGTTCAGGCTCTCCCAGTAGAGAATTGCCGGCAAGAACAGCAGCAGCACGATTTCGCCGTCGAGTCGGACGTGGCCGAACCGCGGGATCAAACCGAGCAGTGCACCGAGCCCGATGAGCAGAACCGGCGGGCCGACGCGGTAGCGCCGGCCCAGCACGGTGCCCACAATGACGATGGCGAACAGCGCAACGATGACGACAAGCCCAAACACCTGCACATCATGCTGTACGAAGGGGGCAACTTTCATCTTGTCGGCGTACGGGCGCCGAGCGCCCGTTCACGGCCGGACGGGAATTCGGAGGTCGTCGAGCAGCCAGCGCACACGGCTTTCGATCTCATCGCGGATCAATCGCACCGCGGGCAGATCTTTGCCGGACGGGTCGTCAAGTTCCCAAATTTCGTATCGACGGCCCGGCACGGTCGGTGCGGCGTCCCCACAACCCATGGTGACGATCACGTCGGCCGCCTGGACGACCTCACCCGTCCAGGGCTTGGGGTATTCGCCGGAGATGTCGATGCCACGCTCTGCCATGACGGCGATGGCGGCGGGATTGATCGCGCCTTGAGGTTCCGACCCGCCTGACCACACCAGCGCCCCGCCGCCGGCGAAGTGGTTGAAAAATCCCATGGCCATCTGAGATCGCCCTGCGTTGTGGTTGCACAGAAACAGCACGACCAGCTTTTCGTCACCCGATTTGCTGTTGATTTTCGCCCGGGCATGCAATTGCTGCCGCGCGAAACGTTCGGCCAGCAGCGGCAGGAAATCCCGAACCGTCGCGTGGGCGGCCAGCTTGTCGTACGACGCGTACATCATCCGCTGGACGGTCTCCGCATCGAAGGTGTCGGAAAACTCGCTCTGCAATTGCACCACCCCACTTTCGAGCGCCCGCCGCAGGTCGAGGGACAGCGCGACGTGCAGTTCAGGCCCGGTGGAGGCGTCGAATGTCATCGGGTCAGCCCGGCGGCGTCCACGCGATCGGCAGCGTTTTGATGCCGTGGATGAACGGTGACAGCAACCTGGCGGGCTCGCCGGTCGCGACGACATCGGGTATGTCGCGGCGCAGTTCTTCGAACATGACCCGGATTTCGCGGCGGGCCAGGTTGGCGCCCAGGCAGAAGTGCGCGCCACCCCCGCCGAAGCCGACGTGCGGGTTGGGATCACGGGGCACGTCGAACATCCACGGGTCGACGAACTTCGACTCGTCGCGATTGGCCGAGCAGTACCACAGCGTGGCCTTGTCGCCGGCCGCCATCTTCGTTCCATGCATCTCGAAGTCGCGGGTGAGCGTGCGGCGCATGTAGACCACCGGTGAGGCCCAGCGCACGATCTCTTCGACGGCCGAGTGCGACAGGGCATCGAAGTCCGACCACCACGTCTGCCGCTGCTCGGGGTAACGGGTCAACGCGACCAGCCCGTGGCTGATCGCATTGCGCGTGGTCTCGTTACCGGCCACGGCCAGCAGGATGAAGAACGACCCGACCTCGGCCGACGTCAGCCGCTCACCGTCGACCTCTGCCTCCACCAGGCTCGTCGTCAGATCGTCGTGGTGATTGACGCGGCGATCCTCGGCCAACGCGCTGGCGTAGGCGCCGATCTCCATTGAAACCTGAACGAACTCATCGAATTCCGTTGTCAGATCGGGATCGCCGAATCCGAGGATGACGTTGGTCCAGTGGAATATCTTTTGATGGTCTTCCTCGGGGACGCCCATCATGTCGCAGATGACCTGCAACGGCAGCGGGCCGGCCAGCTCGCTGACCGCCTCGGCTGTTCCATCGGGATGTTTGGCGACCATATCGGCGACCAGCCGGCGGGCTCGCTCGCGGACCGAAGTCTCGATGCGCGCCACCACTTTTGGGGTGAACGCTCTGCTGACGATGGATCGCAGCCGTTGGTGCCGCGGGTCGTCGAGCACGATCATCGAGCCGAAGTATTCGGAAACCTCCGGTGTCTGGTCGTTGATGGTGATGTTAGGGCTGGAGCTGAAGATCTCGGGGTGACGGCTGGCGTAGAACACGTCGTCGAGTCCGGTGAGTGCCCAATGGCCGTCGCCTTTGGCGAAGCCTTCTTGAACGGGCTCCCCCCAGAACGAGATCGGCGCCTCGCGCCGAAGCGTGGCGAACGCCCCGTCGCGCTGATCGTCGTCGAGCGCCCAGAAGTCCCATGCGCCGAGATCGATGTCGGCGAGCGCAATGTCGGGCGGCGCCGTGCCGTTCGTCCGGGTCGCAATGCCCATGTCGGCCGTCCTCGTCGTTGAGCGGGCTGTAGGCGCGAGCCTAAACCGGTCGCGGCCGATCGGGCTACTACGCTTGGCGTAATACGTCATACGTACTAAACTCCTCGGCATGGCACGCGGTTCTCGCCCGGCTCGGAAGCTGGGCAGACGAAACGATCCGGGGGTGCTGATCATGACCAGCCTCGCTTCCGGCGCCAAGCACGGGTATGCGCTGGCCCGTGATATCGAGCGGTTCGCTGGCGTAACACTCGGTCCGGGAACCTTGTACGGGGCGATCACCGCACTGGAAGACAACGGCCTGATCGAACCGACGGGCCACGACGAGCGACGGCGCCCGTATCGGTTGACCGCCGCGGGACGGGCCGAACTGACCACGGCGGTACGCAGCCTCGGCGCGATCGCGGCCGAAGGGGCTCGTCGCCTCGGGATTGCGCTGCACCTGCCCGACCCTGGCTGGGCGCAATGAATCCCCGCGACGCCCGGCGCGTCCTTAGGTGGTACCCGGCGGCCTGGCGCCGCCGCTACGGTGAGGAGTTGATCGCGATGCTCGACGACACCCACGGTGATGACGAACTTCCGCGGCACGCCCGGATGTCACTGATCAGATCCGGCATGATCGAACGAGTTCGCTTGTTGCGCAAGTACGCTGGTACGTACGTCGGGTACAGCATCGCATGCGCGTTCGTGTGGGCGGTCATCCTGGCGGCGGTGTGGACCCAGGCCGGCGACGGCACCCGGCATACCTTTGCGGTGTTTTTCGGCGGATGGGCCATCGGCTGGCTGTCGGCGAGCATCGGACGCGTCGTCTACCCGCCGCCGAAATCCCGCAGGCCGGTCTGACGCCGCTCTGCGCTGTGCTCAGTGCGAGCAGACGGCACGGGCAGGCGCCCCGTTCGCGGTCGCTTGGCTGACCACGTTGCCGTCGATCAGGATCGTGCACGTGATCGAGCCGGGGCTCTGCGCGCTGATGACGAACACCTTGTTGCCGACGACGTTGAACTGCGTCGTCCACGGCAGGGCCACGTGTGCCTGCTGCCGCTGGGCGTTGTTGTCCGCCTCATACGAGATGTAGTCGGCGACCGGGGCGCTACCACTCAACTGATAGGTCACCTGGATCTGCGGGCCCGCGTGTGCCGCCCCGCCCAGCCCTATCGTGGCCGCGAATACCGTGAGGGCCGTGACAAAGATCGACTTCGTGGTCATGGTCATACATGGTGTCCCGCCGGCCAGTTGCATGGGTGGGTTTTCGAGGCTTTTTTCCTTCAATACCAAGTTCCATGTGCCGCAATTGAACCGATGCCCAAGAATGATCGTGGCAGGCAGTGAAGACCGCCGGCGCGTGACAAGGAGCTGATCTATGGCCGAGCCATCCGAGCCATCCGAGCCGCCCGGACGCTGGGGCACCGCGCGTCCGGGACGTCGTGACGTACTGCGCGGCGCTGCCGCGGTGGGGGCCTTTCTCGCGGTGGATCTTGCTGCGTTCCTGACCGCGAACAACTGGCTCGGCCCGGCGCGGCTGACGCCGCGGCGCTTCCTCGACGGATTCAACACGGCTTTCGGCCGGCACCACGGCTACCGCACCAACCACGCTAAAGGTGTATCAGTCGCCGGCTGGTTCGACAGCAACGGCAACGGTCGAGAGTTGTCGACAGCGGCGGTGTTCGCGCCAGGTCGCACGCCGGTGATCGGTCGATTCTCGGCGGCCGGCGGCAACCCGCATACCGCCGACGCGGCCGCCGCGGGGCGCGGGCTCGGCCTAGCTTTCGGATTCCCGGGCAGCCAACAGTGGCGCACGGCAATGCTCAATCTTCCTGTCTTCCCTGATAATTCGCCGCAGGACTTCTACGACCGACTGGCCGCCACGGCCCTGGTCCCGGGTACCGGAAAGCCCGACCCGAGCGCGATGACGCGGTTCCTCGCCGCCCACCCGCCATCGGCCCGCGCCTTGACGATCCTCAAGCAACACCCGCCGACGCCCGGTTTCGCCGACAGCATCTTCCGTGGGTTGAACGCCTTCTACTTCGTCAACGAATCGGGTGTGCGAACGCCGGTGCGGTGGTCGCTCACGCCGCTGCAGCAGGCACTGCCGCCGTCGTCGGGGCCCAATGCGCTGTTCGATCCGCTCGTCGCGCAGCTGCGGGGCGGTCCACTGCGCTGGCGTTTGATGCTGACGGTCGGCGCGCCTTCGGATCCGACAGACGACGCGACCCTGCTGTGGCCTGCCGACCGTCGCACCGTCGACGCCGGGTTGCTCACGCTCGACTCGGTTGCAACCGAGTCGAAAGGCAATGCGCGCGACATCAACTTCGATCCGATGGTGCTGCCGCCGGGCATCGAGCCGTCCGACGACCCGCTGCTGAGCGCGCGGTCGGCGGTGTACGCCGCGTCCTACCGGCGCCGCACCGGGGAGAAAACGCTATGACTGAGCCGAGTCGGTTCACGTGGTTGAGCAGGCTATTGCACTGGCTGACGGCCGCGTTGGTGTTCGCCTCGCTGTTCATCGGCTTCGTCATGGTCAACTCGGTCGGCAGCTACGCGGGGCTGGTCGCCCTGCACAAGACGCTGGGTGTGGTCATTCTGGTGGTGGTGCTGGTGCGGGTGGTCAACCGGCTGACGCATCGCCCGCCGCCGTTGCCGGCAGGCGTCGGGGCGCTGGAACGCAAGGTCGTGTTGTTGTCCGAGTTGTCGCTCTATGCGCTGTTGCTGGCCCAGCCGCTGCTGGGTTGGGCCATGGTCTCGGCGGCCGGGGGACCGGTGGCGGTGTTCGGCTCGCTTCGGCTCCCGCGCATCGCACCGTTCGATGCGCAGCTGTTTTGGGTTCTGCGCCAAGCTCATTCGGTTGTTGCCTATGCGCTGATGGCTGCGATCGCGGCGCACATCTCGGCGGTGCTGCTGCACACGTTGACGTTGCGCGACCGGTTGATCGAGCGAATGACTTTCCGGTTTCGATCGAAGGCCGAGCGCAGCCGCCTAGGGTGAGACGGGGTTGTCGATCGGAAGGTGGCGCATGGCTAAACGGGTTGTGGTGTGGGGGACCGGCTTCGTCGGCAGGATGGTGATCGCCGAGATCGTCAAACATCCGGAATTCGAACTGGTCGGCGTCGGGGTGAGCAACCCGCAGAAGGTTGGCCGCGATGTCGGCGAAATCTGCGGGCTGTCGGGGCCGATCGGCGTCGCCGCCACCGATGACGTCGACGCGCTGATCGCTCTGCAGCCCGACGCCCTGGTGCACTACGGCCCGACCGCCGCGCACGCCGACGCCAACATCGCTTTGATGACGCGCTTTCTGCGTGCCGGGATCGACGTGTGTTCGACCGCGATGACGCCGTGGGTATGGCCGACGATGCACCTCAACCCGCCGAACTGGATTCAGCCGATCACCGAGGCGTGCGAGCTGGGCGAGTCGTCGTGCTTCACCACCGGCATCGACCCCGGATTCGCCAACGACCTGTTCCCGATGACGCTGATGGGCCTGTGTTCAGAGGTGCGCACAGTGAGGGCATCGGAGCTGCTGGACTACACCAACTACGAGGGCGATTACGAGGTCGAGATGGGCATCGGCCGCGAGCCCGAGTTCCGGCCCATGCTGGAGAACCGAGACGTGCTGGTCTTCGCGTGGGGCGCCACCGTCCCGATGATCGCTCACGCCGCCGGCATCATGCTCGACGAGATCACCACCACGTGGGACAAGTGGGTGACCCCGGACGAGCGCAAGACGGCCAAGGGCATCATCCCGGCCGGACATGTCGCCGCGGTCCGCTTCACCATCAACGGTGTGTATCAGGGCCAGACCCGCATCCAGCTCGAGCATGTCAACCGCATCGGTCTGGACGCGGCCCCGGACTGGCCGGCCGGCACCAAGGACGACGTCTACCGCGTCGACATCGAAGGCACCCCGAGCATCTCGCAGGAGACCGCGTTCCGGTTCACCGATGGATCAGGACGCGACGCCGCCGCCGCCGGTTGCCTGGCCACCGGATTGCGGGCGCTCAACGCGGTCCCGGCGGTCAACGACCTGCCGCCGGGCTGGGTCACGCCGCTGGACCTGCCGCTGATCGCGGGGGTCGGCACGATTCGTTGAAGCCGGGGCCGGTGACGGTGGCTGCCGGGCAGGGCGGGACGGGCGATAAATTGGTGGCCGATGCGCGGGACGAGACGAGATGGCTGACGGAGAAGGGTCGGCGTTAGGCCTGTCGATAGGGGCCACCAACCTGGCGGCGGTTACCGCCGACCGAGCGGTGACCCGCAGGCCGGTGCTGACGCTGTATCGCCAGCGCCCACCCGAAGTGGGAGTGCCCACCGAGAACCCGAAGCTCAACGAGCCCGGGTTGGTGATCAGCGACTTCGTGGACCGCGCCGGGGATCCGTCCGGCGTCGCGGCCGCCGACAGCAGCACGCATCGCAGCGAGACTTTGGTCGCCGATGCGCTGCTGGCCCTGGCGTACACCGCCACCGACGGGCGAGCACTGCCGGATGCGGTCGCCGTCACCCATCCCGCGCACTGGGATGCGGTAGCGGTGGACTCCGTGCGCGTCGCTCTGAGCCGGGTGTCGGAATGGTCGCGCGGCCGCTTGGCTCTGCTACCCGATTCCACGGCAGCACTTTTCGCCCTGCAGCTGAACCCGGGCCTGCCGAACAGCGGAACCATTGCCGTATGCGACTTCGGCGGGTCCGGAGCCACTGTCAGCCTGGTCGACGCCGCGAACGGCTATCAGGCCATCGCCCCGGCCGTGCGAACGGAAGACTTCTCCGGCGGCCGGATCGATCAGGCAGTGCTCACACACGTCGTTGGTGATCTGTCGTCGGCTGGCTCGTTCGACTCGTCGGCAACGTCGGCGATCGGCCCGCTGAACAGGCTGCGGACCGCCTGCCGGTACGCCAAAGAACGGCTCTCCTCGACGATGGAGACCGAGTTGACCGCCGAGGTGCCCGGCTATCGTGGCGAGATCCGGCTGTCCCGCGCCGAGCTCGAGGATGCGATCCGTCAGCCGCTGCACGGCTTCGTCGACTTCTTGCACGAAGTGCTGGAGCGCAATGGAATTCGCCCGATCGACCTGGCGGCGATCGCGTCGGTGGGCGGGGGCGCCAGCATCCCGTTGGTCACCAGAACGTTGTCGGATCAGTCGGGTGCACTCGTAGTCACCGTACCGCGGCCACACCTGACGGCCGCGGTGGGCGCGGCGCTGCGGGCTGCCCGCGGACCAGGCGACAGCCAGACGGCGCTGGCGCCGACCGCGGCGGGATCGGCGCTCGATGCGATGACGCTTGCCGACATCCCACGTGCGCCCGCCTCTGCCCCGGCGTTGGCCTGGTCGGAGGCCGATGACGATTCCGGAATCATGCCGATTCGTCCTGGTGAATACGACGACGAGCCGGCAAGCGGCGCTGTTGCGCCGTTACGTGCACGACCGCGCCGAGATCTCGCGCCCGAACCGGTCATCACCGGGGCGAGCAGTGACGCCTGGTACCGCCGACCCTTGGTGGTGGCGATCGGCACCGCGCTGGCGGTGCTCGCCATCGGGGCGGGAGTCCTGATAGCCATTCGGCACACCAGCAGCGCGCCGAGCACGCCGGCGCCAAGCGTGAGCACGACACCGGCGCCACCGACGTCAGCGGACGTCAGCGACACCCACGCTCCGACCAGCAACCCGCCGTCGTCAACCGCGCCGGATACCAGCACGGCTCCGTCGACGACCAGCGAAACCCCAACGACGACAACCACAACCAAAGCTCCGACGACAACCACCAGTCAACCGCCCACGACCACCACGCAGGGTTCCCAGCGGCCGAACCGTCCGCTGTTCCCACGGGAACCCGGCGGCGGCCGCTAGCCCGCGTCTTTCTGCTGTTTGTCCTTGCCGAACTTCGGATTGCCGTCTTCGTCCAGCCACTCGTTGATCGCAACGCCGGTAATTGTGTTGTCGGTGCCGGGCAGGGCCGTCGTCGGTCGCTCATCGTCGTAGGCCTGCTGCATCCGCTGGACCTCTTCTTTGCCCTCGTCGCTCAGTTCAGGCGACTCTGTTTGGTCCTTTTCGTCCGCACTCATGACTCTCCGTCCTCGTCGCGACCTTTACTAGGCGCTTTACCAGGGCTACCCGCTGCCGAAGTGCCCAAACGGCTCGGGCTGTTGGAGTCAGCTCGGCTCGGGATAGCTGGTCGAAGTGAGCTGCTCGGAGATGTCCCACAGTCGCCTGCTGGCAGCATCGTCTCGGGCGCGCGCAGGCACCTTGGCGGCAGTCACACCGCCGCCGGCCGCCTCGTAGATACCGCGCGGCCCGTAGTAGCCCCCGCCTTCGGCCTGCGGGGAGGTTGCCGCATAGAGGGCGGGAAGGATTCCTTCGTCGATCTCCTGCCACAGAAACGGCGCCAGCCGCCACGACGTTGTGTAGAGCCGTTCCATCAACGACGGTTTCGTGCGACCGTGCGACGGTCCGCTGATCTGCAGGTTGGTTTTGGTCAAACCGGGATGAGCGGCGGTAGACACGATGCCCCAGCCGGCGTCGCGGCTGCGGCGATCCAACTCGCGGGCGAACATCAGCACGGCCAGCTTCGATTGCCCGTAGGCCTGCATCGCCGAATAGGACTTGTCGAATTGCAGATCGTCAAAATGGATGCGGCCGCTTTGACGGGCCGCGAGGCTGCTCAGCGAGACGACCCGCGCGCTGTGGGCGGCCCGCAGCAACGGCAACAGATGCGCTGTGAGTGCGAAGTGGCCGAGATGATTGCTGCCGAACTGCAATTCGAATCCGTCGGCGGTGGTGTCGCGTTTCGGCGGCGTCATCACGCCGGCGTTGTTGATCAGAATATCGATCGGCCGTCCCTCGGCGTTGAGTTGCTCACCGAGGGCGGCGACGCTGGCCAGCGACGAGAGGTCGAGCGGTTTGATGGTCAGGCGGGCGTCGGGAACTCCTCCGCGAATCTCATCGATCGCGGCCTCGCCTTTGGCACGATTACGGATCGCCATGACGACGTCGGCGCCCGCCGCCGACAGCCGACGCGCCAGTCCGAACCCCAGCCCGCTGTTGGATCCGGTGACGACGGCCAGCTTTCCGGTCAGATCGGGCACATTCGCGATGAGATCGGGGGCCATGATTTCACTCCTCTTTGATGCCTGATCCTAGTGTGCGCTTTGCGGGCGGCGGTGTCACACTTCACAGATGAGCAGCGAAATGCCCGCAAAGCTAACGCGAACAGTCACCATCTGGATGATGGTCATCGCGGTCCCGGGCTTCATCGTCACTTTGGTGCTCAACGCGTTCTTCCTCGACGACTATGACGCGTATGGGGAAGTGCCCGTTCCTGGTTCGGCAAGTTTGCACCTGCCTGCCGGCGAGGTGACCATCAGCCTGCACACCGTGATAATCGGCGGCCCGAACGGCGGCGGCCTGCCCGTCCCGCCGTTGGGCGTCACGATCGACCCGCCAAGCGGCGTTGCACAGCCGGCGGTGACCGAAAACTTCGGCAGCACAACGACGGTCAACAACGACGCACACGTGCGAGTCTGGGTCGCCCAGATACCGTCCGAAGGTAACTACAACATCACCACCGACGGCAAGGTCAACGGTTACATTGACCCACGACTGGCCTTCGGCCACGGCAGTGCGATCGGATTCCTGGTATGGGTGTTCGTCGGCTTGTTCGTCGTCGGCCTTATCGGGTCGATCGTGGCCTCGAAGTGGCTGGGTCGTGTTCGCCGAAACGCGGCGCCGGCCGCGGGGATGGGAATGCCCGGCTACGAGTTCCCCGTTGCCCCGTTACCGTCGGTAACGAAGCCGACGGTGAACACCGTCGTGCATGAGCCCAGCGGCGAGGGTGTTCGGTTGGAAAGACTCAAAACTATTGCGGCGCTGCGTGATTCGGGTGCTCTGACTGAAGCCGAGTTCGAGGCTGAAAAGCGCAAGATCCTCGACGGCGACTAGTGGCCGCGGGCCACCCATTCGTCGTAATGCACGATCTCGTCACCGATGCTGGTGGTGTCGCCGTGGCCGGTGTAGACGACGGTGTCGGCGGGAAGGGTGCCGAGCCGGCCCGAGATCGACTGCAGGATCGTTGGGAAGTCCGAGAAGGATCGCCCGGTGGCGCCGGGTCCACCGGAGAACAGGGTGTCGCCGCTGAAGACGGCGCCCAGTTCCGGGGCGTGCCAGCACACCGATCCGGGGGAGTGCCCTGGGGTGTGCAACGCCCGCAGCTCGGTGCCGGCCACACTGATCGTCTCATCGTCTGACACCGCGCGAAAGTTCTTGTCCGGGTGGGTCATCCGCCACAGCACGTCGTCAGCAGGATGCAGGAGGACCGGCGCGTCGAGTGTTTCACCGAGTTCGGGAGCAACAGTCACGTGGTCGTTGTGGCCGTGAGTGCACACCACTGCCACCACGTTGCGCCCGTTGACGGCCGCCACGATCGGTGCCGCGGTGTGCGCGGCGTCAAAGACCACGACGTCGGAATCGTCGCCAATCAGCCAGATGTTGTTGTCGACTTCCCAACTGCCGCCATCGAGTTCGAAGGTGCCGTGGGTGACGATGCGCTCGATATTGCCCATCACAGCATCACCACCGAACGCAGCACCTTGCCGTCGTGCATCTTGTGGAACGCCGCCTCGACGTCGTCAAGGCCGATGCGTTCAGACACGAACTTCTCCAGCGGCAACCGGCCCTGCAGGTAGAGGTCGATCAGGGTGGGGAAGTCGCGTTCGGGCAGGCAGTCGCCATACCAGGACGATTTCAGCGCACCGCCGTGCGAGAAGAAGTCGACCAGCGGCATGTCGAGACGCATGTCCGGCGTCGGAACACCCACCAGCACAACGGTTCCGGCGAGGTCGCGAGCGTAGAAGGCCTGCTTCCAGGTCTCCGGTCGCCCTACCGCGTCGATGACCACGTTGGCGCCGAAGCCGTCGGTGAGGTCCTGAACGGTTTTGACGACATCCAGGTCGCGGGCGTTGATGGTGTGGGTGGCGCCGAATTTGCGGGCCCAGTCCAGTTTGGTGTTGTCGGTGTCGATCGCGATGATCCGTTTGGCGCCGACCAGCGCCGCCCCGGCGATCGCCGCGTCGCCGACGCCGCCGCAGCCGATGACGGCGACGGTGTCGTCGCGGGTGACCGCGCCGGTGTTGATCGCCGCGCCGATGCCGGCCATCACCCCGCAGCCCAGCAGACCCGCCACAGCCGGGTCTGCTGCGGCGTCGACCTTGGTGCACTGGCCGGCGTGCACCAGCGTCTTG